>Ga0070668_100000701_pt1 | contig 22894 bp, 21 predicted proteins | sample KBSS43metaG_FD_64661 | JGI IMG/M metagenome (GOLD analysis project Ga0070668, IMG submission 64661) | Switchgrass rhizosphere microbial communities from Kellogg Biological Station, Michigan, USA - KBS S4-3 metaG | ecosystem: Host-associated > Plants > Roots > Rhizosphere > Soil ...
GGTGGAGCAGCCCGGTAGCTCGTCAGGCTCATAACCTGAAGGTCGCAGGTTCAAATCCTGCCCCCGCAACCATCTCATACACTGCCGCCATAGGGCGGCTTTTTGCGTTCTCAGCCACGCACGAAAATACGCGCACGCCCAATCCCACCAACAGCGGGTGGGAGGTCTTAGGGTACAGCACCTTCCCATCCAGACGGAGCCGATTTTGGCCACGCGCAAGGATTGTGGAGGGAGCGATGTAACCGACGAGAGATGCAGCAATCGGCCAAAAGGTGCCCGCCCTGCGGGTTGGCACAGGGGAAGCCCCTCGGACTGCGTCGAGTTGCTTGTCCGCTCAACCCGTCCGCCTGCACAACGCTCCTTGCCGAGAAACTTCCTGCGCCAACAAGGCGAGGTTTATGGGTGCAGGCGGCGAACCGCTTCTTCCTGCGCGATCAGCGGGAGCAGGGCTTTCATGTCGGGCCCGTGGTCCATGCCCGTCAGCGCCTGGCGCAGCGGCAGGAACAAGGCCTTGCCCTTGCGGCCGGTGCTGTCCTTGAGCGCGGCAGTCAGGGACTGCCAAGGATCGCTTGTCCAGTCGAGCGTGGCGGCCACTTGCGCGGCCTGGGCCAGAAAGCCTTGCGTTTCTTCATCGAACGCCGGCGCGGTGATCGGGCCCTGAATCACCTGCCACCAGTCGGCAGCCTCGCCAATATGCGCGAGGTTGGGGCGGATCGCGTTCCATGCCGTTTCGCCCATACCCTCGGGCAGCAGCGGGGCCACGCGGGCATAGGGCAGGTGGTGCACCACGCTGGCATTGACGCGCTGGAGTTCGGCCTCGTCGAACCGGGCTGGCGCGCGGCCGAAGTGCGAAAGGTCGAAGCTGGCGGCCAGGTCCTGGGCGGTCAGGGCGGGGTCGACCGGATCGGACGTGCCCAGCCGCCCGAGCAGGGCCACCAGCGCTTCGGGCTCGATTCCCGCCTCCCGCAAGTCTGCCACGCCGAGCGAACCCAGGCGCTTGGACAGCTTGCCCTCGCTTCCCGTGAGCAGCGCCTCGTGGGCAAAGCGCGGTGGCGTGGCGCCCAAGGCCAGGAACATCTGCACTTGCGTAGCGGTGTTCGACACGTGGTCTTCGCCGCGCAGCACGTCCGTCACGCCCATGTCGACATCGTCGATCGCGCTGGGCAGCATGTAGAGCCAGGAACCATCGGCGCGGCGGACAACGGGGTCTGACATCTGGCGCGGATCGAACTGCTGGGCCCCGCGGATGCCGTCGTCCCAGGTGATCGGCGTGTCATGATCCAGGAGGAAGCGCCAGTGCGGCTTGTCGCCGGCTGCGGCGCGGGCGGCGTGGTCCTTTTCGGTCAAAGCCAGGGCGGCGCGGTCGTAAATGGGCGGCAACCCGCGCCCCAGCAGGATCTTGCGCTTGAGATCGAGTTCCTGCGCGGTTTCGTAGCAGCGATAGAGCCGCCCGGCCGCGACCAGTCGCTCGAACGCGGCTTCGTAGATGGCAAAGCGGGCAGACTGGCGCTCTTCGCGCTCTGGATGCAGGCCGAGCCATGCCAAGTCTGCGCGGATCGCCACGACGTGCTCTTCCTTGCTGCGTTCGGCATCGGTATCATCGATGCGCAAAAGGAAGCGCCCGCCGTGCTTTTGCGCCAGCAGCCAATTGTGCAGCGCGGTGCGGATATTGCCGACATGCAGGCGGCCGGTGGGCGAGGGCGCAAAGCGGGTCACGACAGTCATGCCCCGCGCTATAGCGCGATTGGCGGCCAAGGCCAGCCGGGCGATCAGCCGAACAGGCGCGGCGCCAGTTGCCCCACTTCGGCATCGTCCAACGCGATGTGAAACCTGTCGGCCAGGGCACGCTGCCAGCTTGCGGCATCAGTGAGTTCGGTCACCTCGTGCGCGCCGGCTCTTTGCACGGTCATGTGCCGGTCCTGCAAAGAGGCAAAGCCGTCGGGCAGGACGATCGAGACGATGCATCCTTGGGTGAAGCGCGATTCGGGCCGCGTGGACACCCAGTGGTTGGACATGGCGAGGTCGAGCGCGGCGACTTCGGTGGTATCGAAGCTGTATTGTGCTTCCCAGACCACGCCATCGAGGCTGCGTTCCACTTCCCATTCGCCGCGCAGCGATCCGGCGGCCCGCGCGCGGCGCAAGCGGTGGCGATAGCCATCGACGGCAAGAGCAGTGGCGCCGTCGACCAGCGGCATCGGCGGGACAAAGGAAGAGCCAAAGCCGGCATCGGCCAGCCACAGCTCGTTGTCCAGGGTCACCAGGCTGAAGGTGTGCGTACGCGGTGGCATCGCGCCCGGCGGCACGCGCAGCCATACCCGGCCCAGCAGTGGGCGGGCGGGCATGCCCAGCGTGGCCAGCATCGCGCCGAACAGGCGATTGTGCTCGAAGCAATAGCCACCGCGCTGGCCGTCGATCAGCTTGCGGCGAATATCGGCCGGTTCCACGCTGATCGGCCGGCCCAGCATCACGTCGAGGTTTTCGAAGCCGATGGCCTGGCGATGGGCACGTTGGACCAGTTCCAGCCCTTGCGGCGTGGCGGCGGGCGCCGTGGCAAGGCCGATGCGGGCAAGATAGCTGGGCAGGTCGAACGTCATGCGAAGGAGGACTTAGCGCCAGACGCTCAAAGGGCAATGACCAGTTCGCGGTCGATATCGGCAAGGGTGGCGCAGCCGCACTGTGCCATCGCCAGTTCCAATTCGGTGCGCAGGATGTGCAGCATATGGGCCACGCCCGCCACCCCACCCACGGCCAGTGCATGGAGCTGTGGCGCACCGACGAGAACGGCGCAAGCGCCGAGCGCGAGCGCCTTGAGCGCATCGCTGCCGCTGCGGATGCCGCCATCGAACAGCAACGGGTAATCCGGCCCCAGCGCGGCGCGCATGGCCGGCAGCATGGCGAGCGCAGGCGCAACGCCGGCGAGCACGCGGCCACCGTGGTTGGAGGCGATCACGCCATCGGCGCCGGCGTCGCGCGCGCGCAGCGCATCGTCGGGGTGGAGCAGCCCCTTGACCACCAGCGGCAGGGCGGTTTCACGCCGCAGCCAGGCCAGCGTGTCCCAGGTCGGCGCCTGGCGCGCCAGCGGGCTGCCGAACACGAGATGAGCGCCTTGCGCATCGGCCTGGTGCCGCTGGAGAGGGAAATTGGCGAGGTTGGCCGCTTCCACGCCGGCCGGCAGGACGAAATCGGCCCGCTTGATCGCCGCGTCCACGGTGAAGACGATGGCGCCAAAGCCTGCCGCTTCTGCCCGGCGCACCAAGGCCAGCGAATGGGCCGGGTCGGGCTGGGGATAGAACTGGAACCATGCGGGCGGCGCGCCTGGGCGCTGCAATTCCACGGCCGCATCGCGCAGGGCGGCGGCGACCGATTCGAGCGTGACGCTCGACAGCGTGCTGGCGACCAGCGTGGTATCGAGTGCGACAGCGGCTTGGGCGGTGGCGACTTCGCCCTGGGGGTGGACCAGCCGGTGATAGGCAACCGGCGCCAGCAGGATGGGCGCGGCGTGGTGCTGCCCAAACAGGGTGATGGCGGTGTTGCCGTGATCGAGGCTGCGCAACATGCGCGGCACCAGGCCCCAGCGCTTCAGCGCGGCGCGGTTGGCCGGGGTGGCTCCCTGCTGGATATGCGCCCAGACTGCGGGATCGAGCCGCGCGGCGGCGTGGCGTTCGTAATCGTCGAGCGTGGCCACGTCTGCCGGCAGGGGCGTGGCCATCACGGTTGCGACCAGCGCCGCAGCAAGTTGTGATAGACGCCGGTCAGCGCTGCGATGGACGGGTGATCGGGCCGGTCGGCGCTCAGTGTCTGGATCGCCTGGTCCATTTCGAACAGGCTGCGGCGGTCGGCTTCGGATGGCACCAGGCTTTGCGTCCAGAAGAACGCGGCCAGGCGCACGCCCCGTGTCACCGGCGTGACGTGGTGATGGCTGGTGCCGGGATAGAGCACCATGTCCCCGGCGGGGAGCTTTACACGGTGGGCGCCATAGCTGTCTTCCACCACCAGTTCGCCGCCCTCGTATTCGTCGGGATCGGACAGGAACAGCGTGCTGGAAATGTCGGTGCGGACGTAGGTGTCGGTGCCCGGCATGCGGAACAGTGCATTGTCGATATGGCTGCCATAGGCGCCGCCGCCTTCATATCGGTTGAAGCGCGGGGGCAGCACGCGCAGCGGCAGGGCGGCGGCGATGAACAGCGCGCTTTGTCCCAGGCGCTCGAGAATCCGCTGGGCGAGCGCGGCGGCCACAGGGCTGTCGAGCCGCAATTGCAGGTTGGACTTGGCCCGTACGGCCAAGTGGCCGGCGGTGGCGCGGCCGTCTTCCCAGTCGGCCTCTGCCAGGGCAGCGCGGGCTTGCGCCAGGTCGTCCGGCGTCAGCACACCGGGAATGTGCAGCATCATGGTGCGGTGATCAGCCCTGCAGCACGAAGGGGATCGAAACCAGCCCCTGAACCATCATCGCCTGGCCGTTCTGGCGCGTGGGCGTCCAGCGCCAGTGTTTCACGGCGGCCAGGGCGGCGCGGTCCAGCCGGTCGAAGCCGCTGGAGCGTGACAGGCCGATTTCGGCCACGCGCCCGTCCAGCCCGACCGTGACGTTGAGCACGACCGTGCCCTGTTCGCGCGCGCGGCGGGAATCGATCGGGTAACGCGGTGGGGTGGCATCAACCAGGTTGGATGTCAGGTCGCGGCCGGTAGCCACCTGCGGTGCGGGTAGCGCGGCGGGCGCCGGCGCTGCGGAACTGGCTGGCGTGGCTGGGGCGGCCACGATCACGGGCGCGGGCGCCAGTGCCGTGGCAATGGCCGGCGCGGGAGCGGGCAGATTGATCGGCGGCGGCGGGGCAACGACCGGGGAAGCCGGTTGCAGCGGGGACTGCGGACGCGGCTGCGCCGCCTGGGGAGGCGGCGGCGGCGGGGGAGCGAGATCGGTGGAGAGATGAACCGCCGTCAGCGTTTCATGGCGGGGTTTGGCCGCGATAATGCCCATCGACAGGAATGCGGCCACCAAGGCACCCACCGCCACGCCTGCACCCACCAGGGCAAACCCGCGCGGGCGCGCGCTGGGCTGGTAGCGGGACGGTTGCCAGGCCGGAATGCGCAGGTGCACCAGTTCTCCGCGCGCCTCGGCATGATCCGCCCGCGCACCCGCCCGCGCGCCCATGTCGGGTTGCGGCGAAAGCGTTGGCATTGCGATCAAACTGGCTTGGCTGCTCACGTCGGCTGGTTCCTGCTTGCGGCTTGCGAGTTATTGAGAGTCATTCGCATACCTGTCCCCCAGCCGCGAGTCGAGCGAATTAATCGCAATAGCATGTCTTCCAGCAAATCGGCCGCAGCCCATCAGCGGGCGTCATGCCCGGACTTGCCATCCTGCCCCAAGAGGCAATCCGCAAAATTGATCTGGAGCAAATGGGCGAATCATTATCAATAGCGTTGCGATTGATAGCGAGTCGCATTAATGGCGCTCGTAACTAGCCGGTATAGACCGCATCAGCCAGGCCAACGGGCCGGCTCTTTCGGCCTGTGAAGCAAAGCCCGGAAACGGGACATTCGACGTATAAAGGATTGAGTGAGTGAGGGATTCCATGGATCGCGGCGGTACGACGCGCTTTCTCGCGCTTGGGTGCATCGGCTTGTTGACGGGTGCGGCGCCGGCCTTGGCCCAAGAAGCAGGAGGCGCAGCCCAGCCGCCCAAGGTCCTTGGAGCGGTCACGGTGACCGACACGGCCATTTCCGAAGGCAGCTACAAGACCGAGCGTCCCGCCTCGCCCAAGTACACCGCGCCGCTGCTCGATACGCCGCGCACGGTCACGGTCATTCCCGCCCAGGTGCTGCAGGACAATGCGACGGCCAGCCTGGCTGATGCGCTCCGCTTCGTGCCCGGCGTCACGCTGGGCGCGGGCGAAGGGGGCAATCCGCAGGGCGACCGGCCGTTCATTCGCGGCGCCGATTCGCAAAACAGCCTGTTCCTTGACGGCGTGCGCGACGTGGGCGCCCAGTCGCGCGATGTCTTTGCGATCGACCAGATCGAAGTGGTCAAGGGGCCGGACAGCACGATGAACGGGCGCGGCAGCGTGGGCGGTGCGATCAACATGGTGTCCAAGCAGCCCACCACCGAGCGGCTTGCCAATTTCACCGCTGCCACGGGCACCGCCGAATATCGCCGCCTCACTGCCGACGTGAACCAGCCTATCGGCAATGTCGGCCTGCGCCTTGCGGCCATGTATCATGACCAGCACGTGGCCGGCCGCGATGCGGTGTGGCAGGATCGCTGGGGCGTGGCGCCCTCGGTCAAGTTCGGGCTGAGCGGCCCCACCAGCCTCACCCTCGATTACTATCACCTCGAAAGCCACGACCTGCCCGATTCGGGCATTCCCTACCTCTACAGCACGCTCAACGCGCCCAATGGTTACAGCGAGACCACCGTCGCCCAGACGCCGCGCACGGCGTTCTATGGCCTGGTGAACCGCGATTTCCGCCGCACGCTGGTCAACACCGGCACCGCGCGCCTGGAGCACAAGTTCGCCAACGGGCTGACCTTGCGCAACACCACGCGCTATGGCGTTTCCAGCCAGGGCTATGTCCTGACCCAGCCTGACGACAGCCAGGGCAATGTCCTGAACGGGCTGGTCTGGCGGCGCGCCAACAGCCGCTACAGCCGCACCACCGGCTTTTTCAACCAGACCGATTTCTTCGGAACGTTCACGCTGGGCGGCATCAAGAACAGCTTTGCCATCACCGGCGAAGTGAGCCGCGAAACCGCCAACGTCGGCAACTATGTGTCCAATGCCAGTACCGGTGCGGCCATTGCCACGGGCATCAATGCACCGGGCGGTCGCTGTGGCCCCGCCTCGATCGCGGCCTACAACTGCACCAGCCTGGCCGATCCCAACCCCTATGATCCCTGGGTGAGCTACACCGCCGATGGCTCGGGCGTGCCGGCCGCGATCGTGCGCTCGGCCGAACGGACCTGGAACAAGTCGCGCGCCAATACCCAGGCGGTATCCGTGTTCGATACGGTCAACTTCTCCGACGCGCTGCTGCTCAACCTCGGGCTGCGCTATGACCACTATGTCACGCGCCTTAGCCCAGGCCTGGCTGCCACGGCGGCCGACGAAAGCGGGCGGGCGTGGTTCAGCCGGACGGACAATATCTGGACCTGGCAGGCCGGCCTCACGTGGAAGCCTGCGCCCAATGGCAGCATCTATGCCTCTGCGTCCACGGCCGCCACGCCGCCGGGATCGTATCTGGGCAACGGCAGCGAAAGCAACGCGCTCAACACCACCAGCCAGGCCATTACGGACTCGCTGAAAGTGGAGCGCACGCGCAGCTATGAAGTGGGCACCAAGTGGAATCTCTTCGGCGAAGGGCTTTCGCTCACGCTCGCCGCGTTCCAGTCAGACACGAACAATGCACGCGCGGTCGATGCCAACGGCACGGTGACGTTCGTGGGCAAGAAGCGGATCAAGGGCATCGAGTTTACCGCGAGCGGCAACATCACCGATCGCTGGAATGTCTTTGGCGGCTATACCTACATGGATTCCACCATTCGCGATGGCGGCTTCGCGTCGGTGACGGTGAATGGCATAGCCTTTGTCGTTCCTTCGCCCAGCACCGGGCAGCGGTTCCCCAACACGCCAGACCACAGCTTTGTCGCCAACACGACCTACAAGGCGACCGATCGCCTCTCGCTGGGCGCGAACGCGCTTTACATGAGCAAGGTCTATGGCGGCTATGGCGCCGGGATTGCCGATGGCGTGGTGACCAAGACGCTGGCGCGTTATGTGCCCAGCTTCTGGCGGTTCGATGCCAATGCCACGTTCCAGGTCACGCCGCGCTTCTCGCTGCAGGCGAACGTCAACAACCTGTTCGACAAGCGGTATTACGACAAGGCCTACAACTCGCACTTCGCCAGCCAGGCGGCCGGGCGCACCGCGATCCTGACGGCCAATGTGAAGCTTTGACCGTCAGCGCCATGCGCAATTGACAAAGGCCGCCGGGGTGACCCTGGCGGCCTTTTTCATGTGATAAATATGCTATTAGCCTTATTGCACCATCGCGTGCAGCATCGGGCTCAGCCATTCCTGCCCGCTGTCGTCCACCAGCCGGGCGGCCAGGTTCTGCCGCATGGCCAGGTCTCTGGCCTCGGGCGGGGGCAATGCCATCATCGCGCTGGCCCAGGCGTCGGCCATCGCGCCTTGGGCATGAATGATCGTGGCCGCCAACATGCCGCTGGCTGGCGCCCCGGTTGCGGGGTCGATCGTATGCCCACCGAGATAAGCGCCAGAGGTCGCCATGCTCAACTGGTGCAGCGCCACACGCAAGGGTGGCAGGGGCAGGCCAGGCGGGCTTTCCATGTCGACCCACCAGGGATCATAGTCGGGCCGCAGGCCGCGCCCGGTGCATTCGCCTCCAACGTCCACCAGCACATGGCAAACGCCGTCGGACGCGAGGAGATCGGCCACGGTTTGGGCAGCAAAGCCCTTGGCGATCCCCGACAGATCGAGCCAGAGCCCGCCTGGCTGGAACAGCCAGCCATCCGCCAGAACCAGCCGCTGCCAACCCGATGCCAGGCGCGCGGCGGCCAGCCGGGCTTCATCGGGCGGGTTGCCATGGCGTGTGGGGCCAAGGCTCCATGCGTCGGTCAGCCGCCCGATCGCCGGATCGAACGCCCCATGCGACGCCCGCGCGACGGTCAGGCCCTGCTTCAGGATTGCGGCAAGATCGCCCGATGTCTGAATCCATGTGCCAGGCGCGGCCAGGTTGAAGCGCATCAGCAGGCTTTGCCTGTCCCAATGGCTCAGCGTGCGTTCCAGCCTGTCGAGCAGGGCCTGGATGCGCGCCGCAAGGCCCGCCGTTGCCGTTTCCTCCGGCGAATGGGCCAGAAGCACGCGCCACTGCGTGCCCATGGTCTTGCCGGCCAGCGTGACCACGCTCGCCTTCGGATCGAACCCGGCAAGGCTTTCGGAATCGATCGCCGGCGGCACGGCCAGCCGCAGCATTGTATGGGCAAGCCTGGGCAAGGGTCAGGGTGCCACAACTTCCAGCGTGGCGGTGTATGAGGCGCGTCGGTGCGCGGCTTTGGGGCTGCCCGGATGATCGTCGGCCAGGCTGGCATTGAGCCAATAGAACCCCGGCACGGGCCATTTCACCGTGACTGTGCCATCGCTGCCAGTGGTCAGTTCCTGCGCGCCTTCGCTTTCCCGATAGCGTTTGCCACCCGGCACGACTGTCACCTTGAGGCCCGAGGCCGGCTGTCCGTCGATCAGGAAGCGAAACCGGCCGGGTTCGTCGCTCACCAGTTCGTCCGGGTGGGTGAGTGGAACCATTTCAAGCCCCTTGCCGCTGGGCGCAAATGCCTGGGCTGTGGGTGTTCCCGCAGTGACGAACACGAAATTGCGGCTCAGTGCCTCGGTCAGATTGAGATCCGTGGCATTGGCAGGAATGTCTTCCACGCGTGCCACCATGTGATCGGGCGCGATGGCCAAGCGCCCGCCGGCCGCGTTTCCGGCCAGGTTGCCGGCCACGTTCCCGGCTGGGCCACCCATGGCCGCGCTTCCGGGTTTTGCCGGGGCAGGGCCGGCAGGGCGCCGCATACCCACGCCCCAGGTTTCGCCATTCACTTTGAACGTGCCGGTAACATTGGCCATTTCGCTGCCGATCTTCCACGTTCCGGGCTTGTCTATCGCAACGTCGAACACCGCGCGATTGCGCAGCCGGGCGGCATTTTCCACCTTGCCGGGCGTTCCGTCGGGCGCCCAGACTTTCACCATGTCCACGTTCATGGGAAAGTGATCGGCATAGAACAGGTCGTTCGATACCGCTGCATCGAACGTGACGGACTGGTTGGTATCGGCCAGCACGGTGATCGAAGGCAGCAGCCACATGCGGTGGGCCGCAGCGGGCGTTGCCACGGCTGTGGCCATGGCTGCGAACGCGGCGGCCAGCATCAGGTTCTTGCGGTTCATCGGCAAAGTCCTGTCAACGGAGGGAAACGGAAATCTGGCCCAGTTCGGCGTGGCCGCTGGCGCCCGATGGCGCGGGCCTGAGCGGAAGCGAGAATGGCACCTGCACCAGTTCGCGCCCGCCGGTTTCGCGCGCCGCCTCCACGAACAGCGTGTAAGCACCGGGCTTGAGCCCTGCTGGCAGGGGAATGCGATAGGCGCCGGGGGCGCGGGTCTGGCCCGAAAGGCCATCGGCGGGCAAGGCCAGGGACCGGCCGCCCTTGCGCCACCAACTGCGCAAGTCTGCCAGCCATTTGGTCCCTGGCTCCCGACCGGCTTTCTTGATGTCGTACCACACCCACAACGTCCGGGCGGGGCCACCGCCGGCCGGTTCGACCCAGCCGGCCATATAGGGGCGGTGGTATTCGGCAACGCCAAGGCGCGGCACGGTGACCGTGATCGTGCCAGCTGGCGTGTTCGGCGCGGCCAGAGCCGGTGCGGCCATGACGCCAGCAGCCACGAAGAGGGGCTTGCGTATCATCGAAAAGTCTTTCCTGCGGTCAACGAATGAAAAACAGCGCGATGCCTGCCGGAATCGCCAGGCCGAGCGCCACCAGTGGCCAGGTGGACGGCCGATGCCGGGCGTGCAGCTGCAAGAGGATCAGGCCGGTGATGGTGAAGACCACGCAGGCAACGGCAAAGGCATCGATGAACCAGAACCAGACCGAGCCGGTGTTGCGGCCCTTGTGCAGGTCGTTGGCCCAGGAAATCCAACCGCGATCGGTGGATTCCGATGTGATGGCGCCGCTTTGGCGGTCGATGCTGACCCAGCGATCGGTCCCAGGCCCCGGCATGGCGACATAGACGTCCGTGTCCGACCATTCGGCGGCGCGGCCCGTGGGATCCATGCCCACGGCCTGGGCAACGCGGCCAGCAACGGCGTCAGGCAGGGGCGCATCGCTGGCCGCCGGGGCCGGCACGATCTGGCGCAGCACGGCAGGGGGCAGGCTTGCATTGCGCTCCACAACGCGCGGCTGGGCGGCGATCTGCGCGGCATGGTTGAGGGTGATGCCGGTAATGGCGAACAGCAACATGCCCACCAGCGCGATGGCAGCGCTGATCCAGTGCCACGTATGCAACTGCTTCAGCCAGAACTGGCGGGCTTTGCGGGCCTTCTTCGCGGCTTGCTGGTGCCGTGGTGGAGGGGGTGCAGCGGCCTGGCGGTGCGAGGGAGCTAGCTGGTCGAGCGTGTTCAAGCAGGGTCCGTCCGGTGGCGTTTCGGGAGTGAGAGTTTCTCACTAAACTAATGCGAGTCATTTGCAAGTAATCCTTCTCACCCATCGTTGGGAGCGTGACGCTCAGCAATTGTCCGCAATCGGCCGGCGCGAGCCGTTAAGCATCACGGCGCTAGGCAAGGGGCGATGTCTGCGATCGGAGTTCTCAATCGATGCTGAGCGTGCAAACCCGGCGGGCAACGCGCCTGGTCATCGGCCTTGTCGTGGCCGCGCTGGCGCTGACCGCGTTCGTGGTGGCGCAGATCCGCTTCGGCGGGCCGATGCACCATGAAAGCCTGCTGCAAGACGAACTGCTGGCCGACATCCTGCCCCCTCCCTGTTTCGTGGTGGAGCCTTATCTGCACACGACACTGATGGTGGTCGATCCAGCTTACGTCGAAAAGGGCACCAAGGAGCTGGCGGACGAGGAAGCCCAGTTCCACGATCGGCTCGCCTACTGGCGTGCTGCGCCAGTGCCGGAAGCGATGCGGCCGGCGGTTGATATCACTCTCGAAGCCGAAGTGCAGTTCTGGAAAACGGTGGACGACCAGTTCATTCCCGCCGCGCGCCGGGGCGATGTGGCCGCGATGCGCGCCATCCACGATGGCCCGCTCACCAAGGCCTATTCGCTCCAGCACGATCGCGTGAATGCGCTGGTTGCGCTGTCGAACCAGAACCGGGCCGCCCTTCTCGAGAGTGGCTATCGCACGGTGACCGTTTCGCTTGTGGCCGTGGGCGTGCTGGCGGCCGTGGCGCTGATCGTGGTGTCCTGGGTGGGGAGAGCTTTGCGCACGCGGATCATTACCCCCCTGGTGGAAACCGCCGACAGCATCGCGGCCATGGCGCAGGGCGATGTCGATCGTGCGATACCCGGCGCCGAACGCCCCGACGAAATCGGCCAGATCGTTCGCGCGATGGAAGTGTTTCGCGATGCCGCCCGCTCGCGCGAAGCCGATCGCATGGCCCAACTGGCGGTGGTCGAGGCATTGGCCGATGGCCTGGGCGTGATGGCCTCCAAGGATCTCGAACAGCGGATCGATGCGCCGTTTCCGCCCGGCTTCGAAACGCTCCGCGTCAATTACAACACGGCCGCCGGTTCCATGGCCGAAGCCTTGCGCGCGGTGCGCGTGGGGGCCGGCCGCGTGACGCGGGCGATCGGCGAAATCCGTGCGGCCTCCGAAGACCTCGCCCATCGCAACGAGGAACAGGCGGCCAGCCTTGCGGGCACGGCTGGATCGCTCGACACGATCACCAGCAGCGTCGGTGAAACCGCCCAGCGCGCCGCCGACGTGCAAAGCGCCGTGGGTGCGGCGCATCAGGAAGCGGCAGCCGGGGGCGACGTGGTCACGCGGGCAATCGATGCCATGGCTGCGATCGAGGCTTCGTCGGAACGGATCAGCCAGATCATCAGCGTGATCGATGGGATCGCGTTCCAGACCAACCTGCTGGCACTCAATGCCGGGGTGGAAGCAGCACGGGCCGGCGATGCCGGCAAGGGCTTTGCGGTCGTCGCCAGCGAAGTGCGTGCCCTGGCTCAGCGATCGGCAGACGCAGCACGCGATATCAAGCAATTGATCGGCGAAAGCACCGAGCAGGTCAGCCAGGGGGTGACGCTCGTGGGCGAAACCGGGGAGCGCCTGGGCGGCATCGTCACGCGGGTGGGCGAAATCGGCGGCCTGGTTTCGGGCATTGCCGAAGCGGCGATCGAGCAGGCCGACCAGTTGCGCGACGTGAACCGCGCGGTCAGCGACATGGACCGCATGACCCAGCAGAACGCTGCCATGGTGGAGCAATCGTCGGCCGCGACCCGCAGCCTGGCCGAGGAAGCCGAGGCACTCTCGCGCCTCGTTTCCTCATTCCGCACGCGCGATCCGTCGAACCGCCCGGCCCATGTGGCGAGTGCCGCCGGGATACGGCGCGATTCCATGCTGGATGCGCCGCGCGGCGGCCCGCGCATTGCCCTCGCGGCTGGGTAAGGCGCCAACCCGCTTGGGCTGGCGGCCTACTTCGGCTGGCTTGCCCCTTTCTGACGCGCGGCAAGGGCCTCGGGCGAGGGGATGACCTGGCTCAATTCGGCAATCACCGCATCGGGATCGATCAGCAGCGCATCGGTCACCCGCCCATCGCCCTTGGTGCCCATTCGCGCCCAGCCTCCACGCACGTTGTTGCCGTTGATGAAGAAATTGAACTGCTTGCCCTGTGCCTTGGCCAGAAGCGCGGCGTGCAGCAGCAAGGCATCGGGCTGGGTCATCGCCGGGCCATCGTTGAAATAGGTCTCCATGCCGTTCTTGCGCGGCTCCTTCGATGCGATCAGCATTTTCGACTTCTGGATGCCCCACACCTGCCGAGACTGGCTCTCGAAATCGCGGATTGAAGCATAGGGCAGGATGTAGCCGAACAGCGTCTTGTTGTTCTTGTCGCGTTCGGCCAGCGAGGCCATCATTTCGGTGCGTGCGCGGTTTTCGCGCTGCATGCGGGTTTCTGCCAGAAGACCGATCCGTTCCTCGGGCTTGATGCCGGGAAGCAGCAGTGCCGCCACCCCTTCCACCGCCCCGTGCGAGGGCGATGACCATTCACTGCGCGCGGTGAAGACCCGGCGCGCCTCGGCCGCCTTGCCGGCATGGAAAGCGGCAACCACGCCATAAAGGTCGAGGTATTCGATCACCGTGCTGCTGTTGTCTTCCGCCTTGCCCTCGGCGCGCCGCGCTTCTAGGTTGCTGCGCGCTTCCTCCGCACGCTTGGCCGCCTGATCCCATTGCCCGACCAGCGCCAGCGTCAGGGCATTGACGGCATAGAGCAGCGAACTGCGGTCATCGGCCATCATCGATTCGCTGTCGACCAGCAGGGTTTCGCGCCGGGCGGCGGCTTCGGCAAAGCGGCCGGCATCTTCCAGCCGCGCCGCGCCGCGCAGCAGACTGAACGTGTCGAGCAGCGCGGCCTGGTCGTAATAGCGCAATTCGTCCGCCGTCAGCGCCATCCCGAAAATGGCATAGGGCGAGGCGGCCACCTTGGGATACCACGACCACGGCATCTTCAGCGCGCCGCGAATGCGCACTGCCGTCGATGCCTCCAACTCGCCCTTGCGCAGCCGCGCCTCGCTTTCCAGCAGGTCGAACGACAGGCCCATGGAACGGTCGAAATAGGCATTGCCGACGAGATTGGCAGCGCTCGCCTCTGCGCGGGCCTTGTCCACATCGGCCAACGCGCCATCGTAATCCTTGGCCTCGATCCGGTGCGCCGCGCGCGCCAGGATCAGTGGCAGGCGGCGGATAACATTGTGCTCACCCTTCTGCGGATCATCGATGAGATGGGTGCACGCCTCAACACCCTTGGCGCCGAACAGCCGCTTGGCGGGATCAGCCACTTCGGGTGCCGGGGCAAACAGGCCCAGCAACGTCACGGCGCCCACCAGGCGGGCAAAGCCTTCGCCGTCGGTCATGTTGTTGGGCTTGCCGTCGCAGCGCAAGTACCACGATCCGTTCTTGCGGAAATCTTCCTGTTCGGCCGCGCGGGCGGCCGCATCGGCGGCGCGCTGCTGTTCCTTGGTGAGCGGGGCAGCTGCCGGTGCCGGCGCGGCTGGCGCGTCCTCCGCGCGTGCCACGGCGGCACCATGGAAAATGGCCAGGGCGGCTGCCCCGGCCAGAACCGACTGCTTGATCATGACGTTCCCCTCGTCCCCATCTATCGCGGGGACAAAACGCCATTCCGCAACAATTGGCAATAGGGCGTCCCCGCTATGCAAGACTGGCCCCTATTGCCGGACGCGGCGCGTCGGACGCGATCGTCGGTGCAGCAATGCGGGCTTGTACAATGACATGCATCGTGCGCAGGTATGTGCCGTAGTCCGGGCAGCCCCCAGCCGGGAGGAAATTTGTTGTCGAAAGTACGTCTGGCGATCGTTGCGGCCATGCTGGCGGCCTGGGTTGCGCAGGCGCCTGTGGCCACGGCACAGGCGCGGTCTGGCGCTGCCCCAGTCAACCCTGCCAATCCGGCCGAAAGCATTCTCGTGCCACAGGCCACAGACCCCGCATCGTCACCGGCTGCCAAGGCAGCAGGGCCGGGCCTGCCCACGCTGGACAATAGCAACGGCAATATCGCCCAGCGCGTGATCACCGGAAGCCAGGCCACGCGCTGCCGCCCGGGCGTGAGCGCCGATGGCACGATCGTGGTCTGCCGCGATGCCGATGCGCGCGAGAAAGAGCGCCTGCCGCTGCGCGACCAGACCGATACGGCGCAATCGACCAACGACGGTGTGCCGCGCGCGCCCAACGTATCCGGCCTGCCGCCGTGCAAGGGCAACGGCGCCTGCCTCGGCTTTGGCAGCGTGCCGCCGCCGATGTACTATTTCGACATTACCGCGCTGCCGCCCCCGCCGCCCGGATCGGATGCGGACCGGATCGCCAAGGGAGAAATCCGCGCGCCCTGAGACGCGCGGCTGCTTATTCCTCCAGGATCGGCAGGACCACCGGCGGTTCGGCAAGGCACGGCGAGCCATCGAGCAGCTTCAACGCTTCGTCGATTGCGCTTTCCGGGCCATCGTGCGTCACCATGTGGACGAGCACGACATCGGCGTCCCCCGCGACAGGGCCGGGCGTGCCCTTCTGGATGAGGCTTTCGATCGAAACCCCGGCATCGCGCATCGCTGCCGTGATTTCGGCCAGGGCGCCGGGGCGGTCGGCCACGTTGAAGCGGATGTAGGCGCTGCCGATGCGGTGGCCTGTCTCGGCCGGCGGCGCTTCGCCCAGTTCGGCCACGGGAATGGAAAACGGCGCGCCGATATCGCCGCGGGCGATGTCAATGAGGTCTGCCACCACGGCGCTGGCCGTGGGGCCATCGCCGGCGCCGGCGCCCTGGAACAGCAGGCGGCCCACGAAATTGCCTTCGGCCACCACGGCATTGGTCGCGCCGTCGACATGGGCCAGCGGATGGTCGCGGTGCACCAGGTGCGGCTGCACGCGCTGGACCAGGCGGCGCTGGCCGGCACTGTCCAGCTCGGTATCGGCCATGCCGATCAGGCGGATGTAATAGCCCAGCACATCGGCCTGGGCGATGTCGGCCGCCACGATGCGACGGATGCCGGTGGTCGTCACACCCTTGAAATCGACCTTGGTGCCGAACGCCACGCTGGACAGGATCGCGAGCTTGTGCGCGGCGTCGATCCCGTCGATGTCGAACGTGGGATCGGCTTCGGCATAGCCCTTGGCCTGCGCCTCGGCCAGCACGTCGGCAAAGTCCCGGCCGGTATCCTCCATGGTGGAGAGGATATAGTTGCAGGTGCCGTTGAGGATGCCATAGACCCGGTTGATCTCGTTGGCGGCAACGCCTTCCTTCAGGCTCTTGATCACCGGGATGCCACCCGCGACGGCCGCTTCGAACTTGAGCGCGGCATCGGCCTTTTCGGCCAAGGCGGCCAGTTCCAGGCCATGATGCGCGATCATCGCCTTGTTGGCGGTGACCAGGTCCTTGCCGGCGGCCAGGGTATTGCGCGCCAGCGTCAGCGCCGGGCCATCCGACCCGCCGACCAGTTCGACCACCACGTCCACATCGGGCCGCGCGGCCATCGCGGTCATGTCGTCTTCCCAGGCATAGCGCGACAGGTCGACGCCGCGATCCTTGCTGCGATCACGCGCCGCCACGGCCACGATCTCGATCCGCCGTTCGGCGCGGCGGGCGATGAGATCGGCGTTGGTTTCGATCAGCCGGATCACGCCACCGCCAACGGTGCCAAGCCCGGCGAGCGCGATGCGCAAGGGTTCGCTCATGGTATTCCCATTCTCGTCTTTGTTTGCCGGTGCCCTAGGCGAGCTTGCCGGAAAAGGCCAGCATCACCGCGCTGCCATCACCGCCCCACCGGCCGATTGCGCGTGCAGGCGCCCAACTCGCGCACCACCTGGGCATAATCCTCGTTGGCCAGCTGCCGGTCCTGGCTGGTGCCGCCGATCAGACTGCGTGCCGGCAGGGCAGGGGGCAGCGCGCAGGCCAGGCGATACCATGCCAGCGTTTCGGGCTGGGGCGGCTTGGCCGACTGATCGACGATTTCCGAAAAGCTTACGCCCCAGGTGGCCGGCTGGCCGGGGCGGCGCAGGATCGAAAGCGATGCAGGCTTGCCATCGGGCGTGGTCAGGAACACCTGGGTTTCCCCTTCGCCGGCAAGGTTCCCCGAGACGTGCATCGTCTCGCGCACGCCTGTGATCACGGGGGGCTGGCCGGGATTGACCAGCTCTGTCAGGATCGGGCGCAGGCGCATTTCCAGCTCGGGCGTCCAGGGCAGCATGGCATCGGGCGCCACCAGCTTGAGCGCGCCGGGCCGACCGGGCACCGGATCGGCCAGCAGCAGCACCGGAACCTTGCGCAATTTCGGTACCTTGCCACGCGCATCGAGCGGCACGTCGGCCAGGAACTGCAAGGTTTCCCCGATGTCTGACCCGGTCAGCAGGGCGGTTGTGCGGGCCTCTATATAAAGCCGCACCTTGCCCGGCGCTACATTGATCGCCAGTTCGGGCCTGATCGTGGACATGGATGTGATCTCGGCCCGAACCACCACATGGGCGGGCAGGGCAAGATCCACCAGATCGGCATAGGTGAGGGCCGGGATGTCGTAGGCGCGAATCAAGGTTGGCGCTGGCTGGGCATGCAATGATGGCGAAATGCCTGCCAAGAGCAGCGAGCCAGCGACAAAATTTCGCACGAGATGCGCGGATTTGGGCATATTCCTCCTTCCGGGCGGCACCGCGCCGCAAAATTGCTAAGATTTCCTTGCGATTGCGGGATGCATCGCTGAATCATGGCTTAACCGATAAAGCATTTGCGCCCTTATGGGTTCGGCGTTAAAGCTCCCGGTCGTTCGGGCAAAGAAAAAACCAAGTCTGAACCATGCCGCCGCCGGGCCCTCTGCGTCCGATGTCGGCGGTCCGGGTTGTCGGCAGGGTGGAATGAAATCGCTGGATTGTCTCGTCGACCGGAACGGTGATTCCGGGCGTCGGTCCTTTCTGGGCACGATCGACGTTGTCTGTGAGATAATGTGTCGGGCCTGGCCGGGACGTTCAGGAGTAATGGAGCTGAATGGCATACGCTGACCAACAGATGAGCGGTAACAAGATCACCGCGCTCATCATCGTTGCTGTTCTTCATGTCGTCGTGGGGTATGCGCTGGTCACTGGCCTTGCCTACTCGGCGTTCAAGAAGATCAAGGACGTGACCACTGCGGTCAAGATCGAGGAGGAAAAGCCGAAGGAGCCGCCGCCGCCGCCCCCCAAGCAACCCGATCAGCCACCGCCACCGATCGTTGCGCCGCCGCCGCCGATCAATCTGAATCTCGCTCCGCCGACGGTTCAGACTGTGACGACGCCGCCGCCGATTACGCCCCCGCCTGTGGTCGTTGCGCTGCCTCCGCAGCCTCAGCCGCCACCACCGCCCCCTCCCCCGCCGCCGCCGGTTCCCGGTACGCCGCGTGGTAGCCCGGGCGAATGGGTGACGTCGAACGACTATCCTTCGCGCGCGCTGCGTGAAGGGGCCGAAGGCACGACCGGGTTCCGCCTGGAATACGATGCCGGCGGCAAGCCGACCAACTGCACGGTCACGCGCTCTTCGGGCAACCAGGAGCTCGACTCCGCCACCTGCTCCAACCTGATGCGTCGCGCGCGGTTCAAGCCGGGTACGCAGAATGGCCAGCCGGTCGGCAGTGTCTATTCCAGTTCGGTGCGCTGGCAGATCCCCAAGGATTGATGGTTTCCATCGATCCGGGGGATATGCCCCGGGTTCAGTCAACGTCCTTGCGCAGCTTTTTGCACTTGCTTTTGCACTTGCTATCGAATTCTTGAGAGGAAGACCCGAATGTTTATCCAGACGCTTGCCGCTGCTGCGGCCAATGCCGCGCCGCAGAACAAGTTCGGCTTCGTTGAAGCCCTGCAGGCCGGCGGTTTCATTTCGTACGCCACGGTGACCATCCTGGGCATCATGTCGTTCGGTTCGTTCTTCATCCTGTTCACCAAGTATTTCGAACAGGCGAAGATCCTTGGCCAGTACAAGGCTCTCGCCAACTTCTGGCGCGCTCCTTCGCTGCGTGAAGGCGCTGCCAAGCTCGAAAAGAACAGCGCATGGCGCCAGCTCGTCGACGACGGCATCGCCGCCGAAGACCAGCACGCCAAGATGACCGACGCCCTCGAAGCCCATGACTGGCTGCACGGCTCGCTCGCTCGCTCGGAAGCCTCGATCAACGCGCGTCTCGCCGGCGGTCTGCCCTTCCTCGCCACCGTGGGCGCCACCGCGCCGTTCATCGGTCTGTTCGGTACCGTCGTCGGCATCTACCGCGCCCTGATCGCCATCGGTCTGGCCGGTTCGGCCTCGATCGACAAGGTCGCCGGCCCGGTCGGTGAAGCTCTGATCATGACCGCGCTGGGTCTGCTCGTCGCCGTTCCGGCCGTGCTTGCCTACAACTGGCTGCAGTCGCGCAACAAGAAGATCGCCGAGCTGCTCCAGGGCTTCTCGACCGACGTTCTGGCCAACATCACCTCGAAGGGCGTCGTGAAGCCTGCCGTGGGTCCGGCTCCGGCCGTCAAGCCGGTTGCTCCGGCTGCTGCTCCGGTCAAGAAGTAAGCTGTCACCCCAAGGCCGGTGGCAGTCCGCTTCCGGTCTTGTCCGCAGAACGCGGGTCATGGCCAGGGCGGCCTTCCAGCCCACACCCTGGCCCCTCCCGCGGCTTCAATCGGATAGGATGTAACCAATGGCAATGTCTGTAGGCGGCGCTGGCGGAGAAGAACGCCCGATGTCGGACATCAACACCACGCCGCTCGTGGACGTGATGCTGGTGCTGCTGATCATCTTCCTCATCGCGGTTCCGGTCGCGATCCAGACCGTCGAGAAGCTCAAGGTCCCGGTCCTTCCCTCGGAAGAAACCCAGGACAAGGTTGAAAACCTGCTCCTCGCCGTGGTCACGACCGACGCGAACGGCCGCAGCCCGCGCGAACCGGGCTATGAAGGCTCGACCCGCAACGGCGAATGCCGCGTCTATTTCAACAACGTCACTCCGGTGAACAATACCGAGCTGTACAAGGAAGCTTTCGATCGTCTCGACGCGATCGTGAAGCGCGAAGGCGGCGCGGCCAACATGGATCCGGAAAAGATCCCCGAAGTGCACATCCGTGGCGACGTGAACGTTCCCTGGAAGTGCATCGCCGGTGCGATCTACAACGTGCAGGCTGCGGGCTATCCCAAGGTCGGCTTCATCTCCACCCCGGTCGATCCCAACGGCTAAGCCCGACGGACACCGTCCGGGGCGCGGCCTTTAGGGACGCGCACGGCGAACAGGAGTAAAACCCATGGCAATGAGCGGCGGCAAGGACGATGGCGCGCCGATGATGGAAATGAACACGACGCCGTTGATCGACGTCATGCTCGTGCTCCTCATCATGTTCATCATTACCATCCCCGTGGCCACGCACTCGGTCAACGTGAACTTGCCGCAGGCGACCCCGCCTACGAACAAGCCGCTCGTCGATCCGGTGAAGAACAAGCTGGTCCTGACGCAGACCAATCAGATCCTCTGGAATGGCTCGCCCATCACCGAAGGCAACCTGATCTCGCTGCTGCAGGCAACCAAGGCGATGAATCCGGAGCCGGAACTGCAGTTCCAGCCCGACGCCTATGCCAGCTATGAAACGGCCAACCGGCTGCTGAAGGACATCACCGGTTCCAAGGTGACCAAGTTCGGCTTCGTCGGTAACGAAAACTACGCCACCTTCGGGAAGGCGCAGTAAGCCTTAACCGGCCCGTTTCCTCCGGCTGCCACGCCGGAAAACCAGATCAAGGGGCGGAGCGATCCGCCCCTTTTTCTGTATCTTCGCGCGGCGCCCTCACAAGATATCGAAGACCTTCTCCTTGGGCCGGCACAGCCGCACGCCCTTGTCGGTTTCCACCAGCGGGCGCTCGATCAGCCTGGGCTCTGCCGCCATGGCCGCCAGCACGGTGGCATTGTCGGCCTGGGGCAGTCCGCGCTCCTCGGCATCGGTGCCGCGCAGCCGCAACCCTTGCTGCGGGGTCAGGCCCGCATCGCGATAGAGCTGTGCCAGCTTTTCGGCCGTGGGCGGGGTTTTGAGGTATTCTACGACCGTCACGTGAGCCCCCGCTTCCTGCAGCAGCGCCAGTGTATTGCGCGAAGTCCCGCAGGCAGGATTGTGCCAGATCGTGGCTTTCATCGTCATCTCCTTGAAAAGCTGAAATCAGAACCCGCCGGTCGTGGCGGTGCGCGGCGCGGGCAGGCGCACGGGGGCTTCCTGCCCACGCAGGATGCGCCCGGCACGCTGAACCGCGCGCACCAGCCGGGGCTGTACCCCGCAGCGGCAGACATGGGGCAGGGCGGCGGCAATATCCGTTTCGGCCGGATCGGCATTGCGCGCCAGCAGCGCGGCGGCGGCCATGAGCAGGCCCGGCGTGCAAAACCCGCACTGGATGGCCTGTTCAGCCGCGAAAGCCTGCTGCACCGGATGGTTGCGATCGGGCGAGAGGCCCTCGATCGTGGTCACGCTGCGGCCCTCGGCCTCGCCCAGCGAAAGCGTGCAACTGGGCATGGCCTGCCCATCGACGATCACCGTACAGGCGCCGCATTCCCCCGTACCGCAGCCATACTTGGTGCCGGTCAGGTTGGCCGCATCGCGCAGTGCCCACAGCAGCGGCGTATCATCGGGCAAGCGAATGTCGAGCGGCTGGGCATTGATCGTAAGGCTGGCCATGGGCGCAGGTTATAGACCAGCCAGGGCCAGGCTCAATGCCCGGCTGCGAGCGCGAGCAGCAGCGCATCGATCACCGGCGTGGCGCTGGTGTTTTCCGGCAGGTCGTTCACCAGCACCGCAAAGGTGATGCGGTGTCCGTCTGCCGTCGGCACAACGCCGGCGAGGGCCTGGGTGCCAAGCAGCGTGCCGGTCTTGGCGCGCAGTTGCCCGTCCAGCGCCGTGCCACGCAGCCGCGCTTTCAACGTGCCGCTTTGCCCCGCGACGGGGAAACCGCCGATCCAGGTGGCGCCCCACGGCTGCGCCTGCCCCCAGCGTAGCAACGCCACCAGCGCGCGCGGGGTGACGCGGTTATAGGTCGACATGCCCGAGCCATCGTAAAGGCTTACGCTGCCGGCTGGCAGGTTTGCCGGCGCCAGCGCGGCCAGGCGTGCGGCCACACCGGCCGCCACGGTGCCTGCAGGCGAGAGCCGCCGCAGCAGAAGTTCGGCATGAAGGTTCTGGCTATCGCGCAGCGTCAGCGCGATGTCTTGCGCGAGCGGCGGCGGCACAAGGCGGGCCAGCGGTGCCGGTTCGGGCAAGGCCGTGCCATCGCGGTGCCGCGCCAAGGCCGGGCCACTAACGCTGATACCGCGTGCCACCAGCATCGCGCGCAGCACGGCGGCGGCACGCGCGGCGGGATCGGCCACTGCCAAAGGCAGGCGATAGGCGGCGCCGGCAGGGATGAAGCCTGTCAGCCGCCAATTGTCCGTTCCGGGCAGGTTGATGCGCGAAACCGCTATCTGGTCGGTCCGCGTGCTGGCAACCGTGCCGGCAATCGTCAACCCGGCCGGTGCCTCGATCCGGGCGGCCGTGCCTTCCACTCCGCCGATGACCTTCGCCAAGGCTACATTATCGTCGAGGGTGAGCGCAGATACGGCCGTGCCCGAAACCGTGGCCATGTTGTCCCAGCTCATGCCCGAAGGCCAAC
>Ga0070668_100000709_pt1 | contig 22813 bp, 22 predicted proteins | sample KBSS43metaG_FD_64661 | JGI IMG/M metagenome (GOLD analysis project Ga0070668, IMG submission 64661) | Switchgrass rhizosphere microbial communities from Kellogg Biological Station, Michigan, USA - KBS S4-3 metaG | ecosystem: Host-associated > Plants > Roots > Rhizosphere > Soil ...
TCGCGGGTCATCTCCCACGCCGCCGACCAGCACAGCGTCCGCGGCAGCGACTCGGTGATGTCGGCGACGCGGTCGATCAGCGTGGTCAGCGACGCCGGGTCGAGCCGCATCGTGCAGTAGGTCAGGTCGTCGTCGTTGACCAGCACGAGCTTGCCCGCGGGCCGGCCGACGAGGTCGGGCACCTCGGTGCGCTCGCCGTCGACGTCCAGCTCCACGCGCTGGGTCCGGACGATCTTGCCGGAGCCGTCCTCGCCGTACACGCCGACGGCGACGCGGTGGGTGCGCAGCTCACCGGCGCCCGGCTTCGCGCCGGACTGCACGACGGCGAACGACGTGAACTTGCCGTCCGCGCCGACCTCGTAACGCGGGCTCAGCGAGTTCAGCCCGGTGGTCTCCAGCCACTGCGCGCTCCACCACGACAGGTCGCGCCCGGACGCCTCCTCCAGCGCGCCCAGCAGGTCGGCCAGTGTCGCGTTGCCCCAGGCGTGCTTGCCGAAGTAGACCTTCAGGCCGTCGAGGAAGTGCTCCAGCCCGACGTAGGCGACGAGCTGCTTGAGCACGCTCGCGCCCTTGGCGTAGGTGATGCCGTCGAAGTTCACCTCGACCGCGTGCAGGTCGACGATGTCGGCGGCGATCGGGTGCGTCGAAGGCAGCTGGTCCTGGCGGTAGGCCCACGACTTCTCGATGTTCGCGAAGCTGGTCCACGCGTTCTTGTACTCGGTGGCCTCGGCCTGGGCGAGGACGCTCGCGAAGGTCGCGAACGACTCGTTCAGCCACAGGTCGTCCCACCAGCGCATGGTCACCAGGTCGCCGAACCACATGTGCGCCATCTCGTGCAGCAGTGTCTCGGCGCGCCGCTCGTAGGCGTAGCGGGTGACGCGGCTGCGGAAGACGTAGTCCTCGAGGAACGTCACGGCGCCGGCGTTCTCCATCGCGCCCGCGTTGAACTCCGGCACGAACAGCTGGTCGTACTTGGAGAACGGGTAGGGCGTGCCGAAGTTCCGGTGGTAGAAGCCGAAGCCCTGCTTGGTCTCGGTGAAGAGGCGGTCGGCGTCCATGTGCTCGGCCAGCGACGCGCGGCAGTAGATGCCGAGCGGGATGGTCTTGTGGTCGTCGGTGTACTCGTCACGCCACTCGGCGTACGGGCCGGCGATCAGCGCGACCAGGTAGGTGGAGAGCCGCTCGGACTCCTTGAACACCGTCCGGACGGCGCCTTCCGGCGTCTCTTCGCTGGACTCCACCATCGTGTTCGAGACGACTTTCCAGTCCTTCGGCGCGACGACCGTGAGCCGGTAGACCGACTTCAGGTCGGGCTGGTCGAAGCAGGCGAACATCCGCTTGGCGTCCGCCGTCTCGAACTGGGTGTACAGGTAGACGCCGTCGTCGACCGGGTCGACGAACCGGTGCAGGCCTTCGCCGGTGTTCATGTACCGGCAGTCGGCGGTCACGGTGAGCTCGTTCGCCTCGGCCAGTCCGGCCAGCGCGATGCCCTTGTCCTCGACGTACGCGCTGACGTCGACGTCCGCGCCGTTCAGGGTGGCCGAGTGCACGCGGTCGGCGACGAGGTCGACCCACGTCCGCTCACCGCCACGGGCGCTGGAGAACCGTACGGTCGTCGTCGACGCGAAGGTCTTCTCCCCGGGACCGCCGTGGCCGTCGGTCAGGTCGAGCTCGATCTCGTAGCCGGTGACATCGAGCAGGTCCGCGCGCAGTTTGGCTTGGTCGCGGGTCAGGTTGGGGGCGGGCACAGGCACCTCTGGTCGTGGGATCGGTTTTCAACTCCCCGCATCCAATCATGGGGACGGGGTGGCGGGCGATAAGGGAACAACCCCGCGTTTCCCGGTGTTGGCCCGCTGTGTGGGGGTCCGCCCACATCGAGACGTGACACAGGAGTGCCCCGATGACCGCTGCCGAGCAGCCCACGAAGGTCGATTTCTACTTCGACCCGATCTGCCCGTTCGCGTGGATCACCTCCCGCTGGATCCTGGAGGTGGAGAAGCACCGCAACCTGGACCTGCACTTCCGGATCATGAGCCTGTCGGTGCTGAACGACGGGCGCGACGGCCTGCCGGAGCAGTACAAGGAGCTGCTGTCGAAGGGCTGGGGCCCGGTGCGCGTGGCGGTCGCGTTGTCGCAGCTCAAGGGCGAAGAGGTGCTGCGGGACTACTACACCGAGTTCGGCACCCGCTACCACAATCAGGGCATCAAGGACTACGACGAGGTCATCAAGCAGGCGCTGGCAGCGGTCGGCGCGCCGGCCGAGCTGGCCGACGCCGCGCAGTCGACCGAGTACGACGAGGCGCTGAAGAAGAGCCACCACGAGGGCATGGACCCGGTCGGCATGGACGTCGGCACCCCGACGATCCACATCGACGGCGTGGCGTTCTTCGGCCCGGTGCTGACCTCGATCCCGCGCGGCGAAGACGCGCTGAAGGTGTTCGACGGCGCGGTGGCGCTGTCGAGCTACCCGGACTTCTTCGAGCTCAAGCGCACCCGGTCGGGCGAGCTGAACTTCGACTAAGGCGTCGCGAGGGCGGCCAAGGTGACGTCGCCGGGGTAGCGGGACGCTGCCACGGCGGCCACCTCGGTCGTCTCGCCGCGCCCCACCCCCGCCTTGAGCGTGATCAGCTCGTGCAGGCCGTGGCGGTGGTAGCGGACGAAGTCGGCGTCGACGGGCTCGCCGTGGCCGGGCACGATCACCCGCGGTTCCAGCGCGAGGAGCGTGTCGAAGGTGTCCGGCCAGGCGGTCAGGTCCGATTCGGTGCTGAAGGAGAACGCGCTGAATCCGTGTTCGGCGTTCTCGACGACGTCGCCCGCGAAGAGCACGCCCGCGTCGGGCACGTGCACGACCACGTCGTGGTCGGTGTGGGCGCGGCCGGGGTGCAGCAGGACAGCCGTCCGCCCGCCGAGGTCGAGCTCGGTCCGGTCGGTGAACAGGTGGTCCGGAACGACGAACGTCGTGCGCGCGATGGCGTCGGCGGTCTCGGCCTTGCCCTGTTCGCGGTAGTAGGCGATCCACTTGGCCCGCGCGCCCTCCGCGTACTCGGTCAGCTCGGCGCGGCAGCCTTCGTGCGCCCAGACGGCGCAGGGCGTGAAGGACTCGGTGCCCCAGGTGTGGTCGAAGTGCGCGTGCGTGTAGACGACCGACCACGGCAGCGGCGTCAGCTCGCGGACCGCCGCCGCCAGCTCGGCGCCCTGCTCGACGTCGCCGCGGGTGTCGACGACCAGGCAGCGCTCGGCGCCCACGACCAGCCCGACGGTCAGGTCCAGTTCCTCGTAGCGCCGTGCGTGCACACCGTCGGCGACCTCGATCCAGCGCCCGCTCATGCCAGTACTCCTTCGCTCAGGACGGGTGCAGCATCGCTCACGTCGAGTTGCGCGGCCAGGGTGACGTCGCCGCCGTGGCCCGATTCGGTCAGTTCGCGGCCGGACACGCAGCTCGCCAGGGCCGTGACGTCGACGGCGCGCACGGCGAGCGCGGCTTCCGGGGACAGCGTCAGGCCCCGCCCGGCCAGCGCGGCGGCGATCGCGCCCGCGCCCACCTGGTCTTCGACGCACGGCCGCAGCGGTCCGAAGGTGTCGCCGTCGCCGAAGATGTTCACGCCCCAGCGTTCCCCGGCCGCGATCACGCCGATGGGCCCGCCGAGTTCGTGCGCCTTCGCGGCGACGGCGGAGGCGTTGCGCAGGCAGCCCGCGAGGACCCGGGCGCCGGTCGCCGCGGCGGCTTCGCACAAGGTCGCGCCGTTGGGTGAGGGGAGCGCGAGCAGCGTCCCCGGCGGGATTTCCGTCACAGAAGAGGGCCGCAGCGTGAATGCGCCTTCACCCGCGATGACCGCCCCGGCCGCCCGCGCCTGCGCCACGCCGCGGTCGTCGCGCCACCGGACCGGCAGCACCCGGCCGCCGCGGCCGACCACGAGATCCGTGGTCGTGCTGAAGGAAAGCACGTCGACGATGATCAGAACGGCGCATTCCCGGCCCAGCGCCGCAACGCCTTCGCCGCCCCAGTCGAGCCGCACGTCATGACCCGATTGCTCCCAGATGCCCACCCCCGGAGCATGCCCGAATCCGGGCTTGGTGGCAGACTCCCAGCCGTGCGTGTCTACTTGGGATCCGACCATGCCGGTTTCGAGCTGAAGAACCACCTGGTGGCTCACCTGGAGAAGCAGGGCCACGAGGTCACCGACATCGGTCCGCACGTCTACGACGCGGCCGACGACTACCCGGCGTTCTGCGTCGAGGCGGCGCGGCGCGTGGTGGCCGACGAGGGCAGCCGCGGCATCGTCGTCGGCGGCTCCGGCAACGGCGAGCAGATCGCCGCCAACAAGGTCCCCGGCGCCCGGGCGGGCCTGGCCTGGAGCGTCGAGACCGCCAAGCTGTGCCGCGAGCACAACCACGCCCAGCTGATCGGCGTCGGCGCCCGGATGCACACCGCCGAGGAGGCCGTCGAGATCGTCGAGGCGTTCCTGGCGACCGAGGTCTCGCCCGAGGAGCGGCACGCCCGCCGCGTCCGGCAGCTGCTGGACTACGAGCGCACGGGCACCCCGCCGCCGCTGCCGGAGGCCTGATGCCGGAGGGGCACACGCTCCACCGGCTCGCGCGGCTGCACAAGCGCTTGTTCGCCGGGGCGCCGGTCGAGGTGAGCAGCCCGCAGGGCCGGTTCGCCGCCGAAGCGTCCCGTTTGGACGGTCAGGTGTTCGTCGGCGCCGAGGCGTACGGCAAGCACCTCTTCCACGACTACGGCCCACACGGGATCGTCCACATCCACCTCGGGCTCTACGGCACCTTCGGCGAATTCCCGCTGCCCGCGCCGGAGCCGGTGGGCCAGGTCCGGCTGCGGCTGGCCGGCCGGACTCAGGGGACGGACCTGCGCGGGCCCACGAAGTGCGAGCTGCTGGCCCCCGAGCAGGCCGACGCGATCAAGGCCCGCCTCGGGCCCGACCCGCTGCGCCGGGCCGCGAAACCCGACCTGGCCTGGGCGCGGATTTCGCGGTCGAAGGTCTCGATCGCGGCGTTGCTGATGGACCAGGCGGTGCTCGCCGGGGTCGGCAACGTCTACCGCGCCGAGGTGCTGTTCCGCCACGGCGTCGCGCCGCTCACCCCGGGACGGGCGCTGGACCGGGCGTTGTGGCAGGACATGTGGGCCGACCTGGTGACCCTGATGCGTACCGGCGTCCGCGTCGGCCGGATCGACACGGTCCGCCCCGAGCACCTGCCGGAGGCGATGGGGCGATCAGCGCGGGTGGACCGTCACGGCGGCGAGGTGTACGTCTACCGCCGTGCCGGCGAGCCGTGCCTGGTGTGCGGAACACCGGTGGCGACGTCGGAGCTGGTGGGGCGGAACCTCTACTGGTGCCCCGCCTGCCAGCAGGCCTGATCCCGAGCGCCCCAATGTGGCGTTGGTTGCGTCTGACGCACCCAATGTGGCGTTCGGTGCGTCAGACGCACCGAACGCCACATTGGGGCGCTTGAAGCCGGGCGGTCAGAAGTCGAAGCCGCCCCCGTCGAAGCCTCCGCCGTCGAACCCGCCGCCGTCGAAGCCCCCGCCACCCCAGTCGCCGCCGCCGTCGCCGCCCATGTCGCCGCCGGCGTCACCGCCACCGTCGCCGCCCATGTCACCGGACTCGAGGGCGTCCTGCTGGCCCGCGTCGTAGCCCGACTCCCAGGCCCCGGCGCTGGCGATGCCGCCCATGCCGGAGAACATCGCGCTGAACAGGAACATCGATCCCAGACCCCAGGCGCCGGCGACGAGCGCGGGCTTCCACCACGGCTCGCTGTACCAGCCCTGCGGCACCGGACGGCCCGCGACTCGGCCGCCGGGGTAGTAGTACGGCGTGTCCTGGCCGGCGTCGGGGGAGGCGGCGTAGTGCTGGCCCTCGACGTCGACGTCGCGGCGCTCGGTGACCTTGCCGGCGCGCTCGCGCTCGGCCTCCTCCGGCAACTGCGGGCCGGGGTCCATGCCCATCGCGACGCGCGCGGCGCGGACGTAGTAGAGACCCTCGACGGCGGTGTCCTTGACCAGCCGGGCCTGCTCGATGGTGCGGGCCTGCTCCATCTGCGAGCCGGCCGCGTTGTAGCGCTCGGCGGCGTCCGCCATCGCCTGCATCGAGGCGGTGTCGTTGCCGTTGAGGTTGAGGACCTGGCCGCCGAGCCGCTCGACGAGGCGCCGGGCGTCGGCCTTGGCGTCGTCGAGTTCCCGCTGCCGGGCCGCGGCGCGCTGCCGCGAGAAATAGAGGCCGCCACCGACGATCACGACGACGAGCACGATCAAGAAGATCGCGGTGCCCATGGACCACTCCCAGAAGCTCGGTGCCCCGGTGACCGGAAGTCACCTTTGATTCGGACAACGCGGACGCTACGCGGTGGGTTCCCGGCGGGTGACGCGGCACACCGTCGGACCTGGCCGAAGAAACTAGAACACGTTATAGTTCGACACCATGAAGTTCACCCTGTCGATCGCGATGACCCCCCTCGATCAGCTGGGCGAGCTCGCCCGGGCCGCCGAAGAGGCCGGCTTCGCCTCCATCGCCCTGCCGGATTCGCTGTTCTACGCCGAGACGGTGAACACGGACTATCCGTACACGCCCGACGGCAGCCGGTTCTGGACCGCGGAGACGCCCTGGGTGGACCCGCTCGTCGCGACCGCGTCGATGGGCGCGGTCACGAGCCGGATCCACTTCTACACGTCGGTGCTCAAGCTCGGTTCGCGCAACCCCGTGCTGCTGGCGCGCCAGGTGGGCTCGGCGGCGGTGCTCACCGGCGGCCGGTTCGGCCTCGGTCTCGGCGTCGGCTGGCTGCCGCAGGAGTTCGAGTACTGCGGCGTGCCGTTCGAGCGGCGCGGCAAGCGCGTCGACGAGGCCATCGACGTGCTCCGGCTGATCCTCGACGGCGGCATGGTCGAGTACCACGGCGAGTTCTACGACTTCGACAAGATCCAGATGAGCCCGGCGCCGCCGAGCCGGGTGCCGTTCTACATCGGCGGCCACACCGAGGTCGCGTTGAAGCGCGCCGCGCGGGTCGCCGACGGCTGGTCGTCGGCGATGATGAAGCTCGACGAGCTGCGCGACACCATCGCCCGGCTGAAGGAGCTGCTGGCCGAGCGCGGCCGCGCCGATGACCCGTTCGAGTACCAGGCCGTCTGCATCGACAAGTTCGGCCTCGACGGCTATCGCGAGCAGGCCGAGGCCGGCGTCACCGACGTCATCACGATGCCGTGGGTGTTCGACGGCGTCGGGTTCGACGCGCCGGTCGAGCCGAAGCTGGAAGCGATCCGCAAGTTCGGGGCCGAAATCATCGCCAAGTTCGAGGAGTGACTGCCATGGGTGTGCAGGTCAGCTGGGACACCGGGAAAGAGCAGCCGCCGGCGCGGCGCGCGGCGTTCGCCTCGATGACCGCGGCGACGGCGGGGGACAAGGAGGCCTGGCTGGCGCTGTTCGCACCCGACGGGGTGGTGGAGGACCCGGTCGGGCCGTCGATGTTCGACGCCGAAGGCAAGGGCCACCACGGCCGCGAGGGGCTCAGCGCGTTCTGGGACATGACGATCGCCAACGTGGAGCGCTTCGAGTTCGACATCCGCGACTCGCACGCGGCGGGCGACGAGGTGGCCAACGTCGGGACGATCACGACGTACCTGCCGGGCGGCTACCGCGTCGACACCGACGGGGTGTTCGTCTACCGCGTCGGCGAGGACGGGCTGATCACGTCGATGCGGGCGTTCTGGGAAACCGAACGCGCGATGGCGACGGCTCGCAAGGTCGGGGAGGAGTAGCGTCCCGGCCAGCGGAAACCCGATTTCGTATCTGATACATGATCTCTTGACTCCCGGTTAGGCAGGACACTTTACTAACTGGTGTAGACCTCTGATGTCTCCACCACCGGGAGTGCGCATGTCAGTAGTTCGGCGCATCGCGGGCGCGGCCGCCGCGCTCGCGATCGCGGCAAGCGGTCTCGTCGTGTTCCAGTCCGAGGCGCTCGCCCTCGAAAACGGGCTGTTGCGCACGCCGCCCATGGGCTTCAACAACTGGAACTCCACGCAGTGCAAGGCCGACTTCGGCGAAACGATGATCAAGGGCATCGCCGACCTCTTCGTGAGCAAGGGGCTCAAGGACGCCGGCTACACCTACGTCAACATCGACGACTGCTGGGCGCTGCCGTCGCGGAACTCGGCGGGCAACCTCGTCCCCGACCCGGCGCGCTTTCCGGGCGGTATCAAGGCCCTCGCCGACTACGTGCACGCGAAAGGCCTGAAGTTCGGCATCTACACCAGCGCCGGGACGAAGACCTGCAACAAGGCCGGCTTCCCCGGCGCGCTCGGCCACGAGCAGCAGGACGCGAACCTGTTCGCCTCCTGGGGTGTCGACTACCTGAAGTACGACAACTGCAACAACCAGGGCGTCGACGCGCAGCAGCGCTACAAGGCGATGCGCGACGCGCTCGCGAAGTCCGGCCGCCCGATCGCGTACTCGATCTGCGAATGGGGCCAGAACAAGCCGTGGACGTGGGCCGCGCCGGTCGGGAACCTGTGGCGCACCACCGGTGACATCTCCGACAAGTGGTCCAGCATGATCGGCAAGGCGCAGACCAACCGCGGCCTCGCGCAGTACGCCGGTCCCGGGCACTGGAACGACCCGGACATGCTGGAGGTCGGCAACGGCGGCATGACCGCGACCGAGTACCGCACGCACTTCAGCCTGTGGGCGATGATGGCCGCGCCGCTGCTGATCGGCAGCGACCTGCGGAAGGTGTCCGACGACAGCTTCTCGATCCTGAAGAACACCGACGTGATCGCGCTCGACCAGGATCCGCTGGGCAAGCAGGCGACCGTGCTGAGCGCGGACGGTGGCCTGGTCGTCTACAGCAAGGTGCTGGCGAACGGCGACCGGGCGGTGGCGCTGTCCAACGAAACGTCCGCGACCGCGACGATCGGCACGACCGCGTCGGCGACCGGGATCGGCGGCGCGTCGTCGTACACGCTGAAAGACCTGTGGAGCAAGGCGACCCGGACGACCACCGGCACGATCAGCGCGTCGGTGCCTTCGCACGCGACGGTCCTGTACCGCGTGTCGAAGGCTTCCGGCGGCTCGACGCGCTACGAGGCCGAGTCCGCGTCGCTGTCGGCGGGTGGCACGGTGGACTCGAACCACGCGGGCTTCTCGGGGACCGGCTTCGCGAACGGCGCCAACGCCGTCGGCAGCTACGTCGAATGGCAGGTGACCGGCCCGGCGTCGGCGCTGACGTTCGGCTACGCGAACGGCACGGCGGCCGCGCGGCCGGTGGACGTCGCGGTCGACGGCACGGTGGTGGCCGCGGGCGTGCCGTTCCCGGCGACCGGCGCGTGGACGACGTGGAGCACGGTGACCCGGCCGGTGAGCCTGGCCGCGGGCTCGCACACGGTCCGCTTGACCGCGACGACGGCCGACGGCCCGGCGAACCTCGACTACGCGGACGTCTCGCCGTAGGCGTTCGCCGCCGAGGACTACCTGGCCGAACCGCGGGAGTCGTAGGCCTCCCGGGCCGCTTCGACCTTGCCGAGGTTGCCCGACCACTCGGAGAGCGACGCGAACAGCGGGCCCAGGCTGCGGCCCAGCTCGCTGATCTCGTACTCCACCCGTGGCGGGACCTCGGCGTGGTAGGTGCGCACGACGAGGCCGTCGCGCTCCAGCTGCCGCAGCCGCTGGGTGAGCACCTTCGGCGTGATCGTGGTGATGCGGCGCTCCAGCTCCACGAACCGCATTCGCCCGAACTCGTTGAGCGTCCACAGGATCGGCGTCGTCCAGCGGCTGAAGACGATGTCGACCACCGGGGCGATCGGGCAGGCCAGCTCGGGCGCGGGTGTGGTCCTGGTCACTTTCGGGGCCTCCAGCCAATACTTTCCTCTAGGTACCTACTATACCCGGGAAGGTAGCTTCGCTCCCATGATCGTGATTACGGGAGCAACCGGAAACGTCGGACGACCGCTGGTGCAGGCGCTGGCCGCGGCGGGTGAGCAGGTGACGGCGGTGTCCCGCCGGATTTCGGCGGCGGACGTGCCGGACGGGGTACGCGTGCGGCAGGCCGACCTGGCCGAGCCGGAAACATTCGAGTCTGTTTTGGACGGTGCGTCGGCACTGTTCCTGATGGTGTCCGGCGCTTTCGTGCCGCTGGACGAGGTGCTCGGCCGGGCTCGCTCGAGCGGCGTCGGCCGGGTGGTGCTGTTGTCGTCCCAGGGCGTCGCGACCGGGCGGCACCCCACGGTGCTCGAGGATTCCGTGCGCGGCTCGGGTCTGGAGTGGACGATGCTGCAGCCGGGCGCGTTCGCGTCGAACGCCTTCCAGTGGGCGGAAAGCGTGCGTGCGGCACGGGAGGTCGTGGCGCCGTTCGGCGACGTCGCGCTGCCGGTGGTCGACCCGGACGACATCGCGGCGGTCGCCGCGGTGGCGTTGCGGGAGGAGGGCCACGCGGGCGCGGAGTACGTGCTGACCGGCCCGGCCCCGATCACGCCGCGCGAGCAGGCGGCGGTCATCGGAGAGGCGCTCGGCGAGCCGGTGCGGTTCGTTGCGCGGACGCGCGAGCAGGCCCGCGCGGTGATGCTCGGCTTCATGCCGGAGCAAGTGGCCGACGTGACGCTGGACGTCCTGGGCGCGCCGACGCCCGGCGAGCAGGCCGTCAGCCCCGACGTGGAGCGGGTGCTGGGCCGCCCGCCGCGTCCGTTCGCCGAGTGGGCGGCACGCAACGCGGCGGTGTTCAAGTGAAGATCCTGGATTCGACGATGTCCTTTGTGGACACCGGAGTCGGCGCGCCGCTGGTGTTCCTGCACGGCAACCCGACGTCGTCCTTCCTGTGGCGCAACGTGCTGCCGTCCCTGCCCGGCCGGCGGCTGGCCCCGGACCTGATCGGCATGGGCGGCTCGGGCAAGCCGGACATCGAGTACACCTTCGACGACCACGCGCGTTACCTGGACGCCTGGTTCGACGCCCTCGACCTGGACGACGTGGTCCTGATCGGCCACGACTGGGGCGGCGCGCTGGCGGCGGACTGGGCGGCACGGCACCCTTCGCGGGTCCGCGGCCTGGCCTTCACGGAAGCGGTCGTGAAGCCGATGTCGTGGGCGGAGTTCCCGCCCGACGGCGCGGAACTGTTCCGCGCCATCAAGACCCCCGGCGTCGGCGAGTCGATGATCGGCGGCTTCCTCGACGGGCTCCCGCCGGAGTACGCCGGCCCGTACCCGACGGACGAGTCACGCCGGCCGCTGTTGCGGTGGGCGCGCTCGTTGCCCCTCGGTGGCGAACCGGCCCCGGTGGTGGCCCGGATCGAGGCGTTCGGCCGCTGGCTGGGGTCGACCCCGGAGATCCCGAAGCTGCTGATCACGTTCGAGCCGGGGCACGGCACGATGCTGACGCCGCCGATGATCGACTGGTGCGCGGCGAACTTCGCGTCGCTGGAGGTGGTGCACCACCCCGTGGTGGCGGATCACCACACCCCGGAGGACCAGCCGGAGCTCATCGCGAAGACGCTGTCGGCCTGGCTGCCCTGACGCTCCCGCGGCCTAAGCGGACCCCAGTGACGCCGGGAACCCGGCTCGCCCTGGCCCGGCGACGACCGGGGGCGAGATCAGCCCGAGTGCGACGGCCCGGTTGGCGGCTTCGACGCGGGAACGGGCTTCGAGTTTCTCGAAGATGCTGCGCATGTGCCGTTTCACCGTGCCTTCGACGATGTTGAGGCGACGGGCGATCTGGTAGTTGCTGAGGCCGTGGGACGCCAGTTCCAGCACCTCCGCTTCGCGGGGGGAGAGGGGGCCCGGGCCGGGCGGGTCGGGCGCGACCAGCTGCGCCGCCGACAAGGACACCGTCACCGGGCCGCCCGGTGCGCGGGCGCCGCGGACCGCGGCGGCCAGCGCCTGGTGGGTGATGCTCTTGTGCAGGAAGCCGGCGATGCCGAGCGGGAGCAGGGACTGCACCAGGTTCGACGCGTCGTGCATGGTCAGGATCAGGATGCGCGCTCCCGGAGCGGCCTGCTGCACCGCGCGCACGGTGCTCGGCGGGTGGTCGTTGCCCGGCATCTCCAGGTCCAGCAGCACGACGTGCGGCTGGTGGGCGCGGGCCTGGCGCACGGCCTCGCCCGCGCTGCCGGCCACCGCGACGACCTCCAGGTCGTCCTCGGCGGCCAGCAGCTCGGCCAGTGCCGTGCGCAGCAGCGTGTGGTCGTCGACGAGCAGGATGCGGATGGTGTCCACGGTGGGGGTCCGTTCAGCCGAGGGTCGCGGGCCGGAGCGGCGCGGCGACGCCGGTGGCCGCGGCTTCGCGCGGCAACGGCACCCAGGCCACGATCCGGGTTCCCCTGCCGGGCTTGGTGAACAGCGCGAACTGGCCGCCGAGGTGCTCGGTCCGCTCGCGCATCGAGGACAGGCCGCTGACCCGCCGCCCGGTCTCGCCGAGGACGAAGCCGCGCCCGTCGTCGGCGGCCTCGATCTCGGCCAGCACGGGACTGATCCGGATCCGGACCGAGATCGACGCCGCCATCGCGTGCGCGAACGAGTTGCGCAGGAATTCGCGCACCACCAGGAAGATCTCGTCCCGGTGGTGCGCGGGCAGCCAGGTCTCGTCGCCGTGCACGGCGATGTCCACGGGCAGGCCCCGCAGGTTCAGCGTGGCGACGCAGTCGCCGATCGCCTCGGCCAGGTTCGTCAGCGGGGCCTCCGAGCGAAGGCCCGAAATGAGGTCGCGGGCGAACCCGGTCGCCTCGCGCAGGGACGCCCGGATCGCCGCGAAGTGCTTCTCCCCGCGGGGGTGCGAGCCCGTCGACATCCGGTACAGCTCGAGGTGGCGGAACGCCAGCATCAGGCTGTTGCCCAGCCGGTCGTGGAGCTCTCGGGCGAGCTTCGCGCGCTCGCCCGAGTTGGCCTGCTCGATCTGCCGGAGCAGGTAGGCGTCGTAGTTCTGCGCGGCGTTGCGGGCGTGCCGGGAGCCGATCCGGCCGATCGCGGCCGCCGCCCTGGCGAGCACGGCGGCCCGGTCCTCGGCGGGGACCTCCGCCGCCAGCTCGACGACGGCGTCGAACGCGTGCCGCTCGAGCGCCTCCATCGCGCTGAGGAGGTCGACCAGCCGGGCCTGGGACCCGGCCCACAGGCCGCCGATCGCGGTGGAGGCGAGCAGGTCCTCGTCCCCGGCCTGATCCCCGGCGTTCTCCGGCGGGAGATCGAGCACGCGGGCGCAGGCTTCGAGCATCAGTACGGCGTGTTTTTCCGAAACCACCCACAGTTCGGGTGTCGTGCCGAGCCGGTTGGCCAGGCGCAGCAGCGTTTCCCGGTACCGGCCGACGATTTCCGGAATGCGACGGCTGAACCGTTCGCCCATTCGGTGCGAGCGCACGATGAGAACACCCCCATGTTCACATATGTTCACAAGTTTCCGCACGCAGCCGACTCTGGCTGGCGAATTGATCAATACCCCGACAACGAGCCCCCGACCGTGTCGTTTCGATGGATCTGCCTACTCCAGGCGGCCACGATGGACTCGCGACAGTGCGAGATTACCGAACCATACCCGGGGTCGGCGACCGGGCAAGCGAATAGTTCACCGGATTCCCGGTGACATGGGTCACAAGTACCGGCGAGTGGGCGCGGTGTCGGTGTTTGTGCCGTCACCGAACGGAGTCCGCCGCCCCAAAGGGAAAACAATCAGCTCGGTCGTTGTCCGATTCGTCGTGATTGTGGCGGCCCAGGCCAGGGCCTCGATTCGCTCGCGATTTCGATCGGCCGACCGGGTGAATGCGGATTCGTCGCGGTGCCGCGCGCTCATTCCGGCGCTTCGACCGCCAGGCACGACCAAGTGAACCCGGCGCCCGCGCTGAACACCAGTGCGGCTTCGCCCGGCGCGAGGAGCCGTTGCGCGGCGAGTTCGGCGACGCCGGCGAGCGCGTCGCCCGCCCCGAGGTGGCCCGTCGTGCGGCCGAAGTCGACGAGTTCGGTGCGCAGGCCGGCCAGCGACGGCCGCCACAGCGTGTCGAGCGCCTTGCGTCCGAACCGCGGCAGCACCGCGCAGGTCAGGCGCGGGTCGTCCGGGGCGAGGCCGGCCTCGGCCAGCGCGGTCGCCACGATCTCGGCGATGGCCCGCCGGTTGGCGGCCAGGAACGGTTCGTTGCCGTGGTCGGCCAGGTAGGCGCGCTTCGTCGCCCGCATGTCGACGCGCTCGCGCCGCATCCGTGCCGCCGGGGCGAACGGGTCCGCGCCGCGGTGCATCGCCTCCAGTTCCGGGGCGGCCACGGTGACGACCGAACGCACCCGCAGGGCGTCCGACGGCATCGCCGGCGCGCGCAGCACCACGGCTGTCGCCCCGTCGCCGTAGACGACGCCGTAGTCGGCCGCCCAGCGGTCGAAACCCGGTGCGGTGAACCGGTCCGCCGTGGTCACGAGGCCGGTGTGCGCGCGATCCGGTTCGGCCGCGTGCGCCACGGCCAGCCGGGTCGCCGTCAGCTCGATCCCGGCGACACCGCCGTTGCACACCTGCTGCACGCCGAACGGGATCGCGCGCCGCGCGCCGAGCTGGGCGGCGACGTAGTGTGCCGGCGACCACAGGTCGTGGCCTTGGTAGTACATCCACGCGTGGCAGACGACGGCCAGGCCGGCCGGGTCGGTGCCGGCCTGCTTGAGCGCGCCGGTGGCCGCCGCGACGGCCAGCTCCGGCGGCGCTTCGCCACCGGCGTCGGGTACCTCCGGGTGCCCGAGGTCCGCCGCTTCCCTGGCCCGCAGCCTGCCTTCGGCGACCGCGGTCGCGGCCAGCTCCCGGCCCGGCGGCAGCCACAGTTCGCCCGCCGCGATTCCGATCGATTCGATTCGCACAGCATCCTCCCGAGCCCGGTCCTGCCGGTCACACTTCCAGTGCCGAATAGCCGGGTCACTGTGTCCTCCGGCGGAAGTGCTGTCACTTTGGAAGTGCTTGCCGACCTCGTCCGACACGCGTTTTGATTTGGTGACCCGAACGGGGTGAGCCAAATTCAGGGGAGGCACAAGATGAGTTCGACCGCGATTTCCGGCGACCTGCGCGAGAAGGTGCGGCAGATCGTGCTCGACGTCCTCGAGATCGACTCCGCGGAGCTGACCGAGCAGAGCAGTTTCATTGACGACTTCGGTGCCGATTCACTGTTGGTCATCGAGATGTTCGCGCGGTTCGAGCGTCAGCTCGGGATCCGGATCCCGAAAGACGAAATGACCGACTTGCCGGATTTGCCCGCCGCTTACGCCATTGCGGCGAAGCACGCCGAGCCCACTCATGTCTGAGCCCTTCGTCCGGCGGGTCGCCGTCACCGGCCTCGGGGCGGTGAGCGGGTTCGGCACGGGCAAGGACGCACTGGTCGCCGGGATCAAGGCCGGCCGCAGCGGGATCGGCCCGATCGAGCAGTTCGACGCGACCGGCTTCGACCACACCCTGGCCGGTGAGGTGCGCGGCTTCGAGCCGGCCGCGCACCTGCGCCGTCCGGGCCGCTGGGGCCGTTCCGGGTGGTTCGCCGCGACCGCCGCGCACGAGGCGGTGCGCGACGCGGGGCTCGGCCCCGGCTCGCTCGCCACCGCGCGGACGGCCAGCAGCTTCGGCACGACCAACGGTGAATCCCAGGTGCTGGAGCGGCTGGCCGAGCAGGTGGCCGGCCGGGGTCCGGCCGCCGTCTCCCCGGAGCTGGCCGGGCAGGCCGACGCCGGCCGGATCGCCGCGGCCGTCGCCGCCGAACTGGGCCTCACCGGCGAGACGATGACGTTCGGCACCGCGTGCGCCGCCGCGAACTACGCGATCGGCTACGCCTTCGACCTGGTCCGCACCGGCGAAGCGGACTACGCGCTGTGCGGCGGCGCGGACGCGTCCAACCGCGCCACGCACGCCGGCTTCCACCGGCTCGGCGCCTTGGCCCAGGACGTGCCGCGGCCGTTCGACCGGGACCGCGACGGGATCGTCACCGCCGAGGGCGGCGTCGCGCTGCTGCTGGAGCCGCTCGACGACGCGCTCGCCCGCGGCGCGCGCGTCTACGCCGAGGTGCTCGGCTACGGGATGACCTGCGACGCGCGGCACATGACCAACCCCGACGCCGCGTCGATCGCCGAATGCATCCGGATCGCCCAGCGCCAGGCCGGGATCAAGCCCGAAGAGGTCGACTACGTCTGCGCGCACGGCACCGGCACGCGCGCCAACGAGGTCGCCGAGGTCGCCGCCGTGCGCGAGGTGTTCGGTGCGCGGGTCCCGCCGATCAGCTCGGTGAAGTCGGTGCTGGGACACACGATGGGGGCCGCGGCGGGGTTCGGCGCGCTGATTTCCTGCGTCGCCGTCGACGAGGGCTTCCTGCCGCCGAGCGCCACGCTGCGCGAACCGGACCCGGAGCTCGGGCCGGACCTCGACTGCGTGCCCGGCGTCGCCCGCGAGGCCCGGGTGCGCGTGGCGCAGAACCACGGGTTCGCCTTCGGCGGCAACAACGCCGTCACGCTCTTCGGGAAGGTGGCCGCCTGATGACCGCGGTGCTCGAACTCGACGGCACCCGGCCGGACACCGCCGTCGCCGACATCACCGGCTGCGGCGTGCTCAGCGCCGCGGGCCCAGGACTGGCCGTCCTGCGGGGGTCCGGGTGGCGGAGCCCCCGGCCCGGGGCGAAGCCCCGGATGTCACTGGCCGCCCTCGGTCGGGCCGGCGCCCCGCCGAGGACCCCTCCGGATGACCCGGACTGGCCGCCGCTCGCCCTCGCCCCGGTGGCCGGGTTCGACCCGGTGGAGACGCTGGGCCGCCGGGGGATCGCCCGGCTCAGCCGCAGCGAGCAGCTGGCCATGGCGGCCTGCCTGGCCGCGCTCGACGCCGTCGGCGAAGGCTCCGGCGTGGACCGGACCGGGATCGTGCTCGGCACGTCGATGGGCAGTGCCCGCGCCGTGCTCGACCTGCTGCGCGACACCTTTCAGCAGGCGCGGCCCTACCTCGTCAACCCGTCGGCGTTCCCGAGCACGATGATGGTCTCGGCGGCCGGCCGGGCCGCCATCCGCACCGGGCTCACCGGGGTCAACGCCACTGTCTCGGGCGGACCGGTCGCCGGGCTGCACGCGCTGCGCTACGCCGGTCAGGCGCTGCGCAACGGCCACGCCGATCGGATGCTGGCCGGCGCGGTCGAGGAGCTTTCGCCGGAAGCGGCGTGGGCCTGGTACCACGGAAAAGCGCTGGCTGCGGGCACTCCGCTCGCGGAGGGCTGCGCGGTCTTCACGCTCGACGCGCCCGGAACCGCCGCCGGACGGCCACTCGGCCGGATCCTGGCGTGCGAAACGGCGTTCACCGCCGACGGCCCGGCGGCCGTGTCCGGGCTGCTGGCCCGGACCGTCCGGACCGCGCTCGCCCGCGCGGGCGTCACCGCCGCGGACGTCACGACGGTCGTGCCCGGCGCCGGTGGCCGGCGGGGCTGGGCCGCGGTCGAGGAACGCGCGCTGCGCGCGGTCTTCGGCGCCGGGTCGCCGCCGCGCCTGGAGATCACCGGGACCGTCGGTGAGGTCCACGCCGCCGGGGCAGCCCTGCAACTGGCCGCCGCGCTCGCCGACCCCGGCCCGGACGGCGGCCTCGCCCTGCTCACCTCGGTCGGCACCGACGGCTCGGCCGGCTGTCTCGTCGTCGACCTGCCCGCTTCGCTTGGAGAGGTGCCGTGACCACGATCGCCGAACCCGCCACCCTGACCACCGACCGCACGGTTTCGCGCGATCTGCTGCACCGGTGGTCGCTGTCCGAGGTCTTCCTGACCGGCTACCACCGGCTGGACGAGACGCGCTTCGCCGCGGCCGCGCAGCTCCCGCTGTCGCACGGGTACTTCCGCGACCGCGTGGTGGCCGAAGACGTCTACGACCCGCTCCAGGTGCTGGAGGCCGGGCGTCAGGCCATGACCTACGGCGCCCACGTGCACCAGCTGCTGCCCCGCGACACGGCGTTCCTGGTCCGGTCGTGGCGGCTCGAGCTCGCGAGCCGGGCCGCGCTGCGCTGCGGGGACCGGCCGGGCGAGCTGCGCATCGAGGCCGCGGTGGAGCGGCACGCGCGCGGCGGGCAGGTGCGCCGCCTCGGCTTCGCGATGACCCTCGAGCTCGACGGCCGCGACGTCGGCGAGCTGGTCATGGACATCGGCTGCGCGCCCGCCGAGCAGTACCTCGCGCTGCGGCGGATGCAGCGGGGGCGGGACATCGCGACGGCGTTCGCGCTGCCCGCCGGCCCGGCCGGCCGGCCGGTGACACCGTCCGATGTGGACAGACGGCACCCGGCGAACGTCGTGCTGGACGGGCTGCGCGCCGAAGCGGACGCGCTCCACGCGTGGCTGAGCCCGCGGACCTACCGCAACCGCAGCATGTACGACCACCCGTACGACCACGTGCCGGCGATGGTGCTCAGCGAGGCCGCGAGCCAGCTCGGGCTGCTGCTGACCGGGGGCGCGTCCGCCGGCCGGGTGGCGACCCGCGTCGACGGCCGGTTCGGCCGGTTCGCCGAGGTCGACGCCCCGGTGGAGCTGACCGCGGTCCCGCTGGCCGCGCCCGGCACGTCCCGGACGACGGTGGTGCAGGGCGGCGTGGTCGTCGCCGAGATCGACGTAACCCTTCCGGAGGCATGATGTTCGCGTTCTTCGACGTCGACGAAACGCTCATCTCGGTGAAGAGCATGTTCGACTTCTACGACTACTACCTCGCAGCCGTGGGGCTGAGCGAGCGGGAGCAGCGCGAAGCCGCCGCGCGGGCCCGTGCCCTGCTGGGCCCGGGAGTGCCGCGCGCCGAGGCGAACCAGCTGTTCTACCGCCGGTTCGCCGGTTGCGAGGCGGCGGAGGTGACCGAGATCGGCCGCGCGTGGTTCGCCGACCACCAGCGGCGCGGCGGCCTGTTCCACGGCGACGTCCTGGCCGCGCTGCGCGAGCACAAGGCGGCCGGCGCGCGGGTGGTGTTCCTCTCCGGCTCGTTCCGGGCGGTGCTCGACCCGGTGGCGGAGTACTGCGGCGCCGACGTGGTGTGCTGCACCGAGCTGGAGGTCCGCGACGGCGTTCTCACCGGCGGGATCGCCCGCGCGATGATCGGCGACGCGAAGGCCGAGGCGGCGCGGGAACTGCTGGCCGAAAGCGGCGTGGCGGCGGGTGATTGTCACGCCTACGGCGACCACTCGTCGGACCTCGGCCTGTTGCGGCTGGTGGGCCACCCGGTCGCCGTCGGCGCGGACCCGGAGCTGGCCACGGTCGCGGCCGGCCACGGGTGGCGCAGCCTGGCCGGGGTTCCCGGCTGATCCCGTCCGTGCGCTCCTGGTGGCTACCCTCCCCCGGCCGCCAGGAGCGTTCCGGCGAGTAAGCGAACGGCGCGTCCGGTGTCCCGGACGCGCCGTTCGCGTGTTCACCACGCCGAGGCGGCACTTTCACGTGAAAGTGCCGCCTCGGCGTGCTGATCGCGGCTACTCCGGGCGGCGGGTAGCGCCCCAATGTGGCGTTCGGTGCGTCCAACGCACCGAACGCCACATTGGGTGCGTTGGACGCAACCAACGCCACATTGGGGCGCATGAGCCGGGCCGCGCCTGTCTCACTCCGGGCGGGCCAGCACTTCCGCCAGACCGTCCACATCAGACAGTCCGACTGTCGCACGCAGGTAACCGTCCGGCCGGACGACGGCGAAGACCGGTGCGCGGCCGAGCGCGGCCGCCAGCGGGCCCTCCGAGTAGCGCGCCTCGGTGACGGTGGCGTGCGCGGCCTCGGCCACCCCACGCACCTGCTCGACCAGCTCCGCCCAGCCCGTCGGCGTGCGGTGGCCCGGCCAGGCGAGCACCGTGCAGCGGTCGGCCGGGATCGCCGTCCAGGACCGCCCGGCCACCCGCACCTCGGCGTCCACCGGGTTCCCGACGGGCAGCACCGGCAACCGTTCGCCCGGCTGCACCCGGCGGGTCCCTGGCAGGCCGCGCGCCAGCAGCCGGCGCGCCTGGGCGGGATAGCGGACGCCGGTCTGGGCCACGAGCGGCGCGAGCCCGCGCTGGATCACCCCGGCGGCGTCGGCCGAACGCAGGACGACGTCGCGGACCGCGATGTGCCGGCTCTTGCGCAGCAGGCCCCAGTCGGTCTGCAGGGTGGTGGTGCGGGCGACCGCGTGCGCGGCGTCGCGGCGCTCGCGGTCGTAGCCGTCGACGACCCGCTCCGGCAGCGTGCCGCGCAGCACGCCGCCGAGCCGCCAGCCGAGGTTGACCGCGTCCTGCAGCCCGGTGTTCATGCCCTGCGCGCCGGCCGGGCTCATGATGTGCGCGGCGTCGCCGGCCAGGAGGCAGTGCCCGGCGCGGAACCGCGAGGCGATCCGGGCGTGCACCCGGAAGGTCGCGCTGAACCGCAGCTCGCCCAGGACGTTCCGGCCGGGACCGCGTTCGTCCACGACGGACTGGAAGAACTCCCGCGACGGCGGGGTGTCGTCGGTGGCGTGCGGGACGCTGACCGCGACCCGGCTGATCCCGCCGCCCAGCGGGGCGAACGCGAGGCTGCCCGCGGGGGAGTAGCAGTAGCTCAGCACGTTCAGCGGGATGTCCCCGCGCACCTCGGCGTCGGTGACCGCGAAGCTCACGTCGAACTCGGCCCCCTCGAAGGACGTGCCGAGCTGCTTGCGCACCAGGCTGTGGGCCCCGTCGGCGCCGACCAGCCAGCGGGTCCGGACGGTCTCGGTGGTGCCGTCCGGACCCTCCAGGACCGCGATCGGCCGGGGGCCGTCGGCGTCGCGGATCTCGCTCAGCCGCACCCCGCGTTCGATCTTGCCGCCCAGCTCGGCGAGCCGTCCCTCGATGATCGCCTCCGTCTCGCTCTGGGCGATGCCCACCGCGAACGGGTACGGCGTGTCCGTCAGCCGGCTCATCCACGCCGTGCCGAGCGGGCGGCCGTGCGAGAAATAGCTGACGCCGTCGAGCGGGTGGCCCGCCGCGGCGATGCGGTCCGCGATGTCCGTGTGCCGCAGCAGTTCCAGCAGCCGCGGCCACACGACGGTGGCCCGCGAATGCGCGGAATGCTCCCGCGCGGCGTCGACCAGCCGCACCGGCACGCCTTGCTGCAGCAGTTCACAGGCCAGCAGCATGCCCACCGGTCCCGCCCCGACGATCAGCACCTGTTCGTCCCTCAACGCACTCTCCCTCGCCATGCGGACGCTTTCCGTTCGCACGCTAGGGGCGCGCGGGGCGGGAACCGGCCCGGATGTCCCGGAAGGCCACCCCCGATGTCACCAAAGAGGTGGGCGTCAGTGCTCCGACAGCGTGATGATCGCGCGCTGCATCAGCTCGCGCAGCGTCTTCTCCTCGTCGTCGGTGAACGCCGCGGACAGCCGTTTCTCCACGGCGAGCGCCGCCTCGTTCGCCTTCCGGAAGGTGGCGAACCCGCTGCGGGTCAGCTTGGCGACGAGCACCTGCGCGTGGACGTCCGACGGCGTGCGCTCGACCAGCTTCTTCGCTTCGAGGTTCGCCAGCAGCGAGGCCATGCTCTGCGGCGTCACGTAGCAGATGCGGGCGAGCTGCGCGCCCGACAGCGGGGCCTGCGACAGCGCGAGCAGGGCGGCGTACTGCGGCACCGACAGCCCGAACGGCTTGAGCACGCGGGCCTTTTCGGCCATCAGCGCCTGCTCGCCGCGCTTCAGGAATGTGCCGAGGCGCGACTCGAGTCCTTCGGCGATGCGTTCTTCGACGCCCATGGGACCTCATTCGTGTCGAGCAGCTCCGGCTGCGTCAAGGTGCGCGAGCCAGACTATCAGGCTTCGTATGCTGGGGAGAACCCTGCGGCTTGACGAACCCGCCCGGATGCTGGTTCCATGTCTTCTGTCCATCAGGGTTCGAATACTCATCAGGTACCAGGGATACGGAAGGGCCTTCAACGTGGTCGACGCCGAAGCCGCCCTGCAGGGCCGGGCCAGGCCGGGTCTCACGCTCACCGTCGTCTGCGCCGCGATCGTGCTGGTGCCGGTCACCGCGACCGGCGCGTCGGTCGCGCTGCCCGACGTCAGCAGCAGCCTGCACACCGGGCTCAGCTCCGCGCAGTGGGTGGTCAACGCGTTCTTCCTGACCTTCGCCAGTTTCATGGCGATCAGCGGGTCGCTCGCCGACCTGACCGGCCGCCGCCGGATGTTCGGCGCCGGCATCGCGCTGTTCTGCGCCGCCATGCTGGTGGCGGCGTTCGCGCCGGCGATCGGCCTGCTCATCGCCGCCAGGGTGCTGGCAGGCATCGGGGCGGCGTGCGTGATCACCGGCGGCAGCGCGCTGCTGGCCCACAGCTTCGAAGGCCGTGCGCGCACCCGCGCGTTCGGGCTCTTCGGCACCGCGATCGGCCTGGGACTGGCCTTCGGGCCGCTCATCGCCGGGGTGCTGGTCACCTCGCTCGGCAGCTGGCGCGCGTTCTTCGTGGTCGCCGCCGTGGTGCTGCTGCCGTCGCTCGCGGCGGTCCCGCTGCTGCCCGAGTCGCGGGACGCGCACCCGGCCGGTCTGGACTGGCCCGGCGCGATCACGTTCACCCTCGGGCTCTCGCTGTTCGTGCTCGCGGTCGTCGAAGGGCCGACGGCCGGCTGGACCAGCCCGCTGGTGCTGGGCTCGTTCGCCGCGTTCGTGGTGCTGCTGGCGGTGTTCGTCCGCGTCGAACGGCGGGCCGAGCACCCGATGATCGACGTCTCCCTGTTCACCGAACCGCGGTTCCTGGCCATCTGCGCCATGCCGGTGCTGCTCGCGTTCGGGTTCGTCGCCCCGTTGATCGCGCTTCCGGCGTACTTCATGGCGGTGCACGGGCTGAGCGCCCGCTCCGCCGGGCTGCTGCTGATCCTGCTCACCGGCCCGACGCTGGTGATGCCGCTGCTGGTCAGCTCGGTCGCCCA
>Ga0070668_100000712_pt1 | contig 22762 bp, 24 predicted proteins | sample KBSS43metaG_FD_64661 | JGI IMG/M metagenome (GOLD analysis project Ga0070668, IMG submission 64661) | Switchgrass rhizosphere microbial communities from Kellogg Biological Station, Michigan, USA - KBS S4-3 metaG | ecosystem: Host-associated > Plants > Roots > Rhizosphere > Soil ...
GCCGGGGTCAACGCAGCCAGAAGTCGTCCGGCAAGGCTTCGACGTGGGACGCGGATTGATCGATGTAGCCCGCGACCGGCAGCAGGGCGATCGCGGCCCGGTCGCCGGCGTCGGCCATCTCGCGCATGACCGTGGCCTGCCGGCGGGCGCGCCGCACGATCGTGGCGCCGAAGGCGGGCCGGTCGCCGTCGTAGCCGTAGGCGTCGAGCAGCAGGTGCAGGCGGCGGGAGCGGTCCGCGCTGTCGTGGAAGCCCAGCCCCTGCGCCACGCTCGGCGGGCACAGCGGCACCCACCAGAGCGCCGCGAACGCCAGATCGAACTCCCGGGTGGACGGGCCCGCCGTGTCCCAGTCGAAGAAGCCGGCCAGCCGGTCGCCGTCCAGGACTGCCGCGTTGTACGGCGCCGCGTCCTGATGGCCGATGACCAGACCGGGTTTCATCACCGCGCCGGTGAACCATCGCTCGTCCGCGGGCGGCACGAAGTCGGCGGTCAGATCGTGGACGCGGCGCAGCCATCGGCCGACCTGGGTGAGCATCGCGTCGGTGAAGGCCCACGCCGGCCAGGGAAATCGGCCGCCGGCCGTTTCGCCGGGCAGGAAGGTGAGCATTTCGCGGCCCTGCTCGTCGAAGCCGAGCGCCCGCGGTGCGCCGTCGAAGCCGGCCGCCTCCAGATGCCGCAGCAACGCGTGCACGGTCGGGGTCCACGGCGAGGCCGCCTTGTGCACGACGTCGCCGATCCGTACGGCACCGACGGTGTTGCCGCCCGCCAGGGTCTCCTCGCTCATCGATGGTTTATATCCGCCGCCGGGTGACGGCGATACTCAATTTGCGTGAGCTCCGGCCCGGGAGCCCCGGCGGGCCCCGTCCGGAGGTCGTCCGGCGTGCGCTGATGCAGGGCCGCCTGACCGGAGAGCTCGTCGACGTGCCGATCGCGGAGCGGCAGCTCGCCCAGGCCTTGTTCGACCTGGCCGGCGCCCTGGAGCGGCGGCAGGAACTGCGGGAGTTGCACGCCGAGCTGTCCAGGCACGACGGTGCGGCCGAGCTGGCGCCGCGGGTGGCGAAGGCCGCCTCGGTGCTGGCCGAGCTGGACGACGAGGTGACCCGGCGGCTGGCCGCGTTGAACGCGGTTGCGGTGGCCGGTGAGGAGCTGATCCGCGATCAGGAGATCGGTGCGTTGCCGAGCGAGGCCGATGCGGCGCTCGACCGGCTGACCTCGGCGGGGCCGGCGATCGGGGCGGACGCCGGGTCGGAACTTGCCGAGCGCACCGAGGCGGTGCTGCGGGCGTACCGCGAGCTGTCCTGACGGCGGCGGGCGCCCGGTGGGCTCGGCTCAGTAGGGCGCGACGACGAACGCGGAGCCGCTGCTGACGATCGACGGGCTGGCGAGGCCGGCGGCGTTCGTGGCGCCGTTGGCGACCACCGTGAGGATGTACGCGCCGTCGACGATCGGGGTGCCGGGCACGGTCGCGCTGGTGGTGGGGTTGAGCTGGTCCGCCGACAGGTCGAGGTCGCAGACCAGTTCGGTGTCGCTCACCACCACGCCGAGGACGCACTCGGCCACCCCTCGGTTGGTGGCCGGGTCGTACGCGCCGTCGACCAGGAAGATGTGCGCCTGCGCGCTCGTCGGGCTGGCGCCGCCGCTGGTGTCGAACGAGAGCAGCGAGAAACCGGCGCCGGTGACGTCGACGGTGACCAGGTCGTCCACCGCGGCCGTGGTCGGCGAGATCGTGATGCCGTTGGTGTAGGCGAACGGGAGCGTGGCGGGGGTGCCCGGGTTGTTGTCGGGGTCGAGGCTGCTCACCGTGCCGCCCGGCGCGGTCACCGACAGGGCCAGGCCGGTGCCCGGGGCGTGCAGTCCGGTCGTCGCGGTGAAGCTGTTGCCGTTCGACGCGACCTTGATGTTGGTCAGCTCGGCCCCGTCGATCGAGGCGCTGAGCGGGGCGGGGATCGGGGTGAATCCGGTGCCGTTGACCGTGATCGTCTCCTCGCCGACCGCGGGACTGCTCGCCGGGCTGATCGAGGTGATGGTCGGCACGAGCGCCAGCGTGTAGAGGGCGGTGGCCAGCAGGTGGCTCGCGGTGGTGGAGTCGCTGTCGTAGACGCAGATGTTCCACTTCGACTGCGACTGGGCGCCGATCAGCACCAGGCCGGTCGTGTTGATGCCGTCACCCGGCGGGTATTCCGAGTCCGGCACCTGGAACACGAGCTTCCAGGAGGTGACCCGCTTGACCGTGGCCGGGTCCACGGTGAGTACGCCCGCGGTCGTCGCCGTGCCGGTCACCGCGATCTGTGTCCGGGTCCGGGCGGTCGGGGTGCAGGCCGTGGATCCGGCCCCGACGTACTGGAACTGGACCACCGGCGTGGTGTCGGCGGGGAACGGCGCCACCGTCGAGCTGTTCGGGGCCACCGAGCCGATGATCATGCCGCCGCCCCCGGTGGGTCCGTAGGCGACGCTGAGCGCCATCGTCACGGCCGCCGCGGAGGCCGGGCCGCTCGCCCCCGCCAGCAGCACGGCGGTCACGGTGACCGATGCCAGGACGGCACGGGCGAAACGGCGGATCGTTCGTGCGGTGCGTGCGGACATGAGTACGCAACCCTCCTGCGGCTCGTCAGGCGGCCTCCAACGCAGCGTAACGGCCCAGTTGGTCCGGATTTGCGGAGAAACCAGAACCGGTCCGTACGGTCACCGCGCGGCCGTCGCCGAGCGCAGTTCGTCGTCGTGCGCGGCCATGGCCTCCTGACGGCCGGGCTCCTCGCGCAGGGCCGCGCAGTTGAGCCAGGCGTCCGGGATGCCGAACCCGTCGACCAGCTCCGCCATCCGCGGCCGGAGCTGCCGGAGCAGGTCGTTGACCATGCCGGTGAGCGCCTTCGACCGGGCCGGGGTGAGGCGCTGATGCTCCAGGTACCAGCCCTTGTGCGTCTCGAGGACGCCCAGCGCGTACAGGTCGCAGACCTTGGACAGCAGCGCACGCACCTGCGGGTCGGTGGTGCGGTCGATGCCGGCCACGAACGCCTCCAGCGTCACCCGGTCGACGTGCGCGGTGGCGCACTCCAGGAGGTGGTCCTGCACGTCGTTGACGATGTCGAACGGCCGGTCCTTCTTCTGGCCGGCGGCCCGGCGCAGCCGCCGGATCGCGCCGTCGAGCAGGTGCTTCTCCCGGTCCTCGAACATGGCGAGGTGCCAGCCGCGGTCGGTGAGGGCGACCTCCTCGTCCCGGCCAGGGACGGCGTCGACCAGCCGCTGGATCAGGGTGCGGGCCGCGGTGCGTTCCAGCACCATCGCCCGGACCTGTTCGGCCACGAACGTCGCCCGGCCCCAGCCGTCGAGCGAGCCGAACGCGTCGCGATAGCCGGTCAGCAGGCCCTTGGCCACCAGTTGCAGCAGGACCGTGTTGTCGCCCTCGAAGGTGGTGAAGACGTCGGTGTCGGCCTTGAGGCCGGGCAGCCGGTTCTCGGCGAGGTAGCCGGCGCCGCCGCACGCCTCCCGGCAGGCCTGGATGGTGCGGGTGGCGTGCCAGGTCTGTGCGGCCTTGAGGCCGGCCGCCCGCGACTCCAGCTCCCGCTGGCGGTGCTCGTCCGGCGCCACCGCGGTCTGGATCTCGTGCAGGGCGGTGACGAGCTGCTCCTGGGCGAAGTTCAGCGCGTACGTGGTGGCCAGCCCGGTCAGCAGGACGCGCTGGTGGGCCAGGTAGTCGTTGAGGGCGATCTCGCGCGGCGCGCCGGGGGCGCTGAACTGGCGGCGGGTCTCGCCGTACCGGACGGCGATGGTCAGCGCGCTCTTGGTGGCCGACAGCGCCGCGCCGCCCACCACCACCCGCCCGCGCACCAGGGTGCCGAGCATGGTGAAGAAGCGCCGGACGTCGTTCTCGATCGGGCTGTGGTAACTGCCGTCGGGGGCCACCTGCCCGTACCGGTCGAGCAGCATCTCGCGGGGGACCCGCACGTGGTCGAAGGACAGCCGGCCGTTGTCGACGCCGAGCAGCCCGGCCTTGGGCCCGTCGTCGCCGATGGTGACGCCGGGCAGCGGCCGGCCGTGCGCGTCGCGGATCGGCACCAGCCAGGCGTGCACCCCGCACCGGCGGTCGCCGGTGATCAGCTGGGCGAACACGACCGCCATCCGGCCGTCGCGGGCGGCGTTGCCGATGTAGTCCTTGCGCGCGGCCTCGTGCGGCGTGTGCAGGTCGAAGGTCTCGGTGTCCGGATCGTACGTGCAGGTGGTGCGCAACTGCTGCACATCCGAGCCGTGCCCGGTCTCGGTCATCGCGAAGCAGCCCAGCAGGTCGGCGGAGATGATGTCCTTGAGGTATGCCGCGTGGTGCCGGTGGGTGCCCAGGGCCACGACGGCGCCGCCGAACAGGCCCCACTGCACGCCCGCCTTCACCATCAGCGACAGGTCGAGGTGCGCCAGCATCTCGGCGGCCACGACCGCGCCGCCGGGATCGGCGCTGCCGCCGTACTCCGCCGGGAAACCGGCCGTGACGCCCGGCTCGACCGGCAGCTCGGTGAGCAGCCGGGAGATCCGCTCCCGGGCCTGGTCGAGGGTCTCGCCGGGCACCGCGACGAATTTCGTACCGGCGAGCTGGGTGCGCGCCGCCTGCCGGATGTGTGCCCAACGGCCGTCGAGTGCCGCTTGCAGGCCTGAGCTGTCCATGGTCGCCTCCGCGGGCCGCGCGGGTACAGTCTGTACCCAGCTCTTGGGTACAGACTGTACCAACTACAGTGTCGCCATGAGCGAAGCCGTGGTGCGACGGGACACGATCGCGGCGCGCCGGGCCGGCGGGGACGTCCACGACCGCGCCGAGCGGCGCCGGCTGATCGTGGAGGCGGCGGTGCGCGTCATCGAGGACCACGGCGCCGACGCCGGCCTCGGCGCGATCGCCGACCGGGCCGGCCTGCCCCGGCCGCACGTCTATCGGCACTTCACCGGCAAGGCCGACCTCGACCAGGAGGTCGCCCGCCAGGCGTCGCTCCTGCTCAGCGCATGGATCCGCCCGTCGTTGACCGCGCGGGGCACCCCGCCGGACCTGATTCACGGCATCGTCGGCCGGGTCCTGCGGTGGGCCGCCGAGCACCCCAACCTGTACCGCTTCCGGGCCCGGCTCGGCGCGGCCGCGGCCGTCGGCGAACTGGGCGACGCCCTGGCCGCCTACCTGCGCGCGGCCGGCCACGACGCGCGCCCGCCCGCGCACGTCGTCGCCGGCGTCATCGGTCTGGTCGACGGCGCGATCCTCTGGTGGCTGGACCACCGCGACGAGACCGGCCTGGACGACCTCGCCGAGTCGCTGGCCGTGCAGGTCCTGCTGGTGCTCGCCGAGACGCTGCGGCGGGCGGGCCGCACGATCGACCCGGCGGCGGAACTGACCCCGGTTACGAGCCCTTCCGCGCCGGGGTGATCAGCTCGACCTCGCTCGCCGCGAGGGCGTCGCGCAGGGCGGCCGGCGGCATCGCGTCGGTGATCAGGTAGTCGGCGCTGGCCAGCTCGGACACCTGGGCGAACAGCCGGCGGCCGAACTTGGAGGAGTCGGCGAGGATCGCCACCCGGGCCGCGCGCGAGATCATCTCCTGCATCATGGCCGCCTCGGCGAGGTTGCTGGTGGTGTAGCCGGCCTCCGCGGAGACCGCGCCGACGCCGATCAGCGCGAGGTCGCAGCTGATGTCGAGGTCGGCGCCGCCGTTGGCGCGGAAGCTGACCGGGCCGATCGTGGCCAGCGTCGCCGAGCGCACCGCGCCGCCGAAGATGTAGATGTCGCGGACCGCCGTGGGCGGCAGGGCGCTCGGCACCAGCAGATTGTTTGTCGCCACCGTGAGGTCGCGATGCTGGCGCAGGTTGCGGGCGAGCGCGAGCGTGGTCGTCCCGCCGTTGATCATGATAGTGGAGCCGTCCTGGACCAGTGCCGCGGCCAGCGCGGCGATCTTTTCCTTCTCCTGCTCCTGCAGGGTGAGCCGCTGGTCGACGGCGCGGTCGGTGCGGGCGATCGTCGACAGGCTCACGGCACCGCCGTACGTGCGCACGAGGACCCCGTCGGCGCTCAACTGATCGAGATCGCGGCGGACCGTGTCGATGGAGACGCCGAAGCGCTCGGCCAGCTCGCCCACCGTGACCTGGCCGGTGTCGGCGACATAGGCCGCCAGTTGAGCCTTGCGTCCGGCGGGCAGATGGCGCTGCCGGTCGTCCTTGTCGACGCTCACTGCTTCCCCCTCATCAGTGCGGCAGTATGCCACAACCACGCGATCATGAGACAGAACGCCGCCGAGAGCAGCGGAGAGCCGCATGGACGGGCAACAGACCGGCAGAGGCGGCTGTACGTGCGTGTTTCCAGCACGGAAGACCGCATCTGGCCCGGGTGTTCGTGCCTCATGACGCAACAGTATGCCGTACTCCGCTGTTTTTTGCCGTTCTAATCTTGTCCTGCGCTGTAACGCGCTGCTAACGTGACGGCAATCCGGCAGAGAACAGAAAGATCTTTATAGAAGGAGCACGTCATGGCGCTACGCACAACGGGGCTGAAGCGAATACTCGCGGCCGCGACGGTCGCTCTGCTGGCCGCCTGCGGCTCGGGCGGCTCGGGCGGCACGAGCTCGGACGGCACCGTGACGCTGGAGTTCGCCCAGTGGTGGGGTGCCGAGCTGCCGGCCGGCGACTTCGACAAGATCATCTCTGACTTCACCGCGCAGAACCCGACCATCAAGGTCAAGCTGCTGAGCGCGCCGTATGCGTCGACCAAGCAGCAGCTGGTCACCGGCGCGGCGTCGAAGACGCTGCCCGACGTCGTGGGCCTGGACGGCGCCTGGGTCAGCGACTTCGCGAAGCAGGGCGCGATCGCCGACCTGTCCAAGCTGATGACCGAGGCCGGCTACAACCCGGGCGAGCTCGCCAGCCAGGTGCAGATCGGCGGAAAGACGTACATGATCCCGGTGGTCAACTTCGTCTACCCGCTCTTCGTCAACAAAGACCTGCTCGCCAAGGCCGGCGTCAAGGACGTGCCGGCCACCCGCACCCAGTTCCTCGACGCGGCCAAGAAGATCAGTGCCGCCGGCGGCGACGTCAAGGGCTGGGCGCTCCCGCTCGACACCGCCGTGCCCAACGGCGTCCAGAACGACGTCATGTCCTGGCTGTGGGCCTCCGGCGGCAGCATGCTGCAGGACGGCAAGCCCAACCTGACCAGCGCGCCGGTCAAGAGCACGGTGGAATATGTGAAGAGCCTGAACGACGCGGGCGTCATCGCGCCGGGTTCGCTCACCATGAAGGAGCAGGACAAGGTCGAGAAGTTCACCACCGGCCAGGTCGGCATGGTGATCGACTCGCTCGCGCACATCAACCTGATCAAGAAGAACAACCCGAAGCTCGACTTCACGGTGGCGGCCCTGCCGGCCGAGGACGGCTTCACCGGCAAGCGCGGCATCCCGTACGCCTCGTGGGGCATCGGCGTCTCCAACTCCACCGAGCACAAGGCCGAGGCGTTCAAGCTCGTGCAGTACCTGATGAGCAAGGCGACCAACGCGCAACTGAGCACGATCGCGAACGGCTTCCCCGGCAACAAGACCGCGGAGCCCGACTTCAGCAAGAGCGACCCGCTGTTCAAGGCCGCCTTCGACATCTACCAGCAGGGCTACCCGGCCAACGAGTTCGTCGGCCTGCCGAAGTCCGAGGACCTGATGCGCAGCTTCGACGAGCAGCTCCAGCTCGTGCTGACCGGCAAGGCAACCGTCGACGACGCCCTCGCGAAGTCGCAGGAGTCCTGGGCCTCGGTGATCGAATAGTCCGCCCGGGCGCCGGGCCGGAGATCGGTCCGGCGCCCGATCAAGGAGACAAACGATGACATCCCTGATGGCCTCGAAGACGGCCGCGCCCGTCGAGCAACCGCCGCCGCCGCGGCGAACGATGGCCCGGCGCCTGGTTCCGTACGGCTATCTGTCGCCCACGATCGTGCTGATCGTCGTCCTCATGGTGATCCCGATCGTCATGGTGATCAGCTATTCGTTCCGGGACAACGTGATCGTCCAGGAGAACTCGGTCTTCGCCGGGCTGGCCAACTACACCAAGGTGCTCACCGACCCGGATTTCCTGGCCGCGCTGCAGAACACCGCCGTCTTCATCTCGGTCAGCACGGTGGCCCACCTGCTGCTCGGCCTGGCCTTCGCGATGATGCTCAACACCCAGCTGCTGAGCGGGGTCACCAAGGCCGTCTTCCGGATCGTCTACATCCTGCCCTGGCTGTTCACGATCGCGGTGATCGCCGTCATCTGGCGGCTGCTGCTCGACCCGGCCGGCGTGGTCAACTACGTGCTGCACACGCTGGGCCTGATCCAGGAGGGCGTCAACTGGCTCGGCGATCCGGGCAAGGCGCTCTGGGTCGTCACGTTCATCAACATCTGGTCCGGCTACCCGTTCTTCATGATCAGCCTGCTGGCCGGCCTGCAGGGCATCCCCGCGGACCTGTACGAGGCGGCGGCCGTCGACGGCGCGAACCCGCTGCGGCGGTTCCTGCACGTGACGCTCCCGCAGCTGCGCCCGGTCATCCTCAGCATGGCCGTGCTCGACCTGATCTGGACGTCGCAGCAGTTCGCGCTGATCTGGATGACGACCGGCGGCGGGCCGCTGAACACCACCGAGATGCTCAGCACCTACACCTACAAGCAGGCCTTCAGCGAGTACGAGTTCGCGACCGCGTCCGCCGCCGCGGTGATCGTGCTGCTGCTCACGATGATCCTGGCCTTCTTCTACGTACGCCAGCAAAGGGAGCGGTGAGAAGCGCATGACCACCGTCAAGACGCGGCGCACCCTCGCCAAGGCCGGCGTGCTCACCGGGCTGGTGCTCGGCGGGCTGTTCGCCGGGCTGCCCGTGCTCTGGATGCTCTCCACGTCGTTCAAGAGCAACGGGGAGGTCTTCCGGAACCCGCCCAAGCTGATCACCGAGAGCTTCTCGCTCGACGCCTACCGCGAGATCCTGGGCAACGGCGCCCAGCTGCGGTTCTTCCTCAACAGCTACATCGTCGCCGGGGCGGTGACGGTGCTGACCCTGCTGGTGGCCGTCCTGGCCGGGTACGCGTTCAGCCGCTTCAACTTTCCGCTGCAGCGCACCATCAACGCGGTGATCGTCAGCGTCCAGGCGGTGCCGCCGATCACGCTGGTCATCCCGTACTTCGGGCTGGTCGTCGCGCTCGGCCTGTACAACACCTATCCCGGCCTGATCCTCACGCACATGGTGTTCACCCTGCCGTACGCGATCATCATGACCACGGCGTACCTGAACACGTTGCCGCGGGAGCTGGACGAGTCCGTCAAGGTCGACGGCGGCAACAGCTGGACCGCGCTCTGGCGGATCCTCGTGCCGATCTCGGTGCCGGGCCTCATCGCGGTCGGGGTCTACACGTTCATGATCTCGTGGAACGAATACCTGTTCGCGCTCACCCTGACCCGTACGGACGACATGCGCACCGTGCCGATCGGCATCCAACTGCTGATGGGCCAGCACTCGTACGAGTGGAACCAGATGATGGCGATGAGCATCCTCGGATCCGTTCCCGTCCTGGTCCTCTTCCTCCTCTTCCAGCGTCGGTTCATCGGCGGCCTCACCGCCGGCGCCGTCAAAGCCTGAGCAACCCCGACCACAAGGGAGAAACACAGAAAATGCTGACGACCGGCAAGGCGATCCTGGACGTCGCCAACGCGCACAGCTTCGCCGTGCCCGCCTTCAACATCAGCGATTGGGCGATGTTCCGGGGCATCGTGGAGATCAGCGAGGAGAAGAACGCGCCGCTGATCATCGGGATCCACCCCGACGAGGTGCGGCACATCGGGCGCGAGATGATCACCGGGATCATCGAGCGCTCGCACAGCGCGACCGTCCCGATCGCGATCCACTGGGACCACGGCGCCACCTACGAGGAACTGCTGACGGCGATCCGGTACGGCTTCACCTCCGTGATGATCGACGCCTCGCTGAAGCCGTTCGAGGAGAACCTCGCGATCTCGAAGCGGGTCACCGACTCCGCGCACGCCCTCGGCCTGTCGGTGGAGGCCGAGCTCGGCACGATCGGCGCGAACGACAGCTACGCCGAGGGTGGCTCCGCCGAGATCATCTACACCGACCCGGACGACGCCGTCACGTTCGTCGAGCAGACCGGCGTGGACAGCCTCGCCGTGGCGATCGGCACCTTCCACGGCTTCTACCCGGCCCACCTGAAGCCCGAGCTGAAGCTCGACCTGCTCAAGGAGATCAAGGACCGGGTACGGATCCCGCTGGTGCTGCACGGCGGCTCCGGCAACCCGGACGACGAGATCGCCGAGGCCTCCCGGATCGGCATTAACAAGATCAATATCTCCACCGACATCAAGGTCGCCTACCACGACAAGATGCGCGAGGTACTGGGCAACGACCCGAAGACGCGGGAGCCGAACGCCATCCAGCCCGCCTGCATCGACGCCATGAAGGTGGTCGCCGCCCAGAAGATCGACCTCTTCGGCGCGACCGGCAAGGGCTCGCTCTACTGACATGGGTGCGGCGTCCCGAGTCGTGCTGGGCCTCGGCGGCTGCGTCGACTACGAACTGAAGCTCACCGCCGGCGTCCTGGAGCGGTTGGTCGCCGAATACGGCATCGGCGCCGCCGAACTGGCGGCGCCGGTCCCGGTGAGCGGCGAGCGCGACCTGGTGGTGTCGATCCTCGGGTACGTGGCTCGGGGCGGGGGTGGCGAGCACTACGTCGCCTCCGCCCCGGCGCTCGCCACTTTTGCCGGCCGCTTCCCGCACCGCACCACCCTGGGCGGCACGTCGGTGCGGGCCGGGCTCGTGATGGATCGTCTCGGCGTGCCGTCCACCCTGCATCTGGTCAGCGTCAACGACACCGTACGGCTCCTGCTCCCATCCGACATTTCGTATATATCCAGTGGAGTCGTCGACACGTTCTACCCGCACCTCATCGTGCAATACGACCGCGGCCTGCGGATCCGCGAAGGAGACCTGGACATCACCGCGCCGTTCCCGAACCGGCTGATCTACGTGAACGACCCGGCCAACGGCGCCATGCTGCTCACCGGCGACCTGGGCGACCGGCTCCGCGCCGCCTCGGTGTTCCTGATCTCGGGGTTCAACGCCATGCGCGACCCGGCCCAGCTCGACAAGCGGCTCGCCACGCTGCGCGACCACATGCGGCAGCTGCCACCGGGGGCGGTGACCTACTTCGAGGACGCGGCCTACCACGAGCCCGCCTTCAGCCGGCGGGTCCGGGACGCGCTGCTCGACGCGATCGACGTGTACGGGCTCAACGAGGACGAGATGCAGGCCTACCTCGGGCGGCCGGTCGACCTGCTGTCGGCGAGCGAGGTCGCGGCGGCGCTCACGGCGGTGCGCGCGCTCATCCCCGTGCCGACGCTGGTGTTGCACACCAAATACTGGGCGGTGGCGGCAGGCGTTCGAGCCGCCGAGTTTGCCGGCGCCCTCGACACCGGCACCCTGATGGCCGCCACCCGGTACTGCCACGGCGACGACTTCACCGACGACGACGTCGAGCGCCTGCGCCGGCAGCCGCGCCGGGCCGAGTCCGTCGCCTTCGCGGCGGCGCTGCACGAGCGGGCCGGCGACGTCCACTGTGTCCCCGGCTTCGCGCTGGACGTCGAAAACCCCACCACCGTCGGGTTGGGCGACACGTTCGTCGGTGGGTTTCTCGCCGCGGTCGCCCGCGAGGAGCGGCGATGACGATCGAAACACTGCCGGCCAACCAGCCCGAGACGTTCTATCGCGGCGCCGGCCGGATCGCCCGGTTCCGCGGCACGCCGGCGCCGGCCGACCGGCCCGAGGACTGGGTGGGCTCGACGACCGCCCGGTTCGGTCTCGCGCCGCGGGTCGTGGGGTCTGGCCTTCAGTCGGAGTCCGGGTCGACCGGAACACGGCTGTCCTTGTCGTCGAGGAGATAGTGCGCCGAGGCCCGGGCCCGGTAGAGCCGGAAGCCGGCCGCTCCGGCGACGTCGGCCACCTGCCACGGCCGGCCGCCGTCGGCCACCGAACCGGCCGAGAAGATCGCGACGGCCGGCCCCACCTCGGCCGCCGGCACCTGTCCGGCCACCGCCTCGACGTACACGCCCTGGCCCGTACCGATCGGCACGGTCGAGTCGAAGATGACGATGCCGACCTCCGGCCGGCCGGCGATGTTGGTCGAGTGCCGGGTGCCCGGCCGGGACACCCAGATGAAGTCGGTACAGCCGTCGGCGGCGAACCAGACCGGGGTCGCCCACGGCCGGCCGTCGGCGTCGGCGGTGGCCAGGGTCAGATAGCGGTTGGCTCCGATGATCTGTCGCACCGTCGTGGCGAGGTCGCTTGTCATAGGTTCGTTTCTATGCCGGTGGGGTCGGCCAGGCCAGAGATCCGGCCCAGGCTGAATCCGTGATCCGTCACCAGGAGCCGCCCGGCTCACGTTCCGCGCTGGGCGGCCGGCCGGTGTGGCGCTTGTACTGGCGGCTGAAATACGCGACATCGGCGTAGCCGAGCGCCGCGGCGACCTGGGTGACCGACATCCGGGTCTCGGTCAGCAGTTCGTGGGCGCGGGCCAGCCGCACATTGATCACGTAGCGGGCCGGTGTCAGCCCCGCGTACGCGATGAAGCGGCGGGTGAACTGGGCCCGGGACAGCGCGGTGCGCCGGGCGAGGTCGCCGACGGTCCAGCGCCGGCCGGGGTCCTGCCGCATCTCCTCGGCGATCCGGTCCAGCTCGGCGTCGACCGGGCCGAGAGCCGCCACGGTCGCCTCCTCGTGCAGCAGGCACAGCAGCTGTTCCAGGCAGAGCAGGCTCTGCCTGGCGCCGAGCGGCCCGCCGCGCCGGAAGCTCCGGTCGCACTGGCGCGCCAGCGCACCGAGCAGGGTCAGCTCCCGGATCCGGACGGGACCGCGCGGCGGGACGTCGGTGGCCGTGCCGACGTCGAAGTGCATGCCGAAGACGAGCAGGCGCCGGCGGGGATCGTGGCGGGCGGTCGGGGCGTCCCCGGGCCGGAAGACCGCGCAGCTGCCCGGTCCGAGCGGCGCATGACGGTCGCCCAGGGACAGCTCGCCGACGCCGTCGAGCACGCACCACAGCAGGTGGTCGCCGAGCGGGCGGGAGGCCCAGAACCAGCCGGGCTCGCACCGCCAGTAGGTGGGCGGCGAGTTGAAGGTGACCTGCGCCAAAAGTGCAACTCCTTGCACGTCGGCACCGCTGCGGTGAGCCGTCGGGAAGGCCGATGCTTCCTCTCATGAGCGAATCCTTCAAGAGTCTCTTCGACCGCGACGGGTACGTGGTGGCCCGCGGCCTGTTCGGCGGGAGCGAGGTGGACCGCCTCCGCGAGCACTACATGACGCTGCGCCGGCGTCGCTCGTACGAGCACGACCTGGTCGGGGTAGAGCCGAAGTCCCGCGACCCGCTGCGCCGGTACCCGCGGATGAGCCAGATGCACCGCTGGGATGACACCTCACTGCGCTGGCTGCTCGACGCCCGGTTGCGGGACACGTTCGTCGCTCTGATCGGCGCCGAGCCGTACGCGGTGCAGACCATGGTGTACTTCAAACCGCCCGGCTCCCGGGGCCAGGCGTTGCACCAGGACAACTTCTATCTGCGCGCGGAGCCCGGCACGTGTGTCGCCGCCTGGATGGCGCTGGATCGCTGCGACCGGGCGAACGGCTGCATGCTGGTGGCACCGGGCAGCCACCGCTGGCCGATCCTGTGCACCGAGAAGGCCGACACGACGGTCAGCTTCACCGACGTGACCGTGCCGCTGCCGCCCGGGCAGGTCGTCGAGCCGGTGCCGATGGACGCCGGTGACGTGCTCTTCTTCAACGGCTCGCTGGTGCACGGCAGCGCGCCGAACACCACCACCGACCGGTTCCGGCGCGCCCTGATCGGCCACTATGTCGAGGGCGACGCCGAACAGGTCGCCGACTACTACCACCCGGCGCTGCGGATGGACGGCACCCCGCTCCCGCTGCGGGTCAGCGAGGGCGGCGGCGCGTGCGGTCAGTGGACCGGCGCCGAGATCGCGATGACCGGGCGGCACAGCGTCGGGCGCCGGCACGAGTAGGTGGGTCAGCCCTCGGCGACGGTGAACGGGTTGCGCAACCGATTCATTGCCAGCTCACCGCAGTCGGACGCGCGGGGTACGGGCGTTTCCGCCTCCGCGGTGGGCGGAGCAAGAAACGGTGCGGCGCAACCGCCGGCCGAATCCGGCGGACGTGGAGCGTCGGCAACCGGGTGCCGGTCGTGGCTGAATCCGCCGGGAACCGACTCGGTGATCATGGTCATGGGCTGCCTTCCTCGAACGGTACGTCGCAGGGAATGCAGGACCCGCGGGCCACGGGACATCGCAAGAACGAACCTGAAAGAAAAGGATGATGGGTGGAACGCCGAACGGCGGCCCGCCGAATCGGTCGGGCCGCCGTCGCAGAGGTGCAGGTCAGAGCGGGCGGATGTCCGACGCCTGCGGGCCCTTGGCGCCCTGGGTGATCTCGAACTCGACCCGCTGGTTCTCCTCGAGGCTGCGGTAGCCGCTCGTCGAGATCGCCGAGAAGTGGGCGAAGACGTCGGCGCCGCCGTCGTCCTGGCTGATGAAGCCGAAGCCCTTGTCGGCGTTGAACCACTTCACGGTACCGGTAGCCATGTCTGCTCCTTAGCAGGCTTGTTGGAGGCCGCACTGTGCGGCCTCCGTGCCGCCGCGTTGATCACCCGCGCCGGAAAACGACACGAAAAACGAAAAGCGCCTGCATGGGTTTTGGATGACCCATCAGGCGCCGAAAACGTCTACGGAAATCAAAACTGCAACTCGGCGACCATAGCACAGACTCCGTCGCCCGCCAGCCGCCGCGCCGGGTCCAGCACCCCGGGGGGTGATCCTGGTCCGGCTCAGCCGGCCGCCGGATCGGCCGTCACGGGCCGGACGGCACCGGTCATGCTCACCCCGCGCAGGTGCAGCAGCATGGCCAGGCCGACACCGGCCACCAGGGCGATGTCGGCGACGTTGCCGATGAAGAACCCGGAGTAGTCGATGAAGTCGACGACCTGGCCACGCCCCGGCCCGGGCTCGCGGAACAGGCGGTCGAGCAGATGCGTGGCCGCGCCGCCGAGGACCAGGCCCAGCGCCACCGCCCAGGCCCGCGACCGGACCCGGACGGCGATCACCGCGACGGCGATCACCGCGACGGTGGTGAAGAGGGTGAGAAACCAGGTGAACCCGGGGGCGAGGGAGAACGCGGCACCGGAGTTGTAGGTGAGCCGCAGCCGGATCAGATCGCCCACGACACCGACGGGCGCCCGCCCGGCGAGCGCCGACACCGCCCAGAGCTTGCTCAACTGGTCGACCACGACCAGGGCCGCGGCCAGCACCAGCACCGACCGGAACCCCGCGTGCGCGGACCGCCCCTCACCACCGTTCATCGCCGCAGTCTACGACGGCGCCCGGGCGGGCGCCTCAGTCGAGCTTGCGCCACGAAATCCCCAGGTGGATGACCCGTACCTTTCCGGCGGCGACCAAATCGTGCAACTCTTCGTCGCCGAGCGCGTCGAGTTCCCCGTCTACGTACCTGGCCATATCGCCTTTCTTTACTCGTACGGTGAACGGGCCTCCATGTATGCGATCAGCGCTATGCCGGTCGTCGCCGTCATCGTCGCGGCAACGCCGCCCTTGACTACCCAGCCGGCAAACGGGACGAGGTCAATAGCCGTGTAGGCGACCATCTTGCCGGCATAGGACTTTGCGGCGACACCGAGAGCCTGCTCGATGGAGTATTCCGTGACACCGAAGGCGTCGGCGACCTTTTTGATCACCACAGCGTCGAGCCCGGCCAGCAGGAGGGTGCTGAACGGCACCGTACCGACGGCGCCGGCGGTGGCTGTCGCTTTGCGAATGATCTTTTTCGCTTCGTTGCGGGCCTCATCCAATGACTTCATCTCAGCAACTCCTCAGGATGGTTGCATCGATTCCCGAGATCGATGCTATCCATAGATCAGTCGATGAGAAAAGCCCCTTGCGCCAAGATCTTTCAGTGGATGAGAATAGGACGGTGCACGAGTATTTCGATGATCTTGCCGACGCGATGATCGTGTCCAACCGGCCGGGCGGCAAGGTCAGCAGGCAGTTGCTCGGAGAGGTTCTCTCCCGGGTCGCCGTCAAGACGCCACCCGAGGCGACCAGGGAGCAGATCGCCGCGGGCGACATGCTCCGCGTGCCGTTGCCGCTCTCCGAGGGCAGCGTCAGCAAGGCCACCGCGGCGCTGCGCTACCTGGGCCTGTTCGAGGACGGGCCGGTCGAGAAGGGCGCCGGCCGGCCGCTGACCAAGATTCGGCTCGGCTCCGAACGGTGGTTCTGCATCGGTGTCCATGTGCGACAGAGCGACGGCGAGATCAGTGAACTGCGGGTGGTGGCCGTGTCTCTGGACGACAGCAGGGTGCTGGCCGACGATCGGGCGACCGAGCTCGCGCCCCGCCGCCCGCTGGCGGACCTGACGAACGCCATCGTCGAAGCCATCGAACGGATCACGGTCACGGTCGGATCCCGGGCCGTGCGGGGGCGGCTGCCCCTGCTCGGGGTGGGCGTCGAGATCAACTGCCCGGTCCGGGACGGCAGCGCGATCGATCGCAGCGGCAAGAAGTCGATCCCGTACGACATCCGGGACAAGCTGACCGCCGCTCTCGGAGTCCCGGTGGTCGTCGAGAACGACGCCAACGTGCTGGCGATCCGGCAGACGTACGGCACCAAGATCGAGAATCAGGACTTCGCACTGATCCTGGTCACCGACGGGGGCGTCGGCGCCGCGGTTTCCGTCGGCGGACGTGTCTACCGAGGAAGCCAGGGTTTCGCCGGTGAACTCGGCCACGTCAAGGTGGACCGGGCCGCCCTGCCGGTGCGCGGTGCCGGTATCGAGTGCTGGTGCGGCGGGGTCGACCACCTCGACGCCTACGCGACCCCGTTCCGGATCCGGGAGCGACTGAGTGAAAAGGCAGCGTCGGAACGCAAGGTGTACACGGCGGCCGGCCGGGCTCTCGGGCACGGCCTCGTGGCGCTCGTCAGCCTGTGCAACCCGGCCGAGATCCTGCTCCTGGTGCCGGAGTGGCTCGGTGAGCCCGCTCTCCGCGACGCCTATCTGAAGGCGGCCGAGGCGGAGATCTCGGCCGCCGGCATACGCCACACGTCCGAGGTTCTGGATCGCGACCAACTCGCCGTCAAAGGCGCGCGGGCCGCGGCCACCCGCGTGCTCATCGAGTTCATCGACCACCTGTCCGGCATCGATGGCTGCCTCCCCGAGGACCGGAGTGCGGCCGCGCTGACGCCGACGCGAGGCGCCGCGGCTATCGCGGGCGCGGCGTTGACAACCCCCCTCGGCGCTGCCGTCGGCGCGGTGGTCGGCGGGGCGATCGGTGCCACCTTCGACCGGCGGAACACGGGCGCGGCGGTCGGACGGGCCGGCGCGCAAAGCATCCGGGCCCGCTCCCGGCAGGATGCGCCCGGCCCCGACGGGTGGACGCCGCCGTGGGAGTTGAGCAGGAGTTAGGCCGTGCAGCCTTCGGCTCAGGCCTACCGGAATTGACGCCCGTCGCACTGCGGGGGCGTGATCGAACGCCCGAGGCCCGGAGAATGGGCGCTATGCCGCGAACCGATCTGCCGGTGGAGCTGACCAGCTTCATCGGCCGGCGCGCGGAGCTGGACGGGGTTGCGCGGCTGCTGGCCGGGTCACGGTTGGTGACGTTGACCGGGGTGGGCGGGATCGGCAAGTCCCGGCTGGCGGTGCGGGCCGCGATGCGAGTCCGGCGGGCGTTCCCGGACGGTGTGTGGTTTGTCGATCTGACCTCGGTGCGGGCGCTGAAGCTGCTCGTTCCCGAGGATCCGGGTCCGGAGCCGCTGACGTATCTGGTGATGACCGTTCTCGGGTTGCGGGAGTCTGGCGGCGGCACACCGATCCAGCACCTGCTCGCGTTCCTGGAGCGGCGACGTGCGCTGCTGGTGCTGGACAACTGTGAGCACCTGACACCGGCGTGTGCGGTTCTGGCTGAAACCTTGCTGCGCGGCTGCCCCGAGCTGCGGATGCTGGCCACCAGCCGGGAGCCGCTTCTGGTCGCCGGGGAGGCGCTGTTCACGGTGCCGTCACTGCGGGCGCCGGAGCCGGGCGAGCCGCTGGGCCCGGCTGCCGCCGATCAGTACGAGTCGGTGGCGTTGTTCCTGGCCCGGGCTCGGCAAGTGGTGCCGGACCTCGCGCTGACCGAGCTGAACGTACCGGCGGTGGGCGAACTGTGCCGGCGGGTGGACGGGCTGCCGTTGGCGATCGAGCTCGCCGCCGCACGGGTGCGGGTGCTGACACCGCAGCAGATCCTCGACCGGCTCAACGACCGTTTCGCCGTGCTCACTCGCGGGTTTCGTACCGGCCCGCGGCGGCAGCAGACGCTGCGGGCCTGTACGGACTGGTCGTTCGACCTGTGCGCCAAGCCGGAACGGACGGTGTGGGCCCGGCTGTCCGTGTTCACCGGCGGGTTCGAGCTGGACGCGGCGGAGCAGGTCGGCGCGGACGACGACCTGCCGCGAGCCGACGTACTCGATCTCGTGGCGGGGCTGGTGGACAAATCGATCCTGGTCCGCCAGGACACCAGCGACGGTGGACCCGCCCGGTACCGGATGCTGGAGACCATCCGCGCCTACGGCCAGGAAAAGCTCGCCGAGACGGGGGACGAAGCGCTGCTGCGGCGCCGGCACCGCGACTGGTACCGGCAGCTGGCGGAACGCGCCCGCACGGACTGGGCTGGTGAACGGCAGGCGGCCGGCTTGGCCCGGCTGCGACGCGAGCACGCCAACCTGCGGGCGGCCGTGGAATTCTGCCTGAGCGAGCCGGATGGGGCGGGGGCGGTGCTCATGCTGGCCGTGTCCCTCCCCTGGTCGTACTGGCGGGCCCCGGGTGTGCTCGGCGAGGGCCGCCGCTGGCTGGACCTCGCGCTCACCCGGGCCACGGCTCCGACGACGGCACGCGCCAGGGCGTTGCTGATCAACAGCCAACTGGCTCTCTGGCAGGGCGACCCCGCCGCCGCGACGCGACTGCTGGGCGAGGGCGAGGAACTGGCCCGCCGGTTCGGCGCCGGCGCCGAGCTGGCCCATGCCCGCCATCTACGCGGGGCGAGGGCGACGTTCGCCGGCGACCTGCCCGCGGCCGTCGAGCACCTCGACCGGGCCCGCGCGCTTCTGGCCGAGGCGCCGCATCCGGCGCCGGACCTGCGCCTGCACGTGCTGTGCGCGCTCGCCGTGGCGGCCGGCCTGGCCGGCCGGCTGGAACTGGCAGGCGCCGCCCGCGACGAGGCGTTGACGCTCACCGAACTGCGCGGAGGCGGTGTGCACCGGGTGCAAGCACTGTCGGCCGCCGGGCTCATCGCCTGGCTCCAGGGCGATCTTTCCCGCGCGCACGCGCAGGAGTTGGAGAGCATACGGCTGCGACAGGCCTGGGCATCCGACGACCGGTACAGCACCGCCCAGTGCTTGGAGATGCTCGCCTGGATCACCGCCGACCAGGGCCGCCACCTGCGGGCGGCCACCCTCCTCGGCGTCGCGGAAACCCTCTGGACCGACATCGGCACGTCCATCACGGCGTTCGGGCACTACCTCGACCACCACGACGCCTGCGAACGGCGCCTCCGTACGGCACTCGGCGACGCCGCGTTCACCGATGCCGTCCAGGCGGGCCGGGCCATGACCTACCAGGAAGCACTCGGCTACACGCTCGACGAGCCGGCAGAGCCCGCACGGGCACCGCGGAGCCGCGCATCGGCCCCACTCACCCGCAGGGAGCGGCAGGTGGCCGACCTGATCGCCCAAGGCCTGTCCAACCGGGAGGTCGCCGCCAGCTTGGTGATCTCACCACGCACCGCCGAGTCGCACGTCGAGAACATCTTGACCAAACTCGGCTTCACCAACCGCACCCAGGTGGCGGCCTGGGCGGCCGCACCCCACCGGTCCACCGCCGACGCCGGCGGACAGCCGCCACCAGCATGATCGACGCGTGCCTCCGCATGAGCGTGTGCGCGTCGACGTAGGCCGGCCCGCGCCAGGTCAGCGAGCGCCGGCCGGCCGGGCGGAGCGTCGGGGCGAGTTTTGTCGGACCCATCCGATACAACTACGCACACCTTTCGTGAGGAGGATCGGTTGTGACAAGCGAGGGTGTCGCCTACGAGCGGCGCAGCGCAGTCCCTGTCATCGCGTCCGTGCGGCCGCGCAAGCTGGCCAAGGTGCCGTTCGTGGAGCTCGCCGAGGGCCGGTTGCAGGGGGTGGTGTCGAGCGGGTCGGATGTCTCCCGGGTCTACGTCTCGTCGATCACCGCGGGCGAGCACGGCCTGAGCTGCAACACCAACAACAACCGCCCGTGCGGCGGGCTCAGCGGCGCCCACCCCTGCAACCACCTGCGCGCGCTGGTCGAGGCCGCCGTCGCGCAGTATGGCGCCGATCGCGTCGCGCGCTACCTCAAGGTCGAGCCGCCCGCCGACGAGGCCGGCATCTGGTCGGTGCTGCACCCGGTCGCCGCGCCCGGCCGGACGCCCGAGGTGTTCAGCAGCTTCCTGCGCCACCTTGCCTATCTCGAGCTGCCGCCGAGCACCGAGCCGCTGCCCGAGCTGCAGTGGTTCCCGGCCGGCGGCGCGGAGGTGCGCTGATGCTCGCCGACGCGCTGCGCGCGCATCCGGTCGGCCTCGACGAGGCGTTCGCCCTGGTCGACGGCCTTGACGATGCCCTGGTGCACGGCCTGGCCCGGCTCGACGACGATCGCGCCGCCGCCCTCGACGCTCTGGTCGCGGCGTTTTCGGCGACCCCGCTGGCCGAGCGGGTCACCGACGCGATCGGCAAGATCATCTCGGGTACGGTGTCCGATGAGCACCTTGCCGTGCTCGCCGGTTGCCGGGTGGCCCTGCTCGGCGCCGCCTACGACGCGCTGCTCGGCGGGCTCGACGCCGCGCTCGGCCGCGCCCGCGAGCCGTTTCCCGCCGCCGCGGCCTCGACCGACGCCGGTCACCTGACCGCGGGCAGCCGGTCCTGGCTGCGCGAGCTGGCGATCGCCGGCTGGCGTGGCGTCGACCACGAGCTGGCCGCCGGGGGTTCCCCGGCCGTGCAGGCGCTGCTCGCCGAGCCGACCCGTCGCCGCCTCGCGGTGCTGCTCGACGGCTTCGCGGCGGAGCTGCGGGCGGCCGCCCCGGTCGCCACCCTGCCGCGGGTGCCGGTCCGCCGCTGGGCCGACCTCTGGGCCCGCTCGCTGATCCTCTCCCAGGACGACCTGCCCGCCGAGCCGTCCGCCCCGGTCGACGGCCGGCTGCTGATCCTCGGCGCCGACCTGCACGAGCATCCGACCGTGTTCCGGTGCCAGGTGCACGGTCTGCTGGAGACGGCGGGCGGGGTCCGCCTCGTGCGCACCAGCGTGGCCGCGGCCAAGGTCGACACGATCAGCGGCGCGTCCGCCTGGCGGATGCTCTCCGCCTTCCCGAAACTGCTGGCCGGCCTGGCCGAGCATCGCTCCCTCGACGTGGCACAGATGACGCTGACCGCCGGCGGCGATCTGATCTGGGACGAGTCGCGGGCCTCGGCGGGCGAGCCGGCCGATCCGTTCGCGAGCGCCCGGGTGCTGCTCGCCGGTGCGGTCGCGGCGTCCGCCTCCCCGCTCGACCGGCACCCGGCCGCGCTCGCCGAGCCCGTGCTGCTGGAGGGCTACAGCGCGACCGCCGAGGCCGTCGATCTCGGCGGCTGCGTGATCGGCCTGGATGCCGGGCGGCTGCCCGCGGCCGGCCCGCTCACCGCCGAGCTGGTCGCCGCCTCCACCGCCTGCATCGGGCTGCTGCGTTTCGACGGCGGCCGCTGGGCGGTCCAGCCGGTCGCGGTGCAGGCCACCGTCCGCAAGAAAGCGGTCGTCGCGCACACCGGCGACTGGGCGCTCGGCCCCACCGAGGCCAAGGCCGCCAAGGCGGAGGCGGCCGCCGGCACCGCCGTCGAGGTGCTGCGCGAGCGCGCGGGAAGGCTGCTGCGCAAATGAGCACCGCGGAAAACCGGCGACAGGTTCTCTACTGGCGGCTGCTGGCCCGGCTCTTCGACCCGGAGGAACAGGCCGCGCTCGAGTCGGCGAGCGTCGCGATCGTCGACGACCTCGGGCTGCCCGCGGCGCTGCTCGACCCGGCCGTCTCGATCGACAACGTGGTGCAGCGGTTCCCGCAGCTGGCCGCCGAGCTCGATGGCCTGATGACGCCCGGCGACGACGATCGCGACGGCGAGGTCCGGCGCGCCGCGCTCGCCTCGAAACTGCTGCTCAACGTCTTCGCCACCGGCTCCGGCGAGGTCAGCGCCGGCCAGTTGGCCCGGTGGCAGGCCGACGCCGGCTGGTTCGAGCGCGCGCTCGGCCACGAGCCGGGTGAGCTGCGCGGCCGTCCCGAGGGGCAGGTGCTCGCGGGGCTCGAGGGCGACCTGGTCAAGCGGATGCATCTGCGCGAGGTGCTCGCCGATCCCACGCTCGCCAAGCAGCTCACCCCCAGCATGTCGCTGATCGAGCAGCTGCTGCGGGACAAGCACAACCTCGACGGTGTCGCGCTGGCCAACGCCAAGCGGCTGATCCGCCGGTTCGTGGACGAGGTCGCCGAGGTGCTGCGCACCCAGGTCGCGCAGGCGAGCGCCGGCACGATCGACCGGTCGATCCCGCCGAAACGGGTGTTCCGCAACCTCGACCTCGACCGCACGATCTGGAAGAACCTGCCCAACTGGAACCCCGAGGACGAGCGCCTCTACGTCGACCGGCTCTTCTACCG
>Ga0070668_100000713_pt1 | contig 22758 bp, 18 predicted proteins | sample KBSS43metaG_FD_64661 | JGI IMG/M metagenome (GOLD analysis project Ga0070668, IMG submission 64661) | Switchgrass rhizosphere microbial communities from Kellogg Biological Station, Michigan, USA - KBS S4-3 metaG | ecosystem: Host-associated > Plants > Roots > Rhizosphere > Soil ...
GCCATGGCGCAATGGGCGTGGCGGGTCCCGTTCCTGGTCGGTGCCATCCTGTCGGTGGTGCTGCTGTTGCTGCGCCGGCAACTGGCCGAGAGCGAGGCGTTCGCCCGGGCCCGCCGCACCGCGCCCCGGGCCGGCCTGCGCCGGCTGCTGCGGGAGCATCCCAAGGCGGTCGGGCTGGCCGCGCTGTTCGTCGCCGGCGTCACGATCAACACCACCACCTGGACCACCGTGGCGCCGGCCCTCGCCCAGACCAGGCTGCACGCCGACCCGGCGGTCGTCTACGCGGCGGTCAGCGCGTCGATCGCGCTCGCGATGCTGGTACAGATCCCGTTCGGGCTGCTCGCCGACCGGATCGGGGTGCTGCCGATGCTCGGGGCGAGCCTGCTCGGCTTCGCGGTGGCCGGCCCGGTCGCGCTGGCCACCATGGCGCCCGGCATCGGGCGCCTGGTGCTGAGCATGGGCACCGGCCTGGTGCTGATGGCCTGCCTCACCTCCGTCATGCCCAAGCTGATGGCCGCCCTGTTCCCGATCGACCTGCGGGCCAGCGGCATCGGGCTGCCGCACGGGATCGCCAGTTCACTGGCCGGCGGCCTCACCCCGTGGCTCGGCACCTATCTCGCCGGGCACGACCGGTTCGGCTGGTATCTCGGCCTGCTCGCCGCCGCGGCCGCGCTGGCCTGGGCGGCCGGCTGGATCGCGGTGCGGCGCATGCCCGCTCAGTTCGCCGATCGGGCCACCGCCGCCGCGCCGCGGAGCGCGCCGCTGGTCGGCACGTCCGCGGGCCGCGACGGCTGATCGCCACGCGTCGCCCACGCCCCACCCGCCGAACCGCGGGTGGGGCGTTACGCGTCGGAGCAGAGATCGGTGAGCAGCGCGTTGACCGCGTCCGGCTGCTCCCGCTGCGGTTCGTGAGCGGCGCCGGGCACCCGTGGGCGCTGACCGTAGGCAATGTCGACATACGCCTCGGGCGTACCGCGGCGCACGCCGGCCCTGAAACGGCGACCGTCCTCGATGGCCCGACGACGTGGACGCCGCCCGCCATCAGCTCGGCGAGGTCCGCGGCGTCCATCGTGTAGTCGCTGGTCACCTCGCTGTTGTCGAGGTCTGGGGCGGCCCCGAAGCCGCGCCGGTCCGGTAGCAGGATGCGGCGGTGCCGAGCCGGCGGGCGCTGATGCGCGAATGCCAGCGCGGCCCAGGTGAACGTGCCATGGATGAAGATTGCCGGGGTCCGCGATGAGGGCCCGTCCCAGATCGACGTGGCGATCAGCGGCCGCACGGACCGAACGCCATCGGAAAACCGGCGGTGGCCGGGAGCGGGTTCGCTCCCGGCCACCGCCGGTTCATGCCGGCGCGGGGTCAGCCGCGTTGGCGACGGCCCGTCAGCTCCTTGTCGGACACCTTGCCGTTGCGGGAACCGCGGCTGTCGACGGCGTCGTGGGTGCCGCCCTCGGGCTGCGCCGGAGTGGCCGGCGCCGGCGGCGTCTCCGGTGCCGCCACCCGCACGCCCCGCAGGAGCAGCAGCGTGGCCACCGCACCGACCGCCAGCGCGATCGCCGCGATCATGAAGGCGAAGGTGTACCCACTGGTGACGGCGGCCTGCTCGGTCACGCCCGCCGCCTGCCGGTCGCCCTGGTGGCCGAGCGCGATGGCCACGAACACGGTCAGGCCGAGCGCGCCGCCCATCTGCAGCACCGTGGTGACGATGCCGGAACCCAGACCCGCATCGGCCTCGGAGACCTCGTGCACCGCGGCGTTCTGCATGGCCGGGTTGGTCATGCCGAAGCCGAGCGCCGTCACCACCATCGCCGGGAGCAGTTCGGTCAGGTACGAACCGTCGACGCTGAGCCTGGTGAACAACGCCACGCCGATCGCCGACACGGCCAGCCCGGACGCCAGTGCGACGCGCGGGCCGTACTTGGTGATGAGTTTGGTCGACAGCACCAGGCCGGGCATGAACGCCACGCAGAACGGCAGCCAGGCCAGACCGCTGCGCAGCGGCGAGTAGCCCAGGACGTTCTGGCCGTAGAGAACGACCATGAAGAACACCGCGGCCGAGCTGGCGGCGATGAACACCGTCGCGACATTGGCCGTGGCCCGGACCCGGTTGGCGAAGAAGCGCAGCGGCACCAGCGGCTGTTCCACCCGGGTCTCGACGACCACGAACGCGATCAGCGCGACCACGCCGATGACCAGCGGAACCAGCACCCGCGCCGAACCGAACGGCTCGCGCGCGGCGGCCAGGATGGCGTTGAGGATCGCGATCAGACCACCGGTGACGAGCACCGCACCCGCCAGGTCGGGGCGCCGCCGGCCGGTGGCCGGCGCCCGGCTCTCATCGGCGAGCTTCGGCAGCAGCAGCATCGGCACCAGCGCCAGCGGCACGTTGATCAGGAAGACCCAGCGCCAGCTCACCAGATCGGTGAGCACACCGGACAGCAGCACGCCGGCCGCCGAGCCCAGGCCGGCCAGGCCACCCCAGATGCCGAACGCCTTGGCCCGCTCCTTCGGGTCGACGAACAGCAGCGCCACCATGGACATGGCGGCGGGTGCGGCCAGCGCCTCGGCCAGACCCTGCAGCGACCGGCCGGTGAGCAGCACTCCGCTGTTGCCGGCGAGCCCGGCGGTGATCGAGGCGACGGCGAACAGCCCCGCGCCGAGGCAGAACACCCGCCGGCGGCCGAACATGTCGGCGAGGCGGCCGCCGACCAGCAGCAACCCACCGGCGGTGATCAGGTAGGCACTGACCACCCAGGTCAGCGTCGATTCCGACAAGCCGAGATCCCTCTGGATGGAGGGCAGCGCCACATTCACGATGGTCGCGTCGAGGAAGATGATGAACTGTACGAGCGCGAGCAGGGTGAGTGCCCGCCAGCGCCGCGGATCTGCCTTTTCGGTAATCTCTGGGGGCTTCGCGGTAACCATTTCCGGCCCCTCCTTCCGGGGTTTCTTACTCAGCGTTCGACGTTTTTCTCCAGGGACGTCCTTGCCTCCTCTTTCAGTCAATCGCCGCCGGCCTTCTGGGTCCAACAACGGGATGACCTGTTTGACAACGGATGGTTGTCAGCAAAGGATGAGGCCATGGACCTCGATCTGGCCCTGGTCCGGGCCTTCGTGGTGACCGCCGAGGAGTTGCATTTCGGCCGGGCCGGCCAGCGGCTCGGCATCTCGCAACAGGCGCTGTCGAAGCGCATTCAGCGGCTCGAGGCGGCGCTCGACGCCGCATTGTTCGAGCGCTCCACGCGCTCCACCGGCCTGACCGAGACCGGCCGGCGCTTTCTCGGCCCGGCCGGTGAGCTGCTCGCCGCCGGCGAGGCCGCGGTCGCCAGCGTCCGGCGGCCGAGCACGCCGCTGCGGATCGACGTGTTGCACGATCGATTGGGCCCGGTGCATCTGATCACCACTCTGACGGAGAGCAATCCTGGTCTGCGTCTGGAACTCAGTGCGCGCCGCGGTCTTACTCTTGCCTTACCGGCCCTGCGCCGCTCGGAGATCGACGCCGTATTCGGCCGAGTGTCCCAATTGGTACCCGCGACCGGTCTCGACCACACCTTGGTTCGGCTGGAACCTCTGGTGGCGATCGTCGACGCTGATCACCGGTTGGCCCGGCAGGCCACGGCAAGTCCTGCCGACCTGCGGGAATACGGCGTCTGGGTGCCCAATCCGGGCAGTGCCGTGGAGTGGGCCGGATATGTGCGGCGATTCGCCGATGAATTCGGCATTCCGCTCTCTTTCGAACAGGTCGACAACGTGAGCGCCGAGCAGTTGCTGCGCCGGGGCCGGGCGCGCGGCCAGGTGTTCCTGTCGGCCGCCGACGTGGCCAACCCGGACGCCGAGGACCTGCGGGTGGTGCCGCTGGTGCAGCCGCGCCCGGTGTACCCGTGGTCGCTGCTGTGGCGCAGCAGCGACCGGCGCCACCTGCTGCACGACTTCGTCGCGCTGCTCGACGATCTCGGCACATTGGAGGGCTGGCGCGCCTACGACCTGTCCGACTGCTGGCTGCCCGAGGAGGACCGGCGGACGCTCGAAGAGGCCCACCGGGCGCCCTAACCGGTCCAGCCCTTCGCGCGCCGAGCCGCCGAGGCGGTGCGGACCGGCCGGGGCGCGGACGCGCTGTCGCGGCTCAACGTACGCGCCCTGGCCGCCATCTGCCGGCCGGCCGCGCCGGGCGGCCGCACCGCCGAACGACGCTCGTCCGGCCGCGCGGCGATCTGCTCCAGGACGTACCGGAGGTCGTCGACCAGGGCGTCGGCGGTCGCCGCGTCGAACAGGTCGACGTTGTACTCCAGCCGGCCGGTCAGCGCCTCGGGTCCATGCTCGACGGTCAGTTCCAGATCGAGTCGCACGGTGCCGTTGGGACACCCGTCGACCCGCATCGTGGTGTCCGGGCCGAGTTCGGCACGGTCGCTGCCCGGCGGCAGGTTGCCGAGGTTGAACAGGACGCCGAACAACGGGTTGCGGCCGGCGTCGCGGTCCGGCAGCACCGCCTCGGCCAGCTTGCCGAACGGAACGTCCTGCTCGGACACCGCGGCCAGCATCGCCTCGTTCGCCCGCACGGTGACCTCGGCCAGCGTCGGGTCGCCGGCGAGGTCGATCCGCAACGGCAGCGTGTTGGAGCACGGCCCGACGACGCCGTCCAGTTCCGGTCGTCCGCGTCCGGCCAGCGGCACCCCGATCACCTCGGCGTCGCCGCCGGCGTGCGCGGCCAGGGTGAGCGCGTACGCGCCGAGCAGCACGCCGAACGGGGTGACGCCGGCGCTCTCCGCGGCGGCCGTGACGGCCTGCGCGGCCGGCCGGCCGAGGTCGAACCGGCGCATGCCGCCGCGGAAGGTCTGCCGGTCCGGCCGGGGGTGGTCGGTGGGCAGGTCCCGGGGCGCCGGCCCGGCGAGGCGGTCGCGCCAGCCGGCCACCAGCTTCTGCAACAGGGCGCCGGCCACGCGGGTCCGCTGCCACTGGGCGACGTCGAGGAACTGGAGTCGCACGGGCGGCAGATCGGCCTGCCGCCCGGCCCGCCGGGCACGGTACGCGGTGGCCAACTCGGTGCAGATGATCCCGAACGACCAGCCGTCGACCAGCGCGTGATGGGCGATCCAGACCAGCACGTGCCGGTCGTCGCGGACCCGGATCAGCGCGAGCCGCAGCGGCGGCCCGGCGGACAGTTCGAAGACGGTCCGTGACAGCTTCCCGATCTGCTCCTCGGCGGCCGTGTCCGGTGCGTCCGCCGTGCTCACGTCGATCAGCGGCACGGCCGGCACCTGATCGGTGACCTCCTGGCCGAGCCGCCCGCCGGCCACCACGAGCCGGGTTCGCAGGACGTCGTGGCGGCGGGCGACGTCCGCGACCGCGCCGCTCAGGTCGTCGGCGTCGAGCGGGCCGTCCAGCCGGAACGCGAAGGACACGTTGTACGCCGGCACGCCGTCGGCGAGCCGGCTGACGAACCACAACTGCTCCTGGACGAACGAGGCCGGTCCCCGCCCGTCCGGGCACGCGCCGGGAGCCAGGCGCGGTTCGTCGGCCACTGTGGAACCGGTGGCGGCGGCGCGGACGTTGGCCAGGAATCTGCTGCGTTCCTCGGCCGACATCGAGGCCATCCGGGCGGTCAAGGTCTTCACGTCTACCTCCTTGCGGCAACGGCGATCGCGCAACGGACGGCAGCCTAGGCCGGGACGGTTACGTGCCGGTCCGGGCGGGACGTAACCCACGGTCAACCGGCGCTGCCTACGGTGCGTGCGAACGGTGGCACCGACGACACCTCGGGAGCGATGAACGATGACCACGACCGCGGCCCACAGTCTGTGGCTCGAGTACATGTCCTTCTTCGACCGTTACCAGACCGGCGAGCTGACCACCGGGGACTGGGAACTCTGGCGCCGAAACCGGCTGCGGGCCACGCTTCGGCACGTCCGGGACCGCTCGCCGTTCTACGGCCGGCACCTGGCCGGCATCGACGTCGACTCGATCTCCCCGGACACCCTCGACCGGTTGCCCTTCACCACGAAGGACGACCTGCGCCGGGAGATGTTCGGCGCGCTCAGCGGCAGCCCGGCGCAGGCGCTCATCTACTACGAGACGACCGGTACGACCGGCGCCTCGACGCCGTGCCCCCGCGACGCCAAGGACATCAAGACCAGCAACATCCACGTCGAGTGGGCCTGGCGGAGGATGTTCGAGCGCTACTTCGGCGGGCGCCGGCCGGTCATCGGGCTGATGGGCCCGTCGGAGCTGTACGCGTTCGGCGACACGTTCGGCGATGTGGCCCAGCGGCTGGACGCCTGCCATGTCAAGATCTGGCCCGAGTCGCCGCGGGTGGGCTTCCGCAAGGCCCTGCGGCTGATCCGGGAACTCGGCGTCGAGGTCGTCGTCGCCGCGCCGGCCCTGTGCCTGAACCTGGCCAAGGCCGCGCTGCAGAACGGTCTCGACCCGGCCCGGGACTTCGACGTCAAGCTGTTCTGCACCCTCGGCGAGATCTGCACCCCGGCCTTCGGCGAGAACGTGAAGTCGATCTGGGGCGCCGACGTCCGCCCGGCCCTGTACGGGTCGCAGGAGGCGCTGGCCATCGGAACCGGTTGCGCCAACGACCGGCTGCACGTGTCCCAGCCGAACTACCTGGTGGAGGTTCTCGACCCGGACACCTCGGCGAGCCTCGGTGGTTACGGCACCGGGGAACTCTGCCTGACCATGCTGATCGACGGGATCAAGCCGCTGATCCGCTACCGCACCGGCGACCTGGTCATCGTCTCCCCCAACGCGTGTGGCTGCGGCGTGCCCGGCGACGTCGTCGAGGTGCTCGGCCGGGTCGCCGACCGGGTGTCGATCGGGGCGCGCGGCTACCGGCCGGCCCAGATCGAGTCGAGCATCCTGGGCGGGCTGTCCGGCTGCCTCGGCTACCAGGTCGTCATCGACCGGGACCCGGACGGCGGCGACCGGCTCACCGTCCACCTCGACCTGCGTTCCGCGGGCGGCGACGAGGCCGGCCGCCTGGGCACCGCGACCGCCGCCCGGCTGGCCGAGCACTTCGGGGTGCCGGCCACGGTCGAGGTCACCACCGAACTCGACCCGATCACCAACACCGGCGCGTTCGTGAGTTGGAAGGCCGCCCGGATCCGGGACAACCGGGTGGCGGACGACCGCGACGCCGACGTCGCCCGGGCGGTCGCCTCCGCGCACCGCGTGACCAGCTGAACGGCCCCGCCGTGGAATCGAGGAGCAGGCGATGACGACGACCACGACGCACCGGCCGCCGGCGGCGGTCCGGGTGACCACCGAGCGGCACCAGGTGGAGACCGGTGACCCGCTCGCGGTCTATCTGGCCCTGCGCGAGCGGTACGGGCCCGATCAGGTGTACCTCCTCGAGTCGCCGGCCGGGCCGGCGGGCGACTGCCGGCACGCCTACGTCGGCTTCGGCGAGGTGCTGTCGGTGGCGGTCGACGGCGACGACGTGTCGGTCGACGGGCTCCCGGCCCTGGCCGGCCCGGCCCGCGAGCGCGCCGGCCGGGCCGACGGCTTGACGGAGGTGCTCCGGGCGGTGCACCACCTCGTCGACGGGCCGCGGCATCCCGACCGGTTCGGGTTCGGCTTCCTGGCCTTCCTGTCCTACGACGCCGCCCGGCACTTCGAGCGGTTGCCGCGCCTGATCGAGTCCGCCGATCCGCTGCCCGACGCCTGCCTGGTCCTGCATCGCGGCCTGGTCCGTTTCGACCTGTCCGGCGGCGTGACCGAGCTGTTGCTGCACCGCAGCGACAGCTGGCCCGACGACCCGGCCGGCGAACTGGTGGCGCTGCTCGCCGGCACCGCCGGCCGGCCCGCGCCGCCGCCCGCGCGGGACGTGCCGCCGCCGCTCGCGGTGAGCGACGACGTCGAGCGGCCCGACTACCACGACACCGTCGACCGCTGCCTCGAACACATCGCGGCCGGCGACATCTACCAGATCCAGGTCGGCCACCAGCTCACCATCCGCAGCGCCGCCGACCCGGTCGACGTTTACCGGCGGCTGCGCGACCGCAACCCGTCGCCGTACATGTCGATGGCCCCGCTGGTCGGCCGGACGCTGATCAGCGCCAGCCCGGAACTCTTCGTACGGGTCGAGGGCGGCACGGCAACGATGCGGCCGATCGCCGGAACCGCGCCGCGCGCGGCCGACGGGACGGGTGACGAGGCGACCGGCGACCGGCTCCGCTCGGATCCCAAGGAGGTCGCCGAGCACATCATGCTGGTCGATCTCTGCCGGAACGACATCGGCCGGATCTGCCGGCCGGACACGCTGCGGGTCACCGACACGATGTCGGTCGAGGCCTACTCACACGTGCTGCACCTGGTGTCCGCGGTGGAGGGGGTGGTCCGCGACGACCTGGACAGCTACGCCGTGCTGGCCGCGCTGTTCCCCTCCGGGACGATGACCGGCGCGCCGAAGATCCGGGCCATGGAGATCATCGAATCGATGGAGCAGAGCCGGCGCGGCCTGTACGCGGGCGCGTTCGGCCTGATCGGGCTCGGCGGCTACGTCGACCTCGCCCTGTGCATCCGCAGCCTGGTCCACGCCGGCGGCGTGTACCGGGCCCGGGCCTCGGCCGGTGTGGTGGCCGACTCCCAGGCCGACCGGGAGTGGCGGGAGACCCTGGCCAAGCTGAGTGCCACCTACTGGGCGGTCACCGGAAAGGAGTTGCTGTCGTGAAGGTCCTGCTGGTCGACGCGTTCGACAGCTTCGTGCACATCATCCGGCAGTACCTGCTGAGCATCGGGGTGCAGACCCAGGTGGTCCGGTCCGGCGAACTGGCCGTCGGCGACATCCCGGCCACCGGGGCCGGGGCGATCCTGCTCGGGCCGGGCCCCGGGCACCCGGACACCTCCGGGCACGTCGAGCTGGTCCGGGCGTACGCCGGCCGCCTGCCGATCCTCGGGGTCTGCCTCGGGCATCAGGCCATCGGCCGGGCGTTCGGCGCCCGGGTCGGCCGGGCGGCACACCTGATGCACGGCAAGGCCAGCCAGGTACGCCACGACGGGCGGGGCATCTTCGCCGGCGTGCCGGACCCGTTCCGGGTCACCCGCTATCACTCCCTGATCGTCGACGGCGCCAGCCTCACCGGCACCGGCCTGCAGTGCAGCGCCACCGCCCTCGACGACGGGTACGTGATGGCGCTGCGTCACCGGACCCTGCCGGTCGAGTCGGTGCAGTTCCATCCCGAGAGTGTCCGCACCGAGCACGGGATGCGCCTGCTCACCAACTTTGTGAACGGCGCGCTGGCCACGGTGTGAGCCGGGCCGTCACACGTCGGTCAACCGGAGCACGCCGTCGTCGCGGCGTGCTCTCCGGCCGGTCCACAGCATCACCTTTCCCCCGATCCGGTCGAACGGGTCGGGGCGCAGCCACCAGGCGGTCCGGATCGGCCCACCGTCGTAGCCGCCACCCAGCCAGGCGGCGGCGAAGTACACCTGCCCCTCGACCGCCGGGCGCAGGTCCTCGTCCAGCACGTAACACTTGCCGTCGAGCCCGGTCGGGCCGTCCACACCGGACTGCCCGACGACGACGCCGTGCGCGCCGTACCGGATCGGTTCGCCGCGCAGCAGCCGTCCCCAGATCGCCAGCTCGTCGCGCCACGGGCCGGACGCGGTGCACCCGGTCGGCCCGCCCGCGGACCGCGCGGCCAGGACCAGGCGGCCGTGGTCGACCACCAGCCCGCCGCCGGGCGCCGGGCCGGGCACCACGAACGCCGGGTCGTGCGGCTCGACCTGGTCCGCCCGCGCCGGGACCCGGCCGGCACCGCGGTCGCGTCGCGTCCAGGCGAGCACCGGCAGCCCGCGGCGCCGGGCCGGGCCGGACCACTCCGGCTCCGTCACGATCAGCCGCAGGCCCGGGCGCGCCACCGCGGACTCATCGTCCATCGGCAGGTAGGCCGCCGCGGCCTTCAGCGCGGCCAGCCGCGCGACGACCGCGTCGGCGCCGGGCCGAAGCCGCAGGCCGACCAGGTCACCGCGCCGCACGCCGTGCTCCGCGATGGTGCGGGCCAACGCGTTGGCCCGCCGGTCGAGGTCGGCGAAGGTGAGCCGGAACCCCGCGCCGAGCACCGCGGTCCGGTACGGCGCCCCGGCGGCGACCCGGCCGAGCCGGCCGATCGCCGTCCGGCCCTGGGCAGCGCCGGGCGCCGCCGGGCAGGCGGCCGCGTGGTGGCGGGTGAGCTCGGTGATCTGCGCAAGGCAGCGCAGCCGGCTGCCGACGAAGTAGGTGTCGGCCCATCCGCGCGGAACCCGGCGGGCGTGCGGCCACAGGGCGTAGCGGCGTTCCGCGTTGACGACCACCCGCAGATACTGCGCTGCTGCTGCCATCGACGAGTCCCCCTCCCGATCGGTCGGTGCTCGTTTCGCTCGCCTGCCTCGACATCAGCGGTTGGCGCCGGACGATACGGCGCGCGGGTTCGGCCGCGGTTACCCACGCCGGCGCTTGCGCACCGTAACCCGGGCCTAACCAGTCCTCCGTAGCGTCCGGCCCGACGACGGTGGATCTGACGAAGGAGGCGGCTGTGCCCGACGCTGCTGCTTGGGAACGACACCTGCAGGACGCGCCTCGGCTGGTCAACCTGCCCGTGGACCGGCGCACCGCGGGGCCGCACGACGAACCCGTCCGGTGCGCGATCCCGGGCGGCCCGTACGCCGCCGCCGAGCTCGTCGCCGGGCTGGCGGCCGTGCTGCACCGGTACGGCGGCGAATCGCCGCTGCTGATCGGCCTGGCCGACGACGCGCGGGCGGGACGGCTGACCGTGCTGCGAGTGACCGTCGACGGCTCGCGGCCGTTCGCCGAGCTGCGAGACGCGGTGCCGCAGCTGGCCGACACCGCCCGGCAGATCGGCGCCGTGACGCCGGCCGAGCTGCGGGAGCTGCGCGGCCTGGACACCGGCGGGCAGCCGCCCTGCCACGCCGTCGTCGGCTCCGGCGCCGGCCCGGCCGGGGCCGAACTGACCGCGGTCCTGGACCCGGACGGACGCGGCGTGCTCGTCGCCGACGCCACCATCCCGCCGGCCGACGCCGAGCGGATCGCCGCTCATCTCGCCCGCCTGCTCGATGCCGGCACGGCGCCCGACGCCCCGCCGCTCGCCGCGCTGTCCCTGCTCGACGACGAGGAGGAGGCCCGGATCCGGCACGGCTGGAACGACACCGTCCGCGCGGTACCCGCCGAACAGTTCCCGGCGGCCATCGCCCGGATCGCCGGCGAGGCGCCCGACCGGGTCGCCGTCGTGTCCGGCACCCGGTCCCTCACCTACCGGCAGCTCGACCAGGACGCCAACCGGCTCGCGCAGCACCTCGCCGGTCTCGGCGTCGGCCGCGGCGACCGGGTCGGGGTGTTCTTCGAGCGCAGCCCGGAGAGCCTGCTGTCGCAGCTCGCCGCGTTCCGGCTGGCGGCCACCGCGGTGCTGCTGGACCCGGAGTATCCGAGCGAACGGCTGGAGTTCATGGTCGGGGACTCGGCCGCGGCCGCGGTGCTGACCCGCGACGGCCTGGCCGGGCAACTCGGCACCCCGCCGTGTCCCGTCGTGCTGGTCGACGGCGAGGCCTGGCGCGACGCCCCGGCCGTCGACCCTGACCGCGAGGTGCACGACGAGGACGTCTGCCACATCGCCTACACGTCGGGTTCGACCGGCAAGCCCAAGGCCGTCCAGCTCCGGCACGGCCCGCTGCGCAACACCGCGTACGTCCTGCGGGAGCAGTGCGGCCTGACCGCCGGAGTCCACGGCAGCTGGCTGTGCTCGCCCGGGTTCGGCCTCGTACAGGTGGACTGCTTCCCGATCCTGACGGCCGGCGGCACCGTCCACATTCCCGAGCAGTCGGTCGCCGCCTCCCCCGAGCAACTCCGCGACTGGCTCGTCGAGCAGCGGATCACCCAGTCCCTGGTGCTGACCGCGATGGCCGAACGGCTGTGGACGCTGCCGTGGCCGGCCGGGACCGACCTGCGCTGCATGCGCATCGCCGGCGAGCGGGTGCGGACCTGGCCCAGCCCGGCGCTGCCGTTCCACGTGCTCAATGTGTACGGGTCGGCCGAGGCCACCGTGGTGGCCACCGGTGATCTCACCGAACTGGGTGCCGGCGACGGGCGGATGCCGCCGATCGGCCGGCCGGTGGCCAACGTACGCACCTACGTCCTGGACGCCAACCGCCGCCCGGTTCCGCCGGGCGTGCTCGGCGAGCTGTACATCTCCGGAGCCAGCCTGTCCCGCGGGTACCTGAACCGGCCGGACGCCAACGACGCCAAGTTCCTGCCGAACGACCTGCCCGGCGACCCGTATCCGGTGCTCTATCGCAGCGGCGACGTCGCACGGTACTGGTCGGACGGCACGGTCGAGATCATCGGCCGCACCGACAACGAGGTCAAGATCCGCGGCTACCGGGTGCATCTGGGCGAGGTGGAGGGTGCGCTCGCCGACCAGCCCGGCGTCCGGCAGTGTGCCGTGCTGGCCCGCGAGGACGTGCCCGGCGAACGCCGGCTGGTCGCCTACCTCGAGCCGGACCGCACCGCGCCGCCGCGCGTCGCCGCCGTCCAGGCCGCCCTGCGCGAGCGGCTGCCCGCTTACATGGTGCCGTCCGCCTTCGTCGTCGACGACCTGCCCACCACGGCCAACGGCAAGATCGACCGGGCTGTTCTGCCGCCGCCGCCGCGTACCCGGCCGGACCTGTTCACCGAGTTCCGAGCGCCGGCCACGGAGGCCGAGGCGGCACTGGCCCGGATCTGGGCCGACACGCTCGACCTGGACGAGGTCGGGATCGACGACGACTTCCTGGCCCTCGGCGGCGACTCGCTGCGGGTCATGCGGATGCTCACCCGTCTGCGCGAGGAACTCGGCGTCAGCCTGCGCATGTCGCAACTGATCAAGACACCGACGGTGGCGGCGATGGCCGCGTTGGTGGTGGAGGCCGGGGGGTTCGCCGGCGGGCCGGTTCGTCCGCCGGAGCTACGGCACGATCCAGAGAAACGGTACGAACCTTTCCCGATCACTGCCGACCGCCCCGGCGTCCGCTATGTCGAGTGGCACCAGGAGTGGCTCGACCCGGACCGGCTGATCGAGGCGTGGCAGCGGCTCGTGGCGCAACAGGACGCGCTGCGGCTGACCTTCGACGCCGCCGGCGACCAGCGGGTCGTGCCGGCCGGCGACACCCCGCCCGACCGGCCGGAGATGCTCGACCTGGCCGACCTCGACGAGGAGGAGGTGGCGTCCCGCCTCGGTCAGGTGCGCGCCGAGTTGCTGGCCACCCGGTTCGACGGCGCGGGATCGCCGTACCGGCTGCGGCTCAGCCTGCTGCCCGAGGAGGTGCTGGCCGTGCACCTGGCGGTGGACGCGCTCGCCTGCGACGACCGCGGCCTCGACGAGGTGCTGCCACGCCTGCTCGCCGACCGGTACGAGGATCTGGACAGCCCCGCTCCCCCACTGACCGTGCGGGACGTACTGATCGCGGCCGGCCGCCGGTCCGGTCCGCTGCCGGCGGGCGTCCCGGCGCCGCCGGCCGTGCATCACCACCGCCTTCCCGCCGCGGGGTGGCCGGCGTTCGTGCGGGCCGCCGACGTGGCCGGGACCAGCCCGGAGCGGCTGGCCGTCCGCCTGGCCGCGGACGCGTACTCGGCCGTCATCGGCGAATCCGGCGGGCCGGTCCTGGTGTCCACCGCCGAGGTGCCGGACGGGGCACGCGATGTGCTCGGCGCGCTCACCGACGAACGCCTGATCCGCGTTCCGGGGCTCGACGCGACGGCCACCCCGGCGGAGGCGGCGGACGGCGGCTCGGTGTTCGCGGTCCGCGTGGTGCCCGAGCGTGACCCGGAGCAGTTCGGCTGGGACGCGCCGGTGTTCCGCGCGAACCTGCGGCCCGGCGTCGGCGCCGACCTCACACTGCGCCAGAGCGGCGACTCGCTGCACCTGACCTGGACCTATCAGCCGGACGTCGTGAGCCGAGACCTCCTCGTCCGGATCGACAACGCCGTGTGTGCCGGGCTCTCGGCGCTCGCCGGCGCCCCGGGAACCGCCCCGGCCGGCGCGACGCCCAGCCGTACACCCGTGCCGACCGGCGCGGACCAGACCAGATTCAGCGAGGTGAGCACCCGATGACCGTGATCGTCATGTTGACCGAGAGTTCCACCCGGACCGAGCACCAGCAGGCCGCGGCCCTGCTCCAGCGTGCCTGCGGCGACGTGCGGGTGCACTCGCCCAGTCTGCTGTCCGCCACCGGCGACCTGGCCGCGGCCGACCGGGCGGTCGGCCACCTGCCTCAGGTCCGGCACATCGCCCGGGTGCCGGGCGACTATCCGCGGGCCTCGCTGCAGTCCCGGATGGGCCGGCCGAGCACCGTGACGCTGGGCCAGGCCGCGTTCGGCCCGGGCCAGTTCACGATCATCGCCGGGCCCTGCTCGGTGGACAGCCACGACCAGGTGATGGAGGTCGGCTGCGCCGTGCGGGACGCCGGCGGGAACGCTCTGCGCGGCGGCGCGTTCAAGCCGCGCAGCTCGCCGTACGCCTTCCAGGGTCTCGGCCGGCCCGGCCTGGACATGCTCGCGGACGTCCGCCGGGTCACCGGCCTGCCGATCGTCACCGAGGTGCTCGACGCGCGGGACCTCGACGCGATGCTGCCCAACGTCGACATGCTTCAGGTCGGCGCCCGCAACATGCAGAACTTCGCCCTGCTGCGCGAGCTCGGCAAGCTGCGGATCCCGGTCCTGCTCAAGCGCGGCATGGCGGCCAGCATCGACGAGACACTGATGGCGGCCGAGTACATTCTCGACGGCGGCAATCCCGACGTCGTGCTGTGCGAGCGCGGCATCCGCACTTTCGAGACCGGGTATCGCTTCACCCTCGACATCGCCGCCGTGCCGGTGTTCAAGGAACGCAGCCACCTGCCGATCATCATCGATCCGAGTCACGCGGCGGGCGAGACCGCGCGGGTCATCCCGCTCGCCCTCGCGGCCGCGGCGTGCGGCGCCGACGGGATCATCGTGGAGACTCACTGCGACCCGGCCTCGGCCCGGTGCGACGGCAAGCAGGCGCTCCCGACCAGCCGACTGCCGGAGTTGGTCGACGGCGTGATGAACGTGGCGCGGGCCGCCGGCCGGACCGCCGGGCCGACGATGTCCGAGCGCTCCGATCGGGAACGTGAGCTGGTGCTGACCGGCGATCCGGCGGGGCCGGTCGCGTCGGCGCACGCACACTGGCGCTGAGTGCGACCGGCGGCGCGTTGGCAGCGGGGGCTCAGCGCCGCCGGTCGTCCTCGGACAGCAGTTTCGCCGCGACCGCCTTGCGGATCGCGTCGACCCGGGAGACGGCCTCGAGCTTGGCGTACACATTGGTCAGGTGCCGCTTCACGGTGCTCTCGGTGATGCCGAGCCGGGCCGCCACCTGTCCGTTGCTGAACGCCTTGGCGACCAGGCGCAGCACGTCGAGTTCGCGGGCGGACAGCGGCGCCCCGGCCGGCCCGATCCGCTCGCGGGAGCCGTCCAGCCGGTCGATGGTGTCGCGCGACACCGAGAGCAGCACGTTGTCCCGCGCGCGGTTGACCGAGTGCACGGCCGCGATCAGTTCCTCGCCGGCGATGGTCTTGACCAGGAACGCGTTGGCGCCGCGCTCCAGCAGGTCGTGGACGATCTCGGGACTCTCGTGCATGGTCACGATGATCACGCGGGTCCGCGATCCGGTCCGGGCCAACTCATCGATCACCGCGGCCGCACCCGGCCCGGGCATCTCCACATCGAGCAGCAGTACGTCCGGCTGCAGGCCGGCGACCAGGGTCAATGCCTCGTCAGAGTTGCCGGCCTCGCCGACCACCGAGCAACCGGGGTCGGTCTCCAGCAGCTCGCGCAGCCCCTCGCGGAACAGGGTGTGATCATCGGCGACGACCACCCGGATCGCCTTGGCGGCGGCCGGCGGCCCGTTCACGTGAGGTTGTCCGGCAGCGGCGCGCGCACCTCGACGGTCGTCCCGCCGGCCGGATTCTCCGAGATGGACAGCGTGCCGCCGATCAGCTCGACCCGCTCGCGCATCGACAGCATGCCACCGCCGTGGAAATCCTCGGGGCTGCGCTCGAAACCGCGACCGTGGTCGGTCACGGTGGCCACGATGGCCGCCTCGCCGATCCGCAGGGTCACCTCGAGCCGGTCCGCGCCGGAATGCAGGACGGCGTTGCGCACCGCCTCCTGGACGACCACATAGATCTCCTCGACGATCACCGTCGGCATGCCCTCGCTGTCGCCCTGCACGGTGAACGCGACCGCGACGGCGGGCGGCACATTGGCGTCGAGATACCCGCGCACGGCGTTGCCCAGGCCTTGCGGCCCGACCGACAGGCGCAACTCCTCGGAGAGCCCCCGGGTGATCTCGACGGCGTCGCGCAACGACTGGTCGACCCGGCGCAACTGGCCGGCCGCGCGATCGCGGTCACCGTCGGCGCCGCGTTCCTGATAGATCCGATGCAGGTCGAGATGCTGGATGCCGACACCGACCGCGTGGGCGACCCGGTCGTGCAGATCGCGGGCGATGCGGCGGCGTTCCTCGAGGTGCGAGGTGTAGACCCGGTCGAGCAGAAAGCCCACGTAGGACAGTGAGCCGACGGTCACCCGCGTCATGATCGCGCCCTGCAGCGCGATCGCGACCTGGTCCGGTGTGCTGCGCGGGACGACCGCCGGACCGGTGTAATGCTCCAGCAGCGGCGGCAGCGCGACCTCGAAGAGATCGGTGGCCGCCCGCAGGGAGTGTGAGGGGTGGACGCCGTGCTGGGCGCGGTCGGCACCGACGGCGAGCGAGACGGTCACCAGCTTCGACCCGGCACCGTCCATCCCGTCCTGCCGATGCCGGGCAACCTCGTCGATTACCGCCTCGGCTTGGCGCAGGGCCTGCCGCAACGCGTGCGGATCGGCGTAAATGGGATTTCCGGTGGCACCGAGTCGGGCCTCATAGGCGACGATGATTTCCGTCCGGACCGCAGGGGGCACTCCGTGATCGGGTGCGTCGACCCTGGTGTTTGGCCCGGCCACAATACCTCTCAGTATGCCCCGCAAAGGAGAACGCAAATCCGGTTGTCGTTTCGCAGTCTCCGTCAGCACTCAGGCCGACGCAAATTGAAGAAGTACCGAAATGTGGGCGATGTACTGGGTCGCCATGAAAATTCGGTATGGCCAGCGACGGCGGAAAGCGTCACCGCGGCTCGCCGGCGTGCACACCACGCAGGCCAGAATCACCGCGCCGAGAAGGACCAGCCAGGAGGCCAGGCGCACGGCCGGCGGCGAGGCGGCGGCGAGGACGACGAACCCGCCCGCGACCGCCCCCGCGACCATTGCCATGATCCGGCGAGCGTGCCGCTCGCCGAGCAGGATCGGCAGCGTACGGCGTCCGGCCACGCGGTCACCCGAGACGTCCGACAGGTCCTTGGTGACCCCGCCGACCGCCATCCACAGTGCCATCATCGCCGGGAACAGCAGCAGGTGCGCCGCCGGCGACCCGCCCGCGCTCACGGCTCCGGCGGCGTAGGTCAACAGGCCGGCCAGCACGACGGACACCGCCGCGGGCACGGCCGCCCGTTTCAACGGCGCCGGTCCCATCGAGTACGCCCAGCCGAGCAGGAACTGGCCGGCACCCAGCAGGACCAGCAGCGGTGACACCGTCGCGGCGACCACCAGCCCGGCGACGGCGAGGCTCCCGACGATCCGGGTCGCCGCAGCCGGGCTCAGGTCACCGCGGGCGATCGGCCGGCGGGAGCCGTTGGCGCGGTCCTCCACCACATCGGCGACGCCATTGAGCAGGTACACCGCCCAGGTCAGCAGGAACCACGCGACGGCACCGGCCAGGACGGCCGGACCCGGCCGGACGCCGCTGAGCAGGGCCAGGGCGGCGGCCGTCGCGAAGCGCAGCAGGAAGATGACTTGCACCTGCGGCCGGGCCTCGCGCAACGACAGGGAGAGCGCCCGCAGTCCGGCTCCCAGGTAGGGAGATCCGCCGATCGCGACCCGTTCATACCGCATGGTTCGCTACCCTTCGCCGCCGCCGCAGCACGCCGAACGTCGTAGTCGGACTACGACCTACGTTCCCCCGCGATACCCACTTCGGGGCGGCCTACTTGTCGGCCAGAAATCGTGATCTCTACGGTGATCTGTGGGAGTTCCGTCGAATCAGAACCAGCCCACCGAATACGGAAGGACGGCCGATGAACGACAGCACCCCCACCACTCTGGTTGTACGCAGCCTCGGTGATTTCTCGGTAACGGTCGCGGGCACCCCGGTGGAATCGTGGCGGGCCGGGAAAGCCCGCAATCTATTTCAATTCCTGTTGTTCAACAGAGGGCATGTGGTGCCGCGCGATCGGCTCTGCCAAGTCCTGTGGCCGGACAGCGACGGCGACCGGTCGACCTCGCTCAAGGTCGCGGCGCACGCCCTGCGCCGCATCCTCGGCACCGACGAGGTCAGCATCTCCTACCAGGATGTCGGCTACCTGCTGCGCTGCGACGGTGTGTGGGTCGACATCGAGCAGTTCGAGGCGACCATCGAGGCGGCCCGTGCCGCCGAGCGCGACGGTGACCCCGGCCGCGCCCTCGCCGCCCACCACCGGGCGACCACCCTCTACCAGGGCGATTTCCTGGACGGCGAGACCGCGTCCTGGGCGGACGGGCAACGCCAGTGGGCCCGGTCCATGGTCCTCGGCTCGCTCAACCATCTGCGCGCCGACGCGATGCGCCGCAGCGATCCCGGTGCCGTGATCACCTGGTGCCGGCGGATCCTCTCGATCGACCCGTTCCTCGAGGAGGCCTACCAGAACCTCTTCGTGGTGCACGGCATGCTCGGCGAGCTGAGCCAGGTGCGCAACTGGTACGACCTGTGCGCGCAGCGCCTGCGGGACGAGCTCGACATCGCGCCGTCGCACCGTACCCGGAAGATCCTCGAACTGGCGCTCTCCGGCCGCCTGCTGGGCCAGGAGCCCGCCGCGAACTCCCGGCCCGAGCCGGCCCCGGCCTCGCTCCAGCCGTTCTCCCTGGCCACGTAACCGGTGCGCAACCCCGGCGTCGCACAGTCGGACGACGCCCGAGCCACCAACCGAGGAGAGTCGGCATGAGCGAGAGAACCAGATCGGATCAGGACGGCGAACGGCGGCAGACCGTGCTGATCGCCGAGGAACTGGCCGCCGAGGCGGAGCAGGCACTGGCGGGCGAGTTCGACGTACGCCGGGTGTCCGGCACCGACCGCGAGGCGTTGCTCGCGGCGCTGCCGGCGGCGGACGCGATCATCGTCCGCAGCGCGACCCGCATCGATGCCGAGGCCCTCGACGCCGGACGCCGTCTGTCCGTGGTGGCCCGCGCCGGTGTCGGCGTCGACAACATCGACATCCAGGCCGCCACCGAGCGGGGTGTGCTGGTGGTCAACGCGCCCGCCGCCAACGTCGTCTCCGCGGCCGAGCAGGCGGTCACGTTGCTCCTGGCCGTGGCTCGGCACACCGTCAACGCCAGCACCGCCCTGCGCGGCGGCCAGTGGCAGCGATCCCGGTTCACCGGCGTCGAGATCGCCGGCAAGACCGTCGGCGTGATCGGGCTGGGCCGGGTCGGGGTCCTGTTCGCCCAGCGGATGGCCGCCTTCGGCACCCGGTTGATCGCCTACGACCCGTACGCCACCGCGGAACGCGCGGCCCGGGTGGGGGTCAGCATGGTCACCCTGGACCGGCTCCTGGCCAGCAGCGACTTCATCTCCCTGCACCTGCCGCGGACGCCGCAGACGGCCGGCCTGCTGGGAGCGGCGGAGCTTGCCCGGGTCAAGCCGGGCGTACGCATCGTCAACACCGCCCGCGGCGGCCTCATCGACGAGGACGCGCTGGCCGCCGCCCTGGTCGACGGCCGGGTGGCCGGGGCCGGGATCGACGTGTTCGCCACCGAACCGTGCACCGACTCGCCGCTGCTCGCCCTCGACACCGTCGTGGCCACGCCGCACCTGGGCGCCTCGACGGCGGAGGCCCAGTCCAAGGCCGGCGTCATGGTCGCCGAGAACGTACGTCTGGCCCTGCGCGGCGGGCCGGTCAGCGATGCCGTCAACGAGCCGGTACGCCGCGCCGCACCCGTGCCGGTCAGCTGACGGGCCCTCGGCGGGCGTCCCGGCCGATCGAGTTTCGGTGCCGGGTTGGCGCGGTCAGTGCCGGGTTCGCGCGGTCAGTGCCAGGCTCGCGCGGTCAGTGCCGGGTTCGCGCGGTCAAAGCCAGGCTCGCGCGGTCAGTGCCGGGCGAATTGGGCCCGGGTCGGTTGGACGACGTCGGGTTTGACGGTGATGCCGTTGAGGATCAGCCGCTGTCGATAGATGTCGGTTACTCGGATCGCGGCCCCGCAGCCGTTGCCGTTGGCCGAGACGAAGTAGTTGTAACTGGTGCGGGACAGTTGACGCCAGTTGTTGCCGACGCGAACCTCCAGTCGGGCCACCGGGTTGCGGTGATTGATCACCTGCAGGCCGCACCACCACTTGCTGGAGCCGGTCTGGTATCGGATGGAGATCTTGGTGGACAGCTGAGGGCTGAGCAGCCGCCAGGTGATCGGCATCTCGCCGAGCGACCGCTTGCCGAGTTTGTCGAAGGCTTGCGGGCTCAGGTCGATCTGTCCGGGCGCGCAGGGCAGCGGGCACAGGTTCGTGATGCGGACCCGCACGGAGGCCCCGTTGGACGCACGGACCAGGACGTAGGCGCCGCACGCCTTGGCCGACTCGTAGTCGGTCTGGTTCATCGCCCCGATCATCATGTCGCGGGCCGGGCCGAACAGGCAGGCGCCTCCGCCGTCGCCCGCGTCGTAGAAGGTGGCTTTCCCGCGATAGGTGACGTTGGGCCGGATCCTCCCGGCCAGCGGCGCCGTGGCGGGTTTGGCCACCGGCTTGACGGCCGATTTGACCGGAGTGGACGCCTTCGCCGCCGCGGATGCGACGATTGCCGGGGCAGTGCCACCCTGCGTGACGGGCGCCGGAGCGGCGGCAGTTGGCGGGGCGAGTTCTTGCCGTTCGGCGACCCGCCGGCCGGCAAGGGGTGTTTGCAGCAAGAACAAGCCCAGCCCGGCCACCAGGGCCGCCACGGCGGCCGACGAGATCACCCTTCGCTTGAACACCGGGATCCTCTTTCTGGCAACCGTGCATTACGTTCAGTAACGTCCGGCGCTGATCATGCCAAAGTCGAGTGGCCGGGACAAGACCGAGCCACGCCGGCTACCAGACGCGAGGTCCGGCGCGTACCTGCGGTTACCGAAAGGTTCCCAGGTCTCGAATAAGTGCCTTCTTCCCTGTTCGCCAGAGGTCTCCTATGGTTTCCAAGTAACCAAAAGAGAGTATTAGGAGGCACCGTCATGGCCGTAACCCTCGTCAACCCGAGCGGACTCCCCGAGGTCGGCGTTTACCGGCAGGTCTCGGTGGCGACCGGTACCAAGCTGATCCACGTCGCCGGGCAGGTCGCCTGGGACGCCGACGGCAAGACGGTCGGCGAAGGCGACCTGACCGCCCAGGTCGAGCAGAGCTACCTCAACGTCGGCATTGCGCTGGCCGGCGTCGGGGCAACCTTCGCCGACGTGGTGAAACTGACCGTGCACGTCGTCGACTGGACCCCGGAGCGGATGCCGGAGCTGCTCGAAGGCATCGCCCGGGCGTCGGCCAAGCTGGGCATCACCCCGCTGGCGCCGGCGTCGCTGTTCGGGATCGTGGCACTGGACGTTCCCGAGCACCTCGTCGAGATCGAGGCAACGGCCGTGCTCGACTAGGGCGTACTTGGCGGATCATGGGCGTGGATCGTTAGACAGAACGTGACGCGTTTCGATCTGACGGATCGCGAGTGGGCGATCTTGGAACCGCTTCTGCCTGAGCAGGGCAAACGGGGTGGTCGGTGGCGGGATCACCGGCAGGTCATCAACGGGATCTGCTGGGTGAAACGCACCGGCGCACCCTGGGCGGACATGCCCGCCCGGTACGGGCCTCACCAGACCGCCTACGACCGGTTCCGCAAGTGGCGCGACGACGGCACCTGGGCCCGACTCAAGCGCGAGGTCATCGCGCTGGCCCAAGCCGAGGACGACATCGACTGGAACGCACAGGCCGACTCGACGATCGTGCGCGCCCACCAACACGCCGCAGGAGCCCGTAAAGGGGGCTCACCAGCAAGGACTCGCAGGCACGTCAAGATTTGGGTCGCTCCCGCGGGGGACTGACCACGAAGGTCCACACTATCTGTGACGGACGTGGCCGGTCCCTCGCCACGCGGGTCACCCCCGGTCAGACAGCCGACACCAAGCAACTCGTTGCCCTGCTCGACCAGGTCGCCGTCAAGCAACCCGGTGGCGGCCGGCCTCGCAAACGCCCCGACTCCCTCGCCGCCGACAAGGCCTACTCCAGCAAGGCGAACCGAGCCTGCCTGCGCGCCCGCAAGATTAAAGCGGTGATCCCCGAGCGTGACGACCAGAAAGCCAACCGGGTAAGGAAAGGATCATCCGGCGGCCGCCCGCCGGACTTCGACTCGCAGGCGTACAAGAATCGCAACCAGGTCGAACGCGGATTCAACCGGAGAAAACACTGGCGTGGCCTGGCGACCCGCTACGACAAGCTCGGCGACTCCTACCGGGCCACACTCGACCTCGCCGAAACCCTCGACTGGCTCCGCGCCGTACCCGACCGAACCCCATGATCCGCCAAGTACGCCCTAGACGTGCTCGTCTTTGATGGTCTCGAAGCTGGCGTCAGCAGCGGTGTGCAGGCCCTGGCGCAGGACTTCGAGGTGGGGCGCGTCCAGCCCGGTCGCGTCGACGAGGCT
>Ga0070668_100000715_pt1 | contig 22755 bp, 26 predicted proteins | sample KBSS43metaG_FD_64661 | JGI IMG/M metagenome (GOLD analysis project Ga0070668, IMG submission 64661) | Switchgrass rhizosphere microbial communities from Kellogg Biological Station, Michigan, USA - KBS S4-3 metaG | ecosystem: Host-associated > Plants > Roots > Rhizosphere > Soil ...
CGGACACACAGCGTCCGCTTCCGCGCTGCGTACGCCCCCCGAGGCGGCGACGGCCGCGCGCTTCATAGACCCGACGTTGCAGCGCGTCCATGCGACGTTGCTCGCCGCTTCAGGCGGCGCGTCCACGGGGGCGCAAGGCGGGTGATCGCGCAACTTTCCCTGAGCGGCCTGGCCCTGCGCCGCGGCGGGCGCCTGCTTTTTTCGCAGCTTGACCTGACCCTCCGCGCCGGCGAGGCCGCCGCCCTCACCGGCCCTAACGGGGCCGGCAAGACCAGCCTGCTGCGCGCGGTGGCGGGGCTGGTGGCGACGGAGGCCGGCAGCATCGGCTTCGGCGACCTCGATCCCGCCTCGGCCCGGGCCCACGCGGTGCATCTGCTCGGTCACCAGGACGCCCTGAAGCCGGGGCGCACGGCCCGCGAGGAGCTGGCCTTCTGGTCGGCCTGGTGCGGCGGGACGGCGGCGTCGATGCGGCGCGCGAGCGAGCGCCTGGAGCTCGGCCGCCTGCTGGACCTGGAGGTGCGGCGGCTGTCGGCCGGCCAGCGGCGGCGCCTCGCGCTCGCCCGGCTGCTGGCCGCGCCCCGGTCGTTGTGGCTGCTCGACGAGCCGATGAGCCCGCTGGACGCCGCCTGGCGCCGGGCCTTCGGCGCCCTGATGGCCGAGCACCTGGCCGGCGGCGGGCTGATCCTGGCCGCCGTGCACGATCCCCTGCCGATCCCGGCCCGCGACGTGGAGATCGGTGGGTGAGCCGGCTCGCCCGCCTGCTCGCCCGGGAGACGGCGCTGGCCTGGGGCCGCGGCGGCGGGCCGCTGGTGGCGGTGGGGTTCTACGCCGGGGTGGCGACGCTGTTGCCGCTGGCCATCGGGCCGGAGGCCTCGCGCCTGGCCGCCGTGGCCCCCGGCGCGGCCTGGGTGGCGCTGGCGCTCGCCTCGCTGCTCTGTCTCGACCGTCTGTTCGAGCGCGACTACGAGGACGGCGCCCTGGACATTCTTCTGCTGTCGGCCACGCCGCTGGAGCTGACCTGCACGGTCAAGTGCCTGGGCCAGTGGCTGGCGGCCGGCGCGCCGCTGGCGCTCGCTGCGCCGGTCGCCGCCATCGCCCTGGGGGCCGAGCCCCGGCTTGCGCCGCTGATCTTCGCCTGCGCCCTGATCGGAGGCCTGGCCTTCGTGTTCGTGGGCGGGATCGGGGCGGCGCTGAGCCTCGGGGCCCGGCGCGGCGGCCTGCTCACCGCGGTGATCGTGCTGCCGCTGTTCGTTCCGCCGGTGATCTTCGGCGGCGGGGCTATCGACGCCCTGGCCGGCGGGCTGCCGTGGTCCGGGGGCTTCGCGCTGCTGGCCGCCTACGCCGCCGGCGCCGTGGCGCTGGGGCCGCTGGCGATGGCCGCCGCGTGCCGCAACGCGCTTTCGTAGCGCCGGCGCGACGGATCGGCTCCGCTTGCGCGTACAAGGCTGCAAGGGACATTGCACGGAGCCCCACGTTCATGAAACTCACCCCTCTTCGAGGCCTGGCCCTCGCCGGCGCCCTGGCCGTCGCCGGCGCAGCCGCCTCGAGCTTGGCGCAGCCCGCCAGCCCGCCGCCGATGGACCACGCAGGTCCCGGCATGGGCGGTCCGCGGATGGATCCCGCCGAGATGGCCCAGCGTCGCGCCCAGCACCTGCGCGACGTCCTCCAGCTGCGGCCCAACCAGGAACCGGCGCTGGCCGCCCTGATGGACGCCCTGAAGCCGCCGGAAGGGATGCGCGACCGGATGCGCCAGGAACATCGAGAGATGATGGGCCTCACGACGCCGGAGCGGCTCGACCGCATGCGTGACCGGATGACCAAGCGGCAGGCGGAGTTCGATCGCCGCGCCATGGCGATCAAGCGCTTCTACGCCCAGCTCACTCCTCCCCAGCAAAAGGCCTTCGACGTCATGGGGCCGATGATGATGATGCGCGGCGGCATGGGCGGAGGCCACCGTGGGCCGATGGGCTTCGGCGGACATGGCGGACACGACGGGCCCCGTAACCCGGGTATGGCCCCCGACACGCCCGGCTAAGGCCCCAGGACCGGCCGCCTGCGTCTCTCTCCCGGCGGGCGGCCGGTTCGCCCTCGGCCCGTCCGCTTGCCGGAACCGGCGGGCGGAGCTAATGCGCAGCCCATGATCTGGGCGCCCGCCTTCCTGTCGAATCCGGAGCGCTTCATGGCGTTCTCGCGCTGGGCCGCGCCGCTGTTCGGCCTGGTCGCGGCGGGCTTGGCGCTCTGGGGCCTGTGGCTTGGCTTCACGGCGCCCGAAGACTACCAGCAGGGCGACACCGTGCGGATCATGTTCATCCATGTGCCCGCCGCCTGGACATGCATGTTCATCTACGTCTGCCTGGGCGTCTCGAGCCTGCTGTCCCTGGTGTTCCGCCACGCCCTGGCCGACGCCGCCGCCGCGGCGGCCGCGCCCCTGGGCGCCGCCTTCACCTTCCTGGCGCTGGTCACCGGGTCGCTTTGGGGGCGGCCCATGTGGGGAACCTGGTGGGTGTGGGATGCGCGGCTGACCTCCGTGCTGGTGCTGTTCCTGCTGTACGTCGCCTACATCGCCCTGCGCAGCGCGCTGGACGACGAGGCCAAGGCCGGCCGCGCCGCGGCGATCCTGGCGCTGGTGGGACTGGTCAATCTGCCGATCATCCACTGGTCGGTGAACTGGTGGAACTCCCTGCACCAGGGGTCCTCGGTGTTTCGGGCCGGGGGGCCGGCGCTGGCCCCGGTGTTCCTGTGGCCGCTGCTGCTGATGGGGCTCGCCTACACGGCGGCGTTCGGATCCCTGTGGCTGGTGCGGATCCGCGGTGAGGTGTGGCGCCGGCGCGCCGAGGCCCTGCAGCTACGCGCCGCGAGGGCCTGATGCTCGACCTCGATGCGGGAAAGTACGGCGCCTACCTCTGGCCCGCCTTCGCGGTCACCGCCCTGGTGTTCGCGGCCATGATCGTCACGTCGCTCGCTCACGCCCGGCGCTGGAAGGCGCGCGCCCAGCGGCGGGACGAGCCGTGAAGCGCTGGCTGGCCGCCCTGCCGCTGATCGCCCTGGCGGCCCTGGGCGGGCTGTTCGCGGTCTATTCCCTGCACCGCAATCCGCAGGTGGACCCGCAGGCCACGGTGGGCAAGCCGATGCCGGCGCTGACGCTGCCGGACCTGGAGGACGGCCGGCCGACGCCGCTGGCGGGGTTCGCCGCCGATGGCCCGGTGCTGATCAACTTCTACGCCTCCTGGTGCGCGCCCTGCGAGATCGAGCATCCGGTGCTGAAGGGGCTGAAGGCGCAGCAGGTCCGCATCGTCGGCGTCGCCTACAAGGACGCGCCGGACAACACCCGCGCCTTCCTCACCCGCCTGGGCGACCCGTTCACCGCCCGTCTGGTGGACCGCGACGGCCGCGCCGGCATCGAGTTCGGCGTCACCGGCGTGCCGGAGACCTTCCTGGTGGGCCGGGGCGGGGTGATCATCGCCAAGCACACCGGGCCGATGCGCCCCGCCGACGCCCAGGCGCTGCTGGAAAAGGCGCGTTAACCGGCTGTTGACCCGCGGCCGATCATGGTGACCATGCCGTTAACCATGTTTGCGATCCGCCCGTGAGCCCGATCCGTCCTGCGAATCTTCCCGTCGCCCAGCCGGCCGCTGCGCCGGCGCGCGGCGACGCGGCCCGGCTCGACGCCCAGCGCGCCTTTTTCCAGGCGGCGATGAATGGCACGGTTGCGCCCAGGCCGGCCGCGGCCCCGGCGCAGCCGCCGGCGGTGTTCGCCCAGCCGGTGCAGCGCCTGCCCGACCCCGCCGCCGAGCCCCCGACCCGCATCCTGCGCCCGGGCTCGCTGCTGGATATCCGGGTCTAGCGGCCTACGCCGCCTTCTTGCGCTTCTTCTTGCCCTCGCCCTTGGCGGCCTTTTCCGCCTTGGACTTCTTGGCCTTGACCTCCTTTTCCGCGCCCTCGACGGCCTCCTCGCCGGCGCGGACCAGGTCGCGCAGCAGGCCCAGGAACGCGTCGCGCCGGCCGCCGCCGGCCAGCAGCTTCAGCAGGCGCGCGTCCGCCGCCGCCGCCTTGGGCCGGGCCTCCTCCAGGACCTGGCGGCCGAGGTCGGTCAGCCGCACGGCGTTGGCGCGGGCGTCCAGCGCCGAGCGTTCGCGCTCCAGCAGCCCCTTGACGATCATCCGCGCGGCCATGTCGGCCAGGGTCGAGCGGTCGATGCCGGTGATCCGCACCAGGTCGGTCTGGGTCGCGCCCTCGTGCGACGCCACCGCCGCCAGCACAGCGTACTGGCGCTGGGTGATCGCGCCGGGACCGAACTCGTCGCCGTAGATGTCCAGCGCCAGCTGCAGCACCCGGTGCAGCAGGTGGCTGGGCGAGCGCTCCAGGGCGACGACGACGCCCTTGCCCGCGGATTTGTCCTTGGCCATGGCCGATAAGGCCCCCGTTATCATCCGGGGGCGGACGCTATCGCCTCTTTGCGTCGGTTTGACGACGGAGCATTGCGGGGACGTGACGTCCTGAAACCGCGCCGGCCGAAAGCGGAGGGCGGTGTCGGGCGCCCGGCGTGCTCCAGATCCGCGAGCCTAGGCGGCGGGCGGCGGCTCCGGGTCCTCCTTGGCGTACTTCATCAGCAGCGGCGCCTGGCTCATCGAGAACAGGAAGATGATCGCCACCGTGCCGGGGAACTTGAACAAGGCCCAGGTCATGGTGGTCTGGGTGCGCCAGACGATCTCGTTGGCGACGGCCAGCGCCAGGAAGAACAGGGCGTAGCGCAGGGTGAGCTTGCGGACGGCCTCGTCCGGCAGGTGGAAGGCGTCGCCCATCAGCGCCCGCAAGGGGTTCTTGCCCCGCAGCAGGCCCCCGAACAGGAAGATGGCGAAGCCCACATAGAGGATCGTCGGCTTGATCTTGATGAACCGCTCGTCGTGCAGGAACAGCGTCAGGCCGCCGAAGAACAGCGCCAGGACGCCGGTCACCAGCGGCATGGGCGCCACGCGCTTCTCCACCAGCAGGCCCACCAGCAGCGCCGCCGCGGCGCCGGCCACCAGGCCCCAGGTGGCGGTGACCGCGCTGCGGGTGATGGCCAGCACGATCAGGAACGCGGCGAGGCCCGCGTAGTCGACGAAGTGCCGGACCCAGGCCTTCTGACGGTCGGTCACGCGACAGGCTCCGAAAGGCCCACCAGCGAGCGGGCGAAGGCGCGGGCGTTGAAGGGCTGCAGGTCGTCGATCCCTTCGCCGACCCCGATCAGCTTGATCGGCGAGTCGGAAGCCTGGGCCACCGGCACCAGCACCCCGCCGCGGGCGGTGCCGTCCAGCTTGGTCATGACGATGCCGGTGACGCCGATCTGGTTGCCGAACACGTTCTCCTGGGCGAGCGCGTTGCGGCCGACGGTGGCGTCCAGCACCAGCAGCACCTCGTGCGGGGCGTCGGGGTCGAGCTTCTTGAGCACGCGGATGATCTTGTGCAGCTCGTCCATCAGCCCCTGCTTGTTCTGCAGCCGGCCGGCGGTGTCGATCAGCAGCACGTCGTAGCCGTTGGTCCGGGCGCGCTCCAGGGCGTCGAACGCCAGGCCGGCGGCGTCCGAGCCGGTGGGACGGGACATGAAATCCGCTCCGGCCCGGTCGGCCCAGATCTTCAGCTGTTCCACAGCCGCGGCGCGGAAGGTGTCGCCAGCGGCGATCAGCACCCGCGCGCCGCGCCCGCGCAGCTCGGCGGCGATCTTACCGAGCGTGGTGGTCTTGCCCGAGCCGTTGACGCCGATGAACAGCACCACATAAGGCCGCGGGCCCGCCAGGGCGTCGAAGGTCCCTTCCCGGGCCGAGAGCTCGTCGCCGATGGCGTCGGCCAGGGCCTGCTTGATCTCGTCCTCGCCGATCGCGCGGCCGAACCGGCCCTCGCCGAAGCGGGCGGTGATCCGCGCGGCGGAATGCGGGCCGAGGTCGGCCTCGATCAGCATCTCCTCCAGTTCGTCCAGCTTGGCCTGATCGAGCGGCGCCTTGACGAAGGCGCTCGTCAGCTGCTCGGTCATCTGCTTGGACGAGCGGGACAGGCCCTGCGTTAGGCGCTGGAACCAGCCCTTCTTGGGTTCGGTCATGGGCCGCGTTCTAGTGTGCGGGCGGTCAAAGGGAAAGCGCGGCATGGATCCGCTGCAGATCGCCCTCATGGGCCTCGACTACGCCGCCGTGGCGGTGTTCGCGGCGACCGGCGCCTTGGCCGGGGCGCGGCGCAAGCACGACATCGTCACCTTCGGCTTCTTCGCGGCGGTCACCGGGGTCGGCGGCGGCACGCTGCGGGACCTGCTGCTGGGCGCGCCGGTGTTCTGGGTGCAGCGGCCGGCCTATCTGGTGGTGGCGCTGGCCGCCGCGGTGGCGGTGTGGGTGTTTGGCTGGGGCCGCTGGCGCGAGCGGGTCCTCACCTGGCTCGACGCCCTGGGGCTGGCCGCCTACGCGGTCGTCGGCGCCGCCAAGGCGACATCGCTCGGCGCCCCGCCGCTGTCGGCGGTGGTGATGGGCGTGCTCACCGCCACCTTCGGCGGGGTGATCCGCGACGTGCTGGCGCACGAGCCCTCGGTGCTGCTGCGGCGGGAAATCTACGTCACCGCCGCCCTGGCCGGCGCGGTCGTCTTCGTGGCGCTGCAGACCCTGGGCGTCGCCTTGCTCCCCGCCGGGCTCGCCGGATTCGCCGCCGCCTTCGTCCTGCGCGCGACGGCCATCGTCTTCGGCCTGGCGCTGCCGGGGTTCCCGGGGCGCGGGCCGAAGGACGACGTCTAGCGTCCGCCCCTTATTTCGGCGGCCAGTACAGCGGCAGGTTCTCGATTCCCCAGACGCCGCCGGCGTGGGCCGGCATCTCCGCCCCCGGCTTGATGGCGAAGTCGGGGATGCGCTTCAGCCATTCCTCCAGGGCGATCTTCAGCTCGCGCCGCGCCAGGTGCGAGCCGATGCAGCGGTGCGGACCGGCGGCGAAGGTCAGATGGCGGTTGGGCGAGCGGTGGAAGTCGACCTCGTGCGGCCGCTCGAACTCCTCGGAATCACGGTTCGCCGCGATGGTCGTCACAAAGACCCGGTCGCCCTTCTTCATCTGCACGCCCGCGAACTCCACGTCGCGGGTCAGCAGCCGGCTCGAGTTCACAGCCGAGAACGCCCGCAGCATCTCGTCGACGGCGTCGGGCAGCAACGCCGGGTTCTCGATCAGCTCGCGGCGCTGTTCGGGGTGCGTCGCCAGGTGCTTGAAGAAGAAGCCGAGCGCCGACACCACCGTGTCCAGGCCGCCGATGTAGAGCATGAACACCAGGCCCATCACGTCGTCGTCGGACAGCGGCTCGCCGTCGATCCTGGCCTTGATGGCGAAGCCGACCAGGTCGTCGCCCGGCGCGCTGCGGCGTTCGTCGATGACCTTCTGCAGGTAGTTGACGATCTTGCGGACGCCGCCGCGGCGCACGTCCATGTCCTTGGCGTGCAGCACCTCGTACTCCCAGGCCAGGAACTCCGAGCGCATCTCCAGCGGCAGGTCCATCAGCTTCAGGAAGATGGAGATCGGGTAGGGGCGGGCGAAGTCCTCCATGAACTCGCACTCGCCTTTCTCGCGGAACGCTTCGATCAGCGAGACCGCCAGCTCGCGCACGCCAGCCTCCATCGCGTTGATCTTGCCCGGCGCGAACAGCGGGTTGAGCAGCATGCGGAACTTCTGGTGCCGCTCGCCGTCGAGCTCCAGCGGGATCATGTCCCACGATGCGCCGATGAAGGCCTGGAAGTTCGCGCCGTTCTTGCTCGAGAAGGTCTCGCCGTCCTGGTAGACGGCGCGCACGTCCTCATAGCGCTGCACGCGCCAGCCCTGCCGCTGGTCGTGCTGCAGGTTGGTGGTGAAGACCACGCGCGGGCCGTCCAGCAGCCGCGCCGCGGCGCGCTGCGGATCGTCGGCGAAGTCCCGTTCCTCGCCGTACTGGTAGTTCACCACCAGCTCCGGCGGCACGTGGTCGGGGATCGAGCCGGCCTTGGCCCGCTCGGCGGCGAGGGCGTCGTTGCTCATCGTGTTCCTCCCTTGGCTCTCGTTGCGTCCATCAAGGCGCGCCCGGCCCGATGCGTCCAGAGCCAGTCAGTGCGCGCGGTCCTTTGTGTCCGGATTTCGCAGCCCCGTCCCGGCGGTCGGGTCGAGCGGATCGTCGATCGGGGTGCGGCGCAACGCCCGCGTCGCGGCCGGGTCGAAATCCCGGCGCGAATGCTGGAGCTGCCGGTTGTCCCACACCAGGTAGTCGCCGGCGCGCCAGCGGTGTTCATAGGCGTGGGCCTCGTCCTCGACGTAGGTGAACAGCTCGAGCAGCAGCTCCTCGCTCTCTTCCGGTGACAGTTCGAGGATCCGCTCGGTGAGCAGGCGGCTGACGAACAGGATCGGCGCGCCGCTTTCCGGGTGCGGCCAGACGACGGGATGGACAGCGGCCTTGGCGCCGCTGGCCGGATCGTACCTGGGCCGCCCGTCGCCCTCGAAGAGGTTGTAGTTGGCCACGTGACGGGCGCCGAGCCCGGCGACCCGCGCCTTCAACCGCTCCGGCAGGCGGGCGTAGGCGGCGGCCGCGTCGGTGAACAGGGTCTCGCCGCCGGTCTCGGGGACCTGCATCGCGTAGAGGGAGATCGCCTTCAAGGGCCAGGGCAGGAAGCTGTGGTCGGCATGGAACAGCAGTTCGCCGTCGCGCAGCGTGCCGTCGGCGTGCTGGTTCGACACGTAGGAGAACTTGCGCCCGCCGCCCTTGCGCATGAATGGGCTCTTGAACGACACCGGCCCCAGGGTCTCGGTCAGGGCCACGCCCGCCTCGTCGGACAGCTCCACGTCGCGCAGCAGCACGATGCGATGGTCGCGGAAAGCCTGGCGGAAAACCTCCGCCGCCGCCTCGTCCAGCCGGTTGGGGTCGAAGCCCTTGAGCTCCACGCCCAGCCCCGGGAACAGGGGCTTCAGCTCCGCCGCCATCATTTCCTCCTCACGCCGCACTTGCAGTTCGCGGCCGGCAGGATAGTCTAGATGATCTAGATGTAAATCCCGGAGGTGACATGGAGTTCGGCTGGTCGGAGGCGGAGCTGGCGTTCCGCGACGAGCTGCGGGCGTTCATTCGCGACAACCTGCCCGAGGGGTGGATCTCGCGGGTGCCGGGCGAGGAGCCCTATTCCGAGACCACGGTGGAGTTCTGCCGCCGGCTCGGCGCCAAGGGCTGGCTCGCGCCGCACTGGCCGAGGGACTACGGCGGCGGCGGCGACACGTCGCCCTGGCGCTTCACCATCCTGTCTGAGGAGTTGTGGGCGCACGGCGAGCCGCGCGGCTCGCAATATATGAACACCAACTGGATCGGCCCGGCGATCATCGCCGCCGGGACCGACGACCAGAAGCAGCGCTTCCTGCCGCCGATCGCGGCGGGCGAGGCGCTGTGGTGCCAGGGTTTCTCGGAGCCGGGCGCCGGCTCCGACCTGGGCGCCATGGCCACCACCGCGGTGCGCGACGGCGACCACTATGTGATCAACGGCGAGAAGATCTGGACCTCCTACGCCGGTGGCTCCCACCACTGCTTCCTGCTCGCCCGCACCGGATCGCCGAACGCCGAGGGGGAGGGCGTGACGATCTTCCTGCTGCCGATGTCGACGCCCGGCGTCAGCGTCGAGCCGATCCCCAGCATGCTCGACATCCACGTGATCCATCACCTGCGGTTCGACAACGCCCGCGTCTCGGTCGCCGATCGGCTGGGGCCGGAGGGGGGCGGCTGGCCGGTGGTGCGCGAGGCCCTGGTCAACGAGCGGGTCGGCGCGCCGCGCCACATGCGCGCCGCCCGGGTGCTGGACGAGGTGGTGCAGGCCGCGGCGGCGGCCGGTCGCCTGGACGCGGCGGGCTTGCGCGCCGCGGGCGAGGCGCGGGCGGTCTGCCTGGCCGCGCGCGGCCTCGTGCACAAGGTCCGGCAGATGGGGGCGAAGGGCGATCCCGGCGCGCTCGCCTATGTGGCCCGCGCCGCCGTGGTGCAGGCCGAGCGGGCCGTGGCGGAGGTGGCGGCGGACCTCGCGGGACCGGGGGACCTGGTCTCCGGCGCGCTCACCGACGGCGAGTTCCGCACCGCCCTGATCGCCGGCCTGGGCGGCGGCAGCTACGAGATGCAGCTCAACCTGACCGCCCGGCTCTGGCTCAAACTCCCGAAGGCGGCCTGACATGGATTTCGAACCTTCTCCCGCCCAGGCGGAGACCCTCGCAGGGCTGGACACGTTGCTGGCGGCGCACGGCGCCCCGGCGCAGGGTTTCGACGCGCCGCTGTTCGCCCGCCTGCGCGCCGAGGGTCGGCTCGACCTTGCGCGCCGGAGCCCGGCCGGCGCGCTCGACGCCGTGCTGCTCGTGGAGCGGCTTTCGCGCCAGGCCGCCCTGACGCCGGCCGGCCTGCACGGCCTGGTGCTGCCGCTGTTGTTCGACCCCGATCCCGGCGGGGTCGCCGTCCTGGCCGACGAACGCGGCGAAGGGCCGGTTCCCTTCGGCGCGGAGGCGTCGCTGATGGTCCGCTACGAGGGCGAGACGGCGGCGGCCTATCGGACGGACCCGTCTGCGGCGCGCGCCGTGGCGGCGAACTACGTCTATCCGTTGGCGATTCCAGGTCCTGCGGCCGGTACGGCGGTGGCCCGCGCGCCGGCGGCGGCGGTGCGGCGCCGTCATCGCCTGGCCCTCGCCGCCGAGGCTGTCGGCGCCCTCGACGGGGCGCTGGCCATGCTCACGCGCTACCTGACGGAGCGCGAGCAGTTCGGCCGCCCGATCGGCGCGTTCCAGGCGCTGCAGCACCGCGCCGCCGAACTTGCGGTGAGCGTGGATGGCGCGCGCTGGCTCGTCCGCGCCGCCGCCTGGAGCGACGACGACGAGGACGCCGCCCTGGCCGCCGCCTATGCGGCGAAGGCGGCGCGGCGCATGGCCTGGGAGGCGCACCAGCTGCACGGGGCGCGCGGGTTCACCCTCGCCTACGGCCTGCACCGCCACACCCTGCGCCTGCAGTTCCTGAGCGTGACCGCGGGCGGCGCGGGGCGGCATGCGGCGGACGCGGCCCGGCTGCGGTGGCCTTCGGCGGCCTGAACCATTCCGGTTCAGTCCAGGGCGTCGATGACCCGGGTCGTCGCCGTGCGTCCCAGGTGCTGCTCCACTTCGCGCAGGTGCTGGCGCCAGAAGTCTTCGGCCGCCGCGCCGTCGCCGGCGGCGATCAGCTCCACCAGCCGTTCGTGCGAGCGCAGGCTCAGCTTCTGCAGCTTGGCCCACCGGTCGGCGGAGATGTCTCCGGACGCCGCCGTGTGCCGCTGGATGAGCTCGCGCAGCATCCGCATCAACAGGGCGACGGTGGCGGCGCCGGTCATCTCCACCATCCGTTCGCGGATGGCCTCGGTTGCTTCGGAATAGGGCAGGGGTTCGCCGATGAACTGCTGCGCCTGCGCCAGCAGCGCCCGCAGCTCGGCGATCTGTGCGGGGGTCGCTGAGGCGGCCAGCCCCGCCAAGGCGGGCGGCTCGATCAGCGCGCGGGCCCGATGCACGTCGGCCATGGTCACGCCGCGGTCCTGCAGCACGTAGCCGAACTGCCGCGCGGCCACGTCCAGGTTCGGCCGCCGCACCAGCGCCCCGCCGATGCCGCCGCGGCGGACGAGGATGAACTGCTCCGACTCCAGGATGCGCAGCGCCTCCCGCAGCGTCGGCCGCGATACCCCGTACTGCGATATCAACTCGGCCTCCGGCGGCAGGGCGTCGCCGATCTGCCGCTTGAGGATCCGCTTGCGGATGTCAGCGGCGACCTGCTCGGGAATACGTTGCGTGCGGATCGCGCCCGTGCGGTCGGAGGCCATGGGTCTAGCGCGCGCTCCCTAGAGGTTCCGGAACACCGGCGTGCGCCGCTCGGCCGTCGCGGCCTTCTTCTCCTCGGCGTCCTGGGTGGACTGGGAGATGTAGACCGCGCGGGCCTCGACCTCCACCGCCTGCTCCAGGCTGCCGACGCCCTGGTTGATCCAGAGGGATTGCTTGGTCAGCCAGATGCCGATGGGCACGTTGAGCTTGATCTGTTCGGCCAGCTCCAGCGCGGCGTCCATGAGCTGTTCGTCCGGCACTGCGCGCAGGACGAGGCCGATCCGCTCGGCCTCGTCGGCCAGCACCGGCCGGGCGGTGAGCAGGATCTCGGCGGCCCGCTGGGTTCCAACGGCGCGCGGCAGCATCCAGCTCAGCCCCAGCTCGCAGCCGGTGGCGGCGTTGTGGATCAGGTTGATGAACTTGGCGCTGCGGGCCGCGAGGCAGAGGTCGCCGGCCAGCGCCAGGGCGTAGCCGATGCCGCCGCAGGTCCCGTTGACCGCGCAGATCACCGGCTGCGGCAGGCTGCGCATCAAGACCGGGATGCGGCCGAGCTCGGTGAGCATGGTCTTGGTGAACTGGGCCGGGCCGGAGCCGGGCGCCACCCAGGCCGGGACGCCCACCGCCTCGGTCATGTCGTGGCCGGAGCAGAAGCCGCGGCCGGCGCCGGTCAGGATCACCGCCCGGGTCTGGGGGTCGTAGCGCACCGCCTCGAGGGCCTCGCGCAGGGCCTGGTACATGTCGAAGGTGAAGGCGTTCAGCTTTTCCGGCCGGTTCAAGGTGATCCGGCGGACGCCCGGCGCGGGGTCGTCGACGAGAATCTGATCCATGGCTTCCTCGCGGGGCAGGCGGCGACGGCGCGACATGATCGGATCGGGACTGCGAATGCAACGGCGCGCGGCGGCGCACAAAAATGACGCATGCGTCATTTTCCTTGACGCCCCGGAGGGCTTTTGAGAGCCTGCGCCTTCGACAGGCCTAGCGCGGAGCTTCACATGTCCCACGGCGACATCACCAAGGACCGGGCCTATGACGCGGTGGCGCCCGACGACTTCGAGGCGATGCTGGACCTCGACCGGTACGACAGCCGCTCCAGCGCCTTCGACAGGATCATCTCGGCGACCCACGACCACTTCTGGGACCCGCTGGACAAGCGCTACATCGACTTCGACGTCCCGTTCGACATGGAGAACGAGATGCTGATGCCGGAGGAGTTCGTAACCGGACTGGGCACGCGCTACGTCTCTGACCGGCTCAGCGACCCCAAGACCCGGGTGCGGTTCGCCAACCAGTCGGTGCGTCGGTCCCTCTCCTCGATCCTGCACGGCGAGCAGGGGGCGCTGAACCTCTCGGCCTCGCTCTGCCATGTGCTGAAGGACCAGGGGGCGCAGGAGTACGCCGCCAACCAGACCCGCGAGGAAGCCCGCCACGTCACCGCCTTCGCCAGGTACATCAAGGCGCGCTGGGGCCGGCCGACCGCCTGCGGCCCGACCCTGCAGGCGCTGCTGGTGGAGATCATCGGTTCTCCGGAGGTCTACAAGAAGATCATCGGCATGCAGATGCTGGTGGAGGGCCTGGCGATGGGGGCCTTCGCCACCTTCTACACTCACCTCCGTGATCCGCTGGGCAAGCGGCTGATGCAGCTGGTGATGACCGACGAGGCCTTCCACCACAAGTTCGGGAAGATCTGGGCCGACCGCACCATTCCGCACCTGTCGGGGCAGGAGCACGCCATCGTCGAGGACTGGGCCGCCCACTGTTTCCAGGTGCTGCTGTTCAACCTGGTGGCGCCGACGCAGCAGCGCGACCTCTATGAGGAGTTCGGCCTCGATCCGGAGGTGGTGATCGCCGAGGTGGCGGAGATCATGACCGACGACAAGCGCCGCGAGAACATGCGGGAGCAGACCAACATCTTCCGGGTGCTGGTGAAAACGCTGCTGAACGCCGGGATCATCACCGACCGGACGCGCGCCTTCTATGCCGTCTACGTCGACCTGGACGAGCTGCGCCTCGAGGGCGAGCGGATGATCGGCGACGACATCGCCGACGAGGGCGTACGCTACCTGCGGGAGATCAACTTCAAGGCTCGCCTCGGCCGAAACCTGCCCACCGCCGCCTGAACGCCGGCTTTTTGGACCCGGGGCTACGACATCCGCCGGCTGCAGGTCCCGGCCCGGCGGGGAATTGATCCAGGCTCTTGATTCAGGAACGAAGGCGGAACAGGGTGGCGTGATGGACGTCGTCGTTTCCCTGCTCGCCATCTCGCGCCCGGAGATCACCGCCACCGTCACCCGCGGGGCCGCGCGGCTGCTGGCCGCCCTGGGCTATGCGCCCCTGGCGGAGGTGACCCTGCCCAACGGCCGGCGGGCCGATCTCATGGCGCTGGGCCGGCGCGGCGAGATCTTCATCGTCGAGGTCAAGTCGGGGGTGGAGGACTTCCGGGCCGACCTCAAGTGGGGCGAGTACGGGCCCTATTGCGACGCCTTCGCCTTCGCCGTGGCGCCGGAGTTTCCGCGGGAGCGACTGCCGTCCGAGCCGGGCCTGATCGTCGCCGACGGCTTCGGCGGCGCGGTCCTGCGCGAGGCGCCCCGCGCGCCCCTGGTCGGCGCCCGGCGCAAGGCGCTGACCCTGGCCTTCGGCCGCCTGGCGGCGCTGCGGGCGGCGGGGGTCGCGTCGGCGCAGCTGGAGTAGTTAACGCGGCGCGCGCTTGGCGAGGATGCGCTGCAGGGTGCGGCGGTGCATGTTGAGCCGCCGGGCCGTTTCCGAGACGTTGTGGCCGCAAAGCTCGTACACGCGCTGAATGTGCTCCCAGCGCACGCGGTCGGCGCTCATGGGGTTCTCCGGCGGGGCCGGATTCTCGTCCTTGCGGGCCAGCAGGGCGCGGGCGACGTCGTCGGCGTCGGCGGGCTTGGAGAGGTAGTCCACCGCCCCCGCCTTCACCGCGGCCACCGCGGTGGCGATGTTGCCATAGCCGGTCAGCATGATGATCTTGGAGTCCGGCCGGGACACCCGCACCGCCTCCACCACCGAGAGGCCCGAGCCGTCGTCCAGCCGCATGTCCAGCACGGCGAAGGCGGGAGGATGAGCCTTCACGGCCGCCAGGGCCTCGGCGACGCTGCCCACCAGCGTGGGTTCGAACCCACGCTGCTCGAGCGCGCGTCCCAGCCGGGTTCGGAGCGGCGCGTCGTCGTCAAGCACCAGCAGCGACTTGTCGGTGAGGCCCGAAATTTGCGTGGATAGGTCGGTCATGCCGCCACTTTCCATCTGATGCGTCCGACGAGTCGGCGTTGCGGCATTATGTCGCTCCCTGAAATGAAACCGCAAGTCGTGAACAGGTTCATTCGGTCCGCACCTCCACACGCGCCCGCGGCCACCGGGCGGAGACCGCCGCGCCGCGTGGCCGGCCGTTCTGGGCGCTCACCACGGCGCCGGTCCGCTCCAGCAGGGTCTTGGAGATGAAGAAGCCCAGACCCATGCCGATGTGGCCGGTGCGCGAGCCCTCGGCGCCTGGCCGGCTGGTGACGTAAGGCTCGCCCAGCCGGGCCAGGATCTCCGGCGCGAACCCCGGCCCGTCGTCGCGCACCTCCATGGAGACGCTCTCGGCGTCGAACCGGGCGGTGATCAGCACCTCGGAGGCGGCGAAATCGACGGCGTTCTCCACGAAGGTGGTCATGGCGTGCAGGATCTCGGGCATCCGCCAGATGTCCGGCGCCTTGACGCCGGCCGCCCCGGTGACGATCGCCTCGACCCGCACGCCGGGGGTGTCCGCATGGGGCTCGATCACCTCGTGCACGAGCTGCAGAAGGCTCATGCGCTCATGCATCTTGTCGGTGGCCTCGGGGCTGTCGGTGAGCCGCTTGAGGATCTCCCGGCAGCGTTCGGCCTGGGCGATCAGCAGTTCGGCGTCCTCCTTCACCTGCGGCGTGCGGGCCTCGCGGGCCATCTCCTTGGCGACGATGGCGATGGTGGCCAGCGGCGTGCCCAGCTCATGCGCCGCGGCGGCGGCCAGGGCGCCCAGCGCCGACAGCTTCTGCTCGCGCGCCAGCACCGCCTGGGTGACGTCGAGAGCCAGCACCATCCGCGCCGATTCCGCGGCGGCCTGGCGGACATAGCCGGCGATCAGGGCGATGCCGGCGATGTTGGCCGCCGCTGAGCCCAGTCGAAACGCCAGCGGCGTGTCGTGCGGCAGGCCGGGGCCGGGAGGGGCGGGCCATGCGAAGAAGGCCAGCAGGATCGAGACCGCGACTCCCAGGCCGCCCAGCAGCAGCACCGGCCGCAGGGGCAGCGTCGCCGCCGCCAGGGTGATGGGGGCGATCATCAGCAGGATGAACGGGTTGACCGACCCGCCGGTCAGATAGACCAGGAGGCCGATCTGCAGGATGTCGAAGGCGAGCTGGGCGCCGGCTTCGGTGTCGCTGCACAGCCGCCGGCCGGGCGAGGCGACGCCGGTCAGCAGGTTGATCCACGCCGCCGCGGCGATGACCCCGAAACACAGGGGATAGGGCGCGCGCAGCTCGACCACGGCGCCGGCCAGGGCGAGGGCCAGGACCTCCACGCCGATCACCAGCCAGCGCAGGGTGACCAGTGTGCGCAGCCGCAGGCGTCCGCGCCGGGCGCCGGCCTCGTCCCAATCGACCTCGACTTGCGCCGTCTCGCGCCCCGCCCTATCGAGGCCGGGCGTGGGGACCAGCCCCTTCGGTGTCGGGTTCCGTTCGGAAGCCATCAGGCGGCGAGGATTGCGCGGTTCGGCCCCCCTGACGAGCCCAAAGGAAATTCATTTTGACGCGCAACCGCCTCATCATGGCCGTCCTTGCCCTCGGCGTGCTGGCGATCCTCGCCGGCGTGGCCATGCGCCAGGGCCTGTTCGGCGCCGCGCCCTCGAGCGTGACCATCGGCGGGCCGTTCCAGCTGGTGGACCAGGACGCCCGGCCGGTGGACGAGCGTATCCTGAAAGGCAAGTGGAGCGCGGTGTTCTTCGGCTTCACCTATTGCCCGGACGCCTGCCCCACCACCCTGCTCACCCTGGGCCAGGCCGAGGACCTGCTGGGCCCGGCCGCCAAGGACCTGCAGACTGTGTTCATCTCGGTGGATCCCGCACGCGATACGCCGTCGCAGATGAAGGCCTATCTGGCCAACGGCTCGTTCCCGAAGCGGATCATCGGCCTGACCGGCACGCCCGCGCAGGTGGACCGCGTCGCTAAGGCCTACCACGCCTACTACGAAAAGGCGGGAGACGGGCCAGCTTACCTAGTAAACCATTTCACCGCGACCTATCTGATGAGTCCCACAGGACGTTACGTCTGCGTCATTCCATTTGGGCTGACGCCGGAACAAACCGCCGAGCGCCTGCGTAAGGCCATGAGGGCGGGCCGCGGCGCGCAAGCCTGCTAAGGCTGGACTCCGTTAAGCCTAACCGTGGTATGCTGCGCCGCACAAGGGATAGGCCATGCTCTATACGCTTTACGAGGCCGGATATTACCTGAGCACCCCCTGGCGCTCGGCGACGCGGCTGACCCGGGATTTCTGGAACTCGCCGCTCAATCCGGCCAAGGACACCGAGGTGGGCCGCCGCATCTTCGCCGGCGCCGACCTGCTGGCGAACCTGACGCGTCGATACGGAAGACCCGCGTGGGGGATCGACTCGGTGGAGATCGACGGCCACAGCGTCCGCGTCCGGCCGACCGAGGTGTGGAGCAGCCCCTGGGTGAAGCTCACCCACTTTGCGCGCGACATGGCCGACATGCGCACCGCCGGCCGCCGCGAGCTGGAGCCCGCGGTGCTGATCGTGGCGCCGCTGTCGGGGCACTACGCCACCCTGCTGCGCGGCACCGTGCAGGCGTTCCTGCAGGACCACGAGGTGTTCATCAGCGACTGGTCCAACGCCCGCGACGTGCCGATCCTCGAGGGCCGCTTCGACCTCAACGACTACATCGACCAGGTCCAGGCGATGCTGCGCAAGCTGGGCCCGCGCCCGCATGTGGTGGCCGTCTGCCAGCCGGGCCCCGCGGTTCTGGCCGCCGCCTCTATGATGAGCGAGGACGGCGATCCCTGCCGGCCCGCCACCATGACCTTCATGGGCTCGCCGATCGACGCGCGCTTTTCGCCCACGGTGACCAACAAGCTGGCGGAGGAGAAGCCTTTCGCCTGGTTCGCCTCCAACATGATCTACACGGTGCCGCCACCCTATCCGGCGTTCGGCCGGCGGGTCTATCCGGGCTTCGTCCAGCTCTACAGCTTCATGTCGATGAACGCCGAGAAGCACCAGGAGGCGCACCGCCGCTACCTGTTGCAGCTGATGGAAGGCGACGGGGATTCCGCGGAGAAGCACCTGGAGTTCTACGACGAGTACCTCTCGGTGCTGGACCTGACCGAGGAGTTCTATCTCCAGACCGTCGACGAGGTGTTCCAGCGCCACACCCTGCCCAAGGGCGAGATGCAGCACCGCGGGCGGCCGGTGCGGCCCCAGTCGATCCGCGACATCGGGCTGCTGACCGTCGAAGGCCAGAACGACGACATCTCCGGCATCGGCCAGACCCAGGCGGCGCACGCGCTGTGCTCCAACCTGCCGGACGCCTTCAAGCAGGACTATGTGCAGCCGCACGTGGGTCACTACGGCGTCTTCAACGGCAAGCGGTTCCGCGAGGAGATCTATCCGCGGGTGCGCGCCTTCATCCGCCAGGGTGAGGCGGGCTTCGGCCGGCGGGTCCTCGCCGCCTAGTGTGCTGGATCTGAAGTTCGCCCGCATGTTGGATCGCGCTCGATGCGAACTTCAGACCCAAAAAGCACACTAGAAGACATGGACTGGCTAGTGTCCTTATCGATCCCGAAGTTCGTCGGAGCCCGCCATGGGCGCTTGCGCACTTCGGAATCGGGACACTAGGTCCGAAATGGCCCTGTTCAAGCGCAGCTTCGCCGACGGCGACCGGCTGGAGGTGGCCGGGGCTGTCGTCCGGCTCAAGGTCCACCGCCAGGCGCGGCGGGTGTCGCTGCGTCTGGACCGCGGCAAGCGCGAGATCGTCGCCGTCGCGCCCTCTGTGAAGCGGCTGCCTGAGGCGGCGGCCTTCGCCCGCGAGCGGGCGCATTGGATCGTCGACCGCCTGGCCGAACTGCCGCAGAGCGAAACGCTCGCGCCGGGGATGACGATCAGCCTGTTCGGGGAGCCGGTTCGGCTGGAGGCCGGGTCCGGCCGGGCGCGCTGGATCGCGCCCAGCGGCGCGGCGTCGGCCCGCATCGCCGCCATGGGCGAGGGCGAGGGGTTCACGAGAGCGGTGGTGCTGCAGATCCGCAGGCGGGCGCTGGTCGTGATGACCGAGCGCACGCTCGTCTACGCCGAGCGCCTCGCCGCGCCGGTCCCGAGGGTCGCGATCACCGACGCCCGCTCGCGCTGGGGCTCCTGCACGCCGGCGGCGAGAGCGGCGCCGGCGACCATCCGCTATTCCTGGCGCCTGGCGCTCGCGCCCTTCGCGGTCGCCGACTACGTGGCCGCCCACGAATGCGCGCACCTGCGCGAACTCAACCATGGCCCGAAGTTCTGGGCCCACGTCCACGCCCTGGTGGGCGACCACCGCCCGCATCGGGCCTGGCTTCGCGCCGAGGGCGCCCGGCTGCACGCCTTCGGGGCTGTCTAAGCTAGTAAGGCGTCGGTTCCGGCTCCGGCGGACGGGCCGGCGGCGCTTCGATGACCGGCGCCTCCACCAGCGGGGCCAGGAGGTCGCCGATCGGGTCCGGCTGGGCCTCGGTCGGCGGCGCGACGCCGCCGGGGATCGGCTGGACCTTCAGGCGGGGCAGGGCGGTGGCCATGTAGTCATGCCAGATGCTGGCCGGCGCGCCGCCGCCGGTGACCTTCTTCATCGGCGTGTTGTCGTCGCGCCCGACCCAGACGGCGGTCACGAAGCCGCCCGTGTAGCCGACGAACCAGGCGTCACGGTAGTCGCTGGTGGTGCCGGTCTTGCCGGCGATGTCGTAGCCGCCGAGCTTCGCGCGCCCACCGGTCCCGGCGGCGATCACCTGGCGCAGCATCTGGTTCATGTACTGCAGGGCCGGCGAGCCGATCACCGAGCGCCGCTCGGGCTTGTCGACGCCGTGGTCGTAGAGCACCCGGCCCGAGGCGGTGCGGATCCGCTCCACGCCGTAGCCGCGGGCGAAGAAGCCGCCGTTTGAGAAGGGCGCATAGGCCTGGGCCATCTCCATGGGGCTGACCTCGACGGCGCCCAGGGCCATGGAGGGGTCGAGCTGGATCTTCGAGGTGATGCCCAGCCGCCGCGCCGTGGAAGCGACGTTGCCGGTCCCCACCTCGTTGGCGAGCCTGGCGGCCACGGTGTTAATCGACTGGGCCAGGGCGGTCTGCAGGGTGATCGCGCCCAGGTACCGGCCGGTGTAGTTCTTGGGCTCCCAATTGCCGATCGTCACCGGCTCGTCGACCACCATCACGTCGGGCGTGCGCCCCTGCTCCATGGCGGTCAGGTAGACGAAGGGCTTGAACGAGGAGCCGGCCTGGCGGCGCGCCATGGTGGCGCGGTCGAACTGGGATTGCGCATAGGAGGTGCCGCCCACGTAGGAGCGGATCCGCCCCTCGCCATCGATGGCCACCAGCGCGCCCTGCTGGACGCCTTCCTTGGCCGCGCGCGCGACGCCATTGCGCACCGCCGCCTCGGCGGCGACCTGCAACGGCAGGTCCAGTGTGGTCTCGACCACCAGGTCCTCGGTGGGTTCGCCGACCAGGGCGCGGACCTGGTCGTCCACCCAGTCGGTGAAATACTGGGCGCGCTGGTTGGCCAGGGTGGGGTTGACCCGGACCGGCGTGGCGAAGGCCTCCGCCCGCTGCTCCGGGGTGATCGCGTGGTCGCGCACCATCTCGTCCAGCACCACGGTGGCCCGCCGCTCCGCCCGTTCGGTGGCCGCCACCGGGCTGTAGCGCGAGGGGCCCTTCATCATCCCGGCCAGCAGGGCGGCCTCGCCCAGGGTGAGCTGCGAGGCCGGCTTGGCGAAGTAGCGCTGGGAGGCGGCCTCGATGCCATAGGCCCCGGCGCCGAAGTAGACCCGGTTCAGGTAGAGCGACAGGATCTCCTGTTTGGAGAATTTTGCCTCCAGCCAGACCGCCAGGATCAGCTCCTGGGCCTTGCGGCGATAGGTTTGCGCCGGCGTCAGGAACAGGTTTCGGGCGAGTTGCTGGGTGATCGTCGAGCCGCCGCGCAGCGAGCCGCCGCGATGGGTGGCGTTGTAGATCTGCGAGCGGACGATCCCCCAGGGATTGAAGCCCGGGTGGTAGTAGAACCAGCGGTCCTCGATGGCGATGAACGCCTTGGGCACGTAGGGCGGCAGTTTCGCCAGGTCGACTGGCGGCGCGAACTGGCTGCCGCGCACCGCCACCAGGCCGCCCGAGCGGTCGAGGTAGGAGATCGAGGGCTGGCGCTTGACGTCGTAGAGCTTGGAGGTGTCGGGCAGGTCCACCGCGAACACGGCGAAGAAGGCGACGCTGAAGATCACCCCCCAAACGCCCAGCACCATCGTCCAGTAGAACAGGGCCTGAAGCGGCGTGCGCCGATGCCGGGAAGCGTCCGGGCGGCGACCCGCGCCCCCAGGCGGCTGCGCGTTGGCCATGTCTCGTCCTAGTGGGGCGCCCCGCCCGGGGCGACGTTTATCCGAAGGTGGTTAAGCGCGCGACAAGATTGACGAGAGGTGAACGGCCGCCGCTGCGCGCGCTTCGCGTGGGGGCGCTCTGCAATGCTGCAGAGCCAGGCTGCGGAAATGGGCCTTCGTCGCGCGCGGGCTCGCTTGTATCTTAGCAGTGCTCAGTTGGGATCAGTTCCTCCCCGAACGCCTGGAGACAGCGCCATGACGCGTCCGACCCTGGCCGCCTTCGCGGCCCTCTTCGCCCTGGCCGCCGCCAGCGCCGCCGCCGCGGAGCCCGTCACCGTCACCCTGCAGACTCCGCTCCCCGCCAAGATGCGGGTGATCGCCGGCGGCGCGGCTTTCCAGTGCGAGGCGGCCGTGTGCGTGGCCGCCCAGCCCGGATCGCGCACCTTCGCGGCGGCGACCTGCCATGACCTGGCCAAGGCGGTGGGCCCGATCACCGCCTTCCAGGTCCCGTCGAAGGCCCTCGACGCGCGCAAGCTGGACCAGTGCAACGCCGGCGCGACCAGCCCGGCGCAGCTTGCCAACCGCTGAGGCGGCGCCCGGGTTTCGCGCCCCTCCCGGGGCTCGCCGGACGAATTGCTGACCTTGGAGCCGGGCTCGGTTGCGGCGCCGCAGAACGCATGCTATCAGGCGCGCGGCTTTGGGACGGGGGCCATTCAGGCCCTGTCGGCCTGTGTGCTTTTTCTAAGCGCTTTCAAGCCTTTAGTCCGCAGTAGAGCTTCTTCTGCCGCGGCTTTCGAGACGCATCGGGCGGACAACCAAGTGGCGGATGATTCCAAGGCTTCGAATGTGGGTGAGCGCTACGCGCAAGCCCTCTTCGATCTGGCGAGTGACGAGAAGTCGACGGCGGCCGTCGAGGCCGACCTGAAATCCCTGAAGGCGGCGATCGCGGAGAGCCGCGACCTGCAGATTCTGCTGGGCTCGCCGGCGTTCACGGCGGACGCCAAGGGCGCCGGCCTCTCGGCCATCGCGGCCCAGGCCAGATTCCACCCGACCACCGTCAAGTTCCTGGGCCTGCTGGCCGCCAACGGGCGGGCGAGCGCGCTCTCTGCGGTGATCAAGGCCTTCGAGGCGCTGTCGGCCGCCGCCCGCGGCGTGGTGTCGGCCCAGGTGGTCACCGCCACGCCCCTCACCGACGCCCAGGGCCGCGGCGTCGCCGCCGCCCTGCGCCAGGCGCTCGGCAAGGATCCCGAAATCGAAACCCGCGTCGACCCCTCGATCCTAGGCGGGATCAAGGTCCAGGTCGGCTCGCGCCTGTTCGACGCTTCGCTCCGCTCGAAGCTCGACTCCCTCAAGTTCGCCCTCAAGAGA
>Ga0070668_100000716_pt1 | contig 22745 bp, 16 predicted proteins | sample KBSS43metaG_FD_64661 | JGI IMG/M metagenome (GOLD analysis project Ga0070668, IMG submission 64661) | Switchgrass rhizosphere microbial communities from Kellogg Biological Station, Michigan, USA - KBS S4-3 metaG | ecosystem: Host-associated > Plants > Roots > Rhizosphere > Soil ...
GCCGCGTTCCTCTGGTCGCTCGACCGGCTGGCCCACGAGCCGGTGCCCGAGGACCCGCGGCGACGCTGCCGAGTGCTCTACGTCAGCCCGCTCAAGGCGCTGGCGGTCGATGTCGAGCGCAACCTGCGGGCCCCGCTGACCGGCATCCGGCAGGCCTCCGGCCGGCTCGGCATCCCGCCGCCCGAGATCACCGTCGGGATGCGCACCGGGGACACGCCCGCCGACGAGCGCCGGCTCTTCGCGCGCACCCCGCCGGACATCCTGATCACCACGCCCGAGTCGCTCTTTCTCCTGCTCACCTCCGCCGCGCGCGACTCGCTGCGCGGGGTCGAGACGGTGATCGTCGACGAGGTGCACGCGGTGGCCGCCACCAAGCGCGGCGCCCACCTGGCGCTCTCCCTGGAGCGGCTGGACGCGCTGCTCGGCCGCCCGGCCCAGCGGGTCGGCCTGTCCGCGACGGTGCGCCCGATCGACGAGACCGCGCGCTTCCTCGGCGGGGCGCACGACGTCGACATCGTCCAGCCGCCCTCCGCCAAGACCATCGAGGTGGCCGTCGAGGTGCCGGTGGAGGACATGACCCGCCTCGACGAGCTGCCCACTGATCAAGCCCGAGAATTTGGGGACGCCGACGATCCGGGCGGCGGCCGGCACACGCCGTCGATCTGGCCGGCGGTCGAGGAGCGGGTTCTCGACCTGGTCCAGGCGCACCGGTCGACGATCGTCTTCGCCAACTCGCGGCGCGGCGCCGAGCGGCTCTGTGCCCGCATCAACGAGTTGGCCGCCGAGCGGGCCGGCCTGGTCCTGGCCCAGCCGACCCGGTCGCCGGCCGAGGTGATGGCCCAGGCCGGCCAGGCGGGCGGCGCGCCGCCGGTGGTCGCCCGGGCGCACCACGGCAGCGTCTCCCGCGAGGAGCGCAAGCAGATCGAGGAGGCGCTGAAATCCGGCCGGCTGCCCGCCGTGGTGGCGACGTCCAGCCTGGAGCTGGGCATTGACATGGGCGCGGTCGACCTGGTGGTGCAGATCGAGGCGCCGCCGTCGGTGGCCGCCGGCCTGCAGCGCATCGGCCGGGCCGGCCACCAGGTGGGTGCGGTCTCGCGTGGCGTCGTCTTCCCGAAACATCGCGGCGACCTGGTCTCCTGCGCGGTGGTGGCGGAGCGGATGGCGGCCGGCGCGATCGAGGAGCTGCGTTACCCACGCAACCCGCTCGACGTGCTGGCCCAGCAGATCGTCGCGATGGTCGCGCTGGATGCCTGGCACGTCGACGACCTCGCCGCGCTGGTGCGCCGCGCGGCACCGTTCGCGGAGCTGCCCGACTCGGCGCTGCACGCGGTGCTCGACATGCTCTCCGGGCGCTACCCGTCCACCGCCTTCGCCGAGCTGCGCCCGCGGCTCGTCTGGGATCGGGCCACCGACCAGCTCACCGGCCGGCCGGGGGCGCAGCGGCTCGCCGTGACGAGCGGCGGCACGATTCCCGACCGGGGCATGTTCGGCGTGTTCCTGGCCGGCTCGGAGCGCTCCTCGCGGGTCGGCGAACTGGACGAGGAGATGGTGTACGAGTCGCGCGTCGGCGACATCTTCCTGCTCGGCTCGACCTCTTGGCGGATCGAGGACATCACCCCCGACCGGGTGCTGGTCACCCCCGCTCCGGGCGCGCCGGCCCGGATGCCGTTCTGGAAGGGCGACTCGATCGGCCGCCCGGTCGAGCTGGGCCGGGCCATCGGGGCACAGCTGCGTTCGCTGGTCCGGGCCGGCGACGACAAGGCCACCGAGACGCTGCGCTCGGCCGGGCTCGACGAGTGGGCCGCCGGCAACCTGGTGGCCTATCTGCGCGAGCAGCGCGAGGCCACCCGCAACCTGCCGGACGACCGCACCGTCGTGGTCGAGCGCTTCCGCGACGAACTGGGCGACTGGCGGATGACCGTGCACTGCGTGCTCGGCGCCCGGGTCAACGCGCCCTGGGCCCTCGCGATCGCCCGCCGCCTCACCGAGCGGTATGGGGTGGACGGCCAGGTCATGCCGTCCGACGACGGCATCGTGGTGCGGCTGCCGGACACGGCGGAGGAGCCGCCCGGCGCCGATCTGGTGGCGTTCGATCCCGACGAGATCGCCCAGCTCGTCGAGGAGTCGGTGGGCACGTCGGCGCTGTTCGCCTCGCGGTTCCGGGAGTGCGCGGCCCGGTCGCTGCTGCTGCCGCGGCGCGACCCGCGCCGTCGCCAGCCGCTCTGGCAGCAGCGCCAGCGTTCGGCCCAGCTGCTCGACGTGGCGCGCGAGTTCGCCGACTTCCCGGTCACGCTGGAAGCGGCCCGCGAGTGCCTGCAGGACGTTTTCGACGTGCCCGGCCTGGTCGGCCTGATGCGCGAGTTCGCCGGCCGCAAGGTGCGTCTCGTCGAGGTGGAGACGCCGCGGCCGTCGCCGTTCGCCCGGTCGCTGCTGTTCGGCTACGTCGGCGCGTTCCTCTACGAGGGCGACGCGCCGCTGGCCGAGCGGCGGGCCGCCGCGCTCGCGCTCGACTCCACGCTGCTCGGCGAGCTGCTCGGCCGGGTCGATCTGCGGGAGCTGCTCGACCCCGAGGTGGTCGCGGAGACCGAGGCACAGCTGCAATGGCTGACCGAGCAGCGCCGGCCGCGCGACGCCGAGGACACCGCCGAGGTGCTGCGCCTGCTCGGCGACATGTCCGCCGCCGAGCTGGCGGCGCGAGGGGTCGAGGCGGCCTGGCCCGTCGAGCTCGAGGCGGCTCGCCGGGCGATTCGCATCCGGGTGGCCGGTGCGGAGCGGTGGATCGGCATCGAGGACGCGGGCCGCTATCGCGACGCGCTCGGCGTGGCGCTGCCCGTCGGGGTGCCGGAGGCCTATCTGGAACCGGTGGCCGACCCGCTCGGTGATCTCGTCGCGCGCTATGCCCGTACGCATGGGCCGTTTGCCGCGGCGACCTGCGCGGCCCGGTTCGGGCTGGGCGTCTTCGTGGTGGAGCAGGCGCTCAAGCGGCTCAGCGCCACCGGCCGGGTGTCCTCCGGCGAATTCTCCCCGGGCGGCGCCGGCAGCGAGTGGTGCGACGCCGAGGTCCTGCGCATGCTGCGCCGCCGGTCGCTGGCCGCGTTGCGCCGCGAGATCGAACCGGTGCCGCCCCGGGTGTTGGCCACCTTCCTGCCGCGCTGGCACCAGATCGGCGGCAACGCGCGCGGCGTCGACGCGCTGGCCGCGTCGATCGAGCAGCTGCAGGGCATCGCGGTGCCGGCCTCGGCCTGGGAACGGCTGGTGCTGCCGGCCCGGGTCGCCGACTACGCGCCGCCGCAGCTCGACGAGCTGTGCGCCGGCGGCGACGTGCTCTGGGCCGGCTCCGGGTCGATCACCGGCCACGACGGCTGGGTGACGCTCGCCTGGGCCGACAGCGCCCCGCTGCTGCTGCCGCCGCCCGACGAGGAGCTGGCGCTGACCCCGCTGCACCAATCGGTGCTGGCGGCGCTCGGCGACGGGCAGGCGCTGTTCTTCCGCCCACTGTCCGAGCGGGTCGGCGCCACCGACGACACGGCGGTCGCCGCCGCCGTGTGGGACCTGGTCTGGGCCGGCCACCTGACCAACGACACGTTCGCGCCGCTGCGGGCCATGCTCGGCGGCAGCGGCGCACACCGGGCCAAGGCGGCCCCGGCCCGCACCCGCTATCGCCGGCCGGGCCGGCCGGTGATGCCGTCGCGTGGCGGGCCGCCGGCCATGGCGGGCCGCTGGTCGCGCCTGCCCGATCGCGACCTCGACCCGACCCGGCGGGCCGCGGCCCTCGCCGACCTGCTGCTCGAACGGCACGGCGTGGTCACCCGGGGCGCGGTGATGGCCGAGGGGGTGACCGGCGGGTTCGCCGCCGTCTACCCGGTGCTCGGCGCGCTCGAGGAGCGTGGGGCGGCCCGTCGCGGGTACTTCGTCGAGGGCCTGGGTGCGGCGCAGTTCGCGGTGCCCGGCGCGGTCGACCGGCTGCGGGCCCTGGCCGAGCCAGCCCAGCCGGGCAAGCGCACCGGCGCGGTAGTGCTGGCCGCGACCGACCCGGCCAACCCCTACGGCGCGGCCCTGCCCTGGCCCGACCGCATCGTCGACAGCGGCGACGGCGAGCCGACCGCCAAGGCCGGTCACCGCGCGGGCCGCAAGGCCGGGGCGCTGGTCGTCCTGGTCGGCGGCGATCTGGTGCTGTATGTCGAGCGTGGCGGCCGCACCCTGCTGTCCTTCGTGGACGACCCGGAGGAGCTGGTCGCCGCGGGCCAGGCCCTGGCCGCATCGGTCAAATCGGGCGCGCTGGGCCCGATGTCGGTGGAACGCGCCGACGGCGAGTCGGTGCACTCCTCGCCGCTGCGCGACGCGCTGACGGCGGCGGGCTTCCGCGCCACGCCACGAGGCTTGCGCCTGCGCGGCTGACCACCCACACCGTTGCTGTGGCGGGTGGTTAGAGCTGGGGTGCTACCTCGGCGGCGATGAGTTCCACGTGGGCCAGGTCGGCGAGGTCCAGCACCTGGAGGTACATGCGGGTGGCGCCGGCCTCGGCGTACCGCTTGATGGTCGCCACGGCCTCGGCCGGCGTGCCGACGATGCCACCGCCGGCGCGGAGTTCCGCGGGCTCCCGGCCGATCGCCGACGCCCGGCGGCGCACCTCGGCATCGTCGCGGCCCACGCAGAGCACGGCCGCCGCGGAGAACGCCGGCGGCTCGGTCCGGCCGATCCGGGCGCTGGCCGCGCGCACCCGCTCGTACGCGGGGGTGGCGTCTTCGACCTTGCCGAACGGGACGTTGAACTCGTCGGCGAAGCGGGCCGCCAGCAGCGGGGTGCGGGTCTTGCCGTGGCCGCCGATGATGATCGGCGGGCGCGGCGACCGGGCCGGCTTGGGCAGCGCGGGCGAGTCGGTGAGCTGGTAGTGCTTGCCGCGGAAGCCGAATTTCTGCCCCGCCGGCGTGGCCCACAGGCCGGTGATGATCTCAAGTTGTTCGGTGAGCCGGTCGAAACGTTCGCCGACCGGCGGGAACGGGATGCCGTAGGCGGTGTGCTCGGCCTCGTACCAGCCGCCGCCGAGGCCCAGCTCGATCCGGCCGCCGCTCATCGCGTCGGCCTGGGCGACCGCGATGGCCAGCGGCCCGGGCAGCCGGAAGGTGGCCGAACTGACCAGCGTGCCGAGCCGGATCCGGGAGGTCTGCACGGCCAGCGCGGCGAGCGTGAGCCAGGCGTCGGACGGGCCGGGCAGGCCGTCTCCGCCCATCGCCGCACGGAAGTGGTCGGAGCGGAAGAAACCGTCGAATCCGCCGTCCTCGGCGGCGCGGGCGACCCGAAGCAGATCGTCGTGGGTTGCCCCTTCCTGGGGCTCGGTGAAGATCACGAGACGCATGGATCCAGCCTGCCAGAGATCACGCGGCGCGCCCCGCCGGGCGTACCGCACACAATCCGTACCGGGGCAGTAACGTGAACGACCATGGCCGGGTATGCATGGATCAGTCTCACCACCGATTACGGCACGTTCGACGGCTTTGTCGCGGCATGCCACGGATCGATCGCGCGCATCGCGCCGGACGTACGGATCATCGACGTGACCCACCACGTGCCGCCGGCCGACGTCACCCGGGGCGCCGCCGTGCTCGCGCAGACCGCGCCGCACCTGCCGGCCTCGGTGCACGTCGCGGTCGTCGATCCCGGCGTGGGCACGGCCCGGCGCGGCATCGTGCTCGGCACCTCGAACGGCGTGCTGGTCGGGCCGGACAACGGGGTGCTGATCTGGGCCGCCGAGGCGCTCGGCGGGATCGAGTCGGCGCACGAGCTGACCAACAAGGACTGGTTCCTCGGCGACGTGTCGCGCACCTTCCATGGCCGCGACGTGTTCGCCCCGGCGGCCGCGCGGATCGCCGCGGGCGCGCCCCTGTCCGACGCCGGCCCGCCGGTCGACCCGGCCACCCTGGTCCGCCTTGCCGACCCGGTCGTGTCGGTCGGCGACGGCTGGCTGGAGGCCGAGGTGATGACGGTCGACCGGTTCGGCAACGTGCAGCTGGCCGCGGAGGGGTCGACGCTGGCCGGCCTCGGCCCGGAATTGATGGTCAACGGCAACGTCCGGGCCCGCCGGGGCACCACCTTCGGCGACGTGGACCCCGGCGACCTGCTCGTCTTCGAGGACTCGGCCGGCCGCGTCGCGCTCGCGATCAACAACGGCCGGGCCGTGGTCGTCCTCTCGGTCCGCCCGGGCGACATCGTGCGGATCACCGAGCGCTAACCGAGGCGGATCTGGTCGCGTGCCTTGGCGTAGACGCGCTCGCCGGTCAGGCGCCAGAGCAGCCGGGCCGGGGCGGGCAGCTCCGCCAGGAACCGCTTCTTCTCCTCGGGGGTGGCCTCCTCCAGGATCGCGCCGAGGAAGACCAGCGCCAGCTTGCCCTTGGGGAGGATGGCCTTGCCGCGCTCGCCCAGGGCCTTCCACTCGGCCGGGGTGAGGTACTGCTCGACCAGCGGCAGGATCTCCCGCTCCTCGTCGGCGAGGTGTTCGTCGAGGGCGACCGCGGCCTGGGCGAGCACGTCGGCCAGTTCGTCGCGGTCGGCGGCCAGCGCCCGGGCCCGCCAGCGGGGCAGCAGCTCCTCGACCCGGGCCAGCGGGGCGTGCAGCCGGTCGTGCTGGGCCTCCATCCGGTTGATCAGTTCGGCCTGCATCGGGACCCGGGCCAGCATCAGCGGCCAGAGCAGCTCGTCTTCGCCGGTGTGGTGGTGGTGCAGGCCCTGAGCCAGGTTGCCGAGGTGCTCGGCAAGGACGCCGGCCCGTGCGGTGTCGCCCGGACGGACCGCCCGGATCAGTGCGGGAGCCATCCGGAATTCGCGGCGGAAGACTCGGTGGACGACGATCATGTCCCAGGTGTCGGTGCGTTCGGTGGTGCTCGTTGTGGTCATGAGAGCAGGCTCTCCCGGTCGACTTGCAGACTGTTTGCATGTCACCTGCACTCGTATGCTCGGCCGGTGCTGATCGCCCGCGTCCTCGGGACGACCGAGGTGGAGACGGACGGGACCAGGGTCGAGCTGGGCGGCCCGCAGCCCCGCCGGCTCGTCACCGCCCTGCTCGCGGCCGAGGGCCGGCCGGTCTCCGAGGGCGTGCTCACCGAGGCGGTCTGGGGCGACGAGCCGCCGGCGAACCCGACCGGGTCGCTTCAGGCCTACGTGTCGCGGCTGCGCCGGCAGCTCGGCCGGCATCCGCTGGCCCGCGCGGGTGACGGCTATCGGCTGACGGTGGACGACACGGACGCGGCGCGGTTCACGGCCGATGTCCGGCGCGGCCGGCAGCTGCTCGACGACGAACGGCCCGGTGAGGCGCTGCGGGCCTTCGACGCGGCGCTGGCGCGATGGCGCGGGGAGGCGTTCGCCGATCTTCCGGAGACCGTCGCCCGGACCCGCCTGAACGAGCTCCGTGCGGTGGCCGTGGAGGAGCGGCTCGCGGCCCGTCTGGCGGTCGGCGACGCCCCCGGCGCGGTGGCCGAGCTCGAGTCGGCGGTCCGCGCGGAGCCGTACCGGGAGCGCCGCTGGGAGCTGCTGATCCTCGCGCTCTACCGCAGCGGGCGCCAGGCCGGCGCGCTCGCCGCCCTGCGGCGGGTCCGCGCCCGGCTCGCCGACGAGCTGGGCATCGACCCCGGCCCCGCGTTGCAGGAGTTGGAGGGCCGGCTGCTCGCCCAGGATCCGCGCCTGCTGCTGCCGAGCCGGCCGACCGCCCCGGTACGGCCGCTCTCGCACTTCTTCGGCCGGGCGCACGAGCTCGCCGCCCTGGACGAACTGACCGCGGCGAGCCGGCTGGTGAGCCTGGTGGGCCCCGGCGGGGCCGGCAAGACCCGGCTGGCCGTCGAGTTCGCCGCCGCCCGGCAGCCGTGGTTCGTCCGGCTCGCCGACGTCGGCGACGCCGAGCTGGTGCCGGCCACCGTGGCCGCCGCGGTCGGGGTGCGCGGCTCGACCGTCGAGGCGATGGTCACCGCGCTGGCAGAGCGGCCCGGCCTGCTGCTGCTGGACAACTGCGAGCACCTGGTCGCGGCGGTCGCCGAGCTGGCCCTGGAGCTGCTCGCCCGCTGTCCCGAGCTGCGGGTGCTCGCCACCAGCCGGGAGCCGCTCGGGGTGGACGGGGAGCGCCTGTTGCCGGTGGCACCGCTGCCGGCCGCCGACGCGGTCGCGCTGCTCACCGACCGGATCACCGCGGTGCGGCCGGGCTGGCGGCCCGATCCGGCCGAGTCGGCCCAGCTCGACGAGCTGGCCGCGGCGCTGGACGGCATCCCGCTGGCCCTGGAGCTGGCCGCCGCCCGGGCCCGGGTGCTCAGCCTCGGCGACCTGCTGGAGATGCTGCACGACCGGTTCCCGGCGCTCGGCCCGGTGCCGCGCGGCGCGCTGGCCCCGCACCAGACACTGGAGGCCGCGGTGGCGTGGAGCGTCGACCTGCTCTCCCCGGCTGACCGGGCGGTGGTGTTGCGCCTGTGGCCGTTCGAGGGCGGGTTCCCGCTGTCCGCGCTCGAGGACGACCTGGATGCGCTGTCCACGCTGGTGGCCCGCTCGGTGGTGGTGGCCGACACGACGGTGACGCCGACCCGGTACCGGTTGCTGGAGATCGTCCGGGCGTACTGCCGGGAACACGACCCGGACCGGGCGGGCAGCCGCCGCCAGCACGCGGCCTGGGTGCGGACGATGGTCGAGCGGTTGACCCGGGACCTGCGCGGCGAACGGTCGGCGCACGCGATCCGGCTGCTCAACCGGGAGCTGCCCAACCTGCGCGCCGGCATCGTCCACGACCTGGTGGCCGCGCCCGCGGCGGCGTTGCGCACGGCCGGGCTGCTGGAGTGGTTCTGGTTCCGCGGCGGGCACGTCGTCGACGGCCTACGGCTGCTGCGGGCGGCGCTGGCCGGGGCCCCGGACGCGGCGCCCACCGATCGGGCGCGGGCCTGGGCGGCCGCGGGGACGCTGCGGTTCCTGACCGGGGATGTCGACGCGGCGACCGAGGACCTGGGCCGGGCCATCGAGGCGCTGGGTGACGACCCGGACCGCGAGGGATGGTCCCTACGCGCCCAGTTGCACTACTACGAGTCGCTGCTGTCGGCGCAGCGCGGAGACTACGCGGCAGCAGTCGACCAGGGCCACCTGGCGATTGCGGTGGCCCGCCGCTTCGGCGAGGACTGGCAGATCGCGAACGGGATGATCTCGCTCGGCTGGGCCCAGGTGGGTGCGGGCGAGTCGGCTGTCGGGTGCGCGACGCTGGCCGAGGCGACGGCTCGGGCGGAGGCGATCGGGCAGCGGTGGACGACCGCGATGAGCACGCTGGTGCTGGCCCGGGCCCGGCTGCGCGCGGCGGCCTCGGAGCCGGCCGATCCGGCCGCCGCGCTCGTGCTGCTGCGCCGGGCGGCCCGCCTGTTCGCCGGCGAGGACGACGTGGGCAACGTGCTGGCCTGCCTGCACACCGGGGCGTACGCGCTGATCGAGGTGGGACGCCCCGCGGACGGAGCCGCGCTCGCCGAAGCGGTGAAACGGGAGGCCACCCGGCGTGGCCTGTACGCCGGGTCGCTCGACCCGATCGGCGCGGCCGCGCTGGAGGCGGCCCTGGCCCGCATCGGCCGGGCAGTCACCGGGCGGGAGGCCGACCCGCTGGACGAACCGGCGATGCTTGCGCTGCTCGGCGCGGGGAACGATTGACCCATGCCCGAGGGGGACACCGTCTGGAACACCGCCCGCGTGCTGGAGCGACAGCTGACCGGGGAGGTGCTCACCGGCTCCGACTTCCGGGTGCCCCGGCTGGCCACCACCGACCTGAGCGGCTGGACCGTGGCGGAGTCGGCGAGCCGCGGCAAGCACCTGCTGCTCCGGCTCACCCGGGACGGTGCGGCACCGCACACGTTGCACTCACACCTGCGGATGGACGGCACGTGGCGGGTCTACGCCGCGGGCGAACGCTGGTCCGGCGGTCCGGGACACCTGATCCGGGTGGTGCTGCGCACCGCGGCCTCGGTGGCGGTCGGCTACCACCTGCACGAGGTCGCGCTCGTCCCGACCGCCCAGGAGGAGTCGCTGCTCGGCCACCTCGGCCCGGATCTGCTGGGCGCCGACTGGGACGCGGCCGAGGCCGTCCGCCGGATCGCCGCACAGCCCACCGCGAGCATCGCCGCGGCGTTGCTCGACCAGCGCAACCTCGCCGGGATCGGCAATCTGTACAAGGCGGAGACGCTGTTTCTGCGGGGGTTGTGGCCGTGGACCCCGGTGGCCGGCGTGCCGGATCTCGCCGGGGTGGTGGAGCTCGCGCAGAAGCTCGTCGCCTCGAACCGGGGCAGGTGGTCGCAGAGCACCACCGGGTCGGTGCGGCGTGGCGAGACCACCTATGTCTATGGCCGGCGCGCGCTGCCGTGCCGTCGCTGCGGCACCGCGATCCAGAAGGCCGAGCAGGACGAGCGGGTCACTTACTGGTGTCCGCGCTGCCAGCCCAAGCCCTAGAGGGAGGGCGCGGGCGGGCGCTTCAGCTCGGAGAGGCCCTCGGCCAGGCCGCGCAGCCGGTCGGTGGCGTCGATCAGGCCGGCGAACGCCGGATGCTTGGCGTCGGCCAGCGGGTGCCCGTCCTCGGCCACATAGCTGGCGGCCGCGGCCACCAACCGCTCGTAGGCCGCGACGCCCTCGGTGAACTGATCGGCCAGGCTCGCGTGCGACTCGGTCAGGGCCGTACGTCCCTCGGGCGGGGTGATCGGCAGGGCCCGCTCGACGCTCGCCACCCGCTGACCGAGGTCGCGCAGCCACTGCTCGGCCGCCGCCGCCTCGAGCAGCGCCGCCTCGCCGGGCCCGGTGAGCCGGCCGGCGAGTCCGGTCAGGGTTGCCGAGGCGCGGTCGAGCCGGTCCCAGGCCTGGGTGATCGCCGAGCCGCGCAGCGCTATCCGGCCGCGCTGGCGGCGGACCTCGTTGAGGACTGTGCGCCCGGCCGGGAACCGCTCGATCGCCGCGGTCAGCCGCCGGGCGGCCAGCGCCGGGTCGGGCGGCGCCGGCGCCGGCTCGGCGGCCAGCGCCCGGTGGTCGCTCCAGCGCCACCAGGCCAGCGCCGCGGAGGCGCCGGCCGTGCCGGCCCAGATCGCGTCGGCGACGCCGATCCCCTGGTAGGGAGTGAGGACGGCGGCGGCCGCGGCCAGGCCCCCACCCAGCACGCTCCACCGCCGCGCGGAGTTGCGCAGCCGCCGAAGCCGCCGGAAGTATCTGGTCCGCTCGTCCACCGTCGGTCCTCCCCGTCGCGCTGCCGGCTCAGCCGGCGGCGGTGGTGTCGCCCCGCTTCTGGTTCATGCTGGCGCGGATCTCGTCGAGCCGCGCGACGCTGGCCGGGTCGGCGGCCGGTGCCTGCTCGACGGCCGGCTGCTGCGCGGCGCTGCCGAGCTTTTCGCCGGCCATGCTGGCCCGGATCTGCTCCAGCCGGGACGAGCCGGCCAGGTCGAGGCTGGATTTCTGGACCTCGAGCATGCGGCCCTCGACCGAGTTGGAGGCCAGCTCGGCGCGGCCCATCGCGTTCGCATAGCGCTGCTCGATCTTGTCGCGGACCTCGTCGAGCGAGGGCGTGTTGCCGGGCGCGGCGAGCGACGACATCGACTCGAGCGACTTGGCCACCGTCTCCTGCATCTTGGCCTGCTCGAGCTGGCTCAGCAGGCGGGAACGCTCGGCGATGCGTTGCTGGAGCACCATCGCGTTGTTCTCCACCGCCTTGCGGGCCTGGCCGGCCGCGCCGAGCGCCTGGTCGTGCAGGGTCTTGAGGTCTTCCATCGACTGCTCGCCGGAGACCAGCTGGGTGGCCAGCGTCTGGGCGGTCGCCTCGTACTTCTGCGCCTCGGCCTCGTCGCCGGCGGCCCGGGCCCGGTCGGCCAGCACGAGCGCCTGGCGGGCCATGCCCTGCAGCTTCTCGACCTCGGACATCTGGCGAGACAGCTTCATCTCCAGCTGCCGCTGGTTGCCGATCACCGCCGCGGCCTGCTGCACGAGCGCCTGGTGTTGCCGCTGCGCGTCCTCGATGGCCTGCTGGATCTGGACCTTCGGGTCAGCGTACTCATCGATCTTTGCGCCGAAGAGCGCCATCATGTAACGCCAGCCCTTGACGAACGGGTTCGCCATCTCGCGGTATCCCCTCAATGTCGCTCGGTCTTCGGCGCCACCGACGCAGATCGAGGAGCTGTCGCGATGGCGCGTGCTTCGCTTGGTGCCACAGCCATCGTGTCAGCTCGACGCCACCGGCGTCACGTGACCTCCGGGGGATCTCAGGGTGTCCCCCAGGCTTCGAGGCTACGCGCTGTCCGGCCTCAGGGTCGATCCCGGATCCGTGGCGGACGGCAAACAGGCCGGGCCGCCCGTCAGGGCGGCCCGGCCTGGACGAAAGGAACCGGTCAGGCGGCGTACACCACGTCGCGTCGCGGCTTGCGGGTGGTGCGCAGCGTCGCCTTGAGCGGCGAGTCGTGGCGGACCGACACCGACACGTCGCCCTCCCGGGCGACCTTTTGCACCGGCGCCGACTTCTCGTCGACCGGCACGAGCACGCCCTCCATCTCCTCGGCGAGCGACAGCGTGTCGCTGACCTCGCCGAGCAGCTCGGAAAGACGCGCACCCAGCGCTTCACAGATGGCCGCGAGCAGCTCGCTGGACGCTTCCTTTTGGCCGCGCTCGATCTCGGACAGATACCCCAGGCTGACATTCGCGGCGGTGGACACCTCGCGCAGCGTGCGGTGCTGCCCCTGCCGGCGCGCCCGAAGTGCGTCGCCGATAACCCGGCGTAGCAGGACCATGGCACCTCCTCCTGCGGCGGGGCCGCCGGCACACGCCGGAGGCTTCCAGCAACCGTACCCGGTGCCGGCCACGCCGACATCCCGCCCCGCCGAATTCCGGGGCCACCCCCGGGCGGGACACTGCGGCAACGCCCCGGGCTCGGGAAACATTCCGCAGCTCAGGGAGCCTTTTGCAGGCACTCCGAGAGCAGCCGTAGAACGCTCGTCACACTTTCCGCGCGGATGGCCGCACGGTTTCCGGCGATATTCAGCTCCCGCACCGTCGAGCCGAACGGGGAGGCCACCGCGACATAGACGAGGCCGGGCGGCTTGCCGTCCTGCGGGTCGGGCCCGGCGACGCCGGTGGTGGCCAGGCCCCAGTCGGTCACGCAGCGTTGCCGGGCGCCCTCGGCGAGCGCGAGGGCGACATCGGGATCCACCGGCCCCCGCTCGGCCAGCAATGCCTCCGGTACGCCGGCGAGCTCATGTTTCAGCTCGGTGGCATAGACCACCAGGCCGCCGCGGTAGACGGCGCTCACCCCGGGGATCTCCACCACGGTGGCCGCGACCAGCCCGCCGGTCAGCGACTCGGCCGTTGCGAAGGTCTCGGAGCGTTCGACCAGGCGGTGCACGGCGGCCGCGGCGGCCACCTGCATCTCCGAAGGACTCTCCACGCCTGAAGATCCTATTGGGCGCGCGCGTCGCGGCGCAGGCGCAGGGCCTGGAGCACGTAGTCGGCCCCGGTCACCACGGTGACCACCAGGGCGGCGGCCATCAGCCCGATGCCGACGGCGTCGAACGGCTGCGGCACCGGCCACAGATACCAGGCGATGGCCGCGATCTGCAGCACCGTCTTGAGCTTGCCGCCCCGGCTGGCCGGGATGATGCCGTAGCGGATGACCCAGAAGCGCAGCGCGGTGACGCCCCACTCGCGGACCAGGATGAGCACCGTCACCCACCAGGGCAGCCGGTCGTAGACGGAGAGCAGGACCAGCGCGGTGCCGGTCAGCGCCTTGTCCGCGATCGGGTCGGCGACCTTGCCGAACGAGGTGACCATGGACCAGCGCCGGGCGATCCAGCCGTCCACGAAGTCGGTGGCCGAGGCGACGCAGAAGACCAGGCAGGCGGCTATCCGCGGGCCGGTGCCGGCGAGCTGGAACGTGACCACCAGGGCCAGGAAGACCGGAACCAGCACGATCCGCACCATGGTGAGGATGTTCGCCGGGTTGTACGGCGACACCACCCGCGGCGCCGCGACCGGAACCGGCTCGTCGGTCACCGGGCGGACACCGGCGCAGCGGAGATCATCTCGACCGGCACGGCGATCAGGTCGACGCCCTCGGTCGCGGTGACCCGCGCCCGCACGAGGTCGCCGGGACGCAGCGCGGCCAGGTCGACCCCCTGGTCCCCCGCGACGAGCGTGGTCGAGCCGTCCACCTCGGGCGCCTGGTGCTCGGCGCGGCCCTCGATCTCGCCGGCCTCGACGGTGTCGACGAGCACCTCGACCGTGGCGCCCAGCCGGTCCTCGGCCCGTTGGGCGCACAGCTCGTCGGCGAGCGTGACGACCCGGTCGTACCGGCGCTTGATGGTGTCCTCGCGGACCTTGCCGGGCAGGCCGGCCGCCTCGGTGCCGTCCTCGTCGCTGTAGTCGAAGACGCCGATCGCGTCCAGCCGGGCGTCGGTGAGGAAGCGCACCAGCTCGTCCACGTCGCCCCGGGTCTCGCCGGGGAAGCCGACGATGAAGTTGCTCCGGGCGCCGGCCTCCGGTGCCAGCCGGCGAGCCGAGTCGAGCAGCTCGAGGAACCGCTCGGTGGAACCGAACCGGCGCATCCGGCGCAGCACCGGCTCGCTGGAGTGCTGGAAGGAGAGGTCGTAGTAGGCGGCCACGCCGGGTGTGGTGGCGATCACCTCGACCAGGCCGGGGCGGGTCTCGGCGGGCTGCAGATAGCTCGCCCGCACTCGGACGATGCCGTCCACCGCGGCCAGCTGCGGCAAAAGTTTCTCCAGCAGCCGGGGATCGCCGAGGTCCTTGCCGTACGACGTGCTGTTCTCACTGACCAGCACCAGCTCGCGCACGCCGGAGCGGGCCAGCCACTCGGCCTCGGCGAGCAGCTCCTGCGGATCGCGCGAGACGAAGGCGCCACGGAACGCCGGGATCGCGCAGAACGCGCACCGCCGGTCGCAGCCGCTGGCGAGTTTCAAGCTGGCGACCGGTCCGGAGTCGAGCCGCCGGCGCAGCACCTGGCGCAGGTGGGCCGGGGTGTGCTCGTCGACGGTCGCGTGGCCCGGGACGACGACCTTGGCGGCCTGGCGCTGCACCGGGGTGATCGGCAGCAGTTCGCGGCGGTCGCGCGGGGTGTGCGCGTCGAAGCGCTCGCCGGCCAGCACGCCGTCGAGGCGGGCGGCGATGTCGGTGTAGTCGTCGAAGCCGAGCACGGCCTGCGCCTCGGGCAGGCTGTCGGCGAGCTCCCGCCCATACCGCTCGGCCATGCACCCGGCCGCGACCACCTTGGCGCCGGTGTCGGCGGCGGCGAGCAGCGTCTCGATCGAGTCCTGCTTCGCCTTTTCCACGAAGCCGCACGTGTTGACGAGCACCACGTCGGCACCGTCGGCCTCGGTGCTGACCTCCCAGCCGCCGGCGTCGAGACGGGCGGCGAGTTCCTCCGAGTCGACCTCGTTACGGGCACAACCGAGAGTGAGTAGGGCGACACGGCGGGAGGAAGGAGTTACCGACACCCGACAAGGTTACCGGTCGTCTCTCGGCACCCGGCCCGCCATCCTTTCGGTTACCTCCCGTTCAGCTGTTGTTAACCTTCGGCCCGTACCTCCCCCTATGCCGAAGCCCTCCACGCGCCAGCCGTCGCCGTACGCGGAGGCGCTGCTCATCGCCGCGCTCGCCGCGATCGCCGTGCTCGCCCGCTGGGCCGGCTGGCGGGAGAAGACCGACGACATGAACATCTTCTTCCAGTGGTACAACCAGATGAAGGCCAACGGCGGGCTGCAGGGCCTCGGCACCGAGATCGGCAACTACAACGCCCCGTTCCTGTATTGCCTGTGGGCGGTCATGCACCTGCCCGGGCCGCTGATCCTGAAGATCAAGGCGGTCTGGTGCGTCTTCGACGTACTGCTCGCCGTCTTCGCCTACCGGGTCGTGGCCCTGCACCGGCCCGGCCGCCGGGTCCCGGCCCTCGCGGCGCTCGCGACGGTGCTGCTGCCGACCGTGGTGCTGAACGCGTCGCTGCTCGGCCAGGTGGACGCGATGTGGGCGGCGTTCGCCCTCGGCGGCGTCTATTACCTGCTTCGCGACCGGCCCTGGCTGGGGGTGGCGCTCTGCGGGGTCAGCTTCGCGTTCAAGCCGCAGGGCGTCTTCATCTTCCCGCTGTTGTTCGTGCTCGCCCTCACCGGAAAGATCAAGTGGCGTACGCTGCTCGCCGTCCCCGCCGTCTTCGTGGCGCTGGACCTGCCCGCCATCCTGCTCGGCCGGAACCCGGTCGAGCTGCTCACGATCTACGGCATGGGCCGGCAGGCGCGCAACGTCGACCTGCTGACCCACCGGGCACCGTCCCTCTACGCCTTCATCCCGGAGAACGCCCGGTCGGGTTCGCTGCGCACCGTCGGCTACCTCCTCGCCGCGGCGGTGGTGCTGGGCGTCATCTTCGTGCTGGTGGTCCGGGCCGTCGAGTGGACCCGGCCGCGCCTGCTTCTGGCGGCCGCCTTCTTCGCGCTGCTGATGCCCTACCTGCTGCCCGGCATGCACGAGCGCTACTTCTACCTGGCCGACGTCCTGACCCTGATGCTGGCCTTCTACCGCCCCCGCCTCTGGTATGTACCGGTGCTGGTGCAGGCCGGGTCCCTGCTCTCCTACGTGGAATACCTGGCCGCCGGGAGTCCTCGGCTGTTGCCGCTGGCCGTTCCGGCCACCCTCATGCTGGCCGCCCTGCTGATCATCGGTTATCACCTGCTGAGCGACGCGTTCGCCGACGCACCGGCGGAGCCGGCGACGCCGGTCACCCCGATCGCGGGCATCGCGAGACTGCCGCTGCGGCGGTATCCGGCGAGCGTCCGTCACCGGTCGAGGAGGTCCTCCAGCCCGTCCAGGATCCGCTCCAGGCCGAACTGAAACGACCGCTCGGGGTCGGCGATCGCGTTGTACTCCCGGCCGGCGGCCTCGCCGACCCGTCCCGAGATGGGGAAGTCGCCCGGCGGCATCACCCGGGCGAGCACCGGCGCGTTGATCTCCCACCACTCGGCGTCGGTCATGCCGGACTGCTCGGCCGCCCGGCGGGCCGCGATGTCCTGCTGCGCGGCACTGCGGGCGAAGCCCTCGACCAGCGTGACCACCTGGTCCATCTCGAGGTCGGTGAAGCCGGCACCCTCGATGGCCGACAACTGCCACTCGTACTTGGCCGACATGTGCGGCCCGATCCACGGCCGGTACTCGACCTGCAGCAGCCACGGGTGCCGGTGCAGATCGTCCCAGACCTGCCGGGCCACCGCGGTGAGCCGCTGCCGCAGGTCGCCGGAGTGCGGCGGAAACCCGTCCTCGCCGATCACCTCGTCGATCATGAGCCCGATCAGCTCCGAGCGGCCGGGCACGTAGGTGTAGAGCGACATCAGCTTGAGCCCGAGCCGGTCGGCGACCTTGCGCATGGAGAACGCCGGCAGGCCGTCCGCGTCGGCCACCGCGATCGCGGCCCGGACCACCTCGTCCACGCTGAACCGCTGCCGGGGCCCCCGCGAGCCCTGTGGCGCCCCTAGCGTCCGCCGCCACAGCAGCGCGAGGGTCCGGTCGACGTCTCCGATTTCCATGTGGCGATCTTACCCCGTGAGGTGTACGGTGTTTCCCGCGACATTTTTCCGTATGGTGTACGGAGTTAGGAGCGGCACGTGGAACCTCCCCTGACGGCGAGCGGACTGAAGAAGCGCTACGGCGACGTACGAGCCCTGGACGGTTTCGACCTGACGATCGCCGCCGGCACCATCCACGGCCTGCTGGGCCCGAACGGAGCCGGCAAGAGCACCGCGGTGAAGGCCCTGGCCACCCTGATCGACCTCGACGCCGGCACGGCCCGGGTGGCCGGGCTGGACGTGCGGACCGACGCCCGCCGGGTCCGCGAGCGGATCGGCCTGGTGGGCCAGCACGCCGCGGTCGACGAGATCCTCGGTGGCCGGCAAAACCTGGTGATGTTCGGCCGGCTGTACGGGCTGACCAAGGCCGCCGCCCAGGCCCGGGCCGACGACCTGCTCGCCGCGTTCGGGCTGGCCGAGGCCGCCGAACGCGCGGTGTCCACCTATTCCGGTGGCATGCGCCGCCGGCTGGACATCGCGGCCGGCCTGATCCGCACGCCCGCCGTGCTGTTCCTCGACGAGCCCACCACCGGGCTCGACCCGCGGGCCCGCAACGAGGTGTGGCAGACCGTCCGGGAGGTCGCCGAGCGGGGCACCACCGTGCTGCTGACCACGCAATACCTCGACGAGGCCGACCAACTGGCCGCCGAGATCACGGTGGTCGACCACGGCCGGGTCATCGCCGGCGGCCCGCCGTCGGAGCTGAAACGGCAGGTCGGCCCCGACCGGGTCACCGTCACCCTGCGATCCGCCGCGGACCTGGACGCGCTGGCCCGGTGCCTGCCCGCGGTCCACCGGGACGAGCTGGCCCTGACCTTCGAGGTCCCGCTCGCCGAGGTGGTCCGGGCCCTGACCGAGCTGGCGATCGAGACCGACGACCTGGTGCTCCGCCGGCCCACCCTGGACGAGGCGTTCCTGGCCCTGACCGCACAAGAGGACGGAGTGCGTCGATGACCACGTTGCGCGCCGGTTGGGTGATCACGCTGCGGGACCTGGCCCACTGGGTCCGGCAGCCGTGGACCCCGATCTTCGGCCTGCTCTTCACGATCATGTTGCTGCTGGTCTTCGGTTTCCTCTTCGGCGGGGCGATCACCGTGCCCGGCGGCGGCGACTACATCACCTTCCTGCTGCCCGGGATGATGGCGCTCAGCATGCTGTTCGGCGTCGAGGCGACGGCCACCACGATGGCCGCCGACGCCCGCAAGGGCATCACCGACCGGTTCCGCTCGCTGCCGATCGGCAGCGCCTCGGTGGCCCTGGGGCGGGTCGGCGCGGACATGACCAACTCGACCGTCGAGTTGCTGGTGCTGATCCTCGGCGGGCTGCTGATCGGCTGGCGGATCTCGTCCGACCCGGCCTCGGTGCTGCTGGCCGTCCTGCTGCTGCTACTCCTGCGGTTCGCGATGTTGTGGGTGGGGATCTTCCTGGGGCTGGTGCTGCGCGGCGAGGGCAGCACGATGGCGGTGCAGGTGCTGGTCTGGCCGATCGGCTTTCTCTCCACGGCGATCGTGTCGACCGAGACGATGCCGAGGTGGCTGGGCGCGGTGGCGGCCTGGAACCCGCTGTCGGCCACCGCCACGGCGGCCCGCGATCTGTTCGGCAACCCCACCGGGATCACCGCCGGACCGCTGGCCGACGGGGCGGTGTGGCTGGCGGCGGGCTGGCCCCTGCTGATCACCGCGGTCTTCCTGCCGCTCTCCGCGCGCGCCTACCGGCGGCTGCGCGCCTAGGCACCATCGCGCGGGCCGCCCTTGCCGGGCGCCGGATCCGTGGGCAGCCCGAGATCCGCGCCCGGCCGCTCCCAGACCTGGCTCGGGTCATTGAGCCAGTCGACGTGCCACATCCGGACCGCGATGGTGGGCCGCTTCAGCCGGCCGGCCTGCACGACGGCCCGGGCATCGGCGGTGGACAGGTTGCGCTCCGCCAGTTCGAGGCCGGTCAGGTAGTCCTGGCCGGCCGGCGGCCGGGCGGGCAGCAGGGCGTCGGCCAGCATGACGGCGTCCCAGGCCGGGATGAGGTAGGCACCGAGGTCGTTGGGGCGGCACGGCTGACTGGTCAGCTTGACCGCGGCGTCGAGCGGGCAGGCGTTCCGCAGCTGCCCGTCGCGGGCCCCGGGCGCCCGGTCGGCACACTCGAAAGCCTCGCCCGGGCGCAGCTTCAGCAGGTCGCGGTGGGCGTCGATCTGCTTCGTCACGGTCGAGTACGTCTCCGGCGTCAGGTCGGCGCACGCGGGCCCGGCCACGTAGTAGTCGACCGGCCAGTCCGCGTTGGTGACCGCCCGCATCTGGTAGTTGGCCATGAACCGGCTCACCGACACGTCCGCGATCACCAGCCGCGGCCGCGAGTGCCCGCAGACCTCGTTGATCCGCTGCACGAGGTCGGCGAACCGGGTCCACCGGTCGGCGAAATACAGCACGGTCGGCGGGCCGGCCGTGGCCGACTCGCAGATGCCGTCGTCGATCCGGTCCAGGGCGGCCACGTGCCGCGCGCTGGCCCCGGTGGCCGACCGCACCTCGGCGAGCAGGTCGTTCACCAGCGACGTCGTGTACAGGTCGGTCGGGCTGGGATGCTGGTAGATGTCCAGCCGGAAGCCCTTGGGGAAACGGCGTTCCAGGCGGTCCACGGTGTCCCGGGCGTAATCGAGGTTGGCCGGCGCCAGCTGGAGGTACCCGGGCCGGTCCACGAATGACCGGCCCGGCGCGCCGAGGTCGGCCAGCAGGTTGGGGGCGATGAACGGGATGCCGGCGTCGAGCAGCCGGTTGATCGCCTGCTGGGTGATGTCCCGGCTGTCGCCGCCGCCGATGACGACCAGACGGGAGCCGAGCGCCGCTCGCCGTTGGATGATCAGCTTCGCGACGTCGTCGGCATGCCGGACGTCCTGGGTGGCGTCGGCGATGACCGCGTGCAGCCGGTGGCCGGTGGTGGCGGCAAGGTGCGCCTGGGCGAACAGCAGCGCGCGCAGCTGGTCGCGTTCGGACGGGTAGTCCCGCCCGTCCGCGCATCGGGTCTTGTCGGCCGGCAGCGGGTCGCAGGACAGGGCGCCCAGCCACACCACGGTGAGGTCGCCGTCGCGCAGCGGTCGGTTGCCGGCCAGGATCCGGCGTTGCAGCGCGGTGGTGATCGGGTCGCGCCCGAAGGCGGGCGCGGCGAACACCCCTGGGTCGGCCGTGTCGATCAGGCCGTAGCAGCGGTCGCCGCTCGGGGTGGCGCGCAGGATCGTGATGCCGGTCGAGGTGGGCAAGGTGTAGCAGTCGTTCACCACGCCGGGCAGCCAGTCGGCGCGGGTCCAGCCGAGGAAGCCCAGCGCGAGGGTGAGCACCGCGAGGATCGCGTGGTGGACGGTGGTGAGTGCGGGCTGCTTGACGAGCGCGGTGAGCTTGTCGGAGACCAGCACCGGCAGGATGATCCCGGCCACCGACACGGCCAGCGCCCGGGCCTCGTTGCTGCCCCGGAACAGGCCGGCCGCAAAGACGGTGGCGCCCGCGAAGACCACCGCCGTGACGCCCAGCAGAGCGACCAGCCGCAGGTTGGGGCTGAGCAGCGTGGCGACCGCGGCCAGCACGACCGTCACCAGGATCGTCCACACCCCGACATATCCGGTGATCGCGGCGTGGACGACCAGGACCAGCAGGGCCAGCACCGCGGCGAGCCGGGACCGGGACCGGGTGGCCAGGAACGTGGGCAGGCGGGCGGACGTCTGCGGGCGGGCGTTGGCGAGCAGCGCCCGTACCCGCTCGGCGAGCCGGACGATGCCCCACAGCGCGGCGGCCGTGGCCAGGACGAGGGTGACCGACCAGAAGCCGGCCGCCCCGGCGAACAGCGAACGGATCACGATGAGAACTGCCAGCACCACGGCGGCCAGCCGCAGCAGGACATCGATGGTGAGCAATGACCGAAAGAAGCTGCCCCGCTGACCGTCCGGCATCGGCACCTCACGTAGGGTTTCCCCCCACAGTAGACAGCTCAGTCGACCCGCAGCGCGGCCAGTGCCTCCTCCAGCTCGTCCGGCTTGACCAGCACGTCGCGCGCCTTCGACCCCTCGGACGGGCCGACGATGCCCCGGGTCTCCATGAGGTCCATCAGCCGGCCGGCCTTGGCGAAGCCCACCCGGAGCTTGCGCTGCAGCATCGAGGTCGAGCCGAACTGGCTGGTCACCACCAGCTCGATCGCCTGGATCAGCAGCTCCAGGTCGTCGCCGACCTCCTCGTCGATCTGCTTCTTCTTGTTTTCCGGCGCCGCCGTCACGTCCTCGCGGAACTCCGGCTCGCGCTGGTCCTTGCAGAACTTGACGACCGCCGCGATCTCTTTCTCGTCGACCCAGGCACCCTGGATGCGGGTCGGCTTCGAGGCGCCCATCGGCAGGAAGAGGCCGTCGCCGCGGCCCAGCAGCTTTTCCGCGCCCGGCTGGTCGAGGATGACCCGGCTGTCCGCCAGCGACGAGGTGGCGAAGGCCAGCCGGGACGGCACGTTGGCCTTGATCAGGCCGGTGACCACGTCGACGCTGGGCCGCTGGGTCGCGAGGACCAGGTGGATGCCGGCGGCCCGGGCCAGCTGGGTGATCCGGACGACCGAGTCCTCCACGTCGCGCGGCGCCACCATCATCAGGTCGGCGAGCTCGTCGATGATCACCAGCAGGTACGGGTACGGCTTCATCACCCGTTCGCTGCCCGGCGGGGCGGTGATCTCGCCGCTGCGGACCTTACGGTTGAAGTCGTCGATGTGCCGTACCCCGTTGGCGGCGAGGTCGTCGTAGCGCATGTCCATCTCGCGGACCACCCACTCGAGGGCGTCCGCCGCCTTCTTCGGGTTGGTGATGATCGGCGTGACGAGGTGCGGGATCCCCTCGTACGCGGTCATCTCCACCCGCTTCGGGTCGACCAGCAGCAGCCGCACCTCGTCCGGGGTGGCCCGGGTCAGCAGCGACACCAGCAGCGAGTTGAGGCAGGAGCTCTTGCCCGCGCCGGTCGCGCCGGCGATCAGGATGTGCGGCATCTTGGCCAGGTTGGCCACCACGTAGCCGCCCTCGATGTCCTTGCCGAGCGCGACCACCATCGGGTGGTGGTCGGCGGTCGCCGCCCGCGAGCGCAGCACGTCGCCGAGCGACACGTTCTCCGGGTCGGTGTTGGGGATCTCCACGCCGACCGCGCTCTTGCCCGGGATCGG
>Ga0070668_100000718_pt1 | contig 22668 bp, 19 predicted proteins | sample KBSS43metaG_FD_64661 | JGI IMG/M metagenome (GOLD analysis project Ga0070668, IMG submission 64661) | Switchgrass rhizosphere microbial communities from Kellogg Biological Station, Michigan, USA - KBS S4-3 metaG | ecosystem: Host-associated > Plants > Roots > Rhizosphere > Soil ...
AGCCCGGTGAATCCGCCACCTATGATCACGACATCGACCGGCTTGAGCGTGGTCGCCATCGCGCTACTTGCCCTCGTCCTCGAACGGCACCACCGGCCGCCCCGTGATTTGCGCCAGGCCAGCGGGTTTAGGGCGCCACGCCTCACCGAAATGTTTGTCGATCTGCGTACGGTATTGCATGCGCGGTCCGGGGAAGCCGATCAGTCTCCATCCGACGAGGTTGGTGTTTCCACCGTGTATGGGATCGCTGAAAACCCCTTCGATCGTGTGAGCGCGAAGGAGCTCGAAGAAGCGCGACTGCTCGATCGCAACGAGCTTCGCGTCCTGCTCGGCCGCCGTTAGGCGGGCGAAATCACCGAGTGCGCGAATTCCGGCGCGGTACGTGTCACGCGGCGTTTCGCGTCCCTGATACCCGTGCTGTGGAACGGAGTCGAGGAATGGTGGCGTGACGTAGCGATACGTGTCGCGGCCGTACGGGCCGGCGAGCTGGCGATCGATGTATACGACCACGCCGGCGTCAGTGGCACCGGGCCCGGTGGCGTCGCGCGGAAAGATTCGCTCGCACGCCGCCGCGATGACCTGCGCTTCCTGGCCAGTGAAGAATCGAAGCGGCACGAGGACGTTCTCGCCAACCATGCGTAGTCGGCGCGACTCACGTGCGAGCGAGTCGAGCATGGCACCGCCGAGCGCGACCGCTGGCAAGGTAATGAATTCCCTGCGTCGCATTCTGTGGCTCCTCCGGAGCCTCGGGATCGCTGCCCTGAAGACATGGGGCAACGGCGCCGCACGTTCCGAGCAGAACGTGCAGTCGTGAGCCGCCCATCGCCAGGTCATTGGGTGACCGCGCGGTCGATTTGCGCGCTTGCTGTCCGAGTGCGGGGACGCGGCCTTGTCCGAGACGACGGACGTGGCGCGGGCCACGATCCGCGCATCGGCCAACCTTACCGATCCATGAACGCGACGGAAGCCGAGCACTGACTTGAGGTTGCGCGACCATGGTGACGTCGCGCACACGGGTCACGCCACTCGCGCGCATGGGCACGCGCGCTGCCTTGAGGAGACGTGCGGTCGAATCGTTAGGGGCTGCCGGCGACAGAGCCGGTAGGACATCGACCTCACCGCGACTACGTCGCCTACAAGGAGTGGCAATGCTGTTCCGTCGATCGATCCCTCACCTGATGTCACTTCCTCTGTCCGCCGCCGCGCTCGCGGTGTCGGCGTCCTCACTGTTCGCGCAGGGGCGTCCGCTGTTCGATTGGAGCGGCCGAGTGGACCGCGAAGTCCGCATCACGATGCATGGCCGCGATGCGCGGACGCAGATGGCGGAGCGCTCGCCGTTCCAGCGGTCGCGGCTCAACGTCGAGACCGCGCTCCCGCAGCGTGATGGCCGAGTGACCGTGCGGGTGCAGGATGGCCGCGGGGATGTCGACGTGATCCAGCAGCCAACCGCGCGAAACGACTACACCACCATCGTTCGCGTCGTCGACCGCAGCAGCGGGGCCGACAATTATCGGCTCACCGCGTACTGGATGCCTGACGAGTACGGCAACGGCACGTGGAACGACCGTGATGGATATCCGAATCGCCCGGATCGCGATCGGGACGACCGTGACAACGGAAACTGGGGCCGTGGTAACGGCGGCTACGGCGGGTGGTACGGCCGTGGATACGACCGGAATCTCGTGCGCTGGACCGGCGACGTCGATGACGCGCTCGAGATTCGCATTCAGGGCGACCGCATCGACTACCGGACGCTGAGCGGCAAGGCCGTTCGGCACGTTCGCGCCGACTTCGTGAATGGTGGGTTGCCGCGGAACGACGTCCAGGTTTTCGTGACCGACCAGACTGGGCGCGGCAGCGTGAGTGTGGTGCAGCAGCCGTCGTCGTGGAACAACTACACGGCCGTGATTCGCGTGTACGATCCTCGGTCGGGCTACGGCGCCTACAGCTTCGACCTCGGCTGGCGCGGCGGCTACTCTTCGCGACGCTGACGGTTTGGGGGACGGCCAAGAGGCCCGGGGCGATGCCGCTCCGGGCCTTCTTGTCACCGCGTGTCGCGACCTCACCGCGCTCGCGGAAACACCGGCGGTATCCGCGTCACCCGCCAACCCGTTGGATCCAGCCGGCCGATATCGGCAAGCCGCTGCGCCTCCACACACGCAGGCCCACCTAACGAGCGCCACAGGCGTTCGGCCGTCGCCGGAATGACGGGCCAGAGCAGTACCGCCGCCTGCGCGAGCAGCGTGACCGAGGTCCGGATCGTCCGGTCAAAGTCATCGCGCCGCGCCGGGTCGGTTGCCAACGCCCAGGGCGCTGTTCGGCTGATCAACTCGTTCCCGGCAGCCAGCGCATCGAAAACGGCGGTCAACGCCTCGTGAGGCAGGAAGGCATCGAACGCAGTGACGTACCGCTCCAGAGCGAGTGCGATCCTGGCTTCGGTCGCATGAATCGCATCCGCGACAGCCCCGCCGCGATCGCTCTGGACCTGCGGAACACAGCCGTCGGGCGCGTGCCTGGCGACGAGCGCAGCGACTCGGCTCGTTAGGTTGCCCAGGGTGTTGGCGAGATCCGCCGTGTACCGGCTGTCGAATCGCTGCCAAGTGAAATCCCCGTCGTCGTCGAATGGAATCTCGCGCAGCAGGAAATACCGCAACGCATCGACGCCGTATCGCGCTATCGCCTCGTCGAGATCGATCCAGGCGCCAGCGCTCTTGCTCAGGCGGACGCCATTCGCCGTGACGAACCCGTGCGCCCATACCCGTTCGGGCAGCGGCAGGCCGGCCGCGATCAGGACCGCGGGCCACAGCACACAATGGAACCGCGTGATGTCCTTTCCCACGACGTGGACCTGCGCCGGCCACTCGGCACCGTCGTGCGCTTCGGGAAATCCCGTCGCCGTCAGGTAGCTCGGCAACGCGTCGAACCAGACGTAGATCGTCTGATGTCGGCCGCGCGCGTCCGCGATCGGGAACGGAATCCCCCAGTCGAGCGACGCTCGGGTGATCGACACGTCCTCGAGGCCTCGTTCGACCAGCGAGAGCACTTCATTGTATCGTGCCACTGGCTGGACGAACTCCGGCGTTGCGCTCAGGAACGTCGCCAGCTGTTCCCGGAACGCACTGAGGCGGAAGAACCAGTTCGACTCCGCCACTCGCTCGATGTCGAGCGACGGGTGAACGGCACAGCGACCGTTGTCGAGCTCACGGGGCGTGCGAAACGACTCGCACCCGACGCAGTACCAGCCTTCGTAGGCCTTCTCGTAGAACGCGTCCGGATGCCGAGCGAGAATCCGCCCGATGATGGCCCGCACGCCCGCGGCGTGTTCGGCGGTGCTGGTGCGCACGAAACGATCATACCCGATGCCTAACGCGTCCCATGCGCGGCGGAAGGCGGCGCTGATCTGGTTGGCCTGCTCGCCTGGCGTGCGACCCGCAGCCTGCGCTGCGCGCGCGACCTTGAGCCCGTGGTCGTCGCTGCCGACGAGCAGGTGTACGGTGTCGCCACGGAGGCGGCGATATCGGGCGATGGCGTCGGCGCCGATCTTCTCGAATGCGTGACCCAGGTGAGGCTCGCCGTTGGCGTACTCGATGGCGGTCGTGATGTAGAATGCGGACATGGTCGTGCTCCCGGTGATGACGCGGCGCGGCGTCGTTCGAGCGCCCGCGCGTCGGGCGAATGCGTGTGGCCGGTCGCGATCAAGACGGTCGCGGCCGGAGCGGCGAGAGGGCGGGACGCACGAACGGCCCGAGCCGCGAGGCCCGGGCCGTTACCCTGGGTTCACGCGGATCGAGACGCCGGCGTCAGGCGCCACGCATTCGATCGGCGGAGACTGCGGTGGGGAGCGGGGTGACGCGGCCGCGACAAGGACGATGCCAAGGCCAACACGCGAGCTGCGCCGTCGCCACGAGGCGAGGGCGATGCGTGCGGAGCGGAGTCGTCAGGCAGTGCGTCATGGCAGTGGTGGGGTACTATCGAACGAGTAACCGTTCGAGATCCGTCCTGTCAACCCAACCATTGGCGGGGGTTGGCCCCTTACTCGCGTTCATATGATGCGTTGGGGGTGAATACCCTTCGTCTGCGGGACAAGCCCTGTCGTTCCGACATCTCAGACATCGGGTTGTTCGGATACCCCGGATGCCACTGATCAGCCGGATCACTCCTCGAGTGGCCTAACGCGTGGCGCAACGAGCCGAGATCTTTGGTGAACTGCTTTCTATTCGGATGCCTGACCTCACACCGGAACGTCTTGCGGAACCGGCCCCGATTCGCGAAACGCGCGCGTCATCGACATGCCGTACATCAGCGCCGCCAGGCCGATGTAGCCGATCGCCCAGTGGTATGGCAACACGGTGGTCGTTAGGCGCCACGGCAGGTAGACACCGCCCGACGGCAGCACCGAATGGATGAAGCCGAAGAACGACAACACACCGCACACCGCCAGCACGGCGCTCGCACGGCCAACTTGCCGGTCGATCAGGAACGCCGCGGCCGACCCCCACAAGAGAGCCGTGAGGATGAACCCGTTGGCGAGCATGACCATGACGCCGCACGTGTGGATGAACGCCTCGTTGGCGATCCCGGACGCGCGCGCCGCCGACGCGGGATCGAGCGCTGACATCATCAGCGCCCCGTTCTGAATCTGGGACAGGAAGATCGCGACCAGCTGCGCCACCGACGGCAGCAGCGCGAGCGTCACCGCCGCCGCATGACGCCTGGGCGGAGCGAGATAGCTCTGCCCCGCGATCTCGAGCCCGATGAAGACGAGAATCGGCGCGAGCACCGGTCGGGGAAGCGCGCCGGCGACGAACGCGACGTAGCCAAAGATGCCACCGAGCCCGACGACGAGACCGGTCGCGAGCGTGTAGGCCGCCCGTCCGCCCATGGCCTTGTACGCGGGGTGTCCGATGTATGGCGTGGTCTGACTCACGCCGCCGAACAACCCGGCCACCAGCGTCGCGATCGCTTCGACGAGCAGCACGTCGCGCGTCTCGTACGCGTCGCCGGCGACCCGCGCGCTCTCGGTCACGTCGATGCCACCGATCACGGTCAGGATTGCGAACGGCAGCGCGAGTGGAACGTACTCGCGAAGCACAATCGGCAAACCATGGATGAACCCGAGCGTCGGCATCGGCAGCGCGACCGGAAAGGTCGCCTCGGGCACGACGATCGGATGAACCAGGAGTCCTGCCGCGCCGAGGGCATAGTAGATCCCGGCGCCGATCGCGACGCTCGCGAGCACCTCAGGCGCCCGAAGCGGGAGCCGGATGCGCGCGACCAGCGCGTAGAGAATGATCCCGAACGCCACCATGCCGGCGATCGGCTCGGTGAACACCTCGCCAAGCTGCAGCGTCCCGAGCAGCGCCACCCCCACACCGCCGATCGATCCGAGCAGCCCGGCCTGTGGGACGAGCCGTCGGATGCGATCGCCGATGAAGGTCATCCCGAGCTTGAAGACGCCGATGAGCACCATCGACGCCATCCCGACCTGCCACGCGAGAATGGCTGCATCGTTCACCGGCATGCGTGCCTTCGCGGCCACGAACGCGGGGCCGAGGACGGCGAACGCCATCCCGATCGTCGATGGTGAATCGAGCCCGAGCGGCATGGCCGTGACGTCCGACCGTCCCGTGCGCTTTGCCAACCGGAACGCCAGCCACGTGTACGCGAGATCACCGAGCATGACACCGAGCGCGGTGCCGGGGAACATCCGTCGGAAGACGATGTCGGTCGGGAACCCGAACGCACCCACGAGGATGCCGGCGAGGATCGCCAGGTTGACGACGTTGTCGAGGATGAGCCCGAAGAACGCGTTGACGTCGCCGGCGGCGATCCAGCGATAGGAGCCTAACGACGTCACGGTACCGGACGCCCGCGCGGGCTCGGTGGACACAGGGGAGGGTTGCAAGCGGAGCTCCTCGGGCGTTGACGGCTCACGAGTTGCGGAACACCGGAGCGAACGCTGCCGGTGTCCGTGCTGGTCCGGGCACGACGTCGCGCCAAGCTAGAAGGGCTGCGACGCTGGCGGAAGAACATGCAGGCACACAGAATGATCCCGAACGTCTCGAGAGGTCTCTCGGTGCTCCAGTATCGAGTGCGGCGCACGCTCGTCGTCGCGATCACTGGCCTGGTGGCGGGCTGCACGCCGTCCGGCTCTCCCAGCCGCGCGGCGACGGTCACGCCCGCCAGGCAGGCGACGCCTGCGCCCTCCGCGCCGGAAATCCCGGCCCGTTTGAGCGACTCGACGTTCTGGCGATTGGTCAACGACTTCTCGGAGCCGTCCGGGTTCTTCCGGTCGGACAACTTCGTCTCGAACGAGACGTCGTATCAGTACGTCATCCCGGACCTGAAGCGCAGCATCCGCCCCGGCGGCGTGTACCTCGGCGTTGCCCCGGATCAGAACTTCACGTACCTCGTCGCCCTCAAGCCCCGGATCGCGTTCATCGTCGACATTCGACGCCAGAACATGATCCACCATCTCATGTACAAGGCGATGATCGAGATGGCGCCGGACCGCGCCGGGTTCATGTCGCTCCTGTTCGCCCGACCGCGACCCAAAGGCGTCGACGGCGATGCCTCGCCCGAAGCACTGGTCAATGCTTTCGCCAACGTCCCGACCGACACGGTGCAGTTCGCGACCAACCTCGCGGCCATCACCGAGTGGCTCACGAAACGGCACAAGTTTACCCTCTCGGCGGCCGACCTGACCTCGCTGGAATACGTCTACCGCGCGTTCATGACGGCTGGTCCAGACATCACATACGCATTTCCTAACGGGGGCGGTCGCGGGTTCGGACGCTGGCCGTCATTCGCTCAGCTCATGCTGGAGAGCGACGGCCAGGGCGGGAACCACGCATACCTCGCGAGCGAGACGAACTTCCGCGTGCTCAAGGACCTCGAGACCAACAACCTCATCGTCCCGCTCGTCGGCAACTTTTCGGGCGACAAAACGCTTCGCACGCTCGGCACTTATCTCAAGGACCACGGCGCCAAGGTGACCGTGTTCTACACGTCGAACGTGGAGCAGTACCTGTTTCAGCAAGGCGATGACTGGCAGCGCTTCTACACGAACGTCGCGACACTGCCCCTCGACTCGACGAGCACGTTCATTCGGTCACTCTCGAACGGGAATGGCTTCCGACCGGGGAGCCCGAACTCGCGTTCGATTCAGTTGCTTTCGTCGATGCTCGAGACGCTGAAGGCGGTCAAGGATGGGAGGGTGCAGACGTACTACGACATGATCCAGTTAGCCAAGTAGTTGTTCCAGCCTAACGATCGCTACTGAACTGGCGACTGGCGACTGGCGACTGGCGACTGGCGACTGGCGACGCGAAAGAAGCGTGTCATCCCGAGCGCAGCGAGGGATCGCGACCGTCCCGGAAGAGAGCCGTCTATCGGGACGACGGCGATCCCTCGCCTGACGTCTCGGGATGACTCGCCTTTTTGCCGTTCGCCGTTCGCCAGTCGCCAGTAGCCAGTCGCCTGCCGCCAATCAGTGGTGGACTCGCGCCCTGAGAAGCCGATCGAGCTTCGGAAAATCTCGATCCAGATGCCCATTCCCCTCACTCATCATTCTCTCCTGCCTCCCCGCCCGCATCCCGCCACCCGCCGTTTCTCCATACCCACCATACAGCTGATCCACCACCTCCATTCCTGACACGACCCGCCCGATCGGCGCAAACCCCTGCGCGTCGATCCGACTGTTGTCCACGAGACTGATGAAGAGCTGCGTCGTTCGCGTGTTCGGCCCCGTCATCGCATAGGCGATCATCCCGCGCACGTTGCTCGCGCGCGCCGAGTCATCGGGCATCCGGCGGTCCTTCCACACCTGCGTGATCGCCGGATCGCCGGGAATCCCGAACTGCGCGATGAATCCCGGCACGACGCGAAAGAACCGCGAGTCGTCGAAGTACCCTGCGCGAACCAGGTGATAGAATCGGTCCGCGCCGCGCGGCGCGAGCGCGCGCGTCACAGCGATCACGAACGTGCCTTTAGTGGTCTCGACCGACACTCTGTATTCCGCGGGCGACGCCTCGTTCCAATAGGCTGCATCCGGCTGCAGCAACAGATCCCGTCGCTCGGTCGCAGAGGCGACGGGATTCGCGGAACCCGCCCGGTGGCATGCGCCGAGCAACGCGCCGAGCGCCACGACAATGCCGACTATCGTCACGCGTGCCGTCCCACCCACCGATAATGGCGGGGTCGATCTCACGGTCGACCGTCGCCCCCGGGCGACGCCAGCTCATAGGCCCGACCGACGCGCAGCACACGCCGCTCGGCCCACGGCGCCCCCACGATCTGCAGCCCGACCGGCAGACCGTCCGGCGTCACACCGCACGGGATGGACATTGCCGGCAAGCCGGTGAAGTTGAACGGCGCCGTTAGGCGCGTGAGCACGGGTGCGGTGGCCACTGCATCGAGACCTGTGATGCGCGGAGCGGCGCACGGTGTGGTAGGAAGAACCACTGCGTCGAACATGCCGCCATGTTCGACGAACCAAGATGAGAACGTCCCACGCAGAATCGTCTGCTGGTGACGCGCGTCGGCATAGTCCGTGGCGCCATATCCCGCGCCGCGCCGCAATCGCGCGAGTACATCCTGACCGAAATCGTCCGGCGCGCGTTCCATCCGCTCGCGGTGGAAAGCGGCGGCGTCGGCCGAGGTCATGAGGCCGTTCAGTCGAGCGGCATCCGTCATCTCGGGGGCCGCGAACGTTTCGATCTGCGCTCCGGCCGCCGCGAGCACATCGACCGCCTTGCGCACCAACGCGCGAACGTCCGCCTCGACGTCGCCCAGCGACTCGTCCGCGACGATGCCGATCCTCCATCCCGAGACGCCGTCCTCCAGCCTGGCACCATAGTCGTCGGTCGCGACGTCCACCGATCCGGGGTCGGCGCGATCGGGACCGGCGATAACGTCGAGGAGGATCGCGACGTCCGACACGCGCCGCGCCATCGGGCCAGCGTGATCGAGGCTCCAGCTGAGCGGAACGACTCCGCGAAGACTCACGCGGCCGTACGTCGGTTTGAGGCCGACGACTCCGCAGAGTGATGCCGGAATACGGATGGATCCACCGGTGTCGCTGCCTAACGTGCCGAAGCACATGCCCGCCGCGAGCGCCGCCGCCGAGCCGCCCGACGAGCCGCCCGTAATCCGATCGAGTGCCCACGGATTGTGGCACGCGCCGTAGTGTGGGTTGTCGTTCGTGACACCAAACGCCCACTCGTGCATGTTGAGCTTCCCAAGCAGCACGGCACCTGCGGCGCGGAGCTTCTGCACCACCGCCGCGTCGCGATCGGGCACTCGGTCGGAGAAGAATTTGGAACCAGCCGTGGTCCGCACTCCGGTCGTGTCGAAGAGGTCCTTGAGCGCGATCGGCACACCGGCCAATGGTCCACTCGCCTCGCCGCGCACGACGTCCCGCTCTGCGACGCGCGCGTCTTCCATGGCGGCATCGGCGGTGACGGTGATGAACGCGTTCACCTGCGCGTCGATTCCGGCGATCCGCTCGAGACAGGCCGAGGTCAGCTCGACCGGCGACACGTCACCGTCGGCGACGCGTTGCGCGGCGCCGACGAGATCGAGCGAGTTGAGCTCACCTGAAAGATGCGTCATAACGGGGAAGATAGGCTCACAATATATTGTCGCGCGGATGACCCCATCTCTTTCGCGGCTGGCCCTCAACCCGGATCGGTTCTTCGATCCCGATCCCGCCATCCGTCGAGTCGCCCGGGAGATCCACCACGAAACGAGCCAGCTGCCCCTGGTCTGCCCTCACGGACACGTCGACCCACGGCTGCTCGCGACCAACGACCCGTTCCCTGAGCCCACGGCGCTCATTCTCCAGCCGGACCATTACATCCTGCGCATGCTCTACTCACGCGGTGTTGGGCTCGAGGAGCTCGGAGTTCCAACGCGCGATGGCAGCGCGGTCGAGCGCGATCCGCGACGCATCTGGTCTACGTTTGCGCGGCACTACTATCTCTTCAGGGGCACACCCACCGGGGCCTGGCTGGATCACGAGCTCGCGGAAGTATTCGAGGTCCGCTCGCGGCTCGACGGCGACTCCGCCGACACCGTGTACGACGAGATCACGGAGAAGCTGGCGTCGCCCGAGTTTCGTCCCCGCGCCCTGTTCGATCGGTTCAGGATCGAGGCCCTGGTGACGACCGATTCGGCGGCCGACTCACTCGATCACCATCAGGCCATTCGCAAATCGGGATGGAAGGGCCGGGTGCTTCCGTGCTTTCGACCCGACGCCGTTTTTCAGGTCGCGGACCCGGGTTGGCGCGCTGCGCTCGCGGCGCTCGGCGACGCGTGCTCGACCTCGATACCGGACTACCCGACGTTCGTGCGCGTCCTCGAGGAGCGCCGCGCGTTCTTCAGGACGCTGGGGGCGACCGCCACCGATCATGCGGTCGTCGAGCCCCAGACGGCGCGACTCGACGACGACGACGCGGCGCGCGTGTTCGACCGCGCGCTCCGCGGCTCGGCGACCGCGGCGGATCAGAGCGCGTTCGAGGCCCATCTGCTCATGGAGATGGCCCGAATGTCCGTTGCCGACGGGCTCGTGATGCAGCTCCACGCTGGCTCGCTGCGTGATCATAACGCGCCACTCGCGGAACGCTTCGGGCCTAACGTGGGAGGCGACATCCCCGTCCCGGCTGAATACACGCGAAACCTTCGTGCCCTGCTCAACGCCTACGGCGCCGATCCTCGGTTCACGCTCATCGTGTTCACGCTGGACGAATCCACGTACTCACGCGAGCTGGCCCCGCTGGCCGGCCACTATCCCGCGTTGCGCCTCGGGCCGCCGTGGTGGTTTCACGACTCGATGGAGGGAATGATGCGGTTCCGTCAGCGAACCACCGAGACGGCCGGGATTTACAACACGGTCGGTTTCAACGACGACACGCGCGCATTCTGCTCCATCCCCGCCCGCCATGACCTCGCTCGTCGTGTGGATGCCAACTACCTGGGTGGCCTTGTCGCTCGCCACGTCATCGGGCTGCGCGACGCCCGCGAGATGGCGCGCGCGCTCGCCTACGAGCTTCCGAAGGAGGCGTACCGATTGTGACGACCACGATGACCACATCCGGCGCTCGCTCCGCCGTACTCGAGCGCATTGCGTCGATGCGCATCGTTCCCATGATCGTGATCGATGACCCTGACGATGCCGTACCGCTGGCGCGTGCGTTGAGCGACGGTGGGCTGCCATGCGTGGAGGTCACGTTTCGAACGCCTCGGGCAGTCGAGGCGCTGCGCCGCATTGCCGGCGAGCTGCCGGACGTGCTGGTCGGAGCAGGCACGGTGCTGACCCCGGCACAGGTAGCCGAGGCGCGCGCGGCCGGAGCGCGCTTCGTGGTGGCACCCGGGTTCAATGCCGGCGTGGTGGAATTCTGTCAGAGCGTGGAGCTGCCGGTCTTCCCCGGCGTGTGCACGCCGACGGAGATCGAGATGGCGTTAGGCGCCGGACTGTCCGTGCTCAAGTTCTTTCCGGCGGAGCCCATCGGCGGTCTGCCTTTTCTCAAGGCCGTGGCCGCGCCGTACACGACGGTGTCGTTCATACCAACCGGCGGCATCGGCCCGTCGAATCTCGCGTCGTATCTCGCGTTCCCGCGGGTCGTCGCGTGCGGCGGGTCCTGGCTGGCACCTAACGACTGGATCGCCGCCAGACAGTTCGACCGGATTCGTGACACGGCACGAGCGGCCGTGGCGATCGCGAATGACGTGACGGCAGGTGGCCACCCATGACGGCGAAGGCACGGGTGGTCACGTTCGGCGAGGTGATGCTTCGGCTGAAATCACCGGGAGTGGAGCGCCTATTTCAGTCGCCATCGCTCGAGGCGTCGTTCGGCGGAGCTGAAGCCAACGTTGCCGTGTCGCTCGCGCAGTTCGGCGTTCCTGTCTCGTTCGTGTCGGCGATTCCCGCGAACCCCATTGGCGATGCCTGCCTCGGCGAGCTGCGAAAGTTCGGCGTGGACACGAGCCGCGTTCGCCGCCAGGGCTCGCGCCTCGGCATCTACTTTCTCGAGGCGGGCGCGAATCAGCGACCGTCGAAGGTCGTGTACGATCGATCGGGCTCCGCGATGGCCGCGGCCAAGCCGGGAGACTTCGACTGGGACGTGGTGCTCGATGGCGCATCGTGGTTTCATCTCACTGGAGTCACACCGGCGATCAGCCAATCGGCGGCGGATCTGGCGATCGACGGCGCGCGACGTGCGCGCGAGAAAGGCATCACCGTCTCGTGCGACTACAACTATCGGAAGAATCTCTGGAAGTACGGAAAGTCCGCGCCCGACGTGATGCGCGAGCTCGTCCGCCACGTCCACGTTGGCATCGCGAATGAGGAGGACTGTCAGGAGGCGTTAGGCATCGAGCTCGATGTCGACGTCGCGTCGGGCTCGCTCGCGACTGACCGGTACCGCGCGCTGGCGGCGCGGGTGCTCGAGGAGTTTCCGAACCTCGACAAGCAGGTGATCACGCTGCGTGAAAGCCATAGTGCCGATCGGAACGGCTGGTCGGCCGTCCTGCACAACGGGAAGGACTTTCTCGTGAGCCGGCGTTACGACATCACCGATATTGTGGATCGCGTAGGAGCGGGGGACTCATTCGGCGCTGGCCTGATCTACGGGCTCCACGCGTACGGCGACGATGCCCGGGCCCTCGAGTTCGCCGCGGCCGCGTCATGCCTCAAGCATTCGATCCTGGGCGACTTCAACCGAGTATCCGTGAGCGAGGTCGAGGCGCTGGTTGCCGGTGAGGCGAGCGGCCGAGTTCAGCGTTGAGAATCGTAGCGGGAAACTCCATTCGCAACGAGCCGTGATTTCTTTGCGAACAGCCTCGGGAAGCATGAGCGGCCCGAGGCTGTTCCCTATCAATAAGCTCGTTGCGATTGGAATCGTCCCGTTCTCGGAGCGATCCGCCCAATCAGTAGTTTCCGGCCGTTTCAGTTTCACCCATTGGTTTGGATGCGAGGCCAAGCTGGGAGGAAGCGTCCGTTGGTCAGTGCTCGCGAGCCGCAACCGCCGTCTCCTGACGGTACAGCTCCGGGAACTGCTTCTTGAGGTTGACCACCTTTGGAGCGTCGTTGTACACGATGTACGGATACGTCGGGTTTCGCTCCGCGAAGTTCTGATGATACTCCTCGGCAGGGTAAAAGCCTTGGAGTTTCACGACTTGCGTCACGATCGGCCGCGAATAGACCTTCGCTTTGGTCAGCTGATCGATGTATGCGCGGGCAACCCTGGCCTGTTCCTCGTCGGCGAAGAAAATAGCCGACCGATACTGCGGACCAACGTCCGGGCCCTGGCGATTCAGTTGGGTCGCGTCGTGCGCTACTGAAAAGAAGACCTGCAGCAGCTTCTCGAGTGAGACCTTCGTCGGATCGAATGTCACCTTCACGGACTCGGCGTGGCCGGTCGTTCCGGTGCTCACGGTTTCATAGTCGGCTTGCTCTTTGGTTCCGCCGGCGTACCCGGAGACGGCGTCTGTGACGCCCTTGATGTGCTCGAACACCGCCTCGATCCCCCAGAAGCAGCCACCCGCCAGCACGATGGTCTGAAGTCCGGGCGCAGCCGACAATCGGCTGGTGACCGCGGCCTCCGGCACTACGGTCGGTTCGCGGGAAGACGGACGGGAAAGCGCGGCGAGCGGCGCGATCACGGCCAGAGCGATTGCGCCGCGAACGGCGAAACGGTACATGACGCAGCTCCTCAGCGTAACGCTGGGTCGGGGTTTGGGTCGTCGCGTGACGACAACCTTATGAGTTCCCATCAGCCGCGAAAGGTTCCAATTCGCGCCGTATACGAGGTTGCACGAATCCTGCTCAGCACGGCTCCTGCACTGGCGACGGGTTTTAGCCGGCAGATAAGTTCCGCGGCCCGTTGAGCAGTCCGCCTATGAAACTGCTTGAACCGTTGATCGCCGCCACCACCCCAGGCTCGGCGATGCGGTCTGGTCGTGCACCGAGGAGACCACGATTGTGAGCGCAGCCACCGATGCTGTCATTCCACGCATCCTGAAAACGCACGAAGCGGAATTGCTCGAGGAGTGGCTGCGGGAGCAGCTCTCCGCCTTCCGCGTCGGAGCGAAAATCTTCGAGAGCGAGCTGCGCAACCAATCCAGAGAATTCCTCAACCTCCTGCAGCAAGCCACGCAGGGTGGAAACGTCGGCGACGTCCAGGGCCCGTCGTACGGCCGTGTCCGCGACATGCTCGGTGACATCTCGCGGTCGCGCAGCCTCCAGGGATTCTCGCCGAGCGAGACGGCCACGTTCGTCTTCTCGCTCAAGCGCCCGCTCTTCGCCCGCATCCGAATAGAGCTCGCCACAGATGCAGAATCGCTGGCGACGGTCACGTGGACCGCGACGGAGCTGCTCGACAGGCTTGGCCTCTACACCACCGAGGTCTATCAGAAGAGCCGCGAGGAAGTGATCACGCGACAGCAGCAGGAGCTGCTCGAGCTGTCGACTCCGGTGGTGAAGCTGTGGGATGGGATTCTCGCGCTGCCCATGATCGGAACGCTCGACAGTGCGCGGACGCAGGTCGTGATGGAGTCGCTGCTGCAGCGCATCGTCGAGACAGGCGCGGACATCGCGATCATCGACATCACAGGGGTGCCGACGGTGGATACGCTCACGGCGCAGCACCTCATCAAGACCATCACGGCCGCCCGTCTCATGGGCGCCGATTGCATCATCAGCGGCATCCGGCCACAGATCGCTCAGACGATCGTGCATCTAGGAGTCGACCTTGGCGCCGTTATCACCAAGGCGACCCTCGCGGATGCGTTTCGGCGAGCGCTCGATATGACTGGGCAGCGCGAGCGGGTGCTCAAATCCCGCGCCTGACCGGAGACTCGCGAGTGGATCGAATCCCAATTCTGAAGCTTCGTGGCCTCCTGCTGGTCTCGATTCAGGTCGACATGCACGACCGGCTCGCGATGCAGCTGCAGGATGAGCTCACCCAGAAGATCAGCGAGACCGGCGCCAGAGGGGTCCTCATCGACATCTCGTCACTCGACATCGTCGATTCGTTCATCGGTCGCATGATCGCGAACATCGCCGCGATGGCCCGCGTGCTCGATGCGGAAACGGTCGTGGTGGGAATGCAGCCGGCCGTCGCGATCACGCTGGTCGAGCTCGGGTTGAACCTCCCCGGCGTGCGCACCGCGCTGAACGTCGACAAGGGAATGGCGATGCTCGAGTCGGCCACACGAGACCTTGAGGATTTGCCTGACGCGGATGCCCGTCACAAAGAGTGAGGAGCTGGAGCTTCGCTCCGCGGCGGACGTGGTGTCGGTGCGCCAGGCCGTCCGCACGTGGGCGATCGACGCCGGATTCTCGCTCGTCGATCAGACCAAGATGGTTACTGCGGCGAGCGAGATCGCGCGGAACACCATCGACTACGGCGGTGGGGGAACCGCGACGCTCGAGCTCATCGTCGAAAGCCCGCGTCGCGGCCTTCGCGTAGTCTTCGAGGACAAGGGACCTGGCATCTCCGACATTCAGCAGGCAATGACGGATCACTTTACGACCGGCAATGGCCTCGGCCTCGGTCTCGGCGGAGCCAAGCGGCTCGTGAACGAGTTTCATATCAGCTCGCGAGTCGGCGAGGGGACGCGCGTGGTGATCACGCGATGGAAATGAGCGTGTCACTTCACGGGGACCATCAATCCGGGCAGTCTGTCGCCATCGATGATCCGAGCAAGATCGGTGAGGCTCGCCGGAGCGCCAACGCGATTGCGAGGGCGATCGGGCTCTCGGAGACCGACGCCGGGAGGTTCGCGATCCTGGCGTCGGAAGCGGCGACCAACATCGCGAAGCACGCCGGCCACGGCCAGATCGTGCTCAGGTCGTTAGGCGACGGCGGTGCCGCTGGAGCGGAAGTGGTTGCGATCGACCATGGTCCAGGCATCCCCGATCTCGATCGCGCGCTGAGCGACGGGTACTCCACGGCCGGAAGCTCCGGCACCGGACTCGGCGCGATGTCGCGGCTCGCCAGCGCGTTCGACATCTACACGACGGTCGGGAGCGGGACGGTTCTGGTGGCGCGCCTCGCGCGTCCCGCACCGGCCGGTCGCGTCCGCCATTTCGAGGTGGGCGTGGTCCGCGTGCCGAAACACGGCGAGGCGGCGTGCGGCGATGACTGGGGCATCACGGTCGATGAGGGTGGTCGCGCGATGGTGGCGGTGGCCGATGGGCTCGGGCACGGCCAGTCGGCGGCCGATGCGTCGCGTCGCGCCGTGGACGTCGCCGTGGACCGGTCCGGCGATCAACCGGCGATGATTGTCGCCCAGGTGCATGCCGCGCTACGGTCGACGCGTGGCGCGGCTCTGGCAATCGCAGCCATCGAGATGGCGGGAACCTCCGTCCGCTACTCCGGCCTCGGAAATATCTCGGCCTCGCTCGTGTCGCCGCGTGAGACGAAGAGCCTGGTGTCCTATGGGGGGATCGCCGGTCACGAGGCGCGAAAGATCCAGGAGTTCGCCTACGACTGGCCGGCTGGCGCCCTGCTCGTCATGCACTCGGATGGACTGAGCAGCCGGTGGGATCTGACTCGGTATCCGGGTCTCGCTACTCGGGACCCGAGTGTTGTGGCGGGTGTGCTCTATCGCGACTATTCCCGTGGGCGCGATGACTCGCTGGTATTGGTCATCCGGGTGGCCCGGATGGCTGCGTGATGGGAACGGAAGCCATGTCGACCGCGACTACCCTGCTGACGGTGGACCTGGCGCGCGAGCACGATGTGGTGCTCGCGCGTCAACGCGCACGTCAGCTGGCGACGGAGTTCAAGTTCGACGCCCAGGACCAGACGCGCTTCGCGACCGCCGTCTCGGAGCTTGCACGCAACGCCCACCAGTATGCCGGTGGCGGGCGCGTGGACTTCTGGATCGACCACGGGCCGCCGGCGATGCTCGTCGCGAGGGTGAAGGACCGCGGGCCCGGAATTGCGCGGCTCGCCGACGTGCTCGATGGCCGGTACGTGTCGTCGACGGGGCTTGGCATCGGGATCATGGGCGCTCGGCGCCTGGCCGACGTGTTCTCCGCCACGTCGTCGCCTAACGACGGGACCACCATCCTGATCGGCAAGCATCTCCCCCCCACGGTGCGCGTCACGCCGGGCGCAATCAACGCGGCCATGGGCGCCGTGGCCGCGTCCAGCGCCCTCGACCCGGTGCTCGAGATGCAGGCACAGAGTCAGGAGCTAGTGCGCGCGCTCGCGCATCTCAGCGAGAAGCAGGCGGAGACGGACCGGCTCGCGCAGGAGCTCTCGGAGACGAATCGCGGGGTGCTGGCGCTTTACGCGGAGCTCGACGAGCGCGCCGTCTACCTCGAGCGCGTCAACGAGCTCAAGACCCGGTTCCTCTCCGACCTCAATCACGAGATTCGCACGCCGCTGAATGCGGTTCGGAACGTCGCGCGCCTCCTGCTCGATGGCTACGAGGGCCCGCTCACCGACCGCCACCGTCGCGCGATCGAGATGATGCGGAACTCGACCGACTCGTTGTCGGATCTCGTGAACGACTGGCTCGACCTCGCGAAGATCGAAGCCGGCCGGACCGAGGTTCGCGTCGATGCCTTCACGGTCGAAGACCTGTGGGGTGCGCTGCGCGGCGTGTTTCGGCCCATCGAGACCGATGAGGCGGTATCGCTCGTTTTCGAGCCCGTTCCGCCGCTGCCGCTGTTGCAGACCGATGAGTCGAAAGTCGCGCAGATCCTCCGGAATTTCATCTCGAACGCGCTCAAGTTCACCGACCGCGGCGAGGTGCGCGTGTCAGCCCGGGAGGGTGACCGCGATACGATCCGCTTTGCGGTGGCCGACTCGGGGATCGGGATCGCGGACGCTCATTTCGAGCGAATCTTCGAGGAGTTCGCGCAGGTCGAAAGCCCTGTGCAACGCCGCGTGAAGGGAACCGGGCTCGGGCTCCCGCTGGCGCGCCGGCTCGCACGGCTGCTGGGCGGCGATGTCACGGTCGAGAGCGAGGTCGGACGGGGCTCCGTGTTCACGCTGATGTTGCCCATCCTGTACGAGGAACGGAACCCCGCGGCCGCCGCGCCTAACGATGATCGAGATCGCCCTCGCGCGATCGAGGTGTCCAGTGTCTGATCGGCCAGTGATCAACGTACTGGTGGTGGACGATACGCTGGCCAATCGCTGGGTGCTCACTCGCGTCCTCGAGGAGGGCGGGTATCGCGTCATCGAAGGCGAGACAGCCGCCGACGCCATCCGGCTCGCGGCCGAGCGTCCAGACCTCATCGTGCTCGATGTGCGCTTGCCGGACGGGAGTGGGTTCGAGATCGCCCGTGGCATGAAAGCGGACCCTCAGACGTCCGACATCCCGCTGCTGCTCATCTCGGCCAGCTTCACATCGCCCAGCGAGCGCGCGCGGGGCCTCGACGCTGGCGCCGATGGGTATCTGACCCACCCCGTCGAGCCACCCGTGCTCCTGGCGACGATCCGCGCGTTGCTGCGGAGCCGCGAGGCCGAACGCGCCCTCCGCGAGAGCGAAGCGCGCTTTCGCACGATGGCGGATTCCGCTCCCGTCATGATCTGGCTCGGCGACACCAAAGGCCGCGCGGAATGGTTCAGCCGATCGTGGGTCGAGTTCACCGGACGACCACTCGAGGACCAGGTCGGAGACGGTTGGACGTCGGTAGTCCATCCCGATGACCTCGAGCGGACCCTGAACACGTACCGCACGCACGCCGCCGCACACGAGCCGTTCCGCGTCGAGCTGCGCGTTCGCCGGCACGACGGTGTCGATCGCTGGGTGCTCAGCTCCGGAACGCCGCGAATCAACGAGTCCGGTGACTTTGCCGGCTACATCGGGTCGTGTCTCGACATCACCGATCGCAAGGACGGCGAGATCGAGCGTGAACGGCTGCTCGCGCGTGAGCGCACCGCACGTGCCGACGCGGACGCAGCGCGCGTCGCAGCCGAGCACGCGAACGACGTGAAGGCGCAGTTCCTCGCCGCGATGTCGCACGAGCTGCGCACGCCACTCAATGCCATTGGTGGCTACGTCGACCTCCTGGAGCTAGGCATCCGCGGGCCGGTCACCGAGGCCCAACGGGAGGACCTGGAGCGCATCCGCCGCAACCAGCGCCACCTGCTCGGGCTCATCAACAACGTCCTCAACTTCGCCAAGATCGAAGCCGGCCACGTCGAGTATCATCTCATCGAGGTCCGCCTCCACGACATCCTCGATGGGATGTATTCGCTGGTCGCCCCACAGTTGCGCGCGCGGGGGCTGGAATACGAGTACCGGCAATGTTCGCCGTCCGTGATCGTCCAGGCGGACATCGACAAAGTCCAACAGGTGCTCATCAACCTGCTGTCCAACGCCATCAAATTCACGGAGCCCGGCGGCAACGTTAGGCTCGAGTGCCGCTGCACCGACGCGACGGCGAACGTGCGCGTCGTGGACACCGGGGTCGGGATTCCGGCCAGCAAGCTCGAGGCGATCTTCGAGCCGTTCGTCCAGGTCGATCAGGCCTTTACGCGCGAAGGGCAGGGGACCGGGCTCGGACTGTCCATCAGTCGCGATCTTGCCCGCGCCATGGGCGGTGACATCACGGTCGAAAGCGTGTTCGGCGAGGGCGCCGTCTTCACGTTGTCGCTTCGGCGCGTGGCCGGCATCCCAGCCGAGCAGCCGGCGATGAGCGGCTCGTCCCGGTCGGATTGACGCGTCCGCGGCCACACTCCAAGCTTCGGCTCCTCGTTCGCTCGTTCGTCACCACCGGTGGAGCCCTCCATGATTCGTTTCGCGCCTCGCTCCTCGCTCCTCGCTGCCGCGCTCGTTGCGTGCGTCACACCATGCCTAACGGCGCAGGGTAGCGCGACTCCGCGCACCGGCTCCGACGTGCTCGAGGCCATGCGCGCCGCCTACGCGGGCAAGTGGTATCACTCGCTTACGTTCACGCAGAAGACGACCCGCCGCACCCAGGACGGTACGGAGCGCGTGCAGACGTGGTACGAGACGCTCGCCCACACGGCGGCCGCCGGCACGAGGCTTCGCATCGACTTCGGCGAGCTGTCCGCCGGAAACGGCGTGATCTACACCGCGGACTCCTCGTTCAACGTTCGCGGCGGGAAGCTTCAATCGGCCGATGCGTCAGGCAACGAGTTCCTGCCGCTCATCGAAGGCGTCTACGTCCAGCCGGTGGCCAAGACGGTGAAGGAGCTCGGGCAGATGAAGGTGGACCTGACCCGCGTCCGAACTGGCACGTGGGAAGGCAAGCCGGTGTGGATCGTCGGGGCGGCGTCGGCGTCCGATACGACGTCGCCACAGTTCTGGGTCGACACCGATCGGAAGGTGTTACAGCGGATGATAGTCTCGTTTGCGAGCGGCCAGCCGCCGTACGACGTGCACCTCGGCGGCTACGAGCGCGTCGGCAACGGGGCGTGGCTGGCGACGAAGATCGAGATGTTCCAGAGCGGCGTGCGCCGGCAGGCGGAGGATTACTCGGGATGGAAAGTGGACGTGCCGGTGGATCCGGCCCTGTTTGATCCCGCACAGTGGTCAACCGCCAAGCACTGGGCGAAGTCCAAGTAACCAACGGCGCAACGGCCTAACGGCGCCGATTCCAAACCCCGCCAATTCCGAACGGCGCCAATCCCGAACGGCGCCAATCCCGAACGGCGCCAATCCCGAACGGCGCCGTTAGGCTGTTGCGCCCTCGGTCACTGGTCATCCGGACGGCGCTGCGGGGTTGTCTCTCGTCGCTCGTCGTTGCGTCGCGGACCCATGCGGTTGCCGTGCATGCCGTGGCCGTGTCTCGAGCCGCGACCCATGCCGCCATGATGCATTCGTCCCGACGCCGCAACGCGCTCCCATGCCCGCGCCTGCTGGTCCGGCGTCAGCACCGCGATCGCATCACGGCGGTCCGCCTGGGCCTGATCGCGAAGACGCTGCATCGCCGGCCGCATCTCTTCGAAGCGCTGACGCATACGCGCGCGCTCGGCCGAGTCTGGCCGGGCGGCGCCCGGCGGCCGCTGGGTTCGCAGGGAGTCCATCTGCACGCGGAGCGCGCGCCGACGCTCCGCCGACCGGCGCGCGATCGCGGCCAGGCGAGTCACCTGCGCGTCGGTGAGATTCAGCTCGCCTGTCCGTGCGAGAAGGAATTGTGCGGGGTCGTCCACCGCGCCACTTCGAGAAGCGCCCATCCCGCCGGGGCCAGGCATCGGGCCGGGCCCCATCTGTCCGCGTGGCTGCTGCGCGCCTACCGTGACCGCACTTGCGGCGCAGACCACCGCCGTAATAAAGAGCTTCCGTTTCATCGTGCCGACTCGACCTCCACCGGTTGAACCTTCGACATCGATCTCATTGGGTGAGACGTATCTGTCACGGTCACTGTTAACGCACTATTTGCCCGTTCGACTGGCGGATGGTAGCACCGCCCGAGTCACCAATCGCCCGTCGCCCGTCTCCGGAGTCTTCATGCCTCGCCTCTCGTTCGCATGTCTCGTTATCCCGACGCTCCTCTGTGCGCCCATCGGCCTCAACGCGCAGGGCGCGGCGCGAACCGTCGCGCACGGGAAGCCGACGATCGCGCAGTACCTGAGCCCTGCGTCGCCGCTCGAGATGACGGCCGCGCGAAAAGCCGACCGCATCGCCTGGATGACCTATGACCGCGGCATGCGGAACGTCTACACGGCGGTCGCGCCGTCCTTCCGTCCGGTGCGCCTCACACGCTTTCTGGACGACGACGGGCGCGACCTCACGGACGTCAAACTGTCCGACGACGGCTCCATCGCGGTGTTCGTTCGCGGGTCGGCGCCGAATCGGCAGGGATGGATCGCGAACCCATCGCACGATCCCTCCGGCGCCGAACGGGAGATCTGGGCCGCTCGCACCAGCGGCGGTACTCCCTGGCGCGTGGCGGAGGGTGGCGCGCCCGAGCTTTCGCCTGATGGTCGCTATGTCCTGTACGTAAAGGACAATCAGATCTACCGCGGCCGCGTGGTCGCATCCGCGGCGCCGGATTCTATGGACCGCGGCCAGAAGCCATTCATCAAGGCCTGGGGGCGGCAGAGCAATCCGCGATGGTCGCCCGATGGGTCGAAGATCGCGTTCGTCAGCGATCGTGGAAACCACTCGTTCATCGCGGTCTACGACGGGAAGACGCGCTCGATGTCATACATGGCGCCTGGCGTGGATTTCGACGGGGCACCCGTGTGGTCGCCGGACGGGAAGCGGGTAGCGTTCACGCGGCGCCCCGGGACACCCTTCGGGCAGCAGGCGCAGGAAGGGCAGGGTGGCATTGGTAACCCGCCGGGTCCAGCTGGGGGTGGTGCGTCGCCACGCAGCGTGTGTCCCCCGGGGTTGGCGAATCCGTTCGGCCCTGGCGGCGGCGCCGGGCGCGCCCGCCCGGACTCGGCTCCGTCGCAACCCCTGATCCCAGGGCTCTGTCGCGCGACCTTCGCCGGCGGGCACACGCTCGCGATCCTCGTGGCCGACGTGTCGACGCGGTCGGCGCGTGAGCTGTGGCACAACGCGCCTAACGACTCGACGTTCCCGGCGATCCAGCGCCTGCTATGGGCCGGCGACCGCATCCTCGTTCCGGTGTCACCGCTCAACGACGAATGGGAGCGCTACTACTCGCTCGATGCTGACGCGTCCACCGCGAAGCCGGTGCTGCTCACGACAACGAACGGGCTGATCGAG
>Ga0070668_100000719_pt1 | contig 22662 bp, 26 predicted proteins | sample KBSS43metaG_FD_64661 | JGI IMG/M metagenome (GOLD analysis project Ga0070668, IMG submission 64661) | Switchgrass rhizosphere microbial communities from Kellogg Biological Station, Michigan, USA - KBS S4-3 metaG | ecosystem: Host-associated > Plants > Roots > Rhizosphere > Soil ...
CGGAAGGCCCGATGCGCCCGATTCCGGCCCCGCCGCGGACGCGGCCGCTCTCGAGGCGCTGCTGGGCCGAAACAGCGAAAAGCGGCGCGTTCCCATGCGCATGCTGCTCGCAGTCGGCGTCGTGGTCATCCTGGCGATAGCGGGCGTCTTCGCTGTCCGGGCGCTGCGGAGCCCGGCCGCGCCGCAATATAGCACTGCGCCCCTGCGGCGCGGCGATCTGGTGGTCTCGGTCTCGGCCACGGGCACGCTCGAGCCGGTAAACCAGGTGGACGTGGGCAGCGAGCTGTCGGGCACGGTCGACAAGGTTCTGGTCGACGACAACGATCTCGTCGCCAAGGGCCAGGTGCTGGCGACCCTCGACGCCTCGCGGCTGCGGGACCAGATCACCAACGTGGAGGCTGCGCTTGCCGCAGCCGAGGCGAACCTGCAGCAGTCGGAGGCCACGGCGCGCGAGGCGGCGTTGAAGGCCGACCGCCTGCACCGTCTCTACGGCCTCTCGGCCGGGGGCTATCCGGCGAAGGCGGACATCGACGCGGCGGACGCGGCTCTGGATCGGTCGCGGGCCGGCGTGGCCAGCGCAAGGGCCGGCGTGAAGCAGGCCGCCGCCGCCCTCAACACCGGCCGAACGAATCTCGAAAAGGCCGCCATCCGCTCTCCGGTCAGCGGGGTGGTGCTCGCACGCAAGATCGAACCGGGCCAGACCGTAGCCGCCTCCCTGCAGGCCCCCGTCCTGTTCACGCTGGCCGAGGACATGCGCCGCATGGAGCTCCACGTCGACGTCGACGAAGCCGATGTCGGCCAGGTGCGCCAGGGGCAGCCGGCGACGTTCACCGTCGACGCCTATCCAGGCCGTGACTACCCGGCCAGGGTGACGCGGGTGGGCTTGGGCTCGCAGACCAAGGAGGGCGTCGTCACCTATACGGGTGTGCTGGCGGTGGACAACGCCGATCTCACGCTTCGCCCGGGCATGACCGCCAGCGCCGAAATCACCAGCGATCGGCGACCCAATGTCCTTCTCGTGCCCGAAGCAGCGCTTCGATACCGTCCGCAGGCCGCCGGGTCGGCCCGCTCCGCCAGCCTGGCCAATGCGCTGACGCCGCGCGTGCCGAGGTTCGGATCGACGCCGCGAAAGCGATCGACGGATGCGAACGTCCAGCAGATCTGGATTCTGCGGGACGGCCAGGCCCTGATGTTGCCGGTCCGGGTCGGCGCCACGAACGGCCGGGAGACCGAGATCAGCGGTGAGGGCCTGTCGCCTGGCCTGCCGGTCATCACCGGCTCGACGACGCAATGAATGCGCCCGCCCAGTCCGCTGCGCCTGCGCTGATCGAACTGGCGGGCGTGACCAAGCAATTCGGCGCCGGCCACGGCGCGTTCCTGGCGCTCCGCGGCGTGGACCTGCGGGTGGAGGAAGGCGAATTTCTCGCCGTGATGGGGCCAAGCGGCTCGGGCAAGTCGACGGCCATGAACATCCTGGGGTGCCTCGATACGCCCACCACCGGCGTCTACCGGTTCCGCGGCGTGCATGTGGAGCGCCTCGATCGAAATCAGCGCGCGCTGCTGCGCCGACGGCACCTTGGCTTCATCTTCCAGGGCTACAATCTGCTGCCGCGCACCTCGGCGCTGGAAAACGCCGAGCTGCCGCTCATGTACCGGGGCGTCTCGGGCCCCGAACGGCGGCGAATGGCCGAGGCCGCGCTCAGCGCCGTGGGCTTGACCGGCTGGGAACGCCACACGCCGTCCCAGCTCTCAGGCGGCCAGCAACAGCGCGTCGCCATAGCGCGGGCCATCGTGACAAATCCCACAGTGCTGCTCGCCGACGAGCCCACGGGCAACCTCGACAGCGAGATGAGCCGCGAGATCATGGAGCTGCTGGCCGGGCTCAACCGGGATCGCGGCATCACCATCCTGATGGTGACCCACGAACCGGACATGGCGGCCTACGCCCGTCGCAACGTCCGCTTTGTCGACGGCCGCATACAGTCGGACACAGGCGTCCGCGAGGCCGCGTGATGTTCTGGAGCGCGCTCAAGCTGGCCCTCGCCGCCATCCGCCGAAACCCGGTCCGCTCGGTCCTGACGGTGCTGGGCGTCGTGATCGGCGTGGCGGCCGTGATCACCATGGTGACGATCGGCAACGGTGCGACGATCTCGGTTTCGCGGCAGATCTCCAGCCTTGGAAGCAACCTCCTGATGGTGCGTCCCGGACAGCGCATGGGTCCCGGGGGCGGGGGTGCGCCCGCGTTCCGGGCGGACGATGTCCAGGCGATCTCGGCCAATGTCGGGAGCCTCGCCGCCGTCTCCGGTGTCGAGAGCGCCTCGGCCATGGTGGTCTACGGAACGGAGAACTGGTCGACCGCCGTCACCGGGGCCGAACGGCCCTATTTCACCGCCAGGAAGCTCCGGCTCACGCTGGGGCGGATCTTCACAGAGGCGGAGGAACAGGCCGGCAAGCCCGTCTGCGTGCTCGGCGAGACGGTCCGTCGCGAACTATTCGGCCGCGCCGATCCGCTAGGCTCGCGCATCCGCATCAAGCAGTTCGGATGTCAGGTGGTAGGCCTGCTGGCGCCCAGCGGCCAAGCCATGATGGGCGCCGACCAGGATGACGTGGTGCTCATGCCGCTGCGCACGGTTCAGCGCCGGCTGACCGGCTCACAGGACGTCGGCAGCATTGTCATCATGGTCGCGGACGCTGCGGCCACAGACCGAGCCAAGGCGGATCTGACCGAACTGCTGCGCCAGCGTCGGCACATTGCGCGCAACGAGGACGACAACTTCAGCATCGTCGACACCCGCCAGATCGCCGAGGCGCTCTCGGGCACGACGCGGGTCATGACCATGCTGCTGGCGGCGGTGGCGGCCGTCAGCCTGCTGGTCGGCGGCATCGGCATCATGAACATCATGCTGGTTTCCGTGACCGAGCGGACCCAGGAGATCGGCATCCGCCTCGCCATCGGAGCCCTCGAGCGCGACGTCCTGCTGCAGTTCCTCATCGAGGCCGTCACCCTCTCGGCCTTTGGCGGGATCCTGGGCGCCCTGCTGGCCGCGATCGCCTCGGCCGCCCTGGCGCAGGTGATGGACGTGCCGTTCGTCTTTGATCCGGCGATCAACCTGCTGGCCTTTGTCGTGTCGGTCGCGATCGGCGTCTTCTTCGGCTATTTCCCCGCGCGGCGGGCGGCGCGTCTCGATCCGATCGAGGCGCTGCGACATGAGTGATCGCCTGGCCGCCGCTCGGCCTGCGCTCTCATCGTTGCTCGTCAAGCTCCCCGTCGGCGACCAGCAGGTCGTAGACCTGGGCGGTCATCCCGCTGAGCGGCCGGCCCTGTTCCGCCAGTTCATCCGTCCCCTCAGCCCAGGCCACCGCCGCCGCCACGTCGACCGCGCTCGGCTCGAGCTCAAGGATGGCCTCCAACTTCCAGTCCAGAATATCGCCGCAGAGTCCGCGGATATCGTCGGCGCTAAGCCTCGTCGCCGCAACCTGCGCTTGATGATCGACCATTGTCCACTCCTGCGCCCCCGCAGGCGGATAGGCGCATCGCGCCTGCGACGCCACCTTGACGGGGATCAACGCCAAGGGTTCCACGCTCCCAAAACATTCGGTCTCGTGATGTCCGCAGCGCCAGATGTTTCTGCTGCTGTCAGAGCAATGACCGCGGCCGGACCGGCGACTTGGAGCCGCTGTCGCCGCCTGGCTCGCCGGATCGCGCCTCCGGACCGAGGCTCTGGCCCGTCGCGGGCGTCGGCGGCGCGGGGCAGGCCAGCCCCCGGCGCACCCCCTTCAGGAAGCTGCGGCGCGCCGTGCCAGCAAGGATCGCCTGCCGAAGTCTGCGGTCGTCGCGCCCGGCCCCCGTCATCAGCCGCACGATCCATCGATAGGGTATGGCGCCGCGCATCGCCGAACCGAACGCCTGGCTTGCTTCGTTCTGAGCCTCCGCCAGGAGGTCAACGTCGGGTCCGAGCAGCGCGTCAAGGTTAGCGATCTCGCCCGCCATGGCCGGGCAATCCGGCGGCGACGCCAGCGCATATGGCGCAGCGACAATGGCCTGCAGCGCCGCAGGAGTCTTTGGGCCCGAAATTCCAAGCCCCCCGCTCTCGCCGGACACCATTGCGTTCGAGCGACTTTGAGGCCGAGCGGCGTGAGCTGGGTGCGGGCCGGCGGCCATGACCCGCGGGCGTTCGGTCTGGGTGGCGCAAGCAGACGCCATCAGGCCCAGGGCCGTAGGAACAATGGCCGCGTGCCTGGGCCAAAAGCCGGTCACGGGCGGCGAGCGCCTATTGGCAATAGTGCCGCAGGCCGTCATGGCCCAGGTACGTGCGGCTGTGACGATCGTAGCTGCGGTACTTCTTGGCGCAGCGAGCGTCCCAGCTTTGATCCGCGGTCCGCGCGTGTTCAGCCTGCTGCTGCGAGCCGACGATCGCGGCGCCCAGCGCGAAACCGAGAATCCCAGCGATCACAGCCGAGCTATCGTCGTGGCCTCTGCGCCGCTGATAGTTACGCGCCCACCGGTCACGCTCGGCGCCGTGACGCCGCCACTCGTTCTGATCCACCCAGCGGCCGTTGTAGTAATAGCGATCGCCGCGCTGTTGCGACTGTTCCATGCGGCCGGAGTGCTCACGCCGCGCATCTCCGTAGGGCCGCGGCTGCGCCACGGATACATCTGAAAGCATCGCGCCAATCACGCATCCGACGACCATGATTGAGAGCTTGTTCATTTTGAGTTCCTCCGGCGGCCGATCGCAGCCAAGCCAAATCAACCAAAGTTGAGCGTCGCTCTCCTTGACGTGGGTCAAGCTCCTCTGAACAGCGTCAGGCGGCCTCAATTGTCCGGAGAGCGCGTCGCGCCGTCAACGGCTGCAGTAGCGTCTGAAACCATCCTGCCCGACGTAGGTGCCGGTGCGCTCGTCGAAGCCTGGATGCGACCTCGCACAGCGATCGCGCCAGTCGCGGTCGTTCCTGTGAGCGTTGTAGTAATCGCGGTCGCTGGTCGAGCCCGCGATCGCCGCTCCCAGAATAAAGCCGATGATCCCGCCGGTGATGGCCGCGCCCGCCTGGTCCTGATCCTCGTAGTGGTCGCCCCGCCAGACGTAGCGATGCTGGCTCTGCTGTTCATACCGCAGGCGCTCGCGGCAGTCGCCGCGTCGCTCGCCGCTGAAGCAGCCCCCGCCATATCGATCGGCCCTGTGGTCGCGCCCGTCGTAGGGACCCGTGGCGCAGCCCGCCGACGACAGGGTGGCGACAGCCAGGAGGGTGGTGATCAGGCTCTTGCGCATGATGTGGCGTCCTTTTGTTCTGAGGGTGTTGCCCCGCAGCGGGGGCCTGCCAAGTTCGGCGCGCATCGAATGGCTGGCGCCGACGACCGTTGAATTCCGCCCCGGGGCGCGACCGCGACCGGCCGAAGCGCCTAGACGCGACCGACGTGAAGGCCGCCAAACAGCCACAGCAGCAGCAGGATGATGAGCACAGTTCCCAAGACACCGCCCAGTCCTGGCATTCCGTAGGTTCGATGTGCGTAGTATCCGCCGCCGCCACCAAACAGCAATAACAACACTATTATGATGATAATAAGCGACATCATGTAACCTTTGCTGATTACTAGATTCAATTATATTGGATATTACTACTACACGACGATAATTTCGCCCGGAGAGGTGCAACTATTACATTGAGGTGGGAAGCCCGGCCGGCGCCGCCGCAGACAGCGGCAGTGTCAGGTGGAAGCGCACGCCACCCGTCGTGGACTCATAGGCGATCCGGGCTCCAAGCTTGCGGCTAAGTCCCCGCACGAGAGAAAAGCCGAGTCCGCCGTCGCGCTCAGGATCAAAGTCGACCGGAAAGCCGCGGCCACGGTCGATGACCTCGACCCGCACCACTCCGGTCATCTCGCTGTGGCACCTCACCAGGACCTCGCCCGGGTCGGCGTCGTTGCAGGCGTGTTTGACGGCGTTGGTTACGACTTCCGCCGCGATCTGACTGAGCGGAAGAACCTGTTCGGGCCGCACGATGCAGCCCGGCGCGAAGTCCTCGATGATTTCCACGCCGCCGCAGAGGCCGCGCGAGAAGGGCGCGCAGACCTCGTGCAGATGCTCGCCCAGGTCGACCGGGCCCGGCAAGCTATCGGAGATCAGGGCGCGGTGGAGCCTGGCGATGGCGGCTATCTGAGCGCCGACCCCATCCAGGAGCAGATGCACTGACTCACGGCTTGGCGCATTGCGCTGGCTGTCAACGTCGGCGGTCTTCAACCGGATGTAACCCATCAGGAGCGCCAAGTGATTGGCGATCCGGTGATCAGCTTCAGCGACGAGGACCGCGCGCTCGGAGCGGGCCGGCGTCGCGTCCGATTCGAAATCGGACCTCGCGAAATCATCGACCTGAAGGCGGGCGCGAGCCATGCTGAAACCCCACCGGGGTCAGCCAGACGCTGACCGATCGGTTAATCTATGTTAATCGACAAGCTCCACCGGTCGTTGACGTGCATCAAACCGGCGACTCCGATGAAAACATCGACCGCGCCATCGTCGCAGTGTCGCGGCGGTCTGCCCCACGCCAATACGGAGCGCGCCGGCATTGACCGCCAACTATGTGCACGACCAGAACATTCAGCGATTCGAGCGGATGCCGCGGGGAGAGACCGATGCGCAAAAGCGCCTGGTGATCGAGCGGCTCTCGGCGGAAGAGCGCGCTAACAGGCGTGGCGCAGCCGCTCCCTTCCTCAACGCCCAAGCGACAGGCGGACTTGGCGGCGGCCCAGGTTCAGCGACCACTCCCGAGCGACCTCCCGCACATCGGAAGACGCCTGTGCGAGCGCTTCAGCTTTTTCCGACGAGAACGCCGCCAAGTTGGCGAACCTTCGGACGAAGATGTTGGTCATTGGGAGCTTGCGGGCCAACCCTCACGTCGGCTGACGGACGGGGGCCGACCTTGATGATGCGAAGTCCACAGGCGCACGCCAGCTACGCATGCCATAGGGCCTCAGAACGGCCCCGGTGGACGGCACAGAACCGGCTGCGGCGCCGCAAGGCCCCTGGCGCTCCTCGGCTCGAATGCGGAACTCCGGGGACAGCCGACAGCTGTCGCCCGGGTCCCGGCCCCCGCTAGCGGGTCGCCTTGTGGAGGGCGTCCTTGGCTTTTCCGACAGTCTCCTTGGCGGAACCCACAACCTTGTCGGCGAGGCCTTCCACCTGAAGCTCCTCGTTGCCAATTGCCTTGCCGATGGCCTGCTTGGCGGCGCCAACCGCCTTCTGGGCAGCGCCTTCGATGCGTTCACGGCTCATGATTTTGTCCTCGGCTGAGTGCAGTATCGAAATCATGTTGCGCCCCATTCGACGTGTCGGCGTTGACGTCGATCAAAGGCTGAACATGCACGGCCTGGACACGCCTGCCCCATTCCTTCGCCACATATCCTCCCCGTCACGCGAGCCGCATGGTGCTCACAGTGGCGACCTGCTGGCTGAGCTGCGGAAAAGCGCGACCGGAACGCCTCCCGAACAGGAAGTGCAAAACACGGTGCAAAAAAGTGCAAAACAGCCCGTGACCGGCGCTGCGCGCCGCGGCTGAAACCCCTTGCCGCTCAAGGGCTTCGCGATGGTACCACCTCTCGGGCTCGAACCGAGGACCTCTAGATCCACAATCTAGCGCTCTAACCAACTGAGCTAAGGCGGCCTATCGCGAGGCGGTCGTTCTAATCGCAGGCTGCGCGGCGATCAAGCGGTGACCGGCCAGCCCTGCGATGCGCAGGAAAAAGCCCCGGCGACCTGGGTCGCCGGGGCTCATTCGAACGCGGTCGGACGCGTCAGTCCTTCGGCACGTTCCACCGCAGGGGAATCCGTACCTGGCCCCCCTCGGTCGGGGCGCCGTCCTTGGTCTGCGGACGCATCTTGAAGAGCTTGGAGGCCTTCAAGGTGGCGTCGCCGAAGCCCTGGTCGTCCGGGTTCTCGGACACCACGGAGCAATTCTCCAGGGTGCCGTTGGCGCGGACCTGGCAGCTGATGGTGGCCGTTCCCGAGACGCCCATGCGAAGGGCGCGTTCCGGGAAATACCGCTGCAGGTCCTCGGCGTTGGGCCGGCGCGCCCAGTCCGGCTGCGTGATCACCGACGGGCGCGGAGGCTCCGGCGGCGGCGCGGCGGGCGGCCTGGGCTCCTCGATCCGCTTCTCCACCGGGGGCACCGGCAGCGGGGGAATCGTCGGCGTGTCCATCATCGCCACCGGCGGCCGCGGCTGCAGCTTGGGCGGCGGCGGCGGCGGGGTGTTCGGCGGCGGCGGAGGCGGAGGCGGCGGCGGCGGAGGCGGCGGAGCCGGCTTCACGATCGACACGTCCGTCACGTCGTCCGAGTACTCTTTGTAGTGGGGCTGGAACTTCGCCTTGTACAGGTAGAAGAGCAACCCGAAGTGGAAGACGATCGAGATGACGATCGCGATCGTCACCCCGGTGTTCTTCCGCTTGACGGGCATGTCGAACGGATTGTGAGCGGGATGGGTAATGTCTTCAGCCACGTTTGCCCGCCCCCCCCCGCTTGTCTTCGCCGACCAGCGCCACGCTGTAGAAGCCATTGTCCTGCAGCATGTTCATCACGCCCATGAAGTCCCCGTAGAGGACATCCTGGTCGGCGCGGATATAGATCCGCTCCTTGGTGGGATTGCGCCGCCCGCCAAGGTTCTTGCGTAGGTCGTCCCCAAGCGACGGAAGGTCCGTCTTGAAGTCGCCGATGAAGAGATTCCCGTTCGGCTGGATCGAGATATAGACCGGTTTTTGTGGGTTCTGAGTGGGCTTGGCGCTCGCGACTGGCAGCTGAACCTTGACCGTGACTGCGGCCAACGGAGCCGCCACCATGAAGATGATCAAGAGGACCAACATGACGTCCACGAAGGGCGTCACATTGATTTCGGCGTTCGCCTCCACCGTGTACTTGCCACCCCCAGAACCTGAGAGCTTGGCGGCCATGTGGCTTAGGCCCCTTTGTCCAGCTGCCGAGAGATGGCGTTGGTCAGCTCAGCCACGAACCCTTCCGTGCGCGCCCCGAAGGCGGAGATGCGCGTCTGGAAGTAGTTGTAGAAGATAACCGACGGGATGGCGGCGAACAGGCCGAGGGCGGTGGCGAGCAGGGCCTCGGCGATGCCGGGCGCCACGACGGCCAGGTTGGTGGTGTTGGTGTTCGCAATGCCGATGAAGGAGTTCATGATCCCGTAGACGGTGCCGAACAGCCCGATGAAGGGGCCGTTGGAGCCGACGGAGGCCAGGAACTGCATGCCGTTCGAGAGGCGTTTGCTGAGCGAGGCCTGCACGGCGCTGACCGCGGCCTGCGTCCGATGGATCACGTTGTCGCGGTGCGCGCCGGTGACGTCGAGACCGGCCTGCCGGGAGATCTCCACCTCCTGAGCGGCGGCGGCGGCCATGTCGGCCAGCGGATTGCCCTCGAACTCCTCGGACATCGCGATCCGGCCCATGTCGTTGATCGACTTGGCGCCGCGGAAGGCCTCGATGAAGGCGTCCGAGGTCTTATTGAGGTTGCCGAACTCGAACAGCTTGATGACCAGCAGGGTCCAGGTGAGGACCGAGGCCAGCAGCAGACCGATCATGATGGTCTTAACGACCGGGTCGGCGTCCATGAACATGACCGCCGGGGTCATCTTCCCGGCGTGTTTCATCTGCGGCGGCGCAGTTTCACCGGCGGCGGCGTCCGCAGCAGGCGCTGGGGCCGGGGCGGCCGCGGCGTCGGCAGGCGGCGCCGCAGCGGCGTCGGCGGCAGGCGCTTCCGGGGCGGGGGTCTGCGCGAACGCAGGCGCGCTCATCACCAACGCCAGGGCGCCGATGACAGCGAGAAGAGAAGTCGTCCGTTTTTTGTCGAGCATCTGTCGCCAGTTCCTGATTGGTCTAGCACGTTGGACCGAGGGTCGTCGCGCGAGAGCGTCTCCCACCCTATTGCTACAAGCCTGCCGACCCGCAACCGGATTTTCCCCCGGTTGAGATCGCCAGAGCCGCTATCGCAGCGCCTCACCCGCCCCGCCCGTCTTCCGATCGCGGAATACAGACGTTTCGAAGGCGCTAGGCGACCTGGCGCCCCCGCGGGAACGCAAAGTCTTGCCGCGTCATACGCGTGCGGCTCGCGACCTTTGGCAACCCCGTATTAAGGCGTCAAGGGGTGATGCCGACGTGGGGTCAAGCGGCGCCACAACGGCGGAGGCGCTTGCTGCAGCGCACAATGAGATTGCTAAGCCTTCTCCGCAAGGCGGGCAAATGCGGGCGCCGGTTTCTGTTGCGACGCACAATCGCAAAGGAATCCTACGGCGCGAGAACAGGTTCACGCGACGTAAGCTCGTGAGACACCCTGGGGTTTCGGCGGCCAATCCGATTCTCGCGTTCCGTGTGAAGGCGCGGCCGCGCCGGATGTCGGCCAGCACCGGGCTGCCGAAATCGGCGACGATTGACATCCCGGATTGCAGGCGCAGCCGCAGCGACGCTTCGGACGGCGTGAGGACGATGGAAGCGGAGGGGAAAGGACGTGGCGCCTGGGGGCGATTCGAACCGCCGACGCGCGGATCTTCAATCCGCGGAGTCGCGCCTTGATGTTCCAGAAGACCGCTTGAAAAAATGGCGCCTGGGGGCGGATTCGAACCACCGACACGCGGATTTTCAATCCGCCAAGGCTTTTTGAATAGCCTCGACAAAGTGGAACCAGTGGTTGGGCAGTGGGCGGGCGCGACAGGAGCGACATTGCGACCTGCCCTTCATTGACTAGGTTGCTGCGGAGACGGGGGAGACGGCGTGGGGCTGGGCCAGATCACGATTGGCGAGTTTGTGGCTGCCACAGCCGGGCCGCCGCGCTTTCGAGTCAAATACATGCCGACCCAAACGCTCAGCCGCGAGCTTCACACGGAGACGTCACGGCTGGTGGGGATGTTCTGCCTCGCGGACGACAGCCAGACCTTCATCCTGCACAATCGATGGGTCGGCGGCGACGTTTGGAGCCCTGAACTGGGCGACTACACGGACCCCATCTGGGAGACCGTGGTCCTTCGCTCCGATGTAAAGGCGTTCGAGCGTATCCCGACCGGCCCGCACAGCACGCACCGAATTGAATGGGCGGCCGGCGTCATTCAGTGGAATACGGTTGCGGTCGAGCCATTTGCGTTTGGAGGGGAGAACGTGACGCTGGGCGTAAGCGGGGCCCTCTCATACACCGCCGCCATTGATGGCAGTCCGCACGAGTTTCTCGTCGAACTCGAACTCACCAGCCTCATTGGCGAATGGCGCCTCGCACGATCTTCCGGTCCATCGGCCTTTGTCCTCGCGCGCCACGAGGGAAACTAGCAGGCACCTGCAGTGGGAAAAGTGGGTGGCTGCTCGCGAAAGGCCGCGACAGGTCCAGACAACCCTCTGAAAAGGCTGAAAAATCTCGAAAGGCTCGCGGCTCGCTGCGCCATCGCCCCAGCCGGGCCTTAGTGCGTTGATTTTCAAGAGGAAAAAATGGTGCCTGGGGGCGGATTCGAACCACCGACACGCGGATTTTCAATCCGCTGCTCTACCAACTGAGCTACCCAGGCGCCTGCGCCGAACGTGCGGGAGCGGCGTCTATAGAAGAGCGTCCCTTCGAAGTCCAGCCGGCTCAGTCCTCGGATTCGGGGTCCGGCGAGCGGGGCCCGGACTCCTCCTCTTCCGTCGCTTCGGCGGGGATGGCGTAGGAGCCGACGAGCCAGCGCTGCAGGTCGACGTCGGAGCAACGCCGGGAGCAGAAAGGCCGATATTCCGGCGTCGTGGGCCTACGGCAGATCGGACAGGCGCTCATAGGGCGGCGACCTCCTGGCGCTCGCGATCGAAGCTCTCCTCCCCCGAAATCGTGAAGCGCGCGCCGATCCGCAAGGCGAGGGCTTCGGCCAGAGGGCGGGCGGCCTCGGCGACGGCGGGGGCGCAGCGGGCTTGCAGGCGAGCGCCGGGCTGGGCCTGGGCCTCGCGCTCCAGGCGGCGGATCAGGGTCAGCGCCAGGGTCAGGTCGCCGGGCGCGCCGTCTGCGCCGCAGAGCAGCTCATGCAGCGGCGGCGTGCGGCGCGGCAGGGTCAGCTCCAGGGTTCCGAAACGGCTGATCGGGCCAAAGGCGACGCCGGGGTTGTCGGGCCCGAAGGCGGCGCGGGCGGCGGCCAGCAGCGCGACGCCGTCATGGCCGCGTCCCGCCAGGTCGATCACCACCAGGCCGCCCAGGCTCTTGAGCCGCAACAGCCGGGCGGCGGCGGCGAGGGCGGCGAGGTTGAGCTGGCGGGTGACGCGCTTGACGTCGGAGCCCTTGCGCTCGCCCAGGTCCACGTCGATGGCGGTGAGCGCCCGGGTGGTCTCGATGGCGAGGTCGCCGCCGCCCGGCAGGGGGTGGACGACGGCCAGGGCTTCGGCCTGGGCCTCGTCGGCCACGTCGCGGGCCTCGCGGCCCTCGACGACCGCGGCGTCGCGGGCGAAGGCGCGGAGCTGATCCGGGAGTCCGGGGGCCGGCGCGAGCAGGCGCGGCGCGCCGTCGGCAGGGCCGACGGCGCGGACCACGGCGAGCTTGCCGCGGCGCGGCTCGCTGCGGATCTCCACGTCCAGGACCTGGCCCTCCACGGGACGCTCCTCAGGACGGAACGGCAGGACGGCCTCAGTCCCCTCCCCGGCGTCGAGGAACGCCGAGCCGATGGCCGGCTCCAGGCGCCGGACGCGGGCCACGAGGCGGGCGCCCAGGCGCAGGCGGTCCGATTCGCCGTCACGGCGGATCAGCAGGCGTTCGGGCCGCCCGTCGAGGGTGACCACGCCACGGGCCTCGCCCAGGCCCACGTCGAGGTAGAGGCGGCGTTCGCTCATGGCAGGCGGTATCCCAGGCCGGCCAACAGATTGGCGGTCTCGTAGAGCGGCAGGCCCACCACCGCGGAATAGGAGCCGGTCAGGGCGATGACGAAGGCGCCCGCGCGGCCCTGCACGCCGTAGCCGCCCGCCTTGCCCAGGCCCTCGCCGGTCTCAAGGTAGGCCTCGATTTCAGCCTCGGACAGGCGCTTGAACTGCAGGCGGGTCTCCACCAACCGGCTGGCCGTCCGCCCGCCGGGGGCGACCACGGCCACGGCGGTGAGCACGCGGTGGTTCCGCCCCGAGAGCAGGCGCAGGCAGGCGCGGCCCTCAGCCGCCGTTTCCGCCTTGGGCAGCACGCGGCGGCCCACCGCGACCACCGTGTCGGCGGCGAGCACATGGGCCTCGGCGCGGTGCGACGCGACCGCGGCCGCCTTGGCGACGGCGAGCCGAAGGGCCAGCCGGCGGGGCGTCTCATGGGGTTGCGGAGATTCGTCGACGTCCGCCGCCTCGACGGCGTCGGGCTCCAGGCCGATCTGACGCAACAAGTCGAGCCGCCGTGGGCTCGCCGAGGCCAGGACCAGGCGCTGGGGCGTCCTTGCGGCCAAGGCGGCCTAGCGGACGCGGAAGGTGATGCGGCCCTTGGTGAGGTCGTAGGGCGTCATCTCCACGAGAACCTTATCGCCGGCGGAAACGCGGATGCGGTTCTTGCGCATCTTGCCGGCGGTATGGGCGATGATCTCGTGGTCGTTCTCGAGCTTCACGCGAAACGTCGCATTGGGCAGGACTTCGCTGACCGTGCCCGGAAATTCCAACAGTTCTTCTTTCGCCATGCATTCTCCCTGGAGCCGGCCATCTCCCCCCGAAGAGGCCGAACTCGGCAACCCTCAGCGGACTATCGGCAATACGAAAAGCCCGCGCCCTGGAGGCCGCGAGCCGCAAACCATCATAACGCACGTGAGCGGTGCGGGTCGATGGCGCCCGTTGTGAGGCGCAGATGCCAGGGATGCGGCCCAAGGTCCAGCCTTGGCGGTCAACCGAAGCGGCGGGCGATCCGGGCGGCCAGGGCGTCGCGGACCTCGCGGTAGGCGGCCAGGCGCGATTCGCGGGAGCCCTCGACCTGGGTGGGATCCTGGATCGGCCAGTACTCGATCTCCGCCGCCCGGCCGCGCGCCATCTCCACGGCGCGGTGCTGGGCCTCCGGCGTGAAGGAGATCACCAGGTCGAAGGAGGCGTCGTCGAGTTGATCGAAAGTCTTGGGGGCATGCTCGGAGAGGTCGCAGGCGATCTCGGCCATCACAGCCTCTGCGAACGGGTCGACCGGAGAGGCGTCGGCGATGCGCAGGCCACAGCTGTCCACATGGATCCGATCGCGCGCGACGCGCCGCAACAGGGCCTCGGCCATGGGGGAGCGCACGCGGTTGAAGTTGCAGGCGAAGAGCACCGCCCCGGGACTGTCGGACGTCATGCCGCTCAGCTCCGCCAACGCAGGGCGCAGATCAGGGTGAAAAGGCGCCGCGCCGTCTCCAGGTCGGTGTCGATCTTGCCTTTCAGGCGGGCGCGCAGCACGTTGGAGGCCTCGTTGTGGAGGGCGCGGCGGCCCATGTCCAATACCTCGATCTGCTGCGGCGTCGAGTTGCGGATCGCCTGGAAGTAGCTCTCGCAGATCATGAAATAGTCCTTGATCAACCCCCGCAGGGGCGAAAGCGACAGGATGTGGCGGCGTTCGTAGCCTGGGCCCGTGACATCCAGCACAAGGCGGTTCTCCACCACGCCGAGCTTCAGCACGTAAGGCCCGCCGTCCGCGCCCTCAGGCACGAAGTGATTGTCCTCCAGGAGGTCGAAGATCGCGATCTGCCGCTCCTGCTCCTGGTCGCGCGAGACGGCCGCAAGGGACTCGTCGTCGATCTCCACGGACTGCAGGCGATGGATCTTGCCGTCTTCGGCCATGCGGTTGGACCCAGCGGGAAAGGCTCGCCGAAGCTTTACGGCATCGCACGCCTTGGCGTCATCCTGTCGCAGCCGAGACGGCCCGGGTAACCACACCATGAGGCTTCAGCGTTAACTTTTGGAGCCCAGAGTTGCACTGCAACGGTGAGGATCATGTCAGCCACCGCGAGTTCTATCGGCGACCTGGAGGTCCGGTCGCGAACCGCTCGGGAATCAGCCAGCGTCCGCCGGCTGATGTCTGTTGGACAGTCGTCCCAGCTCGAGCAGTTCAATGACCCCGCCCTGTTGAGCGAGGGCCGAGTCAATGTGATCGCGCTAGACGCCGTGGTCGCGCGGCTGGGCGAACGCTGGCAGCAGCGCCAGGCGCAGGTTCACGACCACGTAGAGCGCACGCTCCAGAAGCATCTGGGGACGCAGGGCTATTTCCTGCGGGTCTCCGACACCGATTTCCTGATCTGCCAGCCGGAGCTCGGCCGGTTTTCGGGGCAAGCCGCCTGCCTGCGCTACCTGCGTGAGATCCTTCACCATTTCATGGGGGATTCGGCCGAGGCCGACGAGTGCGTCCACCAGGTCACCAAGATGGACGGCTCCGAGATGAAGGCGCAGAAGGTCGACGCCCGCCACGTGGAGCGCCTCGAGGTCGTCGAACAGGCCGAAATGTCGAAGGCGGCGCAAGCCGAAGCGGAACGCGCCAAGTCGATGGACCGCTGGTCGCCGTTCGTCGCGTCCGACGGCCGCGAAGTGCGGGTGTCCTGCAGCCTGGAGCCTGTCTTCGAGCTGAAGAACTTCGGGCGGATCGGCTTTCGCATGGCCCGCCGTGTGCTGGTGGTCGGCACCGACGAGGAGGTGCCGCCGGCGGCGGTGAACAATCTCTCCCGGGCCGACATCCTGCGCATCGACCTGGCGACGATCGCGCGCGGCATGGACCGCCTGCGATCCGACAACGCCGGTGAGCGGCATCCCAGCCTGATCGTGCCGGTGTCGTTCATCAACCTGTCCAACCAGCAGGCGCGAGCCCAGATCGTCGCCCTGCTCAAGGAGGCGAGCGCCCTGGTGAAGCAAGGGGTGATCTGCGAGATCTGCGACATCGAAGGCGTGCCGCAGGGCGCGATGCTCTCGGCCGTCTCCCTGATCCGGCCGTTCTCGCTGTTCGTGGTGGGGCGCCTGAGCACCACGCCGCCGCTCTCCTCGGTCCTGGCCCAGCTCAAGGGCGCGGGCCTGCAGGCCCTGTCGATGGAATGCCCGCGCGATCTGAGCGAGCCGGAGTTCATGGCTTGGTCGAAGGCGACGATCGAAGCCGCGAAGCGGATCTGCAAATCGGTGCTCGTCTATCGCACGGACTCGGCGCGGGGCGCGGGCATGGCCGGGCTGCTCGGCGCGACCCACGCCAGCGTGCGCAACTGACGACCGCGCCTACCGGCCCGCGCTGAGGCGTTCGGGCGCCGGAACCGGCGGCGGCGAGGGTTCCTTCTTCTGGCCGGCCATCTCAATGCCCTGGGCGTCGAAGGCGGCCTTGATGCGCCGGTTGTATTCCCGACCCACCCGCCACTGCTCGCGCGGGGCGGTGGTGACGCGGGCCTTCAGGAGGACGCCGGTCTCGCCCAGCTTGTCGACGCCCATCACCTCGAAGGGGCGAACGATCAGCGAGCCGAAAAGGGGGTCGGCCTTCAACGCCTCGCCCACCTGGCCCATCACCGCCAGCGCCCGGTCGACGTCGGCGTCGTAGCTAAGCAGGAACTCGAAGACATAGGCCGAGAAGGTCTTGGTCCGGTTATGGATCACCTGGGCTTCGCTGTACGGAAAGATGTGCAACACCCCATCAGTGTCGCGCAGGCGGATGGTGCGGAGGGTCATGGCCTCCACTACGCCCTTGGACGTGCCGATCTGAACGTTGTCGCCCAGGGAGACCACGTCCTCGGCGATCAGGAAGACCCCGGTGAGGAAGTCCTTCACCAAGGTCTGGGCGCCGAAGCCCACCGCGATGCCGAGCACGCCTGCGCTGGCCAGCAGCGGCCCGACCTTCAGGCCGATTTCCGAGAACAGGGTGAGCGCGCCCACGACGATGAGCACCCCCTGGATCGAGCCGCGCAGCAACGGGCCCAGCGTGCGCACCTGCGCGGCGCGGCGTACGTCGGCGCTGCGGCGTGCGACGCCCTCGATGGCGCGGTTGACCAGGAAGCCCGCCACCTCCACCGCCGCAGTCGCCAGGAGCACGATCAGGGCCAGGCGGAGGATCCGGCCCCCTCCCCCGACCATCCAGGCCCAGGGATCGACTCCCCAGACGCCGGCGATCCCGACCAGCGCCGCGCCCAGCACGACCATGCGCAGCAGCAGCCAGGTGACGCCCGCCGCCTTATGCGCGCCCGCGGGCTCGGCCGGCGCGTCGCCGGGCGCCTTGGCGGCCAGCTTGGCCATGAGATGGTCGAAGACTCGCCTGAGCATCCATACGGCCGCCAGGGCGAGCAGCACCACCGCGAAGGTCAGCAACAGGTTGAGCCCGACGGCGCGCGCGTCCATGCGCATCAGCGTGGCCCAGGCGTCGTCCGCCCCCTTCAAGAGGCGTTCAGCATAGGTCTGCGGATCGACGGGCGTCGCAGCCGGGGCGGCCATGATCGGAACCTCGTGCAAGACGCCGCCCCGGGCGGCGAACGCATCGCAGCCCAAGGGGGTTCCGGCGCCGGCGGCCTAAAGCGAGGAAGCCGCGCCGCCTACGCCCGGGAGGCGAGGCGGGCTTCGCGGAACGAAACCAGCCGCCGTTCGGCCTCGTCCCAGAGGGCCAGGCGGGCGCAGCGGAAGCTCTCCCACATCCCGACCCTGCTCATGGGCCGCAGTTCGGGGTGGTCCTTCAGAACCCTCGGCAACTGGTAGAAGGGGATGCGGCTGGAGAGGTGGTGCACATGGTGCACGCCGATGTTGGCGGTGAACCAGCGCAGCACGGGCGGGAGGTCATAGTGCGAGCTGCCGGTCAGAGCGGCGGCGTCGCGGTTCCATTCCCCGTTACGGACCCAACTCGCGCCCTCGAACTGGTGCTGGATGTAGAAGAGCCAGACCCCGATCGTCGCGGCGAGCAGCATGGTGACGATATTGATGACCAGCACCGGGGCAGGTCCGAACAGCCAGATGAGCGCGCCAAGGCCGACGACGATGGCGGCCGAGTTGCCGAGCACGCTGGCCCAGGGCCGCCAACCCTGGCGCATCAGGCCGATCGGCAGACGCTGCATCAGGAAGAAGACGAAGGCCGGACCGAGACCGAACATCACCAGCGGGTGACGATAGAGACGATAGCCGAAGCGCCCCAACGGCGACTTGGCGCGATATTCCTCGACGGTCAGCGTCTCGATCACGCCCAGGCTGCGGCGGTCGAGGTTGCCCGAGGTGGCGTGGTGGATGGCGTGGGTCTGGCGCCAATATTCGTAAGGCGTCAGGGTGAGGACGCCGATGATCCGGCCGACCCAGTCGTTGGCGCGCTTCTCCCGGAAGAACGAGCCGTGGCCGCAGTCATGCTGGATCATGAACAGGCGGACGAGAAATCCCGCCGCCGGCAGGGTCAAGAGCAGCGCCGCCCACCACAGGCCGCGGGCGTGCGCCGCCCAGGCCAGCACCCAGATGGCGGCCAGCGGAACGGCGGTGACGGCGATCTCGAAGAGACTGCGCCCCGTTCTGGGCTCGCGGTATGGCGCGAGCTTGCGGCTCCAGGCGCCGGGGGCGGTCACATCGGCAGTCACAGTCGGGCCTTTCGTCGGAGCGATAGAGCGGACTCTTTCGGGGCGCTGCCCTTGGCAGCTAAACAAGGTGGCAATACGGCCATGGGGGCGACCGGGTTCGCTGAACACATCTTAGTCGATCCCGAGCCGGATCGCGACGGAGCGCGCATGCGCCGGGAGACCCTCGGCGACAGCCAAGGCGACCGTGGCGGGACCGAGGGCGGCGAACGCGGCCGGATCGCAACGCACGATCGAGGTGCGCTTGAGGAAGTCATAGAGCGAAAGGCCGGAAGAGAATCGGGCGGCGCGGCTGGTGGGCAGCACGTGGTTCGAGCCCGCAACATAGTCTCCCACTGCTTCAGGCGTGTGACGGCCGAGGAAGATTGCGCCGGCGTGACGGACGCGATCGGCGAGGCGCTCCGGCGCCTCGACGGCGAACTCCACGTGCTCCGGCGCCACGCGGTCGACGAGGCGCGGCGCCTCGTCCAGCGGGGCGATCACCACCGCGCCGTGATCGCGCCAGGAGGCGGCGGCCGCCTCTCCAGTGGCGAGGCTGGCGAGCTGGCCGGCGACGGCCGCCTCGACACGAGCGGCGAAAGCCTCGTCGTCGGTGATCAGGATGGATTGGGCCGCGGGATCGTGCTCGGCCTGGGACAGCAGGTCGGCGGCGATCCAGTCGGGGTCGCAGGCAGCGTCGGCGACGACGACAATTTCCGAAGGGCCGGCCAGGGCGTCGATGCCGACCACGCCGTAGACCTGGCGCTTGGCGGCGGTGACGAAGGCGTTTCCGGGTCCGACGATCTTGTCCACCGGCCGGATCGGTCCGGCGCCATAGGCGAGCGCGGCGACCGCCTGGGCCCCGCCCACCCGCCAGATTTCGGTGATTCCCGCCTCCTGGGCCGCGGCAAGCACCGCAGGCTGCAACCGGCCGGGGGGCGTGACCATGGCGATCCGGTCGACTCCCGCGACGGCCGCCGGCACGGCGTTCATCAGTACGGTGGAGGGATAGGCCGCCCGCCCGCCCGGGACGTAGACGCCGACAGCCTCAAGCGGCGTCCAGCGCCAGCCGAGCTCGACGCCGGCCTCGTCGACGAAGCGGGCGTCGGCGGGGCGTTGGCGTTCGTGGTAGGCGCGGATCCGCCGGGCGGCGAAGGCGATGGCGGCGCGGACGTCCGCGGCGCACTCGGCCGCCCCTGCGGCGATCTCAGCGGCGCTCACGCCGACTGAGGCCTCATCGACGTCCGACTTGTCGAACTGGCGAGAATAGCGGAGCACGGCCGCGAGCCCCTCGGCGCGCACGGCGGCCAGCACGTCCCGAACCGTCGCGTCCACATCGGGCGCCGTTTCGCGGCGGGCGTCGACAAAGGCGGCGAAGGCTTGCTCGAAATCGGGGTCGGAGAAGCGAAAGCGGCGCATGGCGCGCCTTCTAGCGCTCAGCGATGATCAGCGCCATCGCCGACGGCTCAGGCCTTGTGGACCGGGGAGCGCGGAGTGGGCCATGGCGGCGAGATGTCGGCCAGCGCCGCATCGACGCATTCGACCCGCGCCCGTAGGTCCCCGCCGCCGGCGAACGTCATCACCACGACGCCGCCGGGCGCCTCTCCCGGCTCAAACCCGAGCGCCAGGAGCTCGAGCACCGCGTCCTTCGGCGCACGACGGATGCGGCGGACCTGGACGGCGTCCACGTAGCCGAGCTGAAGGGCCGAGCGCACGCGCGCGCGGCCGCCCGCCTCCCATCGGTAGCGGTTGAAGGCGACGGTCAGCCGCCGCGCATTGGACTCGAAGGTGATATCGCCGACCTTGACGATGGCGTCCTGCAGGGCGGCGGAGATGACCTCCAGGTCGTCGGCGTCCAGGGCGAGGAGCCGCAGCGGTTCGGCGGCGGCCATGCCGTTCATTCCTCCAACGGGGCGCCGTCGCCGGCGATGCGCCGCACGCGGGCTCCACAGGCCCCGAGCTTGGCCTCGAGGCGCTCGAAGCCGCGATCGAGATGGTAGACGCGATTGACGACAGTCTCGCCGCGCGCCGCCAGCCCCGCGATCACCAGGCTCACCGAGGCGCGCAGGTCGGTGGCCATCACCTGGGCGCCTTCGAGCACCTCGACCCCCCTCACCCGCGCCTCGCCGCCGGAGACCGTGATGTCGGCGCCCAGCCGCCGCAGCTCCGGCGCATGCATGAAGCGGTTCTCGAAAATGGTCTCGCGGATCACGCTCTCGCCGTCCGCCATGGTCATGAGAGCCATGAACTGGGCCTGGAGGTCGGTGGCGAAACCAGGATAGGGATCGGTCGCGATCTCCACGGACCGCAGCCGGCCGCCGTTGCGCTTGATGGTGACGCCGTCGTTATGGCGCGACACCTCGACGCCGGCTTCGACCATCTTGTCCAGCAGAGCGTCAATCAGGTCTGCGCGGGTGTTGGTGAGGCGCACCTCGCCGCCCGCCATGGCGGCGGCCAGGGCGTAGGTGCCGGTCTCGATCCGGTCGGGTATCACCGCATGGTCGGCTCCGCCTAGCCGGCTCACGCCTTGGATTCGCAAGGTGGTCGTGCCGACGCCGCTGACCTTCGCGCCCATCTTGTTCAGGCAGTCGGCGAGATCGCCGATCTCGGGTTCGCAGGCGGCGTTGACGAGCACCGTCTCCCCCTGGGCCAGCACCGCGGCCAGCAGGGCGTGCTCCGTCGCGCCCACGGAAACGAAGGGGAACTCGATCTGCGCACCCGTCAGCCCGCGAGGCGCCTGGGCGTAGACGTAGCCCTCATGCAGGTCGATACGCGCGCCAAGCGCCTCCAGAGCCTTCAGGTGCAGGTCGACGGGCCGCGCTCCGATCGAGCATCCGCCCGGCAGGGACACCTTGGCCTGTCCGGTCCGCGCCAGCAGCGGCCCCAGGACGTTGAACGAAGCGCGCATCTGCCGCACGAGGTCATAGGGCGCGATGGCGCTGAGGATCTCCGGAGTGTGCAGAGTCGTCTGGGGGCCGTTGGCGCCGTCGGATTCCACCACCTCGGTCCCGAGACGTTGCAGCAACTTGCCGAGGAATCGCGTGTCCGCCAGGCGCGGCATGTTGGTCAGCCGCAGCGTCTCGTCGGTCAGCAGGCTGGCCGCCATCAGCTTGATCGCAGAATTCTTGGCTCCGCTGATGGGGATCTCCCCCTCAAGCCGGACGCCGCCGGTGATGGCGATGCGATCCAATCCAGTCCCTCGCACGCTGAAGGGTGCGGCGAAGGCCGGCCCGGTCACTGCGTTATCTAACCTGCGCCACCAGGGACGCAAGGCCGCAGGCGCAGGTCAGTCGCGCGTATTCAGGTCGCGATCGGGCTGCGGCGGGCGGTCCGCGGTCTTGCGGCGCCGCAGGTTCGCCCGCAGCGCCTGCGCAAGCCTGGCTTCGCGAGCGGCGCGCGTTGGGTCTGGGGAATTTTCGTCTTGGGCCATGCTAGCGCCCGCCCCGCGGCCCGGGCCCGCCTGGCGTGGGACAATGAGTGGTGCCGCCGGGCAGGATTGAACTGCCGACCTCAGCCTTACCAAGGATGCGCTCTACCACTGAGCTACGGCGGCGAAAAGGCGAGGCGGGGGCTATAGCCAACACCGGCGGCCGCGGGAAGCCCAAATCCGCGCGACGTGGTTACCCGGGCGTATGCGTGACGTTTATCACCGATCTTCGTACGGGCGGCGGGGTGTGGCTCATGCCCGTCGTTGAGGCGGGTTTTCTTCTCGCCGTCGCCCGAAACGAGAAAGCCCCGCGCGTCGGCGACGCGCGGGGCTCAAGTCTCAAGAGATGCGGGGCGCCCGACGGGCGCGGCGTGTGCTGTGTCAGAGCGCGCGCCGACCCGCCAGGGCGTGGTAGATGAACAACACGACGACTGCGCCAATGGTGGCGACGAGAATGCTGTAGATGTTGAATCCGGTCACGCCCGCAGCGCCAAAGCGCGTAAACAGGAATCCGCCGACAAAGGCGCCGACAACGCCCAAGAGCAGGTCAAGGATCAAGCTCCCGCCGCTCCTTGTGACGACCTTGCTGGCGATGAAGCCGGCGATCAATCCAAGTACAACCCAAGCCAAGATCGACATGCTAGGTCCTCCGAACCGTCTTTGCGCACTGGCGTCGCGGACTGCTTCCGGCGCCTTCTGCTCAGAAAAGCGGCTCGCAAATTTTCGTTCCGTCCGCGTGACCTGTGAGCGCGAAATGCTCGACGTAATGCGGCGGTCAAGCCTCGAG
>Ga0070668_100000724_pt1 | contig 22608 bp, 18 predicted proteins | sample KBSS43metaG_FD_64661 | JGI IMG/M metagenome (GOLD analysis project Ga0070668, IMG submission 64661) | Switchgrass rhizosphere microbial communities from Kellogg Biological Station, Michigan, USA - KBS S4-3 metaG | ecosystem: Host-associated > Plants > Roots > Rhizosphere > Soil ...
GCCCAGAGCGAATGATGGAGCGGGCACGTTCCCGGGTCCGGCGAGCGCTACGGGTCCTGCGAGTGGCGCTCCTCGGCAGGTACGGCTTGTACATCGGGCAATTGCGGTTCCGAGTCGGCGCTGTCGCCGAGCTTGACAATGGTGCTGGTGAGTGGCGCATGGACACCCGCAAGAGCCCCTTGTCGGCCATCCGCCCCGTGATCGAAGCCGTACGCGGACACGCCACCGCCAGCCTCGCCAGCGAGCCAATCAACGACGTCGAGCGCAAGGCCGACGTCGCTCTGGGATGGATTGAGCGCGCCATTTTCACGGATGATCCGCTGGTGGCGCTGCTCTACCGGTTCTTCGCGCTCGAAGCGCTGCTAGGCGATAAGTCGAGCGGGCTGAAGGGCAAGCAACTCGCGTTCCGCCGAGCGACACTCAGCCACGCAGTGACAGGAGGATTCCGGCACCCCGAAATCGCTCTGTGGCTGTACGACGAAGTTCGAAACAACGCGGTTCACGGTGAGAGCATGCCTGACGTGGATGAGGAAGCTGCCGATCGCTTCGCATCGGACGTTCAAGCCGCCCTTCAGGAGTACCTGACGTTCGCCCGATCACAGGGCCTATCGCGCCGTAGCCAGTTGACCCGGGCGCTCGACACGCATCCGGACCGTCAGCAACTCGTTGACTGGCTCCGCGACAGTGGTGGGCCACGCTGGGAGCAGTTCGTTGCCAGGCAGACGGCAGCTGGTGATGCCGAGGCTCCGCGGGACTGATGCCCGCTCCGTATGTCACTCAGTTTGTCACTCAGGTCATGAAAGAGGCCGGTTCGCGAAGTGCGAACCGGCCTCTGACCTGCGTGGGCCTACCAGGACTTGAACCTGGGACCTCTTCGTTATCAGCGAAGCGCTCTAACCGCCTGAGCTATAGGCCCTTGAACGAGGAGAACTGTACAGGACCCCCGGAGGGGCCCTGCAACCGGGTTACTCCCGTTCCGACAGGGTGACTTCGAGGCCGCCCGCGAGGTCCGCCGACACGTTGTAGATGAACGCGCTCACCGTGGCCAGCGCGGACACCAGGACGATGTTGATCGCTCCCAAGATCGCCGCGATGCCGAACACGCGGCCCGCGCTGATCAGTGGTTCCGCGGATGCGTTGGCGCCTTCGCCGCCCACCAGGGACGAGTACGTTCCGTTCAGCTTGTCCCAGACGCCCATGCCGTCGAGGACCGTGTACAGCACGCCCACCGCGACGAGCCAGACGAAGAACATCGCGACGCCCAGTACCAGGGACAGCTTCAGCACCGACCACGGGTCGAAGCGTTTGACCTGCAGGCTCGCCCGCCGCGGGCCGCGGCCGGGGCGCCTCAACGCACTCGGGCGGGCCCGCTGGGTCGATGCCGAAGGGATGGCCGCCGCGGATGGCTCGCCCGAGAGCGGGGTGTCGGCGCCGCCGAAGAGGCGGGGGGCCGCGCTGCCGGTCACCACGTCGCGCTCGGCGGAGGCGGGCTGCGCCTCCGCCGAGGCCGGCGGTTCGGGCTTGTACAGCGCCTCATCCGTGGCCAGCTTCACCGTTGCCTCGGAGTCGCCGTCCTTGCCTACCCGCTGCCAGGGCGGGCTCGCCGGAGTCCCGTTCGAACCCGCTGCCTCGGGATTTTCGGATGGTGTCACGAAGAGTCAGTCCTTACCCGTGCCGTGGGGCGCTGTCCGTAGTGAACTTACTGCTCCGACGGCGCCGTCGTTTCTTCACCCGCTTCAGGTACTTCCGGGGCGTCACCATTGGCGACGTCCGAGGGCTCGTCCGCGTTGCGTGCGACCGCGAGAAGAGTGGTTCCTTCGCCGAGATTCATCAGCCGGACCCCCTTCGTCTGCCGTCCTGCCTTGCGCACGTCGCGTGCCGGCGTGCGGATGACGCCGCCGCTCGAGGTGATCGCGTACAGCTCGTCCTCGGCGTCGACGATGAGCGCACCCACCAGCCTGCCACGTTTCCGGTCGTGCTGAATGGTGAGCACGCCCTTGCCGCCGCGGCCCTGGACCGGGTAGTCCTCGATCGGCGTCCGCTTGGAGTACCCGCCGTCCGTCGCGACCAGCAGGAACTTGTCCGGCTTGACCACGCTGATGCCGAGCAGCTCGTCACCGTCGTTGAACCGCATCCCGAGCACGCCGGACGTGGGACGGCCCATCGGCCGCAGCGCCTCGTCCGTCGCGTGGAAGCGGATCGACTGGCCTTCCGCGGAGACCAGCAGCAGATCGTCTTCGGCCGCCGCCAGGACCGCGCCGACCAGCTCGTCGCCCTCGCGCAGGTTGATGGCGATGAGGCCGCCGGAGCGGTTCGAGTCGAAGTCGGTGAGCTTGGTCTTCTTCACCAGGCCGCGCTGGGTGGCGAGCACCAGGTACGGCGCGACCTCGTAGTTCTTGATCTGGATGACCTGGGCGATCTGCTCGTCCGGCTGGAACGCCATCAGGTTCGCCACGTGCTGGCCGCGCGCGTTGCGGTTGGCCTCGGGCAGGTCGTACGCCTTGGTGCGGTAGACGCGGCCCTTGTTCGTGAAGAACAGCATCCAGTCGTGCGTCGAGCAGACGAAGAAGTGCTGGACGATGTCGTCCTGCTTCAGCGTCGCGCCCTGCACGCCCTTGCCGCCGCGCTTCTGCGAGCGGTACAGATCCGTCTTCGTCCGCTTGGCATACCCCGTGCGGGTGATCGTGACGACGACGTCCTCGACGGCGATGAGTTCCTCGTCGGTGACGTCGCCGCTGAAGCCGATGATCTTCGTGCGCCGGTCGTCGCCGTACTTCTCGACGATCGCCATCAGCTCGTCGCGGATGATCGCGCGCTGGCGCTCCGGCTTCTCGAGGATGTCCTTGAGGTCGGCGATCTCCAGCTCGATCTCGGCCAGCTGGTCGATGATCCGCTGGCGCTCCAGTGCGGCGAGGCGCCGCAGCTGCATGTCGAGGATCGCGGTGGCCTGGATCTCGTCGACGTCCAGCAGCTCCATCAGGGCCGGCCGGGCCTCGTCCGCGGACGGCGACCGCCGGATCAGCGCGATGACCTCGTCGAGCATGTCGAGCGCCTTGACGTACCCACGCAGGATGTGGGCCCGCTCTTCGGCCTTCTTCAGGCGGAACTTGGTCCGCCGGACGATGACCTCGACCTGGTGCTTCACGTAGTGCCGGATGATCTGGTCGAGCCGCAGCGTGCGGGGCACGCCGTCGACCAGTGCCAGCATGTTGACGCCGAAGTTCTGCTGCAGCTGGGTGTGCTTGAACAGGTTGTTCAGCACGACCTTCGCGACCGCGTCCCGCTTGATCGTGACGACGATCCGCATGCCGGAGCGGCTGTTGGACTCGTCGGCGATGTCGGAGATGCCGGTGAGCTTGCCGTCGCGGACCAGGTTCGCGATGTTCTCGACCAGGTTGTCCGGGTTGACCTGGTACGGCAGCTCGGACACGACCAGGATCGTGCGGCCCTTCGCGTCCTCTTCGACCTCGACGACCGCGCGCATCCGGACCGAGCCGCGGCCGGTGCGGTAGGCGTCCTCGATGCCGGACGTGCCGAGGATCATCGCCTTGGTCGGGAAGTCCGGGCCCTTGATCCGGACCAGCAGCGCGGCCAGCAGCTCGTCGTCGGTCGCCTCGGGGTTCTCCAGCGCCCAGACGACGCCGTCGGAGACCTCGCGCAGGTTGTGCGGCGGAATGTTGGTCGCCATCCCGACCGCGATCCCGGAACCGCCGTTGACCAGCAGGTTCGGGAACCGCGACGGCAGGACGTCGGGCTCCTGCGTGCGGCCGTCGTAGTTGTCGGAGAAGTCGACGGTGTCTTCTTCGATGTCGGCCAGCATCTGCATGGCCAGCGGCGCGAGCCGGGACTCGGTGTACCGCATGGCGGCCGCGGGGTCGTTGCCCGGCGAGCCGAAGTTGCCCTGGCCGTCGATCAGCGGGTACCGCAGCGACCACGGCTGGGCGAGCCGGACCAGCGCGTCGTAGATCGCCGAGTCGCCGTGCGGGTGGTAGTTGCCCATGACGTCGCCGACGACGCGGGAGCACTTGTTGTACCCGCGGTCCGGCCGGAAGTTGTTGTCGAACATCGAGTACAGGATCCGGCGGGCGACCGGCTTGAGGCCGTCGCGCACGTCCGGCAGCGCGCGCGACACGATCACGCTCATCGCGTAGTCGATGTAGGAGCGCTGCATCTCCTGCTGGATGTCGATCGGCTCGATCCGATCGTGGTCCGGCGCCGGCGGGAGGGTTTCGGTCATGGGTCCTTCTCGGGTGCGAGGGTCCTAGCGGGACAACGAACGGGGACGCCTACACGTCCAGGAAGCGCACGTCCTTCGCGTTGCGCGTGATGAACGAGCGGCGCGCCTCGACGTCCTCGCCCATCAGGACCGAGAACAGGTCGTCGGCCTGGGCGGCGTCGTCGAGGGTGACCCGGCCCAGCAGCCGGTTGGCCGGGTCCATCGTGGTCTCCCACAGCTCCTCGGCGTTCATCTCGCCGAGACCCTTGTAGCGCTGGATCGCGTCGTCCTTCGGGAGCCGCTTGCCCGCCTCGACGCCCGCCCGGATGACGGCGTCGCGCTCGCGGTCGGAGTACGCGTACTCCGGCTCCGCCCGCGGCCACTTGATCTTGTACAGCGGCGGCCGCGAGAGGAAGACGTGGCCGTGCTCGATCAGCGGCGTCATGAACCGGAACAGCAGGGTGAGCAGCAGCGTGGTGATGTGCTGGCCGTCGACGTCGGCGTCGGCCATCAGCACGATCTTGTGGTACCGCAGCTTCTGGAGGTCGAACTCGTCGTGGATGCCGGTGCCGAGCGCGGTGATCAGCGACTGGACCTCGGTGTTCTTGAGGACGCGGTCGATGCGGGCCTTCTCGACGTTGATGATCTTGCCGCGGATCGGCAGGATCGCCTGGTACATCGAGTCCCGGCCCTCCTTGGCCGAGCCGCCGGCCGAGTCACCCTCGACGATGTAGAGCTCGCACTCCTCCGGCTTGGTGGAGCGGCAGTCCTTCAGCTTGCCGGGCAGGCCGCCGATGTCGAGCGCGCCCTTGCGGCGGACCAGGTCACGCGCCTTGCGCGCGGCCATCCGGGCCTGGGCCGAGGAGATCGACTTGTTGATGATCGTCTTCGCCTCGGTGGGGTTGCGCTCGAACCAGTCCGCCAGCCACTCGTTCGACTGCTGCTGCACGAACGTCTTGGCCTCGCTGTTGCCCAGCTTGGTCTTGGTCTGGCCCTCGAACTGCGGCTCGCCCAGCTTGATCGAGACGATCGCGGCGAGACCCTCGCGCACGTCGTCACCGGTCAGGTTGGTGTCCTTCTCCTTGAGCAGCTTCTTGTCGCGCGCGTAGGTGTTGACGACGCGGGTCAGCGCGGCGCGGAAGCCCTCTTCGTGGGTGCCGCCCTCGTGGGTGTTGATCGTGTTGGCGAACGTGTACACCGACGGCGTGAACCCGTTGTTCCACTGCATCGCGACCTCGACCTCGAGGCCGACGCCCTTGGCCTCGAAGGAGATCACGCTGGGGTGGATCGGGTCCTTGCTGCCGTTGATGTGCTTGACGAAGTCCTCGAGCCCGCCCGGGTAGCAGTAGACCTTCTCCTTGACCCGGGCGACCTTGCCCTCGGCGTCGGCTTCGGTCTCCTCGTCGGCGACGCGCTCGTCGCGCAAGGACAGCGTCAGGCCCTTGTTGAGGAACGCCATCTCCTGGAGGCGACGCGAGATCGTCTCGAAGTTGTACGTCGTGGTCTCGAAGATGTCGCCGTCGGCCCAGAACGTCATCGTCGTCCCGGTCTCGGTCGCCGGGCCGAGGTCTTCGAGGGGACCCGGGATCTGGTCGGTGTACAGCTGGCGCCAGCTGCGGCCGCCGTACTTGACCTCGGCGAGCAGCCTCGTCGACAACGCGTTCACCACGGAGATGCCGACGCCGTGCAGGCCGCCGGACACCGCGTAGGAGTCGCTGTCGAACTTGCCGCCCGCGTGCAGCTGGGTGAGCACGACCTCGATGGTCGGCTTGTTCTCCTTGGGGTGCATGTCGACCGGGATGCCACGGCCGTCGTCGACGACGCGGACCCCGCCGTCGGCGAGGAGAGTAACCTCGACCTTGGTGGCGTGCCCGGCCATCGCCTCGTCGACGGAGTTGTCGACGACCTCCTGGACGAGGTGGTGCAGCCCGCGTTCACCGGTGGAGCCGATGTACATGCCAGGGCGCTTGCGGACCGCTTCGAGGCCTTCGAGCACCGTGATCGATGACGCGTTGTACTCGCTCTTGTTCTCGGTCACAGGCCTTGTTTCTCCTCGTCTCGCCCGAGCGGACGTTCGCTCCCTCCCAGTGTACTTGGCCGCGTCTGCTGGCATGCGGCAAGGACACCCCTGAGCGCGTCACAGACGGACGAAATCGGTCCGAGCCGACTCTTGACGTATCTCGGGAGGTCTGAATGCGTTCTCGGGGCATTCAACCGAGCATCGCGCAACCCGGGTCAGCCGTACGTGTCACGAGGGCCGCGGCCGGACACGTGCCGGGGTCCCTTCCGCCAGCTCGGGGCGGTCGGACCCTGGATCCGCATCCGCTTGACGACGCCGTTGCCGACCCCCGCCGCGATCTTGGCCAGCAGTTTTCCCTGCAGCAACCGGAGCTGGGTGGCCCAGGCCGTGGAGCTGGCGCGGACCGTGAGTTCGCCGTCCTTGAGCGCGACCGGCTGCGCGTGTTCGGCGACGTCTTCGCCGACGAGCCGTCCCCACTGCGCGAAGACGCGGGCGGTGGAGACGCTCTCGTTCCAGCCGCGGTCGCTGACCAGCCGGGAGACGAGCCGGCCGAGCGGCTGCGGGTCGCGCGCGTCCGCGCCCGGCCCCGACCAGCGGCGACGCCGGGGGTTCTGGCCACCGCCGCCGGCCGCGCGGCGCCGGTACCCCGGCGGCACGCCCCGCTCCTTCGCCTTGGCCTTCGCGGCCTCGAGCGCGGCGTGCGCGAGGTCGCGGCCCGTTTTCGCCTCCCCGTTCGGCCCAACGTCACTGTCACGCTGAGTGCCGGAAGAAGGCTTCGGTGCCGGTGAGCGCCCGTGGCCCGACGTCTGATGCCACCCATCTGGCCGCAAGGTCACGGGCGGCGATGACGCAGCCCCCGTGTTATCCACACTGTCCACAGGTTTGTCCCCAGATCGGGTACGGTTTGTGTTGCCGGTCACACCGGGTGCTGGTTTTTCCTGCTCCGATGCTCGATCGGACTGCTCAGCCACGCGTGATCTCACCATCCGCCACCACGAACCGGCGCCCGGCCAGCTCTTCGGGCACGTCTTCGTCCACCGCGGCGGTCACCAGCACCTGTTCGGCGCTCGCGGCCACCTCGGCCAGCCGGGCCCGGCGCTTGCGGTCCAGCTCGGCGAACACGTCGTCGAGCAGCAGCACCGGCTCGCCCGCCTCCCCGCGCAGCAGCTCGTAGCTGCCGAGCCGGAGGGCCAGCGCGAACGACCACGACTCGCCGTGACTCGCGTAACCCTTGGCCGGTGCCTCGCCCAGGATCAGCTCCAGCTCGTCCCGGTGCGGGCCGACCAGGCTGATCCCGCGCTCGAGCTCGGCCTTGCGAGCTTCCCCGAGCGCCTTGAGCAAGACGTCCTTGAGGACGCCTGGTTGCGCCCGTTCGCCATCCGGTACGCCGTACGTCTCCGGCAGGGCCGCACCGAGCGACGACCGGTAGGAGATCTTCGCCGGTCGAGAGTCCGGCGCCACCCCCATGTACGCCGCAGCCGCGTACGGACCGAGGTCGGCGACGAGGTTCAGCCGCGCGGCCAGCAGCTCCGCGCCCGCCACCGCGAGGTGGTCGTCCCAGACTTCGAGCGTCGAGAGCGCGTACGGGTCTTCACGCCCGGTGCGTCGCTTCCCCGCCGTCTTCAACAGGGCATTGCGCTGCTTCAGCACCTTCTCGTAGTCCGACCGGACCCCGGCGTACCGCGGCGCGCGCAGCACCAGCAGCTCGTCGAGGAACCGGCGTCGCTCACCGGGATCACCCCGCACGAGCGCCAGGTCCTCCGGGGAGAACAGCACCGTGCGCAGGATCCCGAGCACGTCACGCGGCCTGCCGACCGCACCGCGGTTCACCCGGGCCCGGTTCGCCCGGCCGGCGGTGATCTCGAGCTCGACGGTCAGCTCGCGGTCGTCGTTGACCACCGCGACCCGCACCAGCGCGCGCTCACAGCCGTGCCGGATCAACGGCGCGTCCGTCGCGACGCGGTGCGAGCCCAGCGTCGCGACGTAGCCGATCGCTTCGAGCAGGTTGGTCTTGCCGCGACCGTTCTGGCCGACCAGCACGGTCGGCCCCGGTTCCAGGGCGAGATCGGCCTGTGGCCAGGAGCGGAAGTCGGTGACCTGCAGATGACGCAGATACACGGCGTCCTTTCCCGGAGTGTCCTTTTCCGGGCGGCCTTACCCGCCGACCTTCTTCACGGCGTGCCCGCCGAACTGGTTGCGCAGCGCGGCGACCGCGCGCATCGCGGCCGAGTGTTCCTGGCGCGAGGCGAACCGCGCGAAGAGCGCGGCGGAGATGACCGGCGCCGGCACCGCGTTGTTGATCGCCTCTTCCAGCGTCCAGCGGCCTTCGCCGGAATCCTCGACGTAGCCTTCGAGGTCGTCCAGCTCCGGGTCCTCGTCGAGGGCGCGCACGAGCAGGTCGAGCAGCCAGGACCGGACGACGGTGCCGCGCTGCCAGCCCTTGATCACCGCGGGCACGTCCTTGACGACCTTCGCGGCCTCGAGCAGCTCGAAGCCCTCCGCGAAGGCCTGCATCATGCCGTACTCGATGCCGTTGTGGATCATCTTCGCGTAGTGACCCGCGCCGACGTCGCCCGCGTGCGAAAAGCCTTCCTCGCGCGGGCCTTCCGGGCGCAGCGCGTCGAAGATCGGCATCGCCCGCTCGACGTCCGCGGCCGTGCCGCCGACCATCAGGCCGTAGCCGTTGTCCTTGCCCCACACCCCACCGGACACGCCGCAGTCGACGTAGCCGATGTTCTTCGCGGCGAGCAGGTCGGCGTTCAGCTTGTCGTCGGTGTACTTCGAGTTGCCGCCGTCGATGACCATGTCGCCCTCGGCGAGCAGGTTGCCCAGCTCGGTGACGGTCTGCCGGGTCGGCTCGCCGGCCGGCACCATGATCCACACGATCCGCGGGGCGTCCAGCTTGGACACCAGGTCTTCGAGCGACGTCGTGTCGGTGACGTCCGGGTTGCGGTCGTAGCCGACCACCTCGTGACCGGCCGCGCGCAGCCGCTCACGCATGTTGAAACCCATCTTGCCCAGGCCGATCAGACCGAGCTGAACCATGAGATCCCCTTACGTACTAACGAAAAGTGCGGGTCAGCCCGGAAGACGGACCGGCATCAGGAGGTACAGGTAGCCGGGGACGACGTTGCCCTCGGGGTCCGCGGGCTTGATCAGCGCGGGGCGGTTCGGCGTGGTGAACGTCAGCTCCGCCCGGTCGCTGTGGAGCGCGCCGAGGCCGTCGACGAGGTAACCCGGGTTGAACGCGATGGTCACCGGCTCACCTTCGTACTCGACCTGAAGCTCCTCTTCGGCGCTTCCCTCGTCGTCGCCGCCCGCGGACAACCGCAGCGTGTTGTCCCCGAACTCCAGTCGTACCTGAGTCCCCCGCTCCGCCACCAGTGAAACGCGCTTGATGCTCTCGGTGAGAGCGGACACGTCGATGACCGCGCGTGAGGAGTGCGACGCGGGCAGCAGCTGGCGGTACGGCGGGAACTCCGCGTCGAGCAGCCGGGTCGTCGTGTAGCGCCCGGACCCGGACAGGCCGAGCAGCCCTTCGCCGCTGGCGAGGGCGAGCCGGATCGTGGCGCCGCTCGCGCCGAGCGTCTTGGCCGCCTCGGCGAGGGTGCGGGCCGGGACGAGCACCGCGGCGTCGGCCAGGCCCTCGGCCGGCTGCCACGTGAACTCGCGCATGGCGAGCCGGAACCGGTCCGTCGCGACCAGGGTCAGCGAGCTGCCGGAGATCTCGAGCCGCATGCCGGTGAGCATCGGCAGCGTGTCGTCCTTGCCCGCGGCGACGACGACCTGGGTGACGGCCTGGCCGAACGCGTCGCCGGCGAGCTCACCCGCGAAGGCCGGCTGGGACGGCAGCTGCGGGTAGTCCTCGACCGGCATGGTCGGCAGGGAGAACCGCGCGCTGCCGCACGTGATGGTGGCGCGCGCGCCGTCGACGGAGATCTCCACCGGCTGGTTGGGCAGCGACTTGGTGATGTCGGCGAGGAGCCTGCCGGACACCAGCAGGCGGCCGCCGTCGGCGATCGTCGCCGGGACCCCGACCGTGGCCGAGACCTCGTAGTCGAACCCCGACACCGTCAGCGCGTCGGTCTCGCCGTCCGAACCGGCGTCGAGGAGCACACCGCCCAGTACCGGCACCGGAGGCCGGGAGGGGAGGCTTCTGGCCACCCACGCGACGGCGTCGGCGAGCCCGTCACGCTCGACGCGGATCTTCATGCGCGCATCCTTTCGACGACCGAGCCACGGATGGCTCGGGCCCGACCTCGTTCTGGCGGGGCAGTGACCGGCTGCCTCCTCCGGCCGGTCCGCCCTCCGCGTTGAACGGCCGGAGCACGAACCAGGTGCAGACGTCCACGTTAGGCCGTCGCGGGGGCAGGCGTCATCTCGGCCTCCCCTTCGGTTTGTCGACTTGACGACACGATCTTGCGGCTGTCCCCAACTTCGTCCTTCGCCTGTTTTTATCTTTTTCTCTCTTAGAAGAGATCTAAAGGCAGTAGTGATAGTAAGCGGTGTGGATTGTGTGGATTGAGGTCGTTCGCGCAGGTCGGAGCACTCGCGGGCATGTGGAGAACCAGTGGGGTCGATCTGTGGGCAACTCGGGGCGTCCGTGGATGGTTTCGGGCGATCCCCGATTCGTCCACAGCCGGGCCGAGTTGTCCCCACGGTTGTCCCCAGGTGTGGGGTGATCTGTACCCAGGGTCTGGGGGTGCCCGGAGTGGTCCGAATCGCCCTTCCGAGTGATCGCGCCGTCCTGTGCACACAATGTGGGCAACCTGTGGAATCAGCGTGGACAAGGGTGTGGATTCCCTGTGGATCACCTGTGGGCGGGATGTGGACGGATTCCGCGTCGTCGCTGATGGGAGATCCGTTGGCACTGTGGGCAATCTGCCCACACCATGGGGAAACTTCCTTGTGTACAAACAATTTTCGCGACTTTGCGAAGCGCACGTACGCGGCTTCGCTGCTTCGCCGGCCTACGCGCGCTTCGGGTACTCCAAAGACGACTTCGGGGCGTCCACTTTGCGCGGACGCCCCGAAGTCGTTGAGAGGTAAGGAAGAGCTGCTACTGGCGGGCGCGCTGCTTGATGCGCGACGTCAGCTCCTGCACCTGGTCGTAGATCCGCCGGCGCTCGGCCATCTCCTTGCGGATCTTCTTGTCCGCGTGCATGACCGTCGTGTGGTCGCGGCCGCCGAACGTCTGCCCGATCTTCGGCAGCGACATGTCGGTCAGCTCGCGGCAGAGGTACATCGCGATCTGGCGGGCCGTGGCGAGCGCCTTCGTCTTGCCGGGGCCGCACAGGTCGTCCAGCGTCACGTCGAAGAACTCGGAGATGACACCCATGATGGTGGGCGCGGTGATCTCCGGGGCGTGCGAGTCGGGGATCAGGTCGCGCAGCACGATCTCGGCGAGCGCGCTGTCGACCGGCTGCTGGTTCAGCGACGCGAAGGCCGTGACCCGGATCAGCGCGCCTTCGAGCTCCCGGATGTTCGCCTCGACGCGCGAGGCGATGAACTCCAGGACGTCACCCGGCACGGCGAGCCTGTCCTGCGCCGCCTTCTTCCGGAGGATCGCGATGCGCGTCTCGAGCTCGGGCGGCTGGATGTCGGTGATCAGGCCCCACTCGAACCGCGTCCGCAGCCGGTCCTCCAGCGTCTCGAGGCGCTTCGGCGGGCGGTCGGAGCTGACGACGATCTGCTTGTTCGCGTTGTGGAGGGTGTTGAAGGTGTGGAAGAACTCTTCCTGCGTACCTTCTTTTCCCTCCAGGAACTGGATGTCGTCGACGAGCAGGATGTCTATGTCGCGGTAGCGCCGCTGGAACGCGACCTTGCGGTCGTCGCGCAGCGAGTTGATGAAGTCGTTCGTGAACTCTTCGGTCGAGACGTACCGCACGCGCATGCCCGGGAAGAGCCGTTGCGCGTAGTGCCCGACCGCGTGCAGCAGGTGCGTCTTGCCGAGTCCGGACTCGCCCCAGATGAAGAGGGGGTTGTACGCGCGGGCGGGCGCTTCGGCGACGGCGACCGCGGCCGCGTGCGCGAAGCGGTTGGACGCGCCGATGACGAACGTGTCGAAGGTGTACTTCTCGTTCAGCTTCGTCTTCGACGTCTGCGGCTGCGCCGGCGCGGTGTACGGCTGGCCGGCGATCGGCTGGCCGGAGAACGTCGGCCAGATCTCGTGGACCGCGGCGAGCGCCTCGCCCTCTTCGTCGACTTCTTCGTCGGTGTCGTCGCCGTCGTCCGGCTTCGGCGCGAGGGACTGGCGCGGCGGAAGCGGCGGCACGGGCTCGGGGCGCGGCGGCATCATCGGCGCGCCGTTGCCCGGCAACGACGGCGCGGCTTGGGGGCTCGCGCCGTTTTCCACCCGGCCGGGTGACGGCGCGTAGTGCGGTGCGGGCACCGGGGCGACCGCTTCGGCGCTGTCGACCTTCACGGCGAGGGAGATGGCGCGGCCGAGCCGCCGGGAGAGCGCGTCGGTGATCGCGCCGCGCAGGCCGCGTTCGATCGCTTCCTTCGCGAAGTCACTGGGGGCCGCCAGCAGCGCGGTGCCGTCGAGCAGGCCGATCGGGCGGGTCACGCGCATCCAGGCGCGCTGCTGGGGGGACAGGGTCCCGTCGGACAGTTCGCGTACTACCTGTTCCCAGATGACGCCCAGATTGTGCTGGTGTTCCGACACCTGTCTGGCTCCCCTCCCCTCGTCGGCGTGGACGGCCGAACGGCCCGGGAACGCCCCGGTCACTCCACCCGGCGATCACAGGAGGACCTGCCCGCACACTGGCACAGCGAATATCCACATAGTTGTCCACAGCTGTGCACTAATGTACGGCGACCCGCGGCGACGCCACCTGCGGGCTCGTCGTACGCCGGTGGGCACTCCACCACCCGGATACTCGTGCACCTCGACCGGTGACCCGAGAGAGGCACGCTAACAAGCCCCGCCCGTGGCCACAAGGCATCCTGGAAAGCCAGCATTTCACGGTGCACTGCGGGTTGCCATTCGGTGCCGCGGTGTCGACGAGCCCGGGGCCGTCCGCCGGTCGCGGACCGTGGCCGAGGGGGCGCTTACCGGCCGTCCGACCGGGGTGCGTACCCTCGTAAGGTCTCCCGTATGCGACGGGCGTGTTTCGCGCGCCCACGTTGTCGTCGCTCGTCGTGACGAGGCCACACGTTGGTAGGAGACACCAGAGACTGCCGTGCGCCCGCACGACACGCCAGACGGAGGGGCCCCAATCCTCCCGTCCGACGCGACACACAGGAGAAGCAGTGAGCAAGGGTAAGCGCACCTTCCAGCCGAACAACCGCCGCCGCGCGAAGGTCCACGGGTTCCGCCTGCGCATGCGGACCCGCGCCGGCCGGGCCATCCTGGCGGCCCGCCGTCGCAAGGGCCGCGGCGCGCTGTCCGCCTGATCGCACCCGGTCGAGGCGCACCGTGCTGCCGGCTGCCGCACGTCTGCGGCGGAGCGAGGAATTCCGCGTGGTTCTCCGTCGCGGGTCCAAGGCAGGCAGGCGTCGCCTCGTCGTCCACGCGATGACCACGGACCCGCCCGGGGTCGCCGACGCTTCGTCGGCGACCCGGGCGGGTTTTGTGGTGAGCAAGGCCGTCGGCAACTCGGTGGTCCGCCACCGCGTCACCCGCCGGTTGCGTCATCTCGTTTCGGCCAGGCTCGGAACCCTGCCCGCCGGCAGTGCGTTGGTGGTACGGGCATTACCGCCGTCCGCGACCGCGTCCAGCGCGGAGCTCGAGGCCGATCTCGACGCCGCGCTGCGTCGGCTGGGACTTCTGTCGTCGCGTCGTCCGGCCGGGGATGTCCCCCGCCCGACGCGTCCCGAAGACGCGGCCCCCGACCACGGATCAGCGGTGTGACCGGCATGCGAGCCACTCCCGAGCACGACTCGGCGCACGAAGAGCACGACCACCACGACGGTGTCGACCACGTAGAGCCGCGACCAGGCCCCGTCGCCTGGGTCCTGCTGCTCCCCATCAAGCTCTATCGCAAGGCGATTTCGCCTTTCCTCCCACCGGCTTGCCGGTTCTACCCGAGCTGCAGCGCGTACGCAGTCGAAGCCCTCACCCGGCACGGTGCCGGTCGCGGCTCCTACCTCGCGCTGCGCCGGCTGCTGCGCTGCGGCCCGTGGACGCCACCCGGCCGCGACCCGGTACCCGAGACGTTCTCGTGGCGACACCGCAGACCTGAAACCCCGATCGAGGAGTAGCAGCAGTGCTCGATTTCATCTACTACCCCGTGTCCTTCATCCTCTGGTGTTGGCACAAGGTCTTCGGGCTGGTCTTCGGGGAAGCCTCGGCGATCGCGTGGATCCTCGGCATCATCTTCTTGACGTTCACGGTGCGCGGCATCATGTTCAAGCCGTTCGTGAACCAGGTCCGGTCGATGAAGAAGATGCAGGACTTCGCGCCGGAGATGAAGAAGATCCAGAAGAAGTACGCGAGCGACCGGCAGCGTCAGGCCGCGGAGATGCAGAAGCTCCAGAAGGAGCACGGCGTCAACCCGCTGGGCAGCTGCTTGCCGATGCTTCTGCAGATCCCGGTGTTCATCGGCCTGAACCACGTGCTCCGCGCGTTCACGATGCCGCCGCCCGGTGGTGGCCCCAAGACCGAGAACTACTTCTTCACCCAGCACGACGTCCAGTCCTACGTCGGCGCGAAGCTGTTCGGCGTCAACCTCGGTGAGGCCGTCTACAACGGCGTCGGCGTCGTCAGCGGCGGTGCCACGAACGTCGGCTTCCAGTGGGGCGTCCTCCCGGTCGCGCTGCCCCTGATGATCATCGCGTCGATCGCCACGCACCTCACCGCGCGGCACTCGGTGGCCCGGCAGAACGCCGCGTCGGCCACCCCGCAGACCGCGATCATGAACAAGCTGACGATGTACATCTTCCCGCTCGGTGTGCTCGTCTTCGGTGCGCTGTTCCCGCTCGGCCTCCTCTTCTACTGGCTGGCGAACAACGGCTGGACCCTGATGCAGCAGCGCCTCGTCTACACGAAGATCGACAAGGAAGAGGCGGCCCGCAAGGCGGAAGCCATCGAGAAGCGCGCGTCGCTCGGCCCGAAGCCGGGCCAGAAGCCGACCGCGCCGAAGGTCGGCCAGAAGCCGGTCCAGCAGAAGAAGAACCAGCCCGCGCAGGGCGGCTCGCCGAAGAAGGTCACGAAGGCGGGCTCGGCCCACGGCTTCGCCCAGACCACGCCGGCGGAAGCCGCCGCCAAGGCCGCGGAGGCCGCCAAGGCGGAGAGTGCCGCGAACCAGGCGTCCACCGAAGCGAACGGCCAGAACGGCTCGAAGGAGAACGGCACGGGCGTGCCCGGGCTCCTCAAAGACTCGACCAGGAAGTCGGGCCGGAAGCGCCGCTGAGGCGCGCCCGGTTCGGAGAGGAGACTAATGATGTCGGAGACGATCGACACGATCGACGCCGATCAGGAAGACGTGACCCCGGGTGCGACCGCGACTGCGGACGCAGTGGGCGAGCAGAAGGCGGGTGGCGATGATGTCCTCGTGCAGGAAGGTGACATCGCCGGCGACTACCTCGAGCGCCTGCTGGACCTGCTCGACTACGACGGTGACATCGACCTGGACGTGGAAGCCGGCCGCGCGATCGTGAGCATCGACGGCGGCGAGGACCTCGAGAAGCTCGTCGGCCCGCGCGGCACGGTGCTCGAGGCGCTGCAGGAGCTGACCCGCCTGGCGGTCCAGCAGGAGACCGGCTCCCGCAGCCGGCTGATGCTGGACATCGCGGGCTGGCGCGCGGACCGCCGCGAGGAGCTGCGCGAGCTCGGCCGCTCGACGGCGGAGTCGGTCCTCTCGAGCGGCGAGCGGGTGCGGCTGCAGCCGATGAGCCCGTTCGAGCGCAAGGTGGTGCACGACGCGGTGGCGACGGTCGCCGGCGTCACCAGCGAGAGCGAGGGCGAAGACCCGAAGCGCCGAGTGGTGATCTTCCCGGAGGCCTGAGCCTCGATCGGTGAGAGCGGCCCCATCCGACTGGTTCGGGTGGGGCCGCTTCTTTTTGTGCTAGGTGTGGCTCATGCGTCCCGCGCCCGGTGAGGTCCTGCACTTCTCGGAAGACCCGACGATCACGCGCTTCCTGCCACACGTCGCCGCGACGGCCCGGCAGCCGGAGGCGTACGTCTGGGCGGTCGACGCCTCCAGGGCTCCGGACTACTGGTTCCCGCGCCAGTGCCCGCGCGCGATGGCGTGGATGGCCGAGGGGACGTCTTCGGCGGATCGCGAGCGGATCCTCGGCCCGGGCGGCGGCGACCGGATCCACGTGATCGAGTACGGCTGGCTCTCGGCGATGCGCTCGGTGCGGTTGTTCGCGTACCGGTTCGCGGCGTCGGCGTTCCGCTCGTTCGGGGAGCACGCGCACGCCGTCGTGGCGACCGAGGCGGTGGAGCCGCTCGGCCCGCCGGAGCCGGTCGGCGATCTGCTGGCGCTCCACGAGGAGGCGGGGATCCAGCTGCGCGTGCTGCCGAACGTGTGGGGCTTCGTCGACGCGGCGGCGGAGAGCTCGCTCGGCTTCAGCGGCATCCGGCTGGGGAACGCTCAGCCGCGGCCGGGCGAATTACAGCCGTGATGTTTCACGTGGAACCGGCCTCCTCGACGGCCGGCTGAGTGGAGTTGTCCACATCTGCGGTCTGTCGGCTCGTTTTCGCCTCGACATCGGGGACAATCGAACGAGCGCGGTTTCACGTGAAACCGGCGGACGAGGAGTAGACGGAGTGAGCTTGGAGCAGACCGCGGTGGCGGTGCGGGCCGCGGCGGAGCGAGTGTTCGGTGAGCACGTCGACCAAGCGGCCGGGTACGTCGAACTCCTGGAGCTTCACGGCGTCGAGCGTGGACTGATCGGACCGCGGGAAGTCGAGCGGCTGTGGGAACGGCACGTGCTCAACTCGGCCGTCATCGGCGAGCAGCTGCCGCAGGGCGCTCGGGTCGTCGACGTCGGGTCGGGGGCGGGCCTTCCGGGAGTACCGCTCGCGATCGCGCGACCGGACCTCGATATCGTCTTGCTCGAACCGATGGCCCGCCGGGTGGACTGGCTGGCCGAGGTGGCCGAGAAGCTGGAACTCCCGATTACCATCGTCCGTGGACGCGCGGAGGAGCGGCCTGTGCGTGAGCAGCTCGGTGGCGCGGACATCGTCACCGCTCGCGCGGTCGCCCCGCTCGCCCGGCTCGCGGACTGGTGTCTGCCACTGGTCCGTCCCGACGGCTTTCTGGTCGCCCTCAAAGGCGCCAGCGCGGCGGAGGAGATCGACCGGGACGGTGCCGCCATCCGCAAGGCCGGGGGTGCCGACCCGCTGATCGTCGAGTGCGGTGTCGGCGTACTGGAGGTCCCCAGCACGGTTGTGAAGATCCGTCGGCTGCCGTCGAAGACGGCGAACGCTCGGAGCAGGAAGCGCTAGCGCAGACAAAGGGCCGCGATGTTCCACGTGAAACGACGCGACTCGACCACCGACCAGACTTCTACATGGAGGAGGTGTCGAGACCGGTGAATCCCCCGCCGTCCGACTCCACGGAGACCAGCCACGACGTGGGCTGGACGCCGATCGCCGAAGAAGCCACCCGTGCCGCGCGTCTGCTGCACCCCGAGCGGACGCTCCCCCGTCCTGGCCGCCGTCGCGTGCTGACCGTCGCCAACCAGAAGGGCGGCGTCGGCAAGACCACCAGCACGGTCAACCTCGCCGCCGCGCTGGCCGTCCACGGTCTCAAGACGCTCGTGGTCGACCTCGACCCGCAGGGCAACGCGAGCACCGCGCTCGACGTCGACCACCGGTCCGGGACGCCGTCCATCTACGAGGTGCTCATCGGCGAGGTGACGCTCGCGGAGGCGGCCCAGCCGACCGAGCAGTCCCCGAACCTCTTCTGCGTCCCCGCGACCATCGACCTCGCCGGCGCCGAGATCGAGCTCGTCTCGATGGCGTCCCGCGAGTCCCGGCTCAAGGAGGCCATCTCCTCGGAGATCCTCGACGAGATCGGTGTCGACTACGTCCTCATCGACTGCCCGCCGTCGCTCGGCCTCTTGACGGTCAACGCGATGGTCGCCGCACAGGAGGTGCTCATCCCGATCCAGTGCGAGTACTACGCGCTGGAAGGTCTCGGGCAGCTGCTGAGCAACATCGAGCTCGTGCAGCAGCACCTCAACCGCGAGCTCCGCGTCTCGACGATCCTCCTCACCATGTACGACGGCCGGACCAAGCTGGCCGACCAGGTGACGAACGAGGTGCGGAACCACTTCGGCGACACCGTGCTGAAGACCGTCATCCCCCGCAGCGTGAAGGTGTCCGAGGCGCCTGGTTACGGCCAGACCGTCCTCGCTTACGATCCCGGTTCGCGCGGGGCGATGAGTTACGTCGACGCGGCCAAGGAGATCGCCGAGCGTGGCGCACTGATGGAGAGGGGTAGTTCGACATGACCGAGCGCAGAGGAGGACTGGGGCGCGGTCTCGCCGCCCTGATCCCGACCGGGCCGCCCAGCGGCGGTTCCCTGCCCGCGCCCGGTGAGTCCTCGGCAGCCGACAAGAAGGCGGCCGAGGAAAAGGGCTGGTTCGCGGCGAACGGTCAGGCGAAGCAGCACAGCGGCGAGGTTGCCGGAGCCGTCTACCGCGAGATCCCCGTCGGCTCGATCAAGCCGAACCCGAAGCAGCCGCGTCAGGTCTTCGACGAAGACGCGCTCGCCGAACTCGAGCACTCGATCCGCGAGTTCGGGCTCATGCAGCCCATCGTGGTCCGCGAACTCGGGAACGACGAGTACGAGCTCGTCATGGGCGAGCGGCGGCTGCGCGCGTCGCAGCAAGCGGAACTCGAAGCGATCCCGGCGATCGTCCGGCAGACCGCCGACGAGTCGATGCTGCGCGACGCGCTCCTGGAGAACATCCACCGCGTCCAGCTGAACCCCCTCGAAGAGGCGGCGGCGTACCAGCAGCTGCTCGACGAGTTCGCCGTCACGCACGAGGAGCTGGCGAGCCGCATCGGCCGCAGCCGGCCGGTCATCACCAACACGATCCGGCTCCTCAAGCTGCCCCTGCCGGTGCAGCGCCGGGTCGCCGCGGGTGTCCTGTCCGCCGGGCACGCGCGGGCGCTGCTGTCGCTCGAGGACGCCGAGAGCCAGGAAGAGCTCGCCGCCCGCATCATCGCGGAAGGCATGTCGGTCCGGGCGACCGAGGAAGCCGTCACGCTCAAGAAGAGCGAGAAGCCGGCCAAGCCGAAGCCCGCGCCGCGCAAGCCGATCCAGGCGCCCGGGTTGCAGGAACTCGCGAACCGCCTCTCGGACACGTTCGACACCCGCGTGAAGGTCGACCTCGGCCGGCGCAAGGGCCGGATCGTGCTCGAGTTCGGCTCGGTCGACGACTTGGAACGCATCGTCTCGATCATCGACGCGAACACGACAAATCAGACACCAAAAACCGATTAGGGATCACCCCGGGGTGTTTCGTCACGGTGATGATTGCGGATCGCAGCCGCGGAAAGCACAACCGGTGATCATCGTGCGCGACACGAAAAAGGCTGTGACACCCGGGGCTTCGCCCCGGGCCGGGGGCTCCGCCACCCGGAACCCCCGGAAAGCCAGTCACCACGGAGATCCGTAGTGGCCTTTCGCGCATCAGGAGTCAGCGGGAAATCGCCCGCCCGATCAGTTCGGCGAACACCGTGCCGAGCGACTTGCCCGCCGCTTCGATCGCCATCGGCACCGTCGACGTCTCGGTGAGGCCCGGCGACGGGTTCACTTCGAGGAAGTACACCGTGCCGTCGGCGGCGACGATCGCGTCGGTCCGCGAGATGTCCCGCAACCCGAGCACGCGGTGCACGGCGACCGCGAGCTCGGCCACCGCCTTGGCCCCGGCGTCGTCGAGCCGGGCCGGGGTGAAGAAGTCGGTCAGGCCGGCGGTGTAGCGGGCCGTGTAGTCGTACACGCCGCTCTCCGGGACGATCTCGACCGCCGGCAGGGCCTCGGGCCCATCCGCGCCCTCGACGACCGTCACGGACACCTCGACGCCGTCCACGAACCGTTCCGCGAGCACCGTGTCGCCGTAAGCGAAGCAGCCGACCATCGCCGCCGGCAGTTCCGCCGCCTCGCGCACCACCTGGGTGCCGAGCGCCGAGCCGCCCTGGTCCGGCTTGAGGATCAGCGGCAGGCCGAGGCGTTCCACCATCGCGTCCAGCACCGCCTGGGCACCCAGCTCGCGGAACGTGCTGTGCGGCAGCACCACCCAGCCCGGCGTCACGAACCCGGCGTTCTCCAGCAACGCCTTCGCGGTCGGCTTGTCCCACGCGCGGCGGCAGCCCTGGGAGCCGGTGCCGACGAACGGCACGTCCAGCATCTCCAGCACCGTCTGCACCGAGCCGTTCTCGCCCTCACCGCCGTGCAGGGCGACGACCACCGCGTCCGGCCGCTGCGTGCGCAGGCGCTCCAGCAGTCCCGCGTCGGTGTCCCACTCCTCGATGCCGAGGCCTTCGGACTTCAGCGCCGCGGACAGCCGTCGCCCGGACCTCAGCGAGACGTCGCGTTCGTGCGAAAGCCCGCCGGCGAGCACGGCAACGGTACGGTCGACCACCGTGGAAACTCCTTAGCTGGGGTTAAAACTCAGACCGTGTCCGGAGAAGGATTCTGCGGCCCCTGGATCTGGCGCGAACCCACGTTACCGAAGGTGCGTGCGAGGTCCATTTCGGACTCCAGCACGGCGGCCAGTCGACGCACGCCCTCACGGATCCGCTCCGGCGTCGGGTAGCAGTAGGACAGCCGCATCTGGCGGCTGCCGAAACCGTCGGCGTAGAAGCCGGTTCCGGACGCGTACGCCACCCGCGCGGTGACCGCGCGCGGCAGCATCGCCTTGGTGTCGACGCCTTCCGGCACCGTCACCCAGACGTAGAAGCCGCCGTCCGGCTTGGTCCACGAGCACCCCGGGGGGAGGTACTGGTCGAGTGCCGACAGCATCGCGTCGCGCCGGTCGCGGTAGTTCTCGCGGAACTTCTTGATCTGGCCCTTCCAGTCGTGCGTGGCCAGGTAGCGCGACACGATCAGCTGGTTGAACGTCGGCGGGCACAGTGTTGCCGATTCCGCGGCCAGCACCAGCTTTTCGCGCACCGCGTGCGGCGCGAGCACCCAGCCGACGCGCAGGCCGGAGGCGAACGTCTTCGAGAACGAGCCGAGGTACACGACGTTGTCGGGGTCGGTCGAGCGCAGTGCCGGGTAGATCTGGCCGTCGAAGCCGAGCAGGCCGTACGGGTTGTCCTCGACGACCAGGACGTTGTGGGCCCGGCAGATCTCCAGGATCTCCTCGCGGCGCTCCACGGCCAGCGTGACGCCGGCGGGGTTGTGGAAGTTCGGGATCGTGTACAGGAACTTGACCCGGCGGCCGGCCTTCTCCGCCTGGGCGAGCGCCTCCCGCAGGCCTTCGGGGACCAGGCCGTGGTCGTCCATCGCCACGTGCACGACCTGCGCCTGGTACGCGGCGAACGAGCCCAGCGCGCCGACGTACGAAGGGCCTTCGGCGATGACGACGTCACCCGGGTCGCAGAACAGCCGCGTGACCATGTCCAGGCCCATCTGGGAGCCGACGGTCACGACGACGTCGTCCGGGTGCGCCTTGATGCCCTCGAGCGCCATGATTTCGCAGATCTGCTCGCGCAGCGCCGGGACGCCGTGCGCCGAGCCGTACTGCAGCGCGACCAGTCCGTCTTCCGAGATGATCTCAGCCACCTGCGCCGAGAGCGTGTCGAGCGGGAGCGCCGCCAGGTTCGGCATGCCGCCTGCCAGCGAAACCACCTCGGGCCGGCTGGCCACCGCGAACAGCGCCCGGATCTCGGAGGCGGTCATCCCGGCGGTGCGCGCGGCATACCGCTCGAGGTGCGGGTCGAGGTTGTGGCGGCCGCTCTGCGGCTTGCTGGGGCGGTTCTCGGTCATCGACGCTTCACCCGGGGCTCGGTGGACACGGTCACTCCCGCGGGAGCTGTAGATCCCATCGAGTGTAACCGGGCACCCATCCGGGACCCCTGGCCTTTCGGTGCTCGTCACATCGGCCTATCCTCGACCAGGGCTCCCGAGTTCGTGCCGTGGTTTCGTGCGGCTTGACGACCGGGCAGCCGGTCGGGAGTGCGCAGGTCAGGGAGGTCGCGGGTGTCGCGTCGCGTCGTGGGCGTCACACTGGACAACCTCGAGCATCTGCCGAAGAGCTGTCGCAGGTGCGTGTACTGGGAGCTGGCTCCGCACCTGAAGAACCAGGCCGAGGAGTTCGGCGCCACCGAGGTCGAGAAGGAAGCCTGGGTCTCGAGCGTGCTGCTCGAGTGGGGTTCCTGTGGTCGCATCGTCTACAGCGACACGCTGCCGGTCGGGTTCGTGCTGTACGCCCCGCCGAACGCCGTCCCGCGCGCGCTGGCCTT
>Ga0070668_100000725_pt1 | contig 22606 bp, 20 predicted proteins | sample KBSS43metaG_FD_64661 | JGI IMG/M metagenome (GOLD analysis project Ga0070668, IMG submission 64661) | Switchgrass rhizosphere microbial communities from Kellogg Biological Station, Michigan, USA - KBS S4-3 metaG | ecosystem: Host-associated > Plants > Roots > Rhizosphere > Soil ...
GCTCGGCCTCGACCTGCGCACCCGGCGAGCCTCGGTCGGCGGTGCCGAATGCGACCTCACCGCGCGGGAGTTCGCGCTGCTGGAGACCCTGATCCGCAACCGGGGCCAGGTGCTGTCGCGCGAACAGCTGCTGGGCAGTGTGTGGGGGTTCGACTTCGACCCGGGGTCGAACGTCGTCGACGTCTACATCCGGTACCTGCGCCGGAAGGTCGGCGCGGACCGGATCGAAACCGTGCGCGGCATGGGGTACCGCCTCCGCACCGTCTGATGAGGACGTTCTCATCCCGGTCTCACGGCCGTCTCCCGGCGGGCCACCACCGTGGTTCCCATGACACAGACACTCCTGCACCTCGCGGCGGACCTGGTGGTCGCCGTCCTGCTCGCGTTCGGCCTCTACGCGCGGCGCCACCACCGGCGTGACCTCGCCTGTGCGTACCTGGCGCTCAACGTCGGCGTCTGCGCCGCCGTCGCCCTGCTGCTGGCGGTGCCCGCGGCGAGCGCGCTCGGGTTCGGCCTGTTCGGCGTCCTGTCGATCATCCGGCTGCGCTCGGACTCCATCACCCAGCAGGAGGTCGCGTACTACTTCGTCGCGCTCGTGCTGGGCCTGGTCAACGGCATCCCCACGGCGGACTGGCGGCTGGTGCTGCTCTTCGACGTCGTGCTGCTCGGCGTCCTGTACGTCGCCGACCACCCGGCGCGCGCGGGTGGGCCGGTGCGCCGCACGCTCGTCCTCGACACGGTGCACCCGGACGAGCGCGCGCTCGTGGCGGACATCGAGGCGCGTTTGCACGGCACGGTGATCCGGCACCAGGTGTCCGAAGTGGACTATGTGCGCGAGGTGACCGTGGTCGACGTCCGGTTCCGCCCGCACGCGGTGCCCGCCCGGGTGGCGGTGCCGCGATGAGCGGGCCGGACCGCGGTACGGCGGTGGTGTCGGCGGTCGCCGGCCGGCTGCCCGGGACGACCTTGGCGGAGGTCGTGGCCGGCAGCGCGCTGATGAGCCGCACGGACCGCAAGTACGTGCTGCGCCTCCCGGACTTCCTCGCCGTGGCCGACGCGCTCGGCGACGGGCTCCTGTCCCTCGACATCGGCGGGCGGCGGTCGTTCGCCTACTCGTCGACCTACTTCGACACGCCGGACCTCGCGGTGTTCCGCGCCCACCGGCAGGACCGGCGGCGCCGGTTCAAGATCCGGACCCGCACCTACACCGACACGGCCGACACCTACTGCGAGCTGAAGCTCAGCGGGCGCCGCGACGAGACGGTCAAGCGGCGCCACCCGCACCCGACCGCGGCGGCGGACGTCCTGACGCCGGAGGCGCTGGCCTTCCTGGACCGGGAACTGGGGTCGGCCGGGCACCCGGTACCCGGTTCGCTGGCGTCCGTGCTGGCCACCGAGTACCGGCGGAGCACGCTGGTGACGGCCGACCGGCGGACGCGGGTCACGTGCGACACCGCGCTCGTCTGGACGGCGGGTGCCCGCTCCCGGCCCGCCGCCCGGCAACGAGTCCTGCTCGAGGTGAAGTCCGCCGCCGAGCGCAACCACGTCACGGAGACGCTCGCGCGGCTGCGCATCCGGGAGACATCGGTGAGCAAGTACTGCGCCGGGGTGGTCGCGCTGGGGTTGGCGACCGGCGGCAACCGGTGGCTGCCCGTGCTGCGCCGGCTCGGGTGAACCACGGCCGGTAGCGGATCAGTCGCGGATCCAGGAGCGGAACCGCCGATTGCGGCAATCCGGTTGCGCCGCTCAGCCCAGCCGGAGGCGGGCCGGAGTGGGTACCCGTCAGGGCATGAACCGGACATCAGAAGGCGTGCACCGGACCGAAGCCACCGCCGGCAGAGGCGAGAAGAGCGACACCGCGCAGCTTCTCGGCCGGCTCGGCATGGCCTGCTACGGCGTCGTGCACCTCGTCATCGCCTACCTCGCCGTGCAGGTCGCTCTCGGGAGCGGCAAGCAGGCCGACCAGAAGGGCGCACTGGAGCAGGTCGGCTCCACGGCGTTCGGCCAGGTCCTGCTCTGGATCCTCGCCATCGGCCTGGTCCTGTTCGGGCTCTGGCAGTTCCTGATGGCCGCCACCGGCTACGAGTGGGTCAGCGGCGGGAAGCGGACGCGCAAGCGGATCGGGGCGGCCGCCCGCGGGGTCGTCGTGATCGCGCTCGGCTTCACCGCCTTCCGGCTCGCCACCGGCGGCAGCGGCGGCGGGTCGGGCGACGAGAAGCAGCAGGAGTTCACCGGCAAGCTGCTGTCGCTGCCCGCCGGACCGGCGCTGGTGGCCATCGCCGCGGCGGCCGTCCTCGGCGTCGCGATCGCCGCCGGGATCAAGGGCGTGAAGCAGAAGTTCCTCGAAGACCTCAACGCCACCGAGCTGCCCGGGCGGAGCCGGCGCTGGGTCGGCTGGCTGGGCACGACGGGGTACCTCGCCAAGGGTGTCGTCTTCGCCGTCGTCGCGATCCTGCTGGCCATCGCCGGGTTCGACTCCGACGCGCGCAAGGCCGGCGGGCTGGACGCCGCGCTCAAGACGGTCGCCGCCCAGCCCTTCGGCACCGTGCTGCTGATCGTGGTGGCGCTCGGGCTCGCCGCGTTCGGGGTCTACTGCTTCGCCGCGGCCTGGGCCCACAAGCGCTAACGCCGGGCGACCTGCGCGAGGTACTCCTTGCGGTTCAACGGGTTCTCGCCGGTCCGCGGCCGCACCGGCGGCGGGCCGGGGTAGGGCCGGTAGTCTTCGAACTCGCTGTGGAAGACGCCCTCGCCCTGGCCGAGCGCGGGGAGGGCCTGCTCGAACTCGTGGACGTGCTCCGCCGGGATCGTGCCGTGCAGCGTGCACGACGTCGCCCCGACGACCGGCTCGCCGGGCACCGCGCGCAGGTCCGCGAGCTTGAGCAGCACCGCGCTGACGGCGTTCGCCGGGATCTCCAGCTCGAAGCGGTGGACCGGCTCGTGCACCCGCGTGCCGGCCTCCTTCAGCGCCGCCATCAGCACCAGCGGGGTCATCTTGCGGAAGTCGGCCGCGACGCTGTTCGGGCTGTAGAACGCCGCGTGGGTCAGCGTGACGGCGCAGTCGAGCACCTCCCAGCCGGACAATCCCTGGTCCAGCGTGGTGTGGACGGTCTCCTCGATCGCCCGGTGGAACGCCAGGGGCAGGGAGCCCAGCTCGACCGAGAGGCCGAAGGCGACGCCGGATCCGGGTGGCCCCGGCTCGACCCGCAACCCGATCGCCGCGAAGAAGTACAGCCGATGCTCGGGGTCCAGGTCTTCGACAGCCTCCCCGCGGCCGACCGGCTTCTCGACGTACAGGGTGCGCGTCTGCTCGAAGGTGACGTCGATCCCGGCGCCTTCGGCGAGCATCGAGCGCAGCACCTCCTTCTGCACCTCGCCGTAGAGTCGCACCGAAACGTCGTGGCCGTGGCGCCGCACGTCGATCAGCGGGTCCTCTTCGGACAGCCTGCTCAGCGCCGTGAACAGCGCCGCCGCCTGGTCGGGCCGGACCGGCCGCACCACGGTTTCGAGGCTCGGCGGCGCGAACACGCTGTCGCGAGCGGTTCCGGGGGAGCCGAGCCGGTCGCCGATCCGGACCTCATGCAGGCCGCGCACCCGGGCGACGTCGCCGGCGAGCGCCACGCCGTCCCCGGCGACCTCGATCGCCGAGACGCGGCCGGTGAACTCGGTTTCGCCGCGGTAGAAGGAAATCCGTTGTCGCGCCGCCAGCGAGCCGGAGTGCAGGCGCGCGTAGGCGATCTTCTCGCCGGCGCGGCCGCGGTCGATCTTGAACACCGTCGCGTGCAGCGGTCCGTCGCCGGTGCGCTCGGTGACCGGGAGCAGTTCGGCCATCGCCGTGACGAGGTCCGCGACGCCGGTTCCGGTGATCGCCGAGCCGTGGAGCACCGGGTGCAGCACACCGCGCGCGACCTGCCTGGCCAGCTCGGCGCGACCGGCAGCGGCGTCGACGTGGCCGTCCACATAGGACTTCAGGAAGGTGTCGTCGCCGTCGGCCAGCAGTTCGGCCAGCTCGTCGAACGTGGCCGTGCTCAGCGCGATCGTCCGCGGCGCCAGCTTCGCTCGGATGTCGTCGAGGAGGTCGCGGGCGCCCCTCCGGTCGATCTTGTTCACGAAGATCAGCGTGGGGATGCCGAGGCGGCGCAGCGTGCGCATCAGCACCCGGGTCTGGGCCTGGACGCCCTCGACGGCCGACACCACCAGGACGGCGCCGTCGAGCACGCGCAGGGCCCGCTCGACCTCCGCGATGAAGTCCGAGTGGCCCGGTGTGTCGATCAGGGTGATCCGGGTGTCGCCGGTCACGAAGGAGACCACCGCGGAGCGGATGGTGATGCCGCGACGGCGTTCGAGCTCGAGCGAGTCGGTCTGGGTGTCGCCGCCGTCGACGCTGCCGAGACGGCCGATGACGCCGGCTTCGAAGAGCAGGCGCTCGGTCAGGCTGGTCTTACCGGCGTCGACGTGCGCCAGAATGCCGATGTTCAGGGTTTTCACGGTCGTGGGGGATCCTCTGTGATGCGGGGGACAGGCCGGTTCGATCGGTCTGTCGGCGCATCGGGGTCTCCTCACGGTCGTGGACGCAGGTCAGGGCGAAGATAGCGTCGCGGCGGGTGCGCGCGAAACCGGTTTTCCGGCCGCTGTCGTCCCTGTCGGTTCCCTGTCGATCACCCTCCGGAGCTTCGGGTCAGGGTGCCGGGTGCCCTACTTTGGGTCGGGTCAGTTGAACCTTCACCTACCTGGGAGCTGAGACCGGATGTTCGGACGATTCAAGGACGTGGCCCTGTTGCTGGGGAGGATCGGCGTCGCGGTCGTCTTCCTCGCGCACGGGCTCCAGAAGTGGAACAACGGCATCGACGGCACGGCGAAGTTCTTCGGGATGACCGGCATCCCGATGCCCACGGTCGCCGCGGTCTTCGCGATGACCGTCGAAATCCTCGGCTCGATCGCGTTCATCGTCGGGTTCCTGCTGCCGCTCGTCAGCATCGGCTACGTCGTGGTTTCGGTCGGTGCGCTGCTCTCGGTGCACATCGACAACGGCCTGACCGGCCAGGGCGGCTACGAACTGGTCCTGGTGCTCGCGCTCGCCGGGCTCGCCCTCGGCTTCAACGGTGGCCGGCTCTCGCTGGACCACCTGCTGTGGGGCCGCAAGCGCGCCCGCCGCGACGTCGAGGCCGGCGAACTGCAGAACGCCTGATTCCCGCAAGTTCGTGGAAGGCCACCTCGAGAGACTTTCGAGGTGGCCTTCTCGGCGTTACTCGGGGAGGTCCGCCGTGGTGCGTTCGGCGTCGCGGCGGGCGGCGAGCTTCGCCGGGTCCGCGTTGCTGACGTGGACCAGGTGGGCGCCCGCGGCCAGGGGGACGAGCAGCCCGTCGAGGATGCCGTCGGCCCCGCTCCAGTCCCGGGTGGACAGCACCCGGTCGTCCGCGCCGATGCCGAGTTTCGCCGCCCGGGCGCGCGCTTCCGCCAGCACCTCGTCCACAGTGGACTCGAACAGGGCGGCCGTGTCGCCGGGGATCGGGAAGAGCGGGCTGTACTGGTCGCCCGCCGTCCGCGCCTCGGTCAGGTAGTCGAACGCGCCGCCGCCCGGCGGCTCGTCGAGGCCGCGGCCCATCGGGTCCAGTGTCACGACGGCGGTCGCGGCCGCGCCGGTCGGCTCCGGGTCGTCCGGCCCGACGAACGCCACCCGCGCGCCGGTGCCCTCGGTCACGACGCGCGCCCCGCACCACCACGCCCCGAGCAGCACGCCGACGGTCTGCCAGTGCGCCGGGAGCTGGACGGCCACGGCGTCGCCCGGTTCGACGTCGAACTCTTCGGTCAGCCAGTTGGCCGTCTTCGCCGCCCAGTTGGCGGTGGTCGCCACGGACAGCTCGACGCGGCTGCCCAGCTGGTCGTCGTAATGGGTGATCAACGGTCGGGCGGGCGAGGCCAGCAGCGGGCGCAGCAGCTCGTCGGTCAGGCTCATGGGACAAGGCTAAAGCGCGGACCACGCGGTTCGCCGGTTGACACCGGATCACCGGGCTGAGTAGCTTTGTTTTGAAAGCAAAGCTATCTGGAGAGCTGGGGGATACCCATGACCATTCTCGTCACCGGCGCCCGCGGACACGTCGGCCGCGCCGTCGTCGACGCGCTCGTCGCCGCAGGTCAGGACGTACGCGCGTCGAGCCGCGACGCCACCACGCTCGACGTCCCGGACGGCGTCGCGAAGGTGAGCGCGGACCTGGAAGACCCGTCCACACTGGACGCCGCGCTCGACGGCGCCGAGGCGGTTTTCCTCTACACGCGGCCGCAGGGGATCGACGGTTTCGTGAAGGCGGCCGAAGCGGCCGGCGTGCGGCACGTCGTCCTGCTGTCGTCGGGCGCGACGCTCGAACCGAAGTCCGCGCAGAGCCGCATCGCGCAGCTGCACCGGGCGGTGGAGGAGGCGCTGATCGCGGCGCCCTTCGCCGAGACGCTGCTCAACCCGGGCTCGTTCGCGACGAACGCGCTCGGCTGGCGTGCGGACGTCGCCGAGGGCGTGGTCCGCACGCCGTTCCCGGACTCGCGCATCGGCGCGATCCACGAACGCGACCTCGGCGACGTCGCGGCGAAGATCCTGGTGGACGGCTCGCACGCCGGAGCGGCGCTGCAGCTGAGCGGGCCGGAGCCGATCACCTTTCGCGAGCAGGCCGCTGTCCTCGCCGACGTCCTCGGGCGGCCGCTGCGGGTGGAAGAGCTGACCCCGGAGCAGGCCACCGAGCGGATGGTGGCGCTGGGCTGGCCGCCCGAGGTGCCGCCGGAGGTCCTGCGGGCGATCGAGCGCACGACGCGGGAGCCGTCGGTGGTGACGGACGTGGTGCGGGAGGTGACCGGAGCGGCGCCGCGGACCTTCCGGCAGTGGGCGGAGGACCACCGCGCCGACTTCAGTTGACGCAGGGGACTCCGTCGGAGGCCTGGAGCAGCGGTGCCGCGGCGGGGGCGGCGCCGCTGCCCGAGCCGCCGCCCGACGGGGCGCCGTCGGGAGCCTTGGCCGCCGCCGGTGCGGTGCGCCCCGCCAGTCCCGCCAGGAACTCCCGGACGGCCCGTGGATCGATCTCCACGATGCTCTGCCCGTCTTCGCTGCGGCCGTTCGCGGTGATCACCGGGATCGTCGCGAACGTCAGGTCGCCCGAGGCGATGCCCTTGGCCTGCTGCGCGAACTGCAGCAGGTCGAGGCCGGGGTCGAGGGTCAGCGACCGGTGCACCGCGTCCATCAGGTCGTTCAGCGTGCCGGGGCTGGTCAGCGTGCCCGCCGAGAGCACCTGGTGCAGCGCCGACGACAGGAACGCCTGCTGCCGCACGATCCGGTCGAGATCGCCACGGGGCAGGTTCTTGCGCTGCCGGACGAACGACAGCGCCTGGCCGCCGGACACCTTCTGCTCGCCGCGGCGGAAGTCCGCGCCCGAGTCCTTGTCCTCGGTCGCGTGGTTCAGGCACACCTTGACGCCGCCGAGCGCCTCGGTGAGCAGGTAGAAGCCCAGCAGGTTGATCTCGGCGTAGTGGTCGATCCGCACCTGCGCGAGATCCTGCACCGTCTGCACCAGGACCCGGCGGCCCTCGGTGTCGGAGTCGCGCTCGATCTTCGCCTGGTCGCGCTCGCCCTGCGCCCGCAACGTCTGCGCGAAGTGCGCCTTCGCGATGCCGTACGCCGAGTTGATCTTCGCCTTGCCGCGGCCGGGCACGTCGGTCCAGGTGTCGCGCGGGACCGAGACCGCCGACGGCTTCGCGCCGTTCTTCGGCACTCGCAGCAGGATCATCGTGTCGGTGTTCACCGCGCCGTTGTTGGCTTCGGTGCGCAGCTCCCGCAGCACCCGGGCCGGCAGCGCGTTGCCCTGCGCGTCCGTGCGCGCGTCGCTGCCGACGAGCAGGATGTCGTCCGCCCCGTCGTCCGCGGGTGGCGGGGCCGGCTCGCCGGCCCGCGGGGTGAGCACGTCGGTCTTCGGGACGGTGCTCTGCAGCTGGTCCTTGGTGACGTAGACGTAGCCGCTGGCGCCGAGCGCGAGCAGCGACACCAGGCCGACGGCGATCCGGCGGGTCACCAGCCCGGCCCGCCGCACCCGCGAAGGGGCCGGCTCCGGCTCGGGCGCCTGCCGCGGGAACGGCGACGGCTTCCACTCAGGATCGTCGCGCTCCGTCACCGGCTTGGCGGCCGGCTCTTGCTCTTCCCGCTCGTCTTCCACGCTGGCTTACCTCCCCCGAACACCCTGCGTACTCAGTTTAGTCGACGCAGGGGACGTCGCCCGCCGTGATCGGCGGCGCGGCGGGGGCGGTGGTCGACGGGGCCGACGGCTTCGCGGCCGTGGACGTCGGCGCGCCGCCCGGGCCGGCCGCCGCCGAGTTGCGGAAGTCCTTGCCCAGCAGCACGCGCACGTGCCCGGCGGTGACGTCCCGGTCGGGCTCGGCCTGGATCGTGCCGCCCAGCACCTGCTTGACCAGGCCCAGTGCGGTGTCGTCGGCCGGGTTGTACCGGATCACGGTGGTGTTGCGGGCGCTCAGCCGCTGGTCGGCGGCGAGCGTGAAGCCCTTGCCCTGCAGCATCGTGTGCGTCTGGCCGGCCACCGTCGGCGAGCCCGAGCCGTCGAACAGCTCGATCGTGACGGCCTTCGCGCCGGGTAGCTGGGTGGCCGTCGGCGCCGCCGGGGTTTCGCCGTCCGACGTCAGCCGTGTCACCTCCGCCGCCACCTGGGCCGGGTCGACGCGCACCACGTCGGCGCCGCCGATCACCGCGTCGCCCTGGGTGGGGATGGTGTGGAACTCGATGTTGCCGCCGGTCAGCCCGCGCATCTGCTCGGCGAACTCCATCAGGTCCCACCCCTGCGACAGGACGACGGACTTCTTCACCGCCGTCACCAGGTCGGCGATCTTCCCGGGGCTGGTCAGCACGTCGGTCGAGATCACCTTGCGGGCCAGCCCGGAGAGGAACGCCTGCTGGCGGGCGATCCGATCGAGGTCGTAGTGGGGCAGCTCGTAGCGCTGGCGGACGAACGCGAGCGCCTGCACGCCCTCGATCGTCTGGCGCCCGCCCGGCAGGTCCACGCCGGACTTCTTCTCCTTGACCGGGCCCTTGAGACAGACCTCGACGCCGCCGATCGACTTCGTGATCTCGTAGAAGCTCGCCAGGTTGACCTCGGCGTAGCGGTCGATCATGCCCGGCTTGCCGATGAACTTCTCGATCGTGGCGATCAGGTTCTTCCGGCCGGCGACCTTCGCCTGCGCGTCGGCCTCCTTGAGGTCGGTCATGCCCTGCCGCTGCAACGTTTTGTAAGTGTCCGTGTACGCGTAGACGAACGCGCCGTTGAGCTTGTGCTTGCCGTAGCCGCCGGCCAGCTCCACCCAGGAATCGCGGGGGAACGAGATCGCGATCGCGTGCTTCCCGTTCTGGGGGATGTGCACCAGGATCATGGTGTCGGTGTTCAGCTCGCCGTCCGAGACGCCGGCGTGCAGCATGTCCAGCACCTCGCGGGGCAGCGGGTTGCCCTGCGCGTCGGTGCGGCTGTCCTGCCCGACCAGGAGGATGTCGATCGCGCCGTCGAGCGGCTTCGCGTGCGCCTCGGTGTCGGCGAAGACGTTCGTGGTGGTCAGGCCGGTGTTCGGGTCGCCGATGTAGTGCCAGCCGTACCAGGCCAAGGCCAGGATCGCGACCGACAGCAGCGACACGACGACCTTGCCGCCGCGGCGTGCGAGAACCGCGACCCCGTGGCTGGTCTGCTGCCTCCGGCGCGCCGGGATCGGCGGCGCAGGCCATTCGGTCACGCGCTTCCTCCCCTGTGAAACCCCGTGCTTCCCCCAGGGCACCCCTGTGCCTCCACCATGACTGTACTGAGGGCGTTGTCGGACCTCCGTAGGCTGGGGGCCGATTGCCCCGGGCGGGGGCCGAGGAAAGGCGGGAAAATGCGGGTCCTGGTCACCGGTGGTGCCGGCTTCATCGGGTCGCACTACGTCCGGCAGGTGCTGACCGGCGCCTACCCGGCGCTGCGTGACGCCGAGGTGGTCGTGCTGGACAAACTCACCTACGCCGGCAACGAGGCCAACCTGGCCCCGGTCGCCGCCGACCCGCGGCTGCGGTTCGTGCGCGGCGACATCTGCGACACCGCGCTGGTCACCGAGGTCGTCCGCGGGGTGGACCTGGTCGTGCACTTCGCCGCCGAGTCGCATGTGGACCGCTCGATCCTCGGTGCCGCCGACTTCGTGCTGACGAACGTGCTGGGCACCCAGAACCTGCTGCAGGCGGCGCTGGAGGCGGGTGTCGGCAAGTTCGTCCACGTGTCCACCGACGAGGTGTACGGCTCGATCGAACACGGTTCGTGGACCGAGGACCACCTGCTGGAGCCGAACTCGCCGTACTCGGCGTCGAAGGCGTCGTCCGACCTGGTGGCGCGCTCGTTCTTCCGCACCCACGGGCTGCCGGTGTGCGTCACGCGGTGCTCCAACAACTACGGTCCGTACCAGTTCCCGGAGAAGGTCATCCCGCTGTTCGTGACGAACCTGCTCGACGGGCGGAAGGTGCCGCTCTACGGCGACGGCCTCAACGTCCGTGACTGGCTGCACGTGGACGACCACTGCCACGGCATCCAGCTGGTCGCCGACGGCGGGCGGCCGGGCGAGATCTACAACATCGGCGGCGGCACCGAGCTCACCAACCGCTCGCTCACGGAGAAGCTGCTGGAGGCGCTCGGCGCCGGCTGGGACCGCGTCGAACCGGTCGAAGACCGCAAGGGCCACGACCGCCGGTATTCGGTGGACATCACCAAGATCGGCACCGAGCTGGGGTACGCTCCGCGCGTGTCCTTCGAGGACGGTCTGGCCGCGACAGTGGCCTGGTACACGGAAAATCGCGCGTGGTGGGAGCCGCTGGCGGAGCGGGCCGCGCTGAAGAAGTAGAGGATGTGGCTGTGCGGCTGACGGTGCTCGTACCCGGTGGTTCCGGACAGCTCGGCCGGGACCTCGCCGCGCGGGCCTCGGATTCGCTGGACGTCGTCGCCCCCGGCTCGGCGGAGCTGGACGTGACGCAGACCGGTCAGGTCCTGGCGGCGGTCGGGGCACTGGCCGACCGGGCGCGGGAAGCGGGCTCGGCGCCGGTGGTGATCAACGCGGCGGCGTACACGGCGGTCGACGCGGCGGAGACGGACGAGGAACGCGCGTTCGCGGTGAACGCCGACGGTCCCCGTGTGCTCGCCGCGGCGTGTGCTTCCCGCCGGGTGCCGCTGATCCACGTGTCCACGGACTACGTGTTCCCGGGCGACGCTGCTCCGCCCTATGAGCCTTCCGACGAACTCGGGCCGCGTAGTGCCTACGGCCGGACCAAGGCGGCCGGCGAGGACGCGGTGCTCGGCTCGGGCGCGTCCTCGTGGGTGGTGCGCACCGGCTGGCTGTACGGCAGGTCGGGGAAGAACTTCGTGAAGACCATGACGAAGCTGGAGTCTTCCCGGCCTGAGCTGTCCGTTGTGGACGACCAGATCGGTGGTCCTACCTGGACGGCCGACCTCGCGGCGGGCCTCTTGGAGCTGGCTGCCCGGGTGGCCGCCGGGGATGGGCCCGAGCGGCGGATCCTGCACTGCACGAACGCGGGTTCGGTGAGCTGGTGCGGGTTCGCGAAGGCGATCTTCGCAAGGCTGGGCGCGGACCCGGAGCGGGTTCGTCCCTGTACGTCGGCAGAGTACCCGCAGGCCGCGACGCGTCCGGCGTACTCGGTGCTGTCCCCGGCTTCGTGGCGGGAGGCTTGGCTGACGCCGATGCGCCCGTGGGAAGAGGCCCTGGACGCCTACTTCGCGGCCGAGTAGGCCCAGACTCAAGCGCCCCAATGTGGCGTTCGGTGCGTCCAGTGCACCCAATGTGGCGTTCGGTGCGTTGGACGCAACCAACGCCACATTGGGGCGCTTGGGGCCAGGCGGTCAGTGACGGCCTGAAGCCAGCCGGTAGGCGCCCACCGTCAACTCCGCGCATGTGCGCCACGTGAAGTTCGCCGCGTGGGCTCGGCGTGCCGCCGATGTCGCGACCGCGTGCGGGTCGATCACCGCCGTGCGCAGGGCCTCCGCCAGGCCGTCCACGTCGCCGTACGGGACCAGGCTCGCGCAGTCGCCCGCCACCTCGCTCAGGGCCGGGATGTCCGTGCAGACCACCGGGACGTCCGAAGCCATCGCCTCCAGCACCGGCAGCCCGAAGCCCTCGTCCCGCGACGGCAGCACCAGCGCCGACGCCCCCGCCACCACCGTGCGCAGGTCCACATCGGACAGATAGCCGGTCTGGCTCAGCCGGGGTCCCCGCGGGAACGGGCCCGGGCCCGCGAACACCAGGTCCGGCAGGTCCGGCGCGGCGTCGTGGGCGCGGGTCAGCCAGGCCAGGCCCTTCCGCGGCCCCGCGGCGCCGGCGAACAGCAGGTACTTCGCCGGCAGACCCAGCCGGGCGCGCCGCTCGTCGTCCGGCGGGCGGGCCGTGAACCACGCCGGGTTCACGCCCAGCGGCGTCACGACGATCTTGGCGCGGTCGACGTCCAGCCGGGTCGCCACCGCGTCCGCCACCGCGGCCGTCGGCGTGCAGATGACGTCCGCCCGCCGCGCGCCGCGGCGCACCAGTTCCGGCAGGTCGCGGTCGCTCGGCGCCAGCTCGGCCGGATTGTCCAAAAAGGCCAGATCGTGGATCGTCACCACGCCCGCCGCGCGGAACCGGCCCGGCAGCACGAAGTTCGTGCCGTGCACGACGTCGGTCGGCCCGGCGAACAGCTCCACCGGCGGGAAGTCCGACCGCAGCCACGCCATCCGCAGCAGCCGCGCCGCCACCGGCATCCCGCGGGCCCGCGCGCCGTACGGCAGCACGTGCCGCAGCCGCCGCCAGCCGCGCAGCGTGAACGCCACCGCGCGCGTGTCCACCTCGGGGATCGACACCAGCTCTTCGCTCAGCGCCGCGGTGTACCGGCCGATCCCGGTGCGTGCTCCGAGGAGCGGGGTCCCGTCGAGCAGGACGCGGAGGGACCTAGCCACGGCGAAGCCGTTGCTTCGCGACCTTGAGCGCCCGGCCACCGACGCGTCGCGCCAGCTCGCCGGGGCCGCCGGCAGCGAGGTACTCGCGGACCAGGTCGACGTCGCGGCGCACCATCGCCCGGCCGCGCACCGGCGGCGTCTTCACCAGGTCGTCCGACCCGGGCAGCCGGTCGGCCGCCGGCCGCGGGTCGCGGCAGAACTCCACCAGCGGCTTCAGCGCCTCTGGCCAGGCGAACCGCTGCGCGACGACGGCGATCCGCTCGACGCAGCCCGCGGCGAACTCCTCGTCGTACAAGGACTTTTCCAGCGCGTCGGCCAACGCGGAATCGTCCTCGGCCGGGACGACCACGCCGAGCCGCTCCGCCCGGACCAGGTCGGCGAAGGCGTCGCCGTCGGTGGTGACGATCGGCAGCCCGGCCCACAGGTAGTCGAGGACACGGGTGCGGAACGCGAACGTCGTCTCGACGTGTTCGTAATGGGTCGTGACGCCGCAGTTCGCGTCGAGCAGCCAGTTCTGGCGCTCGTGGTAGGGCACCCACTGCTCGTTGAAGTACACGTGCTTCCCGGTGAGGCCCAGCGAATCCGCCAGCCGGATCGTCCGCGCGCCGATGTCCATCTCGGCGACCTCGGGGTTCGGATGCTTCATACCGAGGAACACGAGCCGGACGTCGCTGCGGTTGCGGCGCAGCCGGTCGATCGCGCGGATCAGGGTCAGCGGGTCGAACCAGCTGTACACCCCGCCCGCCCAGAGCACGACGTGGTCGGTGCCGCCGATGCCCAGCGACGACCGGAGGCCGGGGCCGGTCCGCGTGGGCGCCTGCGGCGACAGCCCGAAGGGGACGACCGCGAGCAGCGACTGCGTCGTCGGGTCGGCGTCGTAGAGCCGCGGCGAGAGGCGGCCGAGCGCGGCCAGGTGCCCGAGCCAGAAGTGCCGCTGCCGCTCGGACGCGCAGAGGAAGAAGTCGCCGCGCTCGAGCTGCGCGTCCAGGACCCTCGTGACGCCGGCGAGGTCCGCCGTGCGCTGGTCGTCGGCGCCGCCCTTGCCCTGCTCCAGCAGCTCGAGGTGCATCGGGTCGTAGAGGTCGGCGACCACGATCTTGCCGGCGTGCTCCTTCTTCAGCGACGGCGCCAGTTCGAGCACGTGCCCCTGCAGGACGACGACGTCGGCCCAGGCGATCGGCTCCGTCAGCTCGCGGTGCTTGCCGGCGCTGACGCGGAACGGCGACGGCGGCGGCGTCGCGAGCGGGTTGGTGGTGACGAGGTGGACGTCGTGCTCGGCGCTCAACGCCAGCGCGATGTTCCAGGCTCGGATCGCCGGGCCCGCCATCCGCTCGGTGAGCGCGTCGCCGGTGATCACCAGGATCTTCCGGCGCTGCCCGAAGGCCTTCTCGATGCCGAACGCCTCGACGAGGATGTCGTGCGCGGCGAGGTAGCGCGGCAGCGGGTAGGCGGGTTCCAACGCCTTGCGCAGCAACGGAAGCAGGTCCGCGTCGGTCCGGACGCGGGCGGCCTGCTCGATCGCGCGGGACTCCGCCAGCGACGGGAGCTGCTCGACGAACTGGTCGATGGCCAGCAGCCCGGCCAGCGTCGTCCGCGGGATCGCGACGTCGCCGGACTCGATCGGGCCGACCCCGTGTTCGAGGTCCAGCTGGGTCGCGTCCAGCTCGCCGCGGGCGGTGGCCCGGCGCACGGCCAGTGCGAGCGCCGCCGGCAGCGCGCGGGCCAGGGTCTCGTCGGAAAGGTTCTTGTAGAGCGCCGCCAGGGCGTTGCGCTCCAGCAGGAAGGTCTCGCGGCCGGTTTCCGGCGCGTCGACGGCCGACATCGTCCCGTGGTGGCGGTGGTAGGCCACCGACTCCGGCACGTACCGGACGCGCCAGCCGCGCAGGTTGAGCCGCCAGCCGAGGTCGACGTCCTCGTAGAACATGAAGAACCGCTCGTCGAAGCCGCCGAGCTCGGCGAAGACACTCGCCCGCACGAACATCGCCGAGCCGGTGCCGAACAGGACGTCCTTCGCGGCTTCGTGCTCGGCGGCCGGGACGTCGGCCAGCGCGCTGCCCGCGTGGCGCTTGTAGCCCATGCCGAACCAGGTCAGGCCACCGTCGACGAAGTCGGCGCCGGTGCCGTCCCAGTCGAGGACCTTGCTGGCCACCGCGGCGACGCGGGGCTGCGCGCGCAGCTCGGCGACCGCGGCGGAGACCCAGCCGGGCGCCGGGCGGGCGTCGTTGTTGAGGAAGCCGAGGACGGTGCCCTTCGCGTGCTTCGCCCCGAGGTTGCAGCCGCCGGCGAACCCGGTGTTGCGGCCGGCCTCGATCACCTGGACGCCGGGGACGGCCTCGCGGATGCGGGCGGCCTCGTCGGAGTTGTCGACGCAGATCAGCTCGACGTCGGCGTAGTCGAGGTCGCTTCCGAGCGCGCGCAGGCAGGTGATCGTGTCGTCGGCGCCGCGGTAGTTCACCACGATCACCGAGACGAGCGGTTGCGGTTCCCCCTGCGCCAAAGCCAGCTCCTTCGTCGGTTGGCCGCAAGCTTAAAGGCCCGCCCATGCCTCCCAGACCGCGCCTCGGCCGAGCGCCGCGCGGCGGCCGATCTTGTAGCGCGCCGGCAACGTCGCAGGTAGCCGCGCGGCCACGTCGGCCAGCACCCGGCAGCGCAGGCCGAACCGGAAGTTCGCCGCTTTCGGCCGCCCGGGCCGCAGCGGCAGCACCGCTGTCAACACGGCGAACCTGACCAGTTGGTTCACCGCGAGGCCGAGGGGTGCGCAGCGCAGCAGCATGAGCAGCCGGTTGCGCTCGTTCCAGCGGTGGAACAGCGCCGAACCCAGCTCGGTGCTGACGCCGTGGGCGTGCCGGACGCGGGCGTCCGGCGCCGCGACGACGTCCCACCCGGCCAGCCGCAGCCGCCACGCGGTGTCGGTGTCCTCGTAGTAGCAGAAGAAGGACGCCGGGACGCCGTGCACGCTCTTCAGCACGTCGGTGCGCAGCAGCGCCGCGCCGCCGCAGAAGCCGAACACCTCGGCGGCGGGCTCGGTGAGGTCGGCGCCGTGGCCGTCGGCGGTCAGCCGCACCCCGGCGGACTGGGTGGTGCCGTCGGGCCGCACGAGCAACGAGGTCGCCGCGGCGGCCAGCGGCGCTTTTTCGAGGGTGTCCTCCAGCGTCGCGAGCCAGTCCGGCGCCGGTTCGGCGTCGTCGTTGAGCCACGCCATCAGCGGGGTGTCGATCCGTTCGACCGCGGTGGCGAGGGCGCCCGCGTAGCCGGCGTTGCGCCGGAGGCGAAGTACTTGCGGTTGCGAAGGATGGGCCGCGAGCAGGGCGGCGGTGCCGTCGTCCGACGCGTTGTCCACCACGAGCGTCCGATGTGGACGCGTCTGCGCGGCGAGCGCGTCGAGGCACGCCGTGACGTGCCCGGCGCCCCGCCAGGTCACGACGACCACCGTGGTGGCGGGATTCGCGGTCACGTCCCGCACAATAGCCGCGTGCCCGAACTGGTCGTGCTCGCCGAGCAGCTCCTCGCGCCCGTGCCCGGTGGCACCGGGCGCTACACGGCCGAGCTGCTGCCCGCGCTCGCGCAGACCGCGCCGCCGGGCTGGACGGTGTCCAGCGTCGTCGCGCGGCACGCCGACGTGAGCGCTGCCCGGCTCGAGGGCGTCGAGGGCCCGCGGGTGCTGCGGATCCCGCCGCGCGCGCTGGTCGCCGCGTGGCAGCTGGGCCTGCGCTGGTGGCCGGGCGGCGACGCGGTGCACGCGCCGACGCCGTTCGCGCCGCCCCGCGCCCCGGCCGGGCGGACACTGAGCGTGACCGTGCACGACACCGTGCCGTGGACCCACCCGGAAACCCTCACCGCGCGCGGGGTCAGCTGGCACCGGTCGATGATCGCGCGGGCCGCGCGCCGCGCGTCCGGGCTGGTCGTGCCGACGCGGGCGGTCGCCGACGAGCTGGCGGTGCTGATCGACGTCGACGTCCCGGTGCGCGTGGTGCCGCACGGCGTGCGCGTGCATCCGGATTCGGTGGAGCTGGACCTGCCGGCGCGGTACGTGCTGGCGGTGGGCACGATCGAGCCGCGCAAGGGGATCGACGTGCTGATCGACGCGGTCGCGGCGCTCGAGGGCACGGTGCTGGTGCTCGCCGGCCAGCCGGGCTGGGGCGGCGTCGACCCGGTGGCGCTGGCCGCCGAGCGCGGTCTTCCCGCGGACCGGCTGCGGGTGCTGGGGAAGGTGTCGGACGCGGAGCTGGCGACCGTGCTGCGCCGGGCGAGCGTGCTGGCCGTGCCGAGCCTCGCCGAAGGGTTCGGGCTGGGCCTGCTGGAAGCGATGGCAGCCGGGATCCCGGTGGTGCACACCGACGTCCCGGCGCTGGCCGAGGTGGCGGGCGGCGCCGGCGTCACGGTGCCGCGCGGCGACGCGAGGGCGTTGGCTTCGGCGCTGCGTGAGGTGCTCGGATCACCTACGGTGGTGGCCGAGCTCACCCGATCGGGGCGGGCGCGGGCGAAGACGTTCACCTGGCGTCGCGCCGCGGAAGCCGTCTGGGCGATTCATCAGCGGCCTCGCCCGTAGCAGGTTTGCGAGTTCCCCACCATGACGCAGGGTCGTCGCCGTACCCTGCAGGGGTGAGCGATGATCCCCGGGTCCTGATCGACGCGACCGCGGTTCCCGCGGACCGCGGCGGGGTCGGCCGGTACGTGGATTCGCTCGTCGCCGCCCTCGACGCGGACGGGGCGCGCATCACCGTCGTCTGCCAGCCCCGGGACCTGCAGCTTTACGACCGGCTGGCGCCGGGCTCGCGCGTCGTGCCCGCGTCGCCGACCACGACCACCCGCACCGCGCGGCTGACCTGGGAACAGGCGACCCTGCCGCGGCTGGTGCGCCGCCTCGGCGCCGACGTCGTCCACTCGCCGCACTACACGATGCCGCTCGCGACGTCGGCGGCGTCGGTGGTCACCCTGCACGACGCGACGTTCTTCACCGACGCCGTGCTGCACTCGTCGGTGAAGGCCCGGTTCTTCCGGGCGTGGACGGCGACGGCCCTGCGCCGCGCGACGCTGTGCGTGGTGCCTTCGGCGGCGACGGCCACGGAGCTGGCCCGCGTCGGCCCGGTGCGGCACGCGCAGCTGGAGATCATCCACCACGGCGTCGACACCGAGCGGTTCCACCCGCCGTCTCCCGCGGAGGTCGCCGAGGCTCGTGCCGCGGTGGGGCTGGGGCGGACACCGTACGTGGCTTTCCTGGGTGCGTTGGAGCCGCGCAAGAACGTGCCGGCGCTGATCCGCGGCTTCGCCCGCGCGGTCGCCGGCCGCCGCGACGCGCCGGCGCTGGTGCTCGCGGGCCAGCCGGGCTGGGACACGCAGGTGGAGCGGGCGTTGGACGCGGTCCCGCACCGGCTGCGCGTGATCCGGGCGGGCTACCTGCCGTTCGGGACACTGGCGGGCTTCCTCGGCGGCGCTTCGCTGGTGGCTTACCCGTCGCTGGGCGAGGGTTTCGGGCTGCCGGTCCTGGAGGCGATGGCGTGCGGCGCGTGCGTGCTGACGACGCGCAGGTTGTCGCTCCCGGAGGTGGGCGGCGACGCGGTGGCGTACTGCGGAGTGGGCGCGGGCGACGTCGCGGCGGCGATCAGCGAGCTGCTGGCGGACCCTTCGCGGCGGGCGGAGCTGGCCACGGCGGCCCAGCAGCGCGCGAAGGAGTTTTCCTGGGCGACGACCGCGGAGCGGCACCGGGAGGCGTACGCCAAGGCCTGGTCACGCCACCTCCGCACCCGCTGAACAGGTCGGTTCGCGTACCCGGAGGGTCGGCTCGCGTACTCAGAGAGTCGGCTCGCGAACCGACCGTCCAGGTACGCGAGCCGACCTGTCCAGATACGTGAGCCGACCCTCTGGGTACGCCCTGTGGGGTGGCGGGGTTGCGTTCGGTGACCGGGGGACAATGGCCGGGTGACTGAGCACTCCCGCTATGGCGACGAACTCGGCGTCGTGACTGTGACGTACTTCTCCGGCGACACCCTCGAGCGCTTTCTCGACACCCTCGAGAAGGCCACCGAGCGCGAGGTCCAGGTGGTCGTGGCCGACACCGTCTCCACCGACGGCGCGCCCCAGAAGGCCGCGCGGCGGGAGAACGTGCACCTGCTCGAAATCGGCGAGAACGTCGGTTACGGGACCGGCTGCAACCGCGGCGTCGCCGAGCTGGACGACCGGTACGGCTGGATCGTCATCGCCAACCCGGACCTCGAATGGGAACCCGGGTCGCTCGACGCGCTGCTCGACGCCGCGAAGCGGTGGCCGCGCGGGGGCGCCTTCGGGCCGCTGATCCACGAGCTCGACGGGACCGTCTACCCCTCCGCGCGGCTGCTGCCCTCCTTCGGCCGCGGCATCGGCCACGCCGCGTTCGGCAAGATCTGGCCCGGCAACCCGTGGACCCGGCAGTACCGGCAGGAGACCGGCACGCCCGTCGAGCGCGTCGCGGAGTGGCTGTCCGGCTCGTGCCTGCTGCTGCGCCGGGAGGCGTTCGAGTCGGTCGGGGGCTTCGACTCGCGGTACTTCATGTACTTCGAGGACGTCGACCTCGGCGACCGGCTGGGCACGGCCGGCTGGCTGAACGTCTACGTGCCGTCCGCCGGTGTCATGCACCTCGGCGGGCACTCGACGTCACAGGCGTCGGCGAAGATGCTGAAGGCCCACCACGACAGCGCCTACCGCTACCTCGCCGACCGCCACCAGGGCCTCGCCTGGAAGCCGGTGCTGGCCGCCGTGAAGCTCGGCCTCGCGCTGCGGCTGAAGCTCGAAACCCGCTAGATCCCGTCGAGCCGGCGAGAAAGGTCGGACTTGCCGATGTTCTGCGTCACCGTCGGCACCAGGCCGGTGTCCTCCGGATCGGGCTCCTTCAGCGGGCTCGTGATCGGCTCGGCCTGGGGCCGGCGGGCCAGCGGCGTGGGCATCGGCTTCGTCGGGTTCGGCGTGCTCAACGGCGTGGTCGGCTGCTGGCGACGGGTCCCCGGCACCTCCAGCCGCCGCGTCGGCGCCGAGCCGGCGAGCGGATGGTCGTTCTCCTCGATCAGCGACGCCGGCAGCTGCGTCGTCGTGTCGGGGTCCTGGCTGCGGTCGAGCCCGTCGATCGCCGCGCGCGGGATCTGCTGGGTGTTCGACGAGTCCATCGGTGACGTCGCGCTGTCGGGTGTCACAACGAACACACCGCGCGCCTGGGCTCGTGCGAGCAGGGCGTCCGCCCGATCGCGGGGGTCCATCCCCTTGGCCTCCCGACTGACCCGGGGCCCTCTGCGGAAAGGGCCGCCTGTTTCCTGTCTAGGGTAGGCCCTCCGGGCGACCTCCGTCAGGGTTTCCCGCGGCTTGTCGCTCAGCGGTGCGTGATAAAAGAGGAGATTTCCGTGACGTCCGAGGTCGAGGTCGACGCCGTCGTGCTGGTCGGGGGCAAGGGCACGCGCCTCCGGCCGTTGACACTGTCGGCGCCGAAGCCGATGCTCCCCACAGCCGGGACGCCGTACCTGAGTCACCTGTTCTCCCGCATCCGCGAGGCCGGCATCCGGCACGTCGTGCTGGGCACGAGCTACCGGGCGGAGGTGTTCGAGGAGTACTTCGGTGACGGCCGGTCGATCGGCCTGGACCTGGAGTACGTGGTCGAGGAGGAGCCGCTCGACACCGCGGGCGCCATCCGCAACGTGTACGACCGGCTGCGCGCCGAAAACGTGATCGTCTTCAACGGCGACATCCTTTCCGGCGCGGACCTCGGCGAGCAGCTGCGGGTGCACCGCGAGTCGGCCGCCGACGTCACGCTGCACCTGCAACGCGTGCCCGACCCGAGCCGGTTCGGCTCGGTGCCCACCGACGAGACCGGGCGCGTGCAGGCGTTCCTCGAGAAGACACCGGACCCGCCGACCGACCAGATCAACGCCGGCTGCTACGTCTTCCGCCGCCCGGTGATCGAGGCGATCCCGACCGGGCGGCGGGTGTCGGTCGAGCGCGAGACCTTCCCGCGGCTGCTGGAGCAGGGCGCGCACATCCAAGGCTTCGTCGACGCGTCCTACTGGCTGGACGTCGGCACGCCGGAAGCGTTCGTGCAAGGCTCGGCCGACCTGGTGCGGGGCGTGGCGCCGACGTCGGCGCTGCCCGGCCGTCCCGGCGACTTCCTGGTGCTCGACGGCGCGTCCGTCGCCGAGGACGCCCACCTGTGCGGCGGCTCGACGATCGGCGTCGCGGCCGTGGTCGGCTCGGGCGCGAAGATCGACGGCTCGGTGCTGTTCGACGGCGCGGCCGTCTCCAAGGGCGCGGTGGTCGAGCGCTCGGTGCTCGGGCACGGCGCGCGCGTCGGCGCCGGCGCGGTGCTGCGCGGCGTGGTGCTGGGCGACGGCGTGTCCGTCGGCGCCGGCTGCGAACTGCTCGACGGCGCCCGGATCTGGCCGGACGTCGTGCTGCCCGACGGTTCCGTCCGCTTCTCGAGCGACGCGTAGCCGATGTTCTGGCGCCCCGCGTTCGAGGTCGACCTGGGCCGGGTCCTGGGTCCGCTGAAGCGCGGTCGCGGGTCGCTCAACATCTTCACCGACGAGCGCGGCATCACCTGGCTCGCGTCGAACACCCCGGACGGCCCGGGCACCCTGGCGCTGCGCCGCCTTCCGGATGGCCGCATCGAGGCCGCGGCGTGGGGTGACGGGGCCGACCGGCTGCTCGGCGGCGTCCCGGCGCTGCTCGGCGCGAACGACGACGACTCCGGGTTCGTCGCGCACCACGACGTCGTCGCGCGGGCCCGTCGGGAGAACCCCGGGCTGCGGCTCGGGGCGACCGGCGTCGTGTGGGACTGGCTGGTGCTCGCCGTGCTGGAGCAGAAGGTGACCGGCAAGGAGGCGATCCGGTCGTGGGCCGAGCTGTGCCGCCGGTTCGGCTCGCGCGCGCCAGGGCCGTCGCCCGAGCGGCTGCGCGTGCCACCGACCCCGGCGGCGCTGCGGGCGCTGCCGGACTGGCACTGGCACCGCGCGGGCGTCGACATCAAGCGCCGGACGGCGCTGGTCAACGCCGCCCGCGTCGCGCACCGGCTGGAGCGCGCGACGGAGCTGGGCGGCATCGAGGGCCGGACGCTGCTGCGGCACGTGCCGGGCATCGGCGTGTGGACGGCGGCGGAGATCGCCCAGCGCGCCTGGGGCGACCCGGACGCGGTGAGCTTCGGCGACTACAACATCCCGTCGATGGTCGGGAACGCCTTGCTGGGCACGAAACTCGACGACGCCGGGATGGCCGAGCTGCTGGTGCCGTACGCACCGCAGCGGCAGCGGGCGGTGCGCTACCTGGAGGCGGCCGGGCACACGCGGCCGCGGTTCGGGCCGCGGATCGAGCTGCGCGACTACCGCGCCATGTGACGTCTCGCTAGTGCTGCGGCGGGTACGGCGGCTGCTGCCCCGGGTAGCCCTGCTGGGGCGGGTACGGCGGTTGCTGGCCCGGATAACCCTGCTGCGGCGGGTAACCCGGCTGCTGACCGGGATGGCCCGGCTGAGGCGGGTAGGGCGGCGGGGGCGGGTAACCGGGGTACTGCTGCGGCGGGTACGGCGGCGGTTTCGGCTTGCTCGCGTTCACGATGAGCAGCACGACTCCGACGATGGCCGCCAGCACCACCACGATGATCAGGAGCATGAGCA
>Ga0070668_100000727_pt1 | contig 22597 bp, 21 predicted proteins | sample KBSS43metaG_FD_64661 | JGI IMG/M metagenome (GOLD analysis project Ga0070668, IMG submission 64661) | Switchgrass rhizosphere microbial communities from Kellogg Biological Station, Michigan, USA - KBS S4-3 metaG | ecosystem: Host-associated > Plants > Roots > Rhizosphere > Soil ...
CGAAACCGGTGAGCGAAGGGCACAACGGGGCGCTGTCGCCGTTCATGACCTGTGTCGGCCTCGTTTATGGCGCCCTGCTCGGATTCACCATCGTGGTTGCGTGGGAGCAGTTCTCCTCCGCAGAGACCAACGTCTCCAATGAGGCGTCCACTCTTACAACGATGTACCGGCAGACCGTCGGCATGCCCGTCCCAGAGCAGACCCAGATGCGGGTACTGCTGCGCAAATACGCGAAGGCGGTCGAGGGCCCCGAATGGGAGAATGCGATACGCGCCGGCAGTGGAACCGAAAGCGCGCGAGACGCGCTAAACGAGATGTACAGGGTGCTCGGCAGTGAGCAGTCCAGCGTCGCGTCGAGCCCGATAAGTCAGAAGTTTCTCGACCAGCTGACCACTTTGGCGTCGCAGCGCAATCAGCGAATCCTCGACGCCAAACCCCGAATACCGGGCTTGTTGTGGACCGGGCTGCTTTTCGGCGGTGTCGTACTGCTGGGGCTCGGTGGTTTCATGCGCCTGGGGAGCATGCGTGCGCATTTCGGCCTGCTGAGCGCGGTGGCCGTCCTGCTCGGCTTGCTGCTGTTCATCGTCTACTGGCTCGACCATCCCTTCGGGAACCAGCTGGGCGTGACTTCCGAACCGTTCGAGCAATCACTGAGCGTTTTCGACTCAATCGACCGGGGGACATGATCAGTCGTCTCACCCAGTCAAAATCCGAACGCGATCCCCAGGCCGAACTCGAATTCCACGTTGACACCCGGCACTTCGGTGACGACGTTCGCCTTGGGGTTGCCCACGCAGTAATCCACCTCGACACCGTCGATGACATCGCTGGTGCACGTGGCCACGGGATCAGCCAAGGCACTGGATGCACCTGTGACGGCGAAGGCGCCGACTGCGCTCGCCGCCAACAGGAATCGGCCTGTTCGCGACCGCGTTACCAGTTACTTCACCAGCAGCCAGTGATATAGCTCGAACGAGGCTTGCTCGACCCAGCCGCGTTGCAGCTTTCCGTCGTCGTCGACGGTCCAGACGGCGACGCCTGTCATCGCAATCGGCTTGCTGTTGGGTTCGGTGCCGAGGATGCCGTTGTTGGTCCCCGTGAGCACCCACCGAGAGGTGACGCGGGTGCCGTCATCGTTCTGAAATGTCTCGATGGTGTCGACGTGCAGGTCGTTGACGTGGTCGAGGAACTCTTTGACCCAGTTCCTGATGTTGTCTTTGCCTGCGATTTCCTGGCCGCCGGCTTCGATGACGACGTCGTCGGCCACGAACCGGTCGACGGCATCGGGCTCGTGAGCGTTCCAGACTTCGTCCCAGAACGCCGTGACAATCTCCGTTGATCGCATGTGTGCACCATCCCACTCACGCACCACGGCCGCGGAGAATTCGACATGCACGTTGGAAGTGGCTTCCGTGGTCACGGGCTGCCGGACGAGGGAAGATCCTCGGGCTGCCAGACACTGCGTTAGATCCATGAATTCCCTTGCGCAGCTCTGCTTTTGAGTTCACACGTGGGCGATCGTGCCCTGTTGGTCTGAGTCGGCGTCAAATGCGGGGGACACAGCCTGGCCACCGTATTGGTGCGGTGGAGGAGGCGGTGAATCCGGCCTTGGTGGCCTGACGATGGCGGCCCCCGCCACCATTTGCTTGGTGCTCATGGCGAGGCCCCTGTCTCGAGATCTCCGTGGATCCGAGTTGATCCCACGCGCAAGTACCCGTGTACTTGACGGTTGGCGCCGACCCGCACGTCTGTCTGGATCCACCCGCGCCGGCGATACGACGGACATCGCTCACGAGCGGTGACACGATAATCGTGTGGGTCGTGTTCCATGGAACCGACGCTGTACCCCGAGATCAGCAATAAGTAGGCCAGCTTTATGTTCGGTACCCCATCTGTGCGAAGGGCCATCGCTGTCGTCTTGCTGTTACTCGCGACGGCATGCTCGCGTGGCTATGCAGCGCACACAGAGGTAAGCCAGAGCGCGCAGCCAACGCAGGCTCCCGTCCTCGCGCCGGCGCCCGTTGCGGCCCCCACCCCTACGTTGCCGCCGGAAACGGCTCCCTCACCTGAGTTCGCAACCGTCTCCACGCTGATCAACGATGCGATCGCGGCGAATAAGCTGCCCGGCGCCGTGGTCGTGATCGGGCACGATGGCAAGGTCGTCTTCCACCAGGCTTACGGCTCGCGCAAGCTTGCAGGCGAGCCGGGACTAGATGGATCGCCTGCACCCGCAGAGCCGATGACCGAGGACACGATCTTCGACATGGCGTCGTTGACCAAGCCCCTCGCAACGGCGACCGCCGTCATGCAGCTCTACGAACAGGGCATGGTTCAGTTCGACGATCCCGTGCAGCAGTATCTGCCGGACTTCAACTCGGCGAACGATCCACAGCGGGCGAAGGTGACCGTTCGCATGTTGCTTACGCACACCTCGGGCGAGACGGGCGACGTCGAGCTCAAAGACTCGTGGGGACTCGACGGAGCCGACAAAGCAGAAGGCATTCATCGTGCGCTCACGACGCCGCTGGAGTCTGGTCCCGGTGAGGGTTTCCGCTACTCCGATATCAACTACATTCTGCTCGGCGCGCTGATCGAGAACATCACAGGCGAGGCGGAAGACGTTTACGTTCAGCAACACGTGTTCGCGCCGCTTGGGATGGAAGAGACCCGCTATCTCCCGCCGGACAAAGCATGTGGTCCGTACACGAAGCGGGGCGCTGCGATTGCGTGGGATGCCACGGCACAAGAGCAGGTCGCTTGTCACGCAGGTACGTGGAGCACCGATCTCTTATCGCGCATCGCACCGACAGCACGCGACGAGGAGGGCCGGGCCGATCCGAGCAGGAATCCCGATCTTGATTACCTGCTGCGGGGCACGGTGCACGACACGACGGCGCGGCGCATGGGGGGAGTGGCCGGGCATGCCGGCGTGTTCTCGACGGCACACGATGTCAGCATCTATGCGCAGGCCCTGCTCGATCGGCTTGCGGGCCGGCCGAGCGAGTTTCCGCTGGAGCAACCGACTCTGGAGTTGATGACGGCTCCGGAGCAGCCGGGACATACAGCTGGACAACTCGATGCAGCGAACGACGCCACCCGAGGAGCCGTCGCAAAGAGACCGAATACAACGGATCCGCTGCTGGCTCCGCGGTATCCGGCGATCAAGGGACAAAACCTGCGCGGCTTTGGCTGGGATATCGATACGCCCCTTTCCACGCCGCGAGGCGTGGTCTTTCCCATCGGCAGCTTTGGCCATACCGGGTTTACCGGAACCACGGTTTGGCTAGACCCGGGCTCGGATACCTACGTGGTTCTGCTCACCAACTCAATCCATCTGCGAGGCAGTCCACCGATCTCGAATCTGCGGGGTGACGTTGCGACGGCGGCGGCCAAGGCCCTGCGTCTCTACGGCAGTGGGTGATCATCGCTCAAAGTGCTTCCTTTGTCGGTGCGGCGGCGGTGGAGGTAGGGCGCGGCGGTCTTGGGTTGGATCTCAGCACGTTTGTCGGCTGGAGCGTCTTCACGGCGATCAACGCGAGGCGCCGCCGCTGACCATGGGCCGGTCAGTCAGACAGAGACGAACGTCTGACGTAGCTCGCCGACGCCGGACACCTTGCTGACGAGTTCCTCACCGGGCTGAAGGAACCGCTGCGGGTCACGTCCGATGCCGACTCCGTCGGGAGTGCCGCAGAAAATGATGTCGCCGGGCAGCAAGGGTGTCACTCTGGACAAGCCCTGGATCAGAGCCGGCACGCCAAAAAGGTAGTCACTCGTTCGGCCATTCTGGAGGGTCTCGTCGCCGACCCCGCATTGCAACCCGATGTCGTCGGGGTCGTCGAACTCATCGACCGTCACGACCCACGGGCCGGTCGGGGCGAATCCCGGGAACGACTTACCCAGGCTGAACTGCGGTGCGGGGCCGGCAAGTTGGGTGATTCGTTCGGAGATGTCCTGCCCCGCGGTGAGCCCGGCCACATGAGACCACGCCTGCGCCGCGGACACCTTCTCCGCTCGCCGGCCAATCACCACGACGAGCTCGACCTCCCAGTCGACGTGACCGCCCGGCGGCAGCACGACCGTGGTGATCGGCCCCGATATCGCGGTGCGGTACTTGGTGAACACCGGTGGAAACGTGTCGGGAACATCGAGGCTCGATTCGGCCGCGTGATCGCGGTTGTTCAATCCGATCGCGAACACCTGCGCCGGCGCGGGAACCGGTGCCCGCAGGTCGGCGGCCTGGAAGTCGGCGGCGTCGACCTCGCCGAGCGCACTCGTCCAGCTGACGAAGTCATCCCAGACGTCGTAGACCGCCTGAGGGTCGGCGCTGAACCGGCCGCCCGAGGCCTCCGCCACGTCGACGGCTCCGCGGTCGGTGAACAGGGTCAGACGTCCGGACAAGTTACCGAAGCGCATGGGTGCTCCTCGCTCGATGGGCTGGACAGGTTCGGAACTAGGATGCCCGGGTGAGACCCGAACTGGCGGCGGCGCACGCCGCAGTGGATTACGCGGTGGCGATCCTGCGCGACGGGCGCGCCCGGCCGCATCGGCGGATCGCAAAGGCGACCAAGGACTTTCTCACCGAAATTGACCTGGCCAGCGAGTCGGCCATGCGGCGCTCGCTCGCGGCATCCACTCCCGCGATCGGCTTCTACGGCGAGGAGGGTGGCGGGGCGGCCCTGGATTCGGGCAAGGTCTGGGTTGCGGATCCGCTCGACGGGACCGTCAACTATGCGACCGGCTCGCCGTTGTGCGGCGTGATGCTCGGCCTGCTCGAGGATGGCGTGCCGACCTTGGGCGTGATCGACCTGCCGTTCCTTGGCGTGCGGGTCGACTCGGGTGCCGTGGCCGACGTCGCCTCGCTGGAGGACGGGATCATCGGGATGGGCGACGCCTTCCACCGGGGCGGCGCCCGGCTGGACGCGTACCTCGAACTGACCATGAGCGTGCACCGATGGGCGCTGCGCTTCCGCTGCGTCGGCGCAGCGTCGGTGCTGTGGACCTGGCTTGCCACCGGCCATATCCAGGGCATGCTGCTGGCCCACAACAACCCTTACGACGTCGTCGCCGGGCACGCGATCGCCTGCGCGGCCGGAGCGATATGCACCGACTACGGTGGAGCCCCGCTGACCCTGGAGTCCAGCGGAGCCATGGCGGCGGTGCCCGGTCTCCAGCCCGAGCTCGTCAGCCTCGCGGCCGATCTCGCGGCCGTGGCGGCGCGAGAGTCGTGAGTCCTCAGCGCGCAAACGGGCGCTCCAGCGCAACGTCGGGGTTGAGCTCGACCCCGAAACCGGGCGTGTCGGGCAACCGCATCCGCCCGTTGACCGGGACCGGCTCGCCGACCAGCAGCGGCTGGAACATCGGCACCACCTCGTCGGCCTCCGGCGCCATCATCAGGAACTCCGCGAACGGGCTGTTGGTCCGGGTGATGACGAAGTGGTACGAATACACGCTCGACCCGTGCGGCACGACCAGCGCCCCGTACGCATCGGCGAGCGCCGAGATCTTGATCAGCTCGGTGATCCCGCCGCACCATCCGACGTCCGGCTGCAGGATGTCGGCGCAGCCCATTTCGAGCAGCATCCGGAACCCGTGCCGGGTGGACTCGTGCTCGCCGGTCGACACCAGCATTCCGCGCGGCACCGCCCGCCGCAGGTCGCGATAGCCCCAGTAGTCGTCCGGGATCAGCGCTTCCTCCAGCCACTTCAGCCCGTACTCGTGGGCGGCGATGGCCAGCCGAGTGGCGTAGTCGAGGTCGAGAGACATCCAGCAGTCCCACATCAGCCAGAAGTCGTCGCCGACCTTCTGCCGCATCGCGGCGAGCTCGGCCAGGTTCGCTCGCAGCCCGGGCACTCCCTCGTGCGGCGCATGGTGCAGTGGCATCTTTCCGCCGATGAAGCCCATCTGCTGGGCCAGATCGGGCCGCGCGCCGGTGGCGTAGAAGATGAGCTCGTCGCGGACCGCGCCACCCAGCAGGTGGTACACGGGCTCCTGCCGGAGTCGGCCCAGCAGGTCGTAGAGGGCGAGGTCGACGGCGCTGATGACGTTGAGCACCAAGCCTTTCCGGCCGTAGAACAGCGTGGACCGATACATCTGGTCCCAGATCTTCTCGATGTCGGTGACCGCGGCACCCTCCAGGAAACGGGCCAGGTGGCGCTCGACGATCCATGCGCCGGGCTCGCCGGCCGTTGTGACGCCGAAGCCGACGGTGCCGTCATCGGCCTCAACCTCTACGACCAGGGTGCCCAGCACGTTCAGACCGAAGGTGCGACGGCTCTCGGCGTACTCCGGATAGCGCGACATCGGGGTGGCGATGTGGTCGTCGATCCAGTGGTAGCCCTGTTGATCGTGATAGTCGGCCCCACCGCCGGCGCCGACAGTGTATGCGCGGACCTGCCGAATACGAGGCATGCTCAACCGGGTTCCTGTCCAGTGGTTGGCGGCCCGTGTGGAAACACCAGGATCTTGCTCGCCGTGGTCCGGCCTCTGGCGAGGTCGTCGAAGCTCTGCGGCGCCCCGTCCCAGCCGACCCGGCCGTCGATCAGCGCTTCGATGCCGTCGGGGACAGTGCCGACCCATGCGGCGGTCTTGTCGAAATCGTCGGCGGTGTAGGTGAACGCTCCGATCAGGGTGCGCTCTTCCGTGCTGATCGCGTACGCCGAGAGCTCCAACCGCGGAGAACCCATGCCTACCAACACGATTCGGCTGCCGCGGCCCGAAGCGGCGAAGGCGTCGGTGATGGTCTGGTTCACCCCGACCGCATCGATCACCAAGGTGGCCGGACCGCCCAGTTTCGTGCGAACAGCCTCAGCCACGTCGTCGACGGTCGGGTCGATCACCTGCCCGCCGAGCTTGGCGCACAGGTCCCGACGCGATGCGCTGACGTCGGACACGGCCAGGTTGGCGATACCCAGCCGCCGAGCGGCCAGCAGGCACGCCTGCCCGATCGGCCCACCGCCGATGACCAGCACCCGGTCGTCGGCGGTGGGAGCACCGCGACGTACGGCGTGGTAGCCCACGGCGAGCGGCTCCACGAGTGCGCCGAGTTCGGCCGGCATACTCTCCGGTAGCAGCACGACGTTCTTCGCGGGGGCGGCGACCCGGTCGGCGAACGCTGCCGGAATTTCCGGGGCGACGCCAAGCACCACGCGATGGCCGCACCATTGCTGCTGACCATCGCGACAGTCCGCGCAGACTCCGCACGCCATCACCGGGTTGATGGTGACCAGCTGACCCGGTGCCAGGTCGGTCACTTCGGGGCCGAGCTCGTCGATCCGGCCGACCGTCTCGTGCCCCATCACCTGGCCGGGATGGCGGCGCCCGTTCTCTCCGGAGTAACCGTGGAAGTCCGAGCCGCAGATGCCCGTGGCGATGACCTCGACGACCACCTCGCCCGGTCCCGGTTGCGGTTCGGGCCTTTCCTCCACCGCGATGTCGTACGGACCACGCAGCACCAGAGCCTTCATGTGACCTCCTCGTTTCTGTCGCCGTCGGTCAGCGGTGTTGGGCGACCTTTTCCAGCGAGTGGTTGCTGCGCACCGAGCGGATGGTGCCGCTGCGCGACCGCATGACGATCGATTCGGTCTGGGCACCCGTCGGGGAGTAGCGCACACCGCGCAGCAGCTCCCCGTCGGTGATCCCGGTCGCCACGAAGAACGTGTTGTCTCCGGTGACCAGGTCGTCGGTGTGCAGCACCCGGTTCAGGTCGTGGCCGGCGTCGAGGGCCTTGCGTCGCTCGGCCTCGTCGCGCGGCTCCAGCCGGGCCTGGATCACCCCGTTCATCGCCTTCATTGCGCACGCGGTGATGATCCCCTCCGGGGTGCCGCCCACGCTGAGCATCAGTTCGGTGCCGGTGTCGTCTGTTGCCGCGGTGATCGCCGCGGCAACGTCGCCGTCGGCAAATAGTTTGATCCGTGCTCCGGTAGTCCGGACCGCGGCGATCAGCTGCGCGTGCCGGGGACGATTGAGCACGCTGACCGTGATGTCGACCGGCCTGCCGCCCAGCGCCTTGGCCACCGCGCGGATGTTGTGCTCGACCGGGGCGTCGACGTCCACCTCACCGCCCACCGATCGGGCGCACACCAGCTTACGCATGTAGAACACCGCGCTAGGGTCGTACATGCTGCCCCGGTCGGCCGCGGCCATGACCGCTATCGCGTTGGGCATGCCGTTCGCCAGCAGCGTGGTGCCATCCACCGGGTCGACCGCGATGTCGTACTCGGGTCCGGTGCCCTCGCCGACCTCCTCGCCGTTGTAGAGCATCGGGGCCTCGTCCTTCTCGCCCTCCCCGATCACCACCACACCGCGCATCGGCACCTTGGCGATCACGTCGCGCATGGCGTCGACCGCAGCCCTGTCGCCCCCCTCCTTGTCACCCCGCCCGGCCCAGCGGCCGGAGGCCAGTGCAGCCGCCTCGGTGACCCGCATCAGATCCAGCCCCAGGTTGCGGTCCGGCAGCTGGTAGCGAACCTGTTCGATCGCGCCGTCGCGTGCCGGCGTGGCCGGATCTGCGTTCACGTGACCTCCTCGTCGTCGGTCGTCGCGCTGCGAGTGTCAGCGCAACGCAACGTCGGCGGCATCCACCTGGTCCAGGTGGCCGGCCTCGATCTCGTTGGCCTTCTTGAAGAACGCGGTCAGGGCGAACAAGATCGCACCGACGACCGCTCCCACCGCCAAGGAGTACAGCCCGGCGTTGCCGCCGAGAGTCTCCTTGAAGTAGTCCCGCATGTTGGGCGCCAGGAACCCACCCAGGTTGCCCAGAGAGTTGATCAAGCCGATGCCCGCAGCCGCCGCGAAGCCGGTCATGTACTCCGTGGGCAGCGTCCAGAAGATCGGCTGCATGGCCACAAACCCCATCGCGGCGATGGACAGTCCGGCGATGGCCAGCACCGGTGTGCCGCTGAGTGCTCCGGACATCACGATTCCTACAGCGGTCACAAGCAGCAGCACGGTGCCGATCGGCCGGTGTTTGCGCGTTCGGTCCGCCAAGCCAGGGAAGAATGCGACCGCAGCGAGCGCGAACACCCACGGGATGGCGGTCACCAACGAGGCCTGGAAGCCGAGCTTCTGACCGGTGATGGCCGTCACCTGCGTGGGCAGGAAGAACGTCACGCCGTAAACCGCGATCTGGATGCAGAAGTAGATCAGCGCGAAGTACCAGACCCGCCAGTTGCCCAACGCCCGGAGCACCTTCTGGGGCCCGTGGCCCTCCGCCTTGGCGGTGTCCTCGGCGGCGATGGTCTGTGTCAGTGCCAGTCGCTCGTCGTCCGGCAGCCACTTGGCGTCCTTGGGTTTGTCGGTCAGGTAGAAGAAGGACCAGACGCCCACGATGACGGCCAGCAAACCCTCGATGAGGAACATCCACTGAATACCGCGAAGCCCGAACAATCCGTTGAGCTCCAGCAGCCCGCCGGACAGCGGATTGCCGAGAATGCCGGCGATCGCGATGCCCATATAGAAGTAACCGCGCGCGCGGCTCAGGTGCCGCGCGGGGATCCAATAGGTCAGGAAGAGGATGACGCCGGGAAAGAAGCCCGCCTCGGCGACACCGAGCAGGAACCGCAGGATGTAGAAACTGTTCGGGCCTTGGACGAACATGAAGGCGGCCGCAATGATGCCCCAGCTCACCATGATCCGGGCCAGCCACCAGCGCGCCCCGACCTTGTGCAGCAGCAGGTTGCTGGGAACCTCGAAGATGGCGTAGCCAACGAAGAAGAGGCCGGCGCCGAACGCGTACGCGGCGGCGCTGATGCCGAAGTCGACCTCGAATTCCTTCTGCGCGAACGACACGTTGCTGCGGTCCAGGAACGCGATCACGTACATCAGCAGGAGAAAAGGAATCAGCCGGCGGAATACCTTCTTCGTCGCGAGCTCGCTCAGATCGTGGCGACGCTGGGCGGCGGTCGCGGTGCTGTCCGACATGTCGACTCCTTGTTTGTGTGGCCGGATCGTGGATGGATTCTTGGATCGGCCGCTCATGGCGGCCGATCAGTGCATGTATTTGCCGCCGTCGATCTGGATGGTCGCTCCGCTGATGTAGGCGGCGCCGTCGGAGAGCAAAAACACGATGGTGGCGGCGATCTCGTCGGGCTTGCCGACGCGGCCCAGCGGGATCCCGGTCGACATCGAGGCCTTGCGGTCGTCGGTGAGCCGGCCGCCCATGATCTCGGTATCGATCGGTCCGGGGGCCAGCACGTTGACGGTGATCCCGTGCGGGCCGAGCTCCCGGGCGCCGCCGTGGGCCATCCCGATCACGGCGGCCTTCGCGGTGGCGTAGACGCCTTTCGAGAAGGTGCCGCCGCCGTCGAACGCGGTGATCGAGGAGGTGTTGACGATCCGCCCGACGCCCTGCGGGATCATTCGCGCGGCGGCCGCCTTGAGCATCAGGTACGAGCCGGTGACATTCACCGCCATCACCCGGTTGAACTCCTCGAGCTCGCACTCGTGCAAGGTGGCCTGCGAGGCGACCCCGGCCAGGTTGACCAGGGCGGCCACCGGCGGCAGCTCGGCGTCGATCCGCGCGAAGAGCTCGTTGACGGACTCCTCGGAGGCGATGTTCGTCGGCACGGCCAGGACGCCGTGATGACCGGTCTCGCGCAGCTCGGTTTGCACCGCGGCAAGCCCGTCGGCGTTGATGTCGGCAAGGGCGACGTGCCAGCCGTTCTCCGCCAACATCCTGGCGGTGACCCGGCCGATCCCGGCCGGGCCGCCTGCGCCGGTGATGACGGCGGTGCGCCGCTCGGGAAGGCGACCGGTTGAGGGTGTCATGAGTTGTGCTCCTTGGCGTCCGGTTGGTCAGTCGAGGACCGTGGCGAGGATGTCGCGGATGTACGCGCGGTTCTTGGCGATGACGGTGATCGCGTCGCTGCCGTAGTGCTCGCACAGGAAGGCGCCGCGAAACCCGAGCCCAACGGCCTGACTGATCGCCGCTCGGTAGTTGATCAGGCCGAAGTCCATCGGCACGGGGAACGTCATCACCTGGCCCGTGGCCGGATCCTCGTCGCGCAGGTAGTTCTTCACATGCCAGTAGTTGGTGTGCGGGAGCAGCTTGTCGAGCATCTCCTGCACCGGCTCCAGCGGGCGGTGCAGCCGCACGAAGTTGCCGATGTCGGGGTTAAGGCCGCACGCCTCGTGCCCGACGTCCTCGAGGAACCGCACGGCACCGTCGGCGGTGCCGACGTAGGTGTCCTCATACATCTCCAGCGTGATCTGCTGACCGTTGCTCTGCGCGTGCTCGGCCAGCTCGCGGATCAACGAAGCCGCGCGACTGCGCGCCTCGGGGCTCTCGTCGTCGTGCCAGCCGTCCTCCAGCCAGAACCACAGCGCCTTCTGCTGCGCCGGGGTAAAGGCTTGGAAGAAGCCGAAACTCACCATCGGGACGCCGATCTCGGCCGCAGCGTCGAGCAGCCGGTGGCTGTACTCGAGGTACTCCTCACCGTGCTCGGGGTCCATCACGCTGCGCCGCGAGGTGGAAATGGCGGGAATGGTCAGGCCGGCCTCCTTGAGCACGCCCTGGAAGTCGGCCAGCCGCTTCGGGCCGAGATCGGCCACCCGGACCCAGGTGTCGGTCGGGTCGACCTCGGTGAAGCCAAGCCGGGCAACCAGATTCAGATGCTTGGCCCACTCTTCGGGCTCGGCGTCGTGGATCGGCCCGCCGTGGGAGTCGACGCTCCCGAACGGCAGCATCGCGGCCGCGATCGGCCAGTTCTCGGCGGTGTAGTCAGCGGTCACGGGCGTTTCGCTCTCTTCTCTGGGTGAGTGGACGGTCGCGCTCAGTGGGGGACTGGCCCGAGCTCGCGCAGGAGCTGGCCGAGCTTGGCGTACGCGGTATTGCGGTAGGCGATCAGCGCGGCCTGGTCGCCCGCAGGGATGACGAACCCGCCGCCCTGCTTCACCCCGTAGCGGCCCGCGTCGACCAACTCGGTGAGCATCGCGGGTGCGGCCAGCCGCTCGCCGTAGTGCTCCTCGAACGTACGGAAGCAGGCTTGGTAGACATCAAGGCCTGCCATGTCGGCAATGGCGAACGGGCCGAAGAACGGAAGCCGGTAGCCGAACGTTGTGCGCACCACGATGTCGACGTCCTCGGCGGTGGCCACCCCTTCCTCGACCAGGTTGATGGCCTCCTTGAGCAGCACATACTGCAGCCGGTTCAGCACGAATCCGGCCTTGTCGTTGACCCGCGCGGTGAGCTTGCCGGTCCGCGCCACCAGCGCCTCGGCCGCCTGTACGACGGCCTCGTCGGTGCCCGCGTGCGCGATCAGCTCGACCCCCGGGATGAACGGGGCGGGGTTGGAGAAGTGAATGCCGAGGAAGCGCTCGGCGTGCGTGAGGTTCGCGGCGAGGTCGCCGATCGGCAGGGTGGAGGTGTTGCTGCCGATGATCGCGTCCGGACGAGCGGCTGCCTCGATGTCCTTCAGTACCGGGCCCTTGATCTCCGGCAGCTCCAGCACGGCTTCCTCGATCAGATCCGCCTCGGCGACCGCCTCGGGCAGGCTGTCGGCTGCGCGCAGGTTGGCCCGCACCAGATCGGCCGACCCGGCGTCGAAAAGCCCTTGGCCCTCGAAGTCCTCGGCTTCGCGACAGAGCCGGTCGAGGTGACGGCGGGTCAGGGCGGGGTCGGCGTCGACGATGACCACGTCGAGCCCCGCCATCGCCAACGTCTGCGCGATACCGCCACCCATGTAGCCGGCGCCGACGACGGCCACGCGCTGGATGCTTTGCGTCACAGCAGATACGCCCTTTCCTGGCAGACGCGGATGCGTCGAGGCGAAACGCGGGACGGGCCTGACCGGACCGCCTGTGGGCCGCGAATCAATGACTGTGATCCAAGTAACCGGGACTCATTGAATGTGATCCAAGATACTATAGGATCTAGGATATGGGCAAGCGCCAACGCGTCGACGGGTTTCCGGCACGTGTGACGTGCAGCGGCTGCGGGGGTTGGATGCGGCGATTAGTAGTCGGCAAGGGCGCGCGAGCGCACGGCAGAAATGTGGACGGTCATTGCCGCCGCGGCGACTTCGGGGTCTCCGGTCCGGACGGCGTCGAGGATGGTGGCGTGCTCGGCCACGGCCTGTTCGACGTCGATCGCGCCGTGGTGCATGGACTGGCGAAGTCGGTGAACGTGCGGAGCGAGGCCCTCGGCCATCTCCAGCAGGTAGGGGTTGTTGCAGTTGCGCAGGAAGATGAGGTGGAACTCCCAGTCGATCGTGTAGTACTTGCGCATCGTCGCCCAGTCGAGCCGGTCCGGATGACGCTCCGCCATCTTGCGCACGCGAACCGCGGCCGCGCGATGCCGGTTGCTCACCGTCTCGAGCTCGGCCAATACCTGCGCAGACACCGGGGTTGCGCGCCGGATGGCCGCGACCTCGACGACGGCACGAGCGTCGATCAGGTCAGCCGTCCGGGCAGGGGTCAGCGGGGGCGAGACCCGATAGCCCTTGAGCGCGGCCCGGCTGACCAGGCCGGTGTGCTCGAGCTGGCCGAGGGCTTCCCGGACCGGAGTCGGCGACACGCCGAGCTGTCGCGCCAGGCCCTCGATGGCAAGGGATTGGCCGGGGTCAACCTGACCGTCCAACAACATCTCCAGGACCGCGTCGTAGACGCCGTCTCGGAGCGCCCGGCGCTGGACGACCGCGCGGCCGTCGGTATCTGCGCCAGTTGCACCCCTGCGGCCGGCAGCGCGGCGAACGTCATGATCGGTCGGTTCCATCCCCGCCACCGGGCCTGTCGCCATACCAAAAGATCCTATAGCGTGTACGAAGTTCAGCTGGGGAAGCGGCTTCGTGACCGACTCTGAAGCCGCCGTTGAGAGTCGTGCCCGCGATGCGATGGAGACCCACATGGAACAGGTAAGAACCCCCGAGCCGCACTTCACCGGCCCAGTGTCACTACAGGCATTGCTGGCTGGTCAACCTCCGGTCCGTGACGTAGGTGCCAACCTCGACGAGGTCCGTGCCGGCCGTCGCCTGGTAGTGCTCGACGACGACCCCACCGGCACCCAGACCATCGCTGACCTGCCGGTACTCACCCAATGGTCGGTGGATGACTTGCGATGGGCTCTTCAGCAGCCCACCACGGGCTTCTTCGTGCTCACCAACACCCGCAGTCTCTCCGAAGCCGATGCGGCGGAACGCAATTCGCAGATCGTGCGGGCGCTTGCCGAGGCGGCTCGCCTGGAAGGCGACGTGCCGTATGTGCTCTTGAGCCGCAGCGACTCCACCCTGAGGGGCTACTTCCCGCTCGAGACCGACGTGCTGTCCGCCGAACTCGCCAGGCTCGGCACCCCCGTCGACGGAATTGTCATCTGCCCGGCTTATTTCGAGCCGGGCCGAGTCACGGTGGACTCGGTGCACTGGATGCGCACCGATGACGGGATGATCCCTGTCGCCCACAGCGAGTTCGCCAAGGACGCGAGCTTCGGCTATCACAACTCCGATCTGCGGGCGTGGGTGGAGGAGAAGACCGGCGGCCGGATCTCCCGATCTGACGTCGCGACGGTCACGCTCACGGACATCCGCCAGGGCGGCCCGGATCGCGTCCAGGAGATTCTCAGCGGTCTGCACGACGGCCAACCGGTCGTGGTCGACGCGGCCGACGACGCGGATTTTCAGGTGGTGGTGCTCGCATTGATCCGCGCCGAAGCGTCGGGAAAGACGTTCGTCTATCGCACCGGACCGTCCTTTGTGCGAGCTCGCACCGGCCAGCTGCCCACTCCGGCTGTCGATGCTGCCCGGCTCGCCGAGATTGTGGCCCAGTCGAATTCGGGACTGCCCGACGAAGGCCGGCCTTCGGTGCCACACGGGCTCATCGCGGTCGGTTCGCACGTCGGCCTGACGACCCGTCAGCTCGACCAGCTCCGCGCCGCGGGCAACATTGTGGAGCTGGAGCTGGACGTGCCCACCCTGCTGGAGCCGAGCACGCGAGATCGGCACGTCACCGACGTAGCAACCGAGGCGGCGAACCTGTTGCGGGACAACCCTTCCGACAGTGACGTCGTGATCCGCACCAGCCGAACGTTGGTCACCGGCGCCGACGCGACAGACAGCCTGGTGATCGCCCGCACGGTCAGCGCAGCCCTGGTCGGCACGGTACGAGAAGTCGTCAAACTGGTCAGGCCGTCGTTCGTGGTCGCGAAGGGGGGCATCACGTCGTCCGATACTGCGACCGAGGGATTGGGAATCCGGCGGGCCTGGTGCCGCGGCAACATGCTGCCGGGGATCGTATCGCTGTGGGAGCCGGTCGCGGGACCTGCGCAGGGGATTCCCTACATCGTCTTCGCCGGCAACGTCGGTGACGACCATGCACTGGCCGCGGTGGTCGGCACGCTGCGGGGGGCGTGATGGCGCCCCGCATCAGCGCCCAGCGAGAAAGAAGCGTGACCGCATGAATCAACAAAACGGCGCACACGTCGCGGTGATCGGCTTGGGAGCCATGGGTTTACCCATGGCCAGTCACCTCGCCACGACGTTCGCGGTTACCGGCTTCGAACCGTACGAGCCGCGCCGCGGGCAGGCCGAACAAGCTGGCATCACCGCCGAATCGACGCCGGCCGCGGCGTGTGCCCAAGCCGACATCGCCCTGCTCGCGGTGCGCGACCACGCGCAGGCCGAAGCTGCGCTGTTCGGGCCGCACGGGGTGATCGAGTCGCTGCGCCCAGGCGCCCCGGTGATCCTGACCAGCACAATCGGCCCGGACGCCGCGCGCAGCCTGGCCGAAAGACTTGCCGCGGAACAACATCCGCTTGTCGACGCGCCGATCAGCGGCGGCCCGGTGCGCGCGGGGAACGGGGATCTGCTCATCGTCGTCGGGGCCGACGACGCGACCCTGGACACCGTCCGCCCGGTGCTGGACCACCTTGCGTCCACGCTCACGGTCGTCGGGCCCCGGCCAGGCGACGGTCAGGCGCTCAAGGCCATCAACCAGCTTCTGGCAGGCGTTCACATCGCTGCAGCGGCGGAAGCGGTCGCGCTGGCCCGCGGACTGGGTTTGGATCCGGCGCTGGTCATTGACGCGTTGTCCCAAGGCGCGGCAAGCTCTTTCATGTTCGCCGATCGGGGCCCCCGCATGCTGCAGGCGTACACCGGTGGGGCCGAGGTGAAATCGAGAATCGACATCTTCGTGAAAGACATGGGGATCGTGACCGGTGTCGGCCGCGCTGCCCATGTGCCACTGCCCCTGGCCTCGGCCGCACAACAGCTGTTCTTGATCGCCGAGGCCGCGGGGCTGGGCGCCCATGACGACTCCAGCGTCGTCACCGTCTTGTCCCCCCACAGCACGGAGGGAACCGTTACCTGAAGACGGCGCGGCGGCTTACGCCGGTGTGCGCTCGATGGCCTCGATGTGCAGCATCCGGGCCAGCACCTTATCGAGCTCGCTGTCGTCGAAGATCTTCTTCCAATCGTCCTTGACGATGGTCTCCCGGCCGTAGTCCATGGCGATCAGACATGCATCGGAGAAGGGATTCGAGCCGCGCAGGGTGTTGGCCAGCGCGACCTGCACATGTCCGAGCAGCATGGCGCGCGCCGCCGGTTCGGGCACTCCCACTGTGTGAACGGTCTCTTCCAGGGCTTCCTTGAGCAGCGCACCGATCATGCAGGCAACGGTCTCGACCAGGGTCGGCTCGAGGACGGCGAGCTGCTTGACGGTCACCCAGTGCACGTCGATGACCGGTCCGTAGGCGAAGCGCACCACGCTCTCCGTCAACTCCCGCGCCTGGAGGTCGCCGTGCTCGAAGGCCGCGACAACATCCTGGGGCGCGGCGATCCCTCCGAAGGTGTCGGCGTACTCCTCCTTGGTCTTTCGCTCGAGGAACACCGAGGGATGGCACGGGTGCGCGACGGCGTACGCGATGCCGTCCCGCTGGTACAGCAGGTTGGCGTAGGCCGCGGCGGGGTCGAGGGTGAGCAGTACTGCGCCCTGCTTCATCGTCGGAACGATGTCGGCGGAGATCCTGCCCAGCAAGACGTCGGGAACGGCGAGGATGACGACGTCGCTTTGCGCGGCCGCCTCGTGCGTGTCGGTCACCTCGTGACCCAACCCGCGGATGTACTCTTGGCCCTTGGGCGAGTTCTCCGCGTAGAGAATGCGGTAGTCGCTCTTGTCGAGATTATTCGAGATCCGTTGGCCCATCTTGCCTCCGGCACCGACGACGGTGACTGTGGCTTGGCTACCGGTCATGATTTGCTCCTTAGAAAATCGATACTGTGTTGCGTCCATTGGGCTTCCATCGCGCAGGTCGTCTCGGCGTCCTGTTGCCAGGGCAGCCAGTGCTCCACGATCTGGTTGATGTCGTTGGATAGCGGATCCACGGCCTTGCGGAAACGGTCGTAGTCCAGTAATCCCTCGCCAAGCGGGCAACCGGCGAGGTTGAATCCGACCCAGCCGGCTTGTCGGGTGAAGGCGAAGTCTTTGACGTGCCAGTTCTTTACGTACGGCGCGGTCGCTGCGACGACGTCGCGGGGCCGCTCCAGCGCAGCCACACAATTGGCCGGATCCAGGCACACACCGAGGGACTCTGAGTCGACCGCCTCGATGATGCGGACCAGTTGGGCCGACGGGACCTGTTCGTACGTTTCCAGCGCAAGGGTGACCCCGCGCTCGGCATAGAGTGGCACCGCCCGCTGCAGCGACTCGATGGCCTCCGCTTCCGACGGGCGTTCGGTGGCGGTGTTCAGCATCGAGCGGATCAGTGTCGCGTCCAGGTGGACGGCCATTTCCAGATAGCGGCGCAGATGGTCGAGACCGATGCCGCGGGTGCCGAGCTCGAGTCGGATCCCGAGGTCGCCGGCGGCTCGCCCCAATGCGGAGAGCCCGTCGATCGAGAGTTCGTCCAGCGGGGGGTAGTCGCAGATCTGCAACACCGTGCACCCGCTGGAGTGGGTGTCTTCGAGGATGTCGCGCAGGGTGAACGGGTCCTCGACGCGATCGGAGCTGCGCCACAGGAAGGCGTAGGTGCTAAGTCCAATACTCACCGCTGCCAACCTTTGTCGGATCCGGGCGCCGCGGCCAGGGGCGACCGGGGATCGGCCAGCATCTCGGTGAGGATCAATTCCACCGCAGCGGGATCGTGGGCGAATCGGCCGAGGAACAATCCGTCGACGCCGTCGCTGAGTTCGGTGAACAGGCCGGGCCCTGCGCTGCCGCCGTAGATCACCCGGCTGCCTGCGAGCCGGGGCATCGAGTCCAGATGGCTGCGCAGCGCCCTCGACACGTCGGTGATGTGATCGGCAGAGGCAGGCTCGGCGGCCCCGATCGCCCACTGCGGCTCGTAAGCGACGACGACCGGCCCCGAGGCCATTTCGCCGGACGACGCGGACAACGCCGAATCCAGTTGTGCGCGGCACTCTTCGGCTGCAGACGCGGCGGTGTCGCGGAGGGTCTCACCTACGCAGAGGATCGGCGTCAGGTCATTGCGAAAGGCGGCGGCGGTCTTGGCGGCGATGACGTCGCCGTCCTCGCGGAAGATTCGCCGTCGTTCAGCGTGGCCGATCTCGACGTACCGGCAGCCGATCTCGGCCAGCTGCGCGCCGCTGACCTCACCGGTAAAGGCGCCCTTGTCGGTCAAGAAGAGGTCCTGGCCGCCGACGTCGACCGGCGTCTGGGCGAAGATGTCCAGCGCGTCGATGACATACAGAAATGACGGCAGCACAACGAGTTTCACATGCCCGTCGAGAACGGCCGGATGTGTGTCGGCGATGTCGGCAACGGCTTGGCACCACTGCGCGGTCTGCCGTCGACCGAAGTACATCTTGAGGCTGATGCCGACCAGGAGTGCAGACACGTCAGCAGGTTCCGGTTTGTTCGTAGCCGGATAGCGTGCGGACCTTCTCTGCCGACGCCGACGTTTCGTCGAACCGGTACACCACCCATTCCCGGGCCAGCCTGCGGGCGAGTTCCAGGCCGATGACGCGCTGGCCGAACGTGAGTACCTGGGCGTTGTTGCTCAGGACCGAGCGCTCTACGGAGAAGCTGTCGTGTGCGGTGACCGCCCGGATGCCGGGGACCTTGTTCGCCGAGATCGCCACTCCCAGACCGGTTCCGCAGACCAGCAGCGCCCGGTCGGCGTCACCGGCGGCCACGAGCTCGGCGGCCCGGATCGCCACGTGCGGGTAGGCGGTGTGATCGTCGGCTCTGACGCCGACATCGACGACCGATTCCACCATCGGGTTCTCGGCGAGGTCGCGTTTCAGCGCCTCCTTGTATTCGAAGCCGGCGTCGTCTGCACCGACCACGATCCGCAGTTTGTCGTCCATTTCGATTGTCTCCGTTTCAGATTCGTGAGTCTTTGGTGCCTTCGAGCACACGGCTGACGGCGCTGAACGCCAGGGCCATCGACACCGCTCCGGCATCGGGTGTCCCGAGGCTTTTCTCGGCCAGTGGTCGGGCCCGCCCGACTTTGGGCAGCAGGTCCGCGGTCGCCTGCGCGGCCTTGTCGGCCACTTCGGCTGCCGACCTGAAGGCGGCGGCCAGACCCTGACCGCCGGCGACGGTCGCGGTCAGTGTGTCGCTGGCCGGCGCCAGCACGTCGACGAGGGTCTTGTCGCCGATGCCGGCCTTGCCAACCTTCTGGATGTTGCGCAGCGCCGCGGCGATGCCGTCGCTGACGGTCTGGGCGTCGGGTTTGTCGCGGTCACCGATCACGCTGCCGAGGACGTGCAGGCCCAATCCCCAGAGCGCCCCGGACGTTCCGCCTGCGCGGTCGGCCCAGGCGTCGGCGCCTGCCACCAGCACCGACCCGGCCCCCGCGCCACGGCCCAGTGCGGCCGCGGCCGCGTCGACGGCGGCGTGTGCGCCGCGCTGCATGCCGATCCCGTGGTCGCCGTCGCCGGCCACCGCGTCGATGTCGCCGAGGGCCTCGACGTTGTCGTCGATGGTGTCGCGGATCGCGGTCAGCGCGTTGAGGACAGTGCGCGCCGCATCGCGGGAGGCCTCGCCGGCCGGCGGCTCGTGCTGCTCGGCCTGCGCCGGGGTCGATGTCGTGACCGGCTCGGCGTGGGCTGCGGCGGTGCTGCCGGCAGCGGCCAGGTCGCCTTTGCGGTAGGCCGGCGAGTGGGCCGGCGCCTTCCAGTAGGCCTCGAGTTCGTCGTCGAGCCAGAACAGGGTCAGCGACACCCCGGCCATGTCGTAGCTGGTGACGAATTCGCCCACCTCGGGCTCGACCGTGACGATGCCCTCGCCCTGCAACAGTTGGGCGATTCGGCGGTAGACGACGTAGAGCTCTTCGTACTTCACGGTGCCCAGCCCGTTGAGGATGAGCCCGACGCGCGCGCCGCGGACGTCGGCGACATCGGCCGGAACGTCGCGCAGGAGGGTTGTCACCAGCAGTTCGGCGAGGCCGTCGGCGCTGGGCACGGCGGTTTCGCTGGTGCCGGGTTCACCGTGGACTCCCATGCCGACGGCCATCCGGCCTGCTGGCACAGTGAAAAGCGCCTTGTCGGCGCCGGGCAGTGTGCATCCGGAGAAGGCCACGCCCAGCGAGCGGGTGCGGTCGTTGGCGTGGGAGGCGACGCGGTACACCTCGTCGAGCGAGAGTCCCGTGTCGGCAGCGGCGGCGGCCACTTTGAAGACCGCCAGATCGCCTGCGACGCCTCGTCGCTTCTCGATCTCGTCGGTGCCCGCGCTGGAGATGTCGTCGGTGACCGCAAGCGTGACAGCGGGAATGCCGTTGTCGTTCAACAGGTTCGCCGCTTGACCGAAGTGCAGCACATCACCGGCGTAGTTGCCGAAGCACAGCAGCACCCCGGCCCCGCGGGATGCGGCGCTGGCCACCGAGCACACCTGCCGTGCCGACGGGGAGGCAAAGATGTTGCCCAGCGCCGCGCCGTCGGCCATGCCCGGGCCGACGAGGCCTGCGAAGGCCGGGTAGTGCCCCGAGCCGCCTCCGACGACGACAGCCACCTTGCCCGCGGGAGCGGGGTTGCTGCGCACGACCCCGCCGGGCACTCGACGCACCAGGTTCGCGTGGGCGGCGACGAAGCCCTCGAGCATCTCGTCGGCGAACGCGGCCGGCTCGTTGAACAGGCGAGTCATCGGACCGACCCGGTCGCCGCGACGGGGGAATCACCGTCGTCGTGGAGATGGGGGGCATCGGCGCTTTCATCGATCTGGCCCCTGCGGTCCAGCCACACCATCAACCCGCCGGAGAGCACCATCAGTCCACCGACGACGAACATGGGCAGGACGTAGGAGCCGCTGAGGTCCTTGAGGAATCCGGTGACGTAGCCCGCGGCGAAGCCGCCGATGTTGCCGAAGGTGTTGATCAGGGCGATGCCCACGGCAGCGGCGGCACCGGTCAGGAACTTGGACGGCACGGTCCAGAAGTTGGGCAGCGCCGCGAAGATGGCGCATGCGGTCACCGTGATCACCGCGATGGTCGCCGCCGGGCCTGGCATGAACAGCGCCACCGGCACACTGACCCCGCCGATGAAGGCGGGCACCGCGATGTGCCAGGTCTTGACGCCCCGCTTGCTGGCGTCGCGAGACCAGAGGTAGAGCACGATGGCGGCAGGCAGGTAGGGGATCGCGGTGATGAGGCCCTTTTCGAAGACGTCGAACTTGGTGCCGAACTGTTCCTGGAACCCCGAGATGATGGTGGGCAGGAAGAACGCGAGCGCGTACAGGCCGTAGATGAAGCCGAAGTAGATGACGGCGAGCACCCACACGCGTCCGCTGCGCAGCGCGGCCATCAGGCTGCCGCGTTCCGAGCGGCCGGCTTTCGCCGTGGCCTTGGCTTCGCCCTCGATCTCGCGCGCCAGCCACTCCTGCTCGTCGTGGGTCAGCCATTTGGCCTTGCGCGGACTGTCGGCCAGATAGAACCAGGCGATGATGCCGATGAGGATCGCGGGGATCGACACGCACAGGAACATGAACCGCCATCCGGCCAGTCCGAAGATGCCGTGATGGCCGATGAGCCAGCCGGCGAGCGGGGCGCCGATCACCGTGGTCAGCGGCTGGGCCAGGTAGAACAGGGCCAGGATCTTGCTGCGGTAGCGGGCGGGCACCCACAGGCTCAGGAACAGAATCGCGCCGGGGAAGAAGCCGGCCTCGGCGATGCCGAGCAGGACCCGCAGCGTGTAGAGGCCGCCGACGGAGTTGACGAACGTGAACAGCAACGACACGATGCCCCACGACACCATGATTCGGGCCAGCCAGCGGCGGGCACCGAACTTGTGCAGGGCGACGTTGCTGGGGATCTCTAACAGGATGTAGCCGACGAAGAAGACGCCGGAGGCGAAGCCGAACTGGGCGGCCTTGAGTCCGAGGTCGTCGTTCATGCCGTTGGGGCCCGCGAACGAGATCGCGGTGCGGTCCAGGTAATTGATGAAGAACATCAGGGCGACGAACGGGACAAGACGCGTCGCGACTTTGCGTATCGCCGAACGCTCGACGGCCGAGGGGGCCTTCGAGAGGGCCTGAGTGGCCATGGTGACTCCTACGTGCTCCGGAATAAGGGGTGCCGCTACGAGCGCTTGTGAGCTGAAGCCGCGAACGTGCGCGACGTGATGTTAGGCACAGCGCCTCCGGCACCGACAGTGACCGTGAACGAAGTTGCACAAAGCATAAAGTGCACTACAGCGCGTAGGAGATGATATCGCGCCAG
>Ga0070668_100000730_pt1 | contig 22538 bp, 16 predicted proteins | sample KBSS43metaG_FD_64661 | JGI IMG/M metagenome (GOLD analysis project Ga0070668, IMG submission 64661) | Switchgrass rhizosphere microbial communities from Kellogg Biological Station, Michigan, USA - KBS S4-3 metaG | ecosystem: Host-associated > Plants > Roots > Rhizosphere > Soil ...
TGTGCTAGGGCGCGCCGACGAGGGGGCGCGTCCGGCGGGACCCGGACACCCCCAGGTAGCCTGGGACGATTGAACCGCCAGTACCCGCGGCCAGAGGGGTCAGCACCACGTGCACCTGAAAAGCTTGACGCTCAAGGGCTTCAAGTCCTTCGCCTCGGCCACCACGCTGCGCTTCGAACCGGGTATCACCTGCGTGGTCGGGCCGAACGGCTCGGGCAAGTCCAACGTGCTGGACGCGCTGCGCTGGGTCATGGGCACCCAGGGCGCCAAGGACCTGCGCGGCGGCAAGATGGAGGACGTCATCTTCGCCGGCACCGCGGGCCGTGCCCCGCTCGGCCGCGCCGAGGTCACCCTCACCATCGACAACGCCGACGGCGCGCTCCCCATCGAGTACTCCGAGGTGTCGATCACCCGCCGGATGTTCCGCGACGGCGCGAGCGAGTACGAGATCAACGGCGACCGCTGCCGCCTGATGGACGTCCAGGAGCTGCTCTCGGACTCCGGCATCGGCCGCGAGATGCACGTCATCGTCGGCCAGGGCCAGCTGTCGGCCATCCTCGAATCCAAGCCCGAAGAGCGCCGCGCCTTCATCGAAGAGGCCGCCGGCGTCCTCAAGCACCGCAAGCGCAAGGAACAGACCCTGCGCAAGCTGGCCAACATGCAGGGCAACCTGGACCGCCTCGGCGACCTCACCACCGAGCTGCGCCGCCAGCTCAAGCCGCTGGGCAAGCAGGCCGAGATCGCCCGCAAGGCCCAGTCGGTGCAGTCCGAGCTGCGCGACTCCCGGCTGCGGCTGCTCGCCGACGACCTGGTCACCCAGCGGGACGCGATCGCGCGCGAAGAGGCCGACGAGAAGACCGCCCGCCAGCGCCGCGCCGAGGTCGAGCAGACCCTCGAGATCGTCTCCGCCGAGGAGGCCGAGCTGGAGGCGTCCCTCGCCGAGGACGCGCCGCTGCTGCAGACCGCCCAGGAGACCTGGTACAAGCTGTCCGCGCTGGCCGAGCGCCTGCGCGGCACCGTCCGGCTGGCGATCGAGCGGCAGCGGCACCTGTCCGCCGACGTCGCCGCGCACACCGGCGGCCGCGACCCGGAAGAGCTGCTCGAAGAGGCCGAGCGCGTCGCCGAGCAGGAGGAAGAGCTCAACGAGGCCGTCATGGAGGCCCGGGAGCTGCTCGCCCAGACCGTGCTGCGGCGCGAAGACCTCGAACAGCGCGTCCAGGCCGCGGAGCGCGCGCACTGGGCCGCCGTCCGCGCCATCGCCGACCGCCGCGAGGGCATGGCCAAGCTGACCGGCCAGGTCGAGGCGCTGCGCAGCAAGAACGGCGCCACCACCGACGAGATCGACCGCCTCAGCGTCTCCATCGAGGAGTCCGCCGAACGCGCCGAACTCGCCGTCGAGGAGCTGGAAGAGGCGAAGGCCGAGGGCGGTGTCGAGGAGTCCGACGACGCCGGCCTGATGGACCGCCACGACCGCGCGGTCGAGGCCAACAACGCGGCCAAGGCGCGCGTCGAAGAACTGGTGAAGGCCGAGCGCACCGCCGAGCGCGAGATCGCGTCGGAGAAGGCGCGCGTCGAGGCGTTGTCGATGGGGCTGCGGCGCAAGGACGGCGCGGGCGCGCTGCTCGGCGCGTCCCACGAGCTGCCGGGCCTGCTCGGCTCGGTCGCCGCGCTGCTGACCGTCGAGCCGGGGTACGAGGTCGCGCTGGCCGCGGCGCTCGGCCCGGTGGCCGACGCGGTCGCCGTCTCGGGCGGCGAAGACGCCCTGCGCGCGCTGAAGTACTTGAAGGACACCGACTCCGGGCGCGCGGGCATCCTGCTCGGCGGTCCGGAGTCCGCTGTGGACACCTATTCGTGGCCCGCGCTGCCGGAAGGTGCGCGCTGGGCCCGCGAGGTCGTCACCGCGCCGGCGCAGCTGCGGGCCGCCGTCGAGCAGGCCCTCGACAGGCTGGCCGTCGTCCGCGACCTCGGCTCGGCGCGGCACCTGGTCGCGGCGCACCCGGACGTCCGGGCGGTCACCGCCGAGGGTGACGTCTTCGGCGCCCGGTGGGCGATCGGCGGCTCCGGCAAGCGCGAGAGCGTGATCGAGGTCCAGGCCGCCGTCGACGAGGCCGGTGTGCGGCTGCGCACGGCCGAACGTCAGCTGGAGCAGTACGCGGCCGAGCTGGAAGGCGCCCGCGCCGAGCAGCAGGCGCGCCGCGAAGAGGTTTCGCAGGCCAAGGACGCCCTGGGCGAGGCCAAGGTCCGCAAGGCGCGGTCGTCGGAGCGGCTCAACCGGATGCAGCAGGCGGCCCGCCAGGCGCAGGCCGAAGTCGAGCGGCTCACCGGGCAGCGCGCGAAGGTCGAACAGAGCCGCGTGCAGGCGCTGGCCCAGCTCGCCGAGCTGGAGGAACGCCTCGCCGCCGTCGCCGAGCAGCCCGTCGAGGACGACCCGGACACCGCCGAGCGCGACCAGGCCGTCGAAGAGCTGGCCGTCGTGCGGCAGGAGGAGATGGAGGCGCGGCTCGCGCAGCGCACCGCCGAAGAGCGGGCGCGCGGCATCGCGGGCAAGGCCGAAGGCCTCCGCCGCGCCGCGCACGCCGAGCAGCAGGCCCGCGAACGCGCCGAGCGCGCGGCCGTGGCCCGCAAGCGCGGCGCGGAGATCGCCAACGCCGTCGTCAACGGCGGCGAGATCGCGCTGGAGCGCATCGAGCACTCCGTCCAGCGCGCGGCCACCGAACGCGACCAGGTCCAGGCCCGCCGCCAGAGCCGCGAGGCCGCGCTGACCGGCGTCCGCGCCCGGGTCCGCGAGCTCACCGGTGAGCTGGAGAAGCTGACCGACGCCGTGCACCGCGACGAGGTGCTGCGCGCCGAGCAGCGGCTGCGGCTGGAGACCCTCGAAGCCAAGATCGCCGAGGACTTCGGCATCGGCCTCGCCGATCTCGTGCAGGAGTACGGCCCGGACGTCCCGGTCCCGCCGAGCGCGGGCGAGATGGCCGAGTACGAGGCGGCCAAGGACCGCGGCGAGGACGTCACCCCGCCGCCGCCGATGCCCTACGACCGCGACACCCAGGCCCGCCGCGCCAAGCGCGCCGAGAAGGATTTGTCCTTGCTGGGCAAGGTGAACCCGCTCGCGCTGGAGGAGTTCGCGGCGCTGGAGGAGCGGTACAAGTTCCTCTCCACGCAGCTGGAGGACCTCAGGGACACCCGCAAGGACCTCGAGGCGGTCATCAAGCAGGTCGACGAGAAGATCCTCGAGGTCTTCGCCGGCGCCTACGCGGACGTGGCCCGCGAGTTCGAGACGGTGTTCAGCGTGCTCTTCCCGGGCGGCGAGGGCCGGATGGTCCTCACCCAGCCGGACGACCTGCTCAGCACCGGCGTCGACGTCGAAGCGCGCCCGCCGGGCAAGAAGGTGAAGCGGCTTTCGCTGCTGTCCGGTGGCGAGAAGTCGCTGGTCGCGGTGGGCATGCTGGTCGCGATCTTCCGCGCCCGGCCCTCACCGTTCTACGTCATGGACGAGGTCGAGGCCGCGCTCGACGACACCAACATGCGCCGGCTGATCGGGCTGCTGGAGCAGCTGCGCGACTCGTCGCAGCTGATCATCATCACCCACCAGAAGCCGACCATGGAGATCGCCGACGCGCTCTACGGCGTGAGCATGCAGGGCGACGGCATCACGAAGGTGATCTCGCAGCGCCTGCGCACGGCCGACGACGAACCGGTCGCGGTCGGCTGACCCCCAAGCGCCCCAATGTGGCGTTCGGTGCGTCCAACGCACCGAACGCCACATTGGGTGCGTTGGACGCAACCAACGCCACATTGGGGCGCTTGCTACTTGGCCACCCAGAAGGCGTAGTCCGCCGAGTACCGGACCGCGGTCTGCGCGCCCGCCGCACACGCCCCGGCCGGTGCCACGCCACCGCGGGTGTTCAGCCGCTGGATGTACGTCACCTTGCCGAAGATTCCGTCGCCGGTGTTGAGGTTCGCCTTGAGCAGCAGCTGCGGGATCGCGCCGTCCCGCGGGGAGTTCGCCACCGCCGCCGCGCCGACCGTGCTGCCGTCCACAGTGGACGTCCAGACCGGGCCCTTGCCGTGGATGGCCACCGGATTGCCGTGCTTGGACAGCACGGCCGCGGGCTGGATCAGCGCCCAGGCGCCGTTCGTGCAGCCGTAGATCTGCACGCCCTCGCCGAAGTAGGTGGCCAGGGGCCGGTTGCCGTCCGGGACCTTGATCTCGGCCGGCACCTTCGAGCCCGCCGGGGTGGCCGAAGCCGTCGCCGCGCCGCCGAGCAGCAGGGCGCCGACCGCGAGCGCCACCGTCATCCTTTTCATGTTTCCACCTTCGAATCCTCCCGCCGCTTTCCGGCGGGCTCCCGCACAGCACACGGGCGCCCGCCGGAGGCGGTTCAGAAGGATCAGGCGGCAGTGACCTCTTCGGCTTCACCGGCCGCTTCGGCCTCGGCTGCCTTCGGGTCGGGCGTGCGGTGGCGCAGCGCCAGCAGACCGCCCACGACCAGCGTGATCACCACCCCCAGCAGCGTGTACCACGGGTACGCCAAAGCGACCTTGTCCCCGGCGGCCTTGGAGAAGTCGATCCCGATCAGGCCGCCGGTCTTCGCGCTGAACTTCACCCCGAGGATGACGAACGCCATCACCAGCACCGTGGCGACGAACGCGATGATCGCGTCCACCTGCCGCGCCTTCTTGATCAGCAGGCCGAGCAGGAACGACCCGAGCAGCGCGCCGTAGGTGTAGCCGGTGATCGCCAGGCCGAGCTCGATCACCGAGTTCTTCGTGGTCGAGAACAGTGACGCGAACACCGCGAACACCACGGCCCAGATCAGTGTCCACATGCGACCGTGCTGCAGCAGCTTCGAATCCTCCGGCGAGCGCTTGGTGAACCGCTGGTAGAGGTCGGCCACGGTGGACGTCGAAAGCGCGTTGAGCGCCGAGGCCAGCGCACCCATGGTCGAGGCGAGCACCCCGGCGATGAGCAGACCCGACACGCCGACCGGCAGGTCGTCGATGATGAACCGCGAGAACACGTCGTCCGGGCTCTGCAGGCCCAGCTGCGCGACCGACTTGCGGCCGTTGAACACCCACAGCATCGACCCGACCAGCAGGAACAGCGCGAACTGCACGGTGACGATGACGCCGCTGCCGATGAGTGCCTTCTGACCGTCGCGCAGGCTGCGCGTGGCCATCAGCCGCTGCGCGATCAGCTGGTCGGCGCCGTGGGAGGCCATCGACAGCGCCGCGCCGCCGAGCACCGCCGTCACGAAGGCGTACGGGCTGGTCAGCAGGTTCTTCGTGAAGTCGACGAGCATGAACTTGCCGTCCGAGGACGCCTGCGAGGCCCAGTCGCCGGGCAGCTTGTTCAGCAGCACGATCGCGGCCACCGCCGCGCCGCCCAGGTACAGCGACAGCTGGATGACGTCGACCCAGACGACCGCCTTGATCCCGCCGATGTAGGCGTAGATCAGCGTCAGCGCGGTCAGGATCACCACGATCACCCAGTAGTCGAGGTGGATGTCGTAGTGCCCCAGGATCACCTTGATCGGGATCGCGCCGGCGAACAGGCGCACGCCCTCGGCCAGCAGCCGGGTGACCACGAACGTCACCGACGCGGTGCCCTGCAGCCCGGAGCCGAACCGCTTCCCGAGGAACGCGTACGCGCTGACGAGGTTGCCCCGGAAGTACCGCGGCAGCAACACGAACGCGGCGACGGTCCGGCCGATGATGTAGCCGAAGGCCAGCTGCAGGAACAGGAACGCGTTGCCGAAGACCAGGCCCGGCGTGCTGATCACGGTCAGCGTCGAGGTCTCCGTGGCCACCACGGACAGCATCACCGCGGGCCAGGGGAGGCTGCGCTCGCCGACGAAGTAATCGGCCGCCGACCGCTGCTTGCGGCCGACGAGCACGCCTATCAGCGGCATCGCCGCCAGATAGACCACGATGATGGCCAGATCAACACCGCGCATCGACTTCTCCTACCCTCATCCGGCCTTCTCCGCGACTCGCAACCGCGTCACGGCGCCCCCCAGCGGGGCGGGAAGGTTCAGTGGCCCGGCACCCGGGACGAGCGCGCCGAGCAGGCGCGGCCCGCGGGCACCGGTCGCCGACGGAACCGTACCGGGCACGCCGCACCAGGTGAGCCAGCCGAGCAGCGCGGTCAGGTACGCCTCCTTGCCGGCGCCGGGCAGGCCGAGGTCGTCGCTGGTCTTGAGCACTGTGGACCCCCCTAGGGTCGCGGCCAGCGCCGTCATCAGCGCCGGGTTCGCGACGCCGCCGCCGGAGGCGACGACCGTCGTGACGCCGTGGCGGCGGCACTGGTCGGCGACCGTGACGGCGGTCAGCTCGGTCAGCGTCGCCAGCAGGTCGCCGGGCTCGACCGGCGGGAGCCCGGCCAGCGCGGCGTCGAGGTAGGGCGCGTTGAAGTGCTCCTTGCCGGTCGACTTCGGTGGCGCGGCGGCGAAGTACGGGTCGGCGAGCAGCCGGTGGAGCAGGTCGGTGCGCACCGACCCGCTGCGCGCGAGCCGCCCGTCGACGTCGCTGCGCCGCCCGGTGACGCGGTGGGCCGCGAGGTCGAGCAGGGCGTTGGCGGGCCCGGTGTCGTAGGCGATGGCCGGCTCGCCCGCGGCGACGACGGTGATGTTCGCGATGCCGCCGAGGTTGAGCGCGGCGACCGGACGGCCGGTGTCCTCCGCCAGGCCGCGCAGCCACAGCTGGTCGAGCGTGCCGGCCAGCGGCGCCCCGTGGCCGCCCGCGGCGACGTCGCGGGCCCGCAGGTCGGCGAGCACCGGCAGCCCGGTGCGCTCGGCGATCCACGCGGGCTGGCCGAGCTGCAGCGTGCCGCGGACGTGGCCGTCTTCGACCCAGTGGAACACCGTCTGGCCCAGCGACGCGACCAGGTCCGCGGTGCCGCCGGCGAGTTCTTCCTCGCCACGCAGCGCGGCGACGGCGAACGCCTGGCCGACGCCGGTGTCGAGCCGCGTCAGCTCGCCGGCGGTGCACGGGTTCGGCGGCAGCGCGGCGAGCAGGCCTTCGCGCAGGGGCTCCGGATAGGGGACGTCGAGCTCGCCGAGCGGCGTCAGCACCACCGTGTCGTCTTCGGCGTGCAGGTCGGCGGCGGCCACGTCGATGCCGTCGACCGACGTTCCCGAGATCAACCCGAGCACCCGGAAGCCGTGGCTGGCGCGCATCCCCATCCGGAGGGGTTTAGTGCAGGCCCCGATGTGACGCAACCCACGTGGTGAAGTCTTGGCCCAATCGGGACCTACGTCGTTACGAATTGCCTGTGTAGGCGGGGTGTCCGGGACCGGCGGGCGCGGATGAAAGGATGGGGCCCGTGTCGAGCACCTGGTTCCTGTACGTAGTCGTCGCCGTCGTCGTGCTGGTCGCCATCCTGGTGACCGGCCTGCTGATCGCGCGCAAGCGCCGGATCCGCCTGGACGCCCAGCGCGAGGTCGAGGCGAAACCGAAGGGCGGCAGCTACGCGGCCAGCGGCGGCATCGCGCTCGCGCCCGGCGGCACAGCCGAGGCACCCGCCGGCGAGCACCCGGTCGAGGACCGGCCGGAGGTCGACGGGCAGCCCGCGGTGGGCGACGACGCGGCGGTGCCGCGCGACTCGGCCCAGCGCACGGTGCGCGACGTCAAGCTGCCCGAGGCTCCCAACACTGCGGAAGCCGCGGAAGCGGAGCCCCGCACCGAAGAGATCGACCCCGCCACCGGCCGCCTGGAGCGGCTGCGCGGCCGGCTGTCGAAGTCGCGGTCGGTGTTCGGAACGAGCCTGCTCGGCCTGCTCGGTGCCGGCGACCTCGACGAGGACTCCTGGCAGGACGTCGAGGACACGCTGCTGATGGCCGACCTGGGCGCGGCCACCACCAGCCAGATCGTCGAGCGGCTGCGCGACGAGCTTTCCCGGCGCGCGGTGCGGTCCTCGGCGGAGGCGCGCGAAGTGCTGCACGAGGTGCTCACGGCGCAGCTGTCGACCGACAGCGAGCGCGCGGTCCGGGCGCTGCCGCACATCGTCGACGGCAAGAAGCAGCCCGCCGTGGTCCTGGTGGCCGGCGTCAACGGCACCGGCAAGACGACGACCACGGGCAAGCTCGCCCGGGTACTGGTCGCCCAGGACAAGACGGTGGTGCTGGGCGCGGCGGACACGTTCCGCGCGGCGGCGGCGGACCAGCTGCAGACGTGGGCCGAACGCGTCGGCGCGGAGGTCGTGCGCGGCAAGGAAGGCGCGGACCCGGCGGCGGTCGCGTTCGACGCGGTCAAGCGCGGCGTGGACACCGGCGTCGACGCGGTGCTGATCGACACCGCGGGCCGGCTGCACACGAAGACGGGCCTGATGGACGAGCTGGGCAAGGTCAAGCGCGTCGTCGAGAAGCAGGCGAAGGTCGACGAGGTGCTGCTGGTCCTCGACGCGACGACGGGCCAGAACGGGCTGATGCAGGCCCGGGTGTTCGCCGAGGTCATCGACGTCACGGGCATCGTCCTGACGAAGCTGGACGGCACCGCGAAGGGCGGCATCGTCTTCCAGGTCCAGCGCGAGCTGGGGGTCCCGGTGAAGCTGGTCGGGCTCGGCGAGGGCCCGGACGACCTGGCGCCGTTCGAGCCGGGTGCCTTCGTGGACGCCCTGCTGGGCTGAGCTACAGCCGCGAGGGCGGCAGCCGGAACAACGGCGTGCCGTCCGCCTTCCGCAACCCCAGCTGCAGCAGCACCGGCGCCGTCGGGTGGTGGGCCGGGATGACCAGCGGTGACGTCCTGCGCGACGTGACGGTCAGGCGAGACCAGCCGATGCCCTGCAACGTGTGGCCGGGTCGCTTGCGCTCCAGCGGGTCGACGATCATCGCCGCGCCGAGGTAGTCGCCGCCCGGGAGGTTCACCCGGGTCGTGTGGCCGAGGACGACCGAGAACACCTTGCCCGTGCGGCTGCCGTCTTCCTGCAGCGTGAGGATCACCGGCGTCCGGGTCCGGATCGTCAGGTGGTGCCGCACGGAGATCTCGACCGTCCCCGGTGCCGACCCGCCGGGGCGCGGCGGCCACGCGGGCGGCAGCGGTGGCCCGTCGAGCGCGCGGTCGACGAGCCGGTCGAGCAGGTTCGAGGCGGCGCCCTGGGCGAGCCAGGTGAGCGCGCCGCCGGTGCGGGAGTCCATCGGTCAACCCTTCCGCGGAAATCCGGATGACGAGCGGCGCACGCCGGCGCAGAACCCGGGCATGCCCGGGTGACGCACGTCCGCTCGGGCCCCTCCTCGTGACAGACGTCCCAAAGCCGTCATTCACCACGAGAGGACCGAAGCATGCCCATCATCCCCGGAGCGCGCGTACTTTTGCGTACCAATTCGGCAAAAGACCGCGCCCGCGCCTTCAGAGCACGTCAAACCGTGACCGCGGCTCGTGAAAGGCTGGCGCCCAACGCCTCCGCCACCCGCTGCACCGCCGGGGCGATGTGCGCCACCGCCTCGGCGGTCAGCCGCCCCGACGGCCCGGACACCGAAACGGCCGCCGGCACCGGAGCCCCCGGCACCGCCACGGCCACGCACCGGACCCCCAGCTCCTGCTCCGCCTCATCCAGCGCGTACCCCTGCGAAGCGATCCGCGCCAGCTCGACCGCCAGCGCGTCCGGATCGGTGAACGTGTGTTCCGTGTACGCGGGCATCCCGGTGCGCCCGAGCAGCTCGAGCACCTCGGCGGACGGCAGGTGCGCCAGCATCGCCTTCCCCACCCCGGTGCCGTGCGGCAGCAGCCGCCTGCCGACCTCGGTGAACATGCGCATCGAGTGCTTCGACGGCACCTGGGCCACGTACACGACCTCGTCGCGCTCCAGGACCGCCAGGTTCGCCGTCTCGCCGACCTCCTCGACCAGCTCCGCCAGCAGCGGCCGCGCCCAGGCGCCGAACTGCATGCTGGCGTTCTCGCCGAGCCGGATCAGCCGCGCGCCGAGCGCGTAGCGGCGGTTGGTGTTCTGCCGGACGTACCCGAGGTCGACCAGGGTGCGGATGAGCCGGTGGATCGTCGGCATCGGCAGCCCGGACAGCGTCGCCAGCTCGGACAGGCTGGCTTCGCCACCGGTGTCCGCGAGGTGTTCCAGCAGCTCGAAGGCGCGCTGCAGGGACTGGACGCCGCCGTCGCGGCCGTTCTTCTCCGCTGCCACCGGTGGTCCTCCTTACGTCGGCGTTGAGCTTCCGCTATGCAGAAACTATAGTCCGGCTGGTAGAAAACCGTAGGGACGTTATCCAAAGATCCGAACCCTCGAGGTGTTACCCCATGTCTTCTGAAGTCCAGGTGCTGGGCGACCCGGTCGAGCGCGGCGACGAGATCCTCACGCCGGAGGCGCTCGCCTTCCTCGCCGGTCTGCACGACGCCTTCGCCGGCCGCCGCGACGAGCTGCTCCAGGCGCGGAGCAAGCGTCGCGAGGAGGCCCGGACCACCGGCAGGCTCGACTTCCTGCCGGAGACGAAGGAGATCCGCGAAGGCGACTGGCAGGTCGCCGGCGCGCCCGAGGCCCTGCGAGACCGCCGTGTCGAGATCACCGGGCCGACCGACCGCAAGATGACGATCAACGCGCTCAACTCCGGCGCGAAGGTGTGGCTCGCCGACCTCGAGGACGCCAACACCCCGCACTGGGCCAACGTCGTGTCCGGCCAGGTCAACCTGTACGACGCCATCCGCGAGACGATCACCCTGGAGAGCGGCGGCAAGAGCTACGCGCTGAAGGACGACGTCGAGCACGCCACGATCGTGGTCCGGCCGCGCGGCTGGCACCTCCCCGAAAGCCACCTGACCTTCGGCGGCCGCGAGGGCGTCGGCGCGCTCGTCGACTTCGGCCTGCACTTCTTCCACAACGCGGCCGAGCTGCTCGAGCGCGGCAAGGGACCGTACTACTACCTGCCGAAGATGGAGAGCCACCTCGAAGCGCGGCTCTGGAACGACGTCTTCACCCACGCCGAGAAGACGCTGGGCATCGAGCACGGCACCGTCCGCGCGACCGTGCTGATCGAAACCATCCCGGCCGCGTTCGAGATGGAGGAGATCCTCTACGAGCTGCGCGAGCACGCGTCGGGCCTCAACGCCGGCCGCTGGGACTACCTGTTCAGCGTGATCAAGTACTTCCGCGACGCGGGCGAGAAGTTCGTGCTGCCGGACCGCAACTCCGTCACCATGACCGCGCCGTTCATGCGCGCCTACACCGAGCTGCTGGTGCGCACGTGCCACAAGCGCGGCGCCTTCGCGATCGGCGGCATGGCCGCGTTCATCCCGAGCAAGGATCCCGAGACCAACAAGGGTGCCTTCGACAAGGTGCACGCGGACAAGTCCCGCGAGGCCGGCGACGGCTTCGACGGCTCCTGGGTCGCGCACCCGGGCATGGTCGAACTCTGCAAGGAGGAGTTCGACAAGGTCCTCGGCGACAAGCCGAACCAGCTCGACCGCACCCGTGACGAAGTCGGCGTCACCGCCGACCAGCTGCTGGACGTCGCTTCGACGCCGGGCGGCGCCACGGCGGCCGGCCTGCGCGCCGCGGTGGACGTCGGCGTCCGCTACATCGCGTCCTGGCTGGGCGGCAACGGCGCGGCGGCGATCCACAACCTGATGGAGGACGCGGCGACCGCGGAGATCTCGCGCTCGCAGATCTGGCAGTGGGTCAAGAACGGGACCACTTTGGACACCGGCGACGTCGTGACGTCGGAGCTGGTGCGCGGGGTGCTGGCGGACGTCCGCGGCGAGCTGGCGGGCGAGCTCAAGCCGGAGCAGCTGGAGCCGGCCGTGGAGCTGTTCGAGCAGGTCGCGCTGGCCGACGAGTTCCCCGACTTCCTCACGCTGCCCGCCTACGAGCGGATCAAGTAGTGCCCGGACGTCTTCCCGAGGACGTCTACGCCGCCGCCGACGCGCGCTTGGCTCCGGCCGACGCGCGCGTCGCGGCGGCGTACCCGGGCGAGCGGCCCGGACGGCAGCCCGTGCACACGGTGTACGTCCCGGCGTCGCAGTACCGGACGCGCCTGGTCGCCGACTGGGGAAAGCAGGCGATGCGGGTCTTCGTCGAGCACGAGGACCTGCTGGGTGCCGACGCCGGCGTGTACGAGCGGGTGCGGGCGAAGCTGCTCACCGAGCCGATCGAGGACCTGCGGATCGACTTCGAGGACGGCTACGGCCGGGTGCCGGACGACGTCGAGGACGCCGCCGCGCTGGCGGCCGGGCAGACCCTCGCCACCACCGGCGGGACGCCGTTCGTGGGCATCCGCTTCAAGAGCTTCGAGGCGGCGACGCGCCGTCGCGGCATCCGCACCCTGGACCTGTTTCTCACCGGGCTGCTGGACAACGGGCCGCTCCCGCCCGGGTTCGTCGTCACGCTCCCGAAGGTGACCGCGGTCGATCAGGTCTCGGTGGCCGCGGAAGTCCTGGCGAGCTTGGAATCCGCGTACGGCCTGCCCGAGAAGACCTTGCGCTTCGAGGTGCAGATCGAGACCGCGCAGTCCATTGTGGACGTCGACGGCACGCTGTCGGTGGCCCGGATCGTGCACGCGGCCGACGGCCGGTGCTCGGGTCTGCACTACGGGACGTACGACTACAGCGCGGGTCTCGGCATCGCGGCGGCGTACCAGAGCATGGAACACCCGGCGGCGGACCTGGCGAAGGGGCTGATGCAGGTCTCGGCGGCGGGCACCGGAGTGCGGCTGTCGGACGGCTCGACCAACCGCCTGCCGATCGGCGACGCGCTGCCGTCGGCGTGGGCGGAGCACCTGCGCCTGGTCCGCCGGTCCCTGGAGCGCGGCTTCTACCAGGGCTGGGACCTGCACCCCCACCAGCTGCCGACGCGCTTCGCGGCGACGTACACGTTCTACCGCTCGGGGTTCGCCGCGGCGGTGGACCGGTTGCGCGCGTACGCGGAGAAGACGGCCGGGGGCGTGCTGGACGAACCGGCGACGGCCCAGGCGCTGGCGGTGTACTTGCTGCGCGGCCTCGACTGCGGCGCCCTGGACGAGCCCGAACTGCCGTTCGGCCGGCCGGAGCTGGAGAAGTACGCCCTCCGGCTCGCCTGAACCGTACTCAGCGAAGCCGGGCGCGATCGGCGGCGGAGCGTCCCGCGTCCCAGCCGTCGAGGTCGCGTACGGTCACCGATTTGCCCACCACGTCGGGGAAGAGCGTCGTGAAGGCCGCCTTCACCTTCAGCTCGTGGGACGCCAGCACCGGCAGCAGCCGGTCCGGGTCGGGCGCGGCCGCGAGCGTGGCTTTCGCGGCCTTTTCGAGGCGCTCGCCGATCCGGGTGGCGTAGGAGACGAGGAACGACTGCCGGAACGCGCGGGACCGGCCCGCCGGGTCGGCGATCATCGCCCGCGTCGCCTGGACGAGCAGCGACGTCGTCAGCAGCGCGACGGCGTCCAGGTCGTTCTCGTCGCCGACGACCGTGACGAACCCCCAGCGCGAGTCGAAGACGGCGTGGCACCGGTTCGCCGTCGCCACCACGTGGACCAGGAGCGACTTGGCGTCGAGGTACGGCGTGTCGAGCCAGAGCCTGCTGGAAGCCGGCACGTCCGGAGCCGACGTCTCGCTCTCGACCAGCACGCGGTCGAGGGCGTGGCGGGTCATGAGCTCCTGCGCCTTCGCGGAAAGGGCTTCGGCCTCCTCCGGGAACGAGCTCGACTCGGCCTTGGCCAGCAGCGCGCGGACCCGGCTCAGCTTCTTCTCGTCGACCGCGTGGTGCGCCGGACGATCCTGCACCGCTGTCCCCGGCGGCGGCAGGACGACGGTCAACTCCGGCAGGGTCGTCAGAAGGCCGAGGGCCTCGATGACGGAGGTGACCGCTTCGGCCGGGGTGAGGATGTGCTTCGCCGCCCACTGCGTCAGGTGCGGTTCGGACTCCGTCCACCAGCGGACGGCGCCCACCTCCTCGAGCTGGTCCCGCCAGCCCGGGTCGACGGTCGCGGGAGCGAACTGCCCGACGTAGGCGGCCAGGGTGTCGAGCACGTACGAGCCGGCGAACTCGTCGACGCGGCGCCGGGCCGCCTGGTGGATGTCCTCGGGCAGCCAGCCGCCCCGGCAGACGCGGGAAATCAGGCGTTGTCCGGCCAGCCGGGCGCCCTCGGCCGGCTCGCCGGGTAGTTCGAGGCCCGGCGCCAGCCTGGCCGCGCAGTCCTTGGCCGCGCGGGGGATTCCCCTCGCGGTGTCGTAGGCGGCGGCGAGCAGCGCGTTGCCGAAGCCTTCGGCCGTCGTCGGCAGCTCGCCGACGTCGGCCCGGCGCTGTGCGCGTTGCTTCTGCTTACCCACGTGGCGAGTGTCCCGCAGCGACGTTTCCGGGCGTTGGGTAGGTCACTGAGAGCGTTAACGCCGCTGGAACATCGGACGTCTAGGGTCCGGCCATGGCGGAGAAGAAGAAGCGCTGGTGGACGTCCCTGTTCCTGCAGCTGCTCGTCGCGGTGGTGGCCGGGGTGCTCGTCGGGCACTTCTGGCCGTCCTTCGGCGCGCAGCTGAAGCCGGTCGGAGACGGGTTCATCCGGCTGATCAAGATGATCATCGCGCCGCTGATCTTCTGTGTCGTGGTGACCGGGATCGCCGCTGTCGGTGATATCAAAGCCGTCGGACGACTGGGGCTGAAGGCGATCCTCTACTTCGAGGTCGTCACGACGTTCGCGCTGCTGTTCGGCCTGCTCGTGGCGAACGTCTTCCGGCCGGGCGCCGGGCTCGACATCAACCCGGCGACCCTGGACCCGAACGCCGTCACGGCGCAGACGAAGGGCGGTCAGCTGCCGTCGGCGGGCGACTTCCTGCTGCACACCATCCCGGACAGCGTGGTGAACGCGTTCGCGCAGAACCAGCTGCTGCAGGTGCTGGTGTTCGCGGTGTTCTTCGGGGTGGCGCTGGCCGCGCTCGGGCGGGAGCGGGCGCCGCTGGTGCTGGACTTCGTCGACCAGGTGCAGAAGATCATCTTCAAGGTGATGGGCTGGATCATGCGGGTCGCGCCGCTCGGCGCGTTCGGCGCGATGGCGTTCATCATCGGCCAGTACGGTCTGTCCACTTTGGGCACCTACGCGAAGCTGATCGCCGCCTGCTACGGCGCGGCCGTGCTCTTCACCCTGGTCCTCGCCGCGATCGCCCGGTTCTACGCCGGCGTCTCGATCTGGAAGTTCCTCCGCTACGCGCGTGAGGAGTTCCTGCTGGCGCTCGGGACGGCGTCGACGGAGTCGGTGATGCCGCGGATCATGGGCAAGCTGACCGACGCGGGCTGTTCGCGCGCGGCGACCGGGCTGGTGGTGCCGACGGGGTACTCGTTCAACCTCGACGGCGCGACCATCTACCTGTCGATCTGCACGGTGTTCCTGGCGCAGGCCTTCGGCGTCGAAATGTCGCTCGGCCAGCAGCTGCTCGCCGTGGGCATCCTGATGCTGACGTCGAAGGGCATGGCGGGCGTGCCGGGATCGAGCTTCCTCGCGCTCTCGGCGACGGCCGCCGCGATCGGCGCGTTCCCGGTGGCAGGCGTGGCCCTGCTGCTGGGCGCGGACCGCCTGATGGATTCGATGCGCGTGTTCGTGAACCTGCTCGGCAACTGCGTCGCGACGTTCGTGGTGGCGAAGTCCGAGGGCCAGCTCGACCGGGACAAGCTGCGCGAGACCCTGGACGGGGCGACGCCGGTCGCGGCCTGACGCCGGTCACCTTCCCGGCGGGCCTTCGAAACCCCGGCCGACGGCCTGGTCGCCGGCGCGCAACGCGAGGTAGACGTCGAGCTGGCCGGTGAACTCGGTCAGGTCCGTGCCGAGCAGCTCGCCCGCCCGGCCGATGCGGTAGCGCAGCGTGTTGACGTGGACGTGCAGGGCCTTCGCCGCCCGCGTCGGGGAGCCCGAGCACTCGAGGAACACCCGGACCGTGTGCACCAGGTCCGTGTGCTGCTCGGCGTCGTAGTCCAGCAGCGGCCCGAGGACCCGGCGGCGCAGGGCCGCGCGCAGCCCGGCCGGGGCGCCGGCCAGCAGCAGTTCGTGCGCGTCCACTTCGCCGGCCGGGACGACCGCGACGCGCCCCGGCCGGCCATCCGCCACCGCCAGGGTGTACCGCGCGGTTTCCCATGCCTGTCCGCGCGGGGCGGGATCGCTTACCCCGCAGAGAATCCGTTTCGCCCGGAGCAGCGGTTCCACAGTGGACAACTCGGCTGCCGCCCCGGCGGGCCACCGGGCGGTCGCCGCGTACGACGTGTCCCCGGTCGACTCGAGGAGGTGCGCGCCCGGCAGCAGGTCGCGCAGGACGTCCTGGCTCTCGTCGCTGCCTTCGGTGCGCAACGCGACAACGCACACTTCGGCGGGCAATTCCGCGTCCGGCCGCGGAGCCCGTGCCCGGGTGACGCCGACGAGCCCGGCGAGCTCCTCGGCCAGCTCGGTCTGCGCGGTGCTCAGCGGCCCGCCCACGGCGATCAGCCACGGCACGGCGTGCCGCCCTTCGACCGGGACCACCGTCAGCGGCCCGGACTCGCGCGCCGCGTACCGCCGGATGACGTCGTCGGCCGGCGTCGGCAGCGGGGATGTCCCGGCGACCACCCGGCCCAGTGCCGACAGCACCCAGCACGGCAGCCCGAACTCCGCCGAAGCGCGCTCCAGCAGCGTCTCGACGGGTGAGTCCGCGGCAGCCAGCAAACGTTTGCGCGCACTGTCGGACGCCGCCGCCAGCGCCAGCACCACCTGTTCGGTGATCACCGAGAACGACAGGTCGGCCGGCACCTCCAGGAGCGGGATCCGGTGCCGGACGCAGGCGTCGACGACGTCGTCCGGGATCCCGCCCGAGTCGGCGCCGGACGCGGCCAGCGCCGCCGCGCCCGAGCGGGCCAGCGCGGCCACGAACGGCTCGGCGTCCCCCGGCTCGCGCCACCAGAGCAGGCCGGAAAGCACCAGCTCGCCGGCCGACAGGTACCGTCCGGGGTCGGACAGCTCCGTGACGTAGATGCGCGTCACCGGCCGGTCGAGCAGGTCGGCCCCGGCCCGCGGGCGCAGCCGCAGACCGGTGAGGCCCAGCAGAGTTTTCACGGTCGTCATCAGGCTTGTAGGAAAGCACAAACACCCCGGGTTTCGCTCCTGTGCGTTTCATGGTCGGTGCCGTTGCCGCCCGCGCCCCCTTGGGCGTCTACTGGTCTATCGCCCGCATGCGAAGGAGCAACAGTGGACTTCCTGCGTCCCACGACGCTCGACGAGGCACTGGCCCTCAAGGCCGAGCGGCCCGGCGCCGTGCCGATCGCCGGTGGCACCGACGTCATGGTCGAGCTGAACTTCGACCACCGGCGTCCCGAAGCCCTGCTCGACCTGACCGCGGTCGGCGAGCTGGCGGAGTGGTCCACATCGGACGGCACGGTCCGGCTCGGCGCCGGCGTCCCCTACAGCCGCGTCATCACTGAGCTGGGTGAATCCGTCCCGGCGCTGGCCATGGCGTCCCGCACGGTCGGGTCGCCGCAGATCCGCAACCGCGGCACCGTCGGCGGCAACCTCGGCGCCGCCTCGCCCGCCGGGGACACCCACCCGGTGCTGCTCGCCCTGGACGCGCGGGTCGAGGTGGCCTCCGTCCGGGGGACCCGGGTCCTCCGCGCGGAGGAGTTCTACGTCGGCGTGAAACGGCACGCCCTCGAACCGGACGAGCTGATCACCGCTGTCCACCTGCCGGAGCACGCCGGGCCGCAGCAGTTCGCCAAGGTCGGGACGCGCAACGCCATGGTCATCGCCGTCTGCTCCTTCGCGCTGTCGCTCCGCGGCGGCGAGGTGGGCGCCGCGATCGGCTCCGCCGCGCCGACCCCGCGCCGCGCCCGCGCGGCCGAGGACTTCCTCGCCGCCGAACTGCCGTGGACGTCGCCGGACGCACTGCCGGACTCGCTGAAACGCCGCTTCGGCGACCTGGTGGCCGAAGCGGCGTCGCCGATCGACGACGTCCGCGGCAGCGCCGCCTACCGCAAGCACGCGCTGTCGGTGCTCGCGCGGCGTACGTTGACCTGGGCTTGGGACGAACACCGGACGGGGGAGCGCGCATGCGCCTGAATGTCACGATCAACGGCGAAAACCGCCAGGCGGACGACGTCTGGGAGGGCGAAAGCCTGCTTTACGTGCTGCGCGAGCGGCTCGGCCTGCCGGGCTCGAAGAACGCCTGCGAGCAGGGCGAATGCGGGTCCTGCACGGTCTACCTCGACGACGTCCCGGTGTGCGCCTGCCTGGTCGCGGCCGGGCAGGCCGAGGGCCGCGTGGTGCGCACGGTCGAGGGACTGGCCGACGGCGACACCCTCGACCCGATCCAGCAGTCCTTTGTGGACCAGGGGGCGGTGCAGTGCGGCTTCTGCACCCCGGGCCTGGTGGTGGCCGCGCACGACCTGCTGAACCGGGTACCCGACCCCAGCGACGAGGAGATCCGCGAAGCACTGGCCGGCAACCTCTGCCGCTGCACCGGCTACGAGAAGATCCTCGACGCGGTGCGCGCCGTCGCGAAGGGCGGTGTCGCGTGAGGACGCTCATCACCGGCGCAGCGATCGCCACGGTCAGTGGCGAGGAGTACGCGAGCGGGCACGTCGTGATCGAGAACGATCGGATCGCCGAAGTCGGCGAAGGCGTGTACACCGGCGAGTTCGACGAACGCGTCGACGCCGAAGGCTGCCTGGTCACGCCCGGCCTGATCAACACCCACCACCACCTCTACCAGTGGGCGACCCGGGGACTGGCCGCCGACCACACGCTCTTCGAGTGGCTGGTCGCGCTCTACCCGGTCTGGGGCCGCCTCGACGCGGAGATCACGCACGCCGCCGGCACCGCCGGGATGGCCCGGCTGGCCCTGACCGGCTGCACCACCGTCGCCGACCACCACTACGTCTTCCCGCGCGACGGCGGCGATCAGGTGGCGGCCCTGGTCGCGGCCCGGCAGCGGATCGGGGTCCGGCTGCACGTCGTCCGCGGGTCGATGGACCGCGGCGAGTCCGACGGCGGCCTGCCGCCGGACAACCTCGTCGAGACGACCGAGGACGCCCTGATCGGCACCGAAGCGGCGATCGACCGCTTCCACGACGCCTCGGCCGGGGCACACCTGCAGATCGCGGTGGGCCCCTGCTCCCCGTTCTCGGTCACCGAGCGGCTGATGTCGGGCGCGGCCGAGCTGGCCCGCCGCAAGGACGTCCGCCTGCACACCCACCTCGCGGAGACCCTGGACGAAGAACGGCAGTGCCTGGCCGAGGTCGGCTGCACCCCGGCGGAGTACGCCGACAAGCTCGGCTGGCTCGCCGACGACGTCTGGCTCGCGCACACCATCCACCTCGCGCCGGAGGCGATCCGCCGGTTCGGCACGACCGGCACCGGCTCGGCGCACTGCCCGACGTCCAACGGCCGCATCGGCGCCGGCATCGCCCCGGTCCGCGACCTGCTCGACGCCGGGGTCGCGGTCGGGCTCGGCGCCGACGGGGCCGCGTCCAACGAGTCAGGCGGGCTCGGCGAGGAGCTGCACCAGTCGTTGCTGCAGGCGCGCCAGCGCGGCGGACCGCGCGGGCTGACCACGCGCGAAGCGCTGTGGATGGGCACGATGGGCGGCGCCCGCTGCCTGGGCCGCGCGGACGACCTGGGGTCGATCGAGCCCGGGAAGCTCGCCGACCTCGCGGTCTGGGACCTGACCGGGCTGAACTACGCCGGCATCACCGACCCGGTCGCGGCGCTGGTGCTCGGCACGACGCCGCCGTTGCGACGGCTGTTCGTCGGCGGCAAGGCCGTCGTCGAGGACGGCACGCTGCGCGAAGCCGACGAGTCCGCGATCGCTGGCGAGCTGGCGGCCGCGAGCGCTCGGTTGAGGGAGGGCAGATGACCAGCACGGTCACCACGCAGACCGCGAACGGCGTCGGCGCTTCACCGCGCCGCCCCGACGGCACGGTGAAGGTGCGCGGCGAGTTCGCCTACTCCTCGGATCTGTGGCACGAGGACATGGTGTGGGGCGTGACCCTGCGCAGCCCGCACCCGTACGCGCGGATCACGTCGATCGACATCACCGAAGCCCTCACCGTGCCCGGCGTCTACGCGGTGCTGACCCACGAGGACGTCCCCGGCGTCAACCGCTACGGCCTCGAGCACACCGACCAGCCGGTGCTCGCGTCCGACGTCGTGCGGTACCAGGGGGAGCCGGTCGCGCTGGTCGCCGCCGACCACCCGGAGACCGCGCTCCGCGCGATGAAGCGGATCAAGGTCGGGTACGAAGAGCTGGAGCCGGTGACGGACTCCGAAGCAGCCGTCGCGGGCGAAGGCGCTTCGCTGCACGACGGCGGCAACGTCGTGCGGCACGTGAAGATCCGCCGCGGCCCGCAGGACGTCTCGGCCGACGTCGTCGTGTCCGGCGTGTACGAGGTCGGCATGCAGGACCAGGCCTTCCTCGGCCCGGAGTCCGGGCTCGCCGTGCCGGACACCGAAGGCGGCGTCGACCTGTACGTCGCGACGCAGTGGCTGCACGTCGACCAGCAGCAGATCGTCGCCGCGCTCGGGCTGCCGGTCGAGAAGGTGCGGCTGACGCTCGGCGGCGTCGGCGGCGCGTTCGGCGGCCGCGAGGACCTGTCGATGCAGGTGCACGCGTGCCTTCTCGCCCTGCACACCGGCAAGCCGGTGAAGATGGTCTACAACCGCGAAGAGTCGTTCTACGGCCACGTGCACCGCCACCCGGCGAAGATGTACTACGAGCACGGCGCCACTCGTGATGGCCGCCTGGTGTACGTCCGGACGCGGTTGTTCCTCGACGGCGGCGCGTATGCGTCCTCGACCGGCGCGGTGGTCGCGAACGCGGCCACGCTCGGCGTCGGTCCGTACACAGTGGACAGTGTTTCGGTCGATTGCTGGGGTACCTACACGAACAACCCACCGTGCGGCGCGATGCGCGGGTTCGGTGCGGTGCAGGCGGCGTTCGGCTACGAGTCCCAGATGGACAAGCTGGCGGCCGCCTGTGGCCTGGACCCGGTGGAGATCCGCGTCCGCAACGCGATGAGCGAGGGCGACCTGATGCCGACCGGCCAGGTCGTCGACGCCGAAGCGCCGGTCGCCGAGCTGCTGAACCGGGTGTCGGCGATGCCGATGCCGCCGGAGCGGCCGTTCGACCTGCGGCACATGCCGGGCGGGGTGTCGAACACGACGCACGGCGAAGGCGTCGTCCGCGGCGTCGGGTACGCCGTCGGGATCAAGAACGTCTGCTTCTCCGAAGGCTTCGACGACTACTCGACGGCACGCGTGCGGCTGCAGCTGGTCGGCGGCGAGCCGGCCGCGGCCGTGCACACCGCGGCCTGTGAGGTCGGCCAGGGCCTGGTGACGATCATGCAGCAGATCGTCCGGACCGAGCTGGGCGTCGACCAGGTGACGATCCTGCCGATGGACACCTCGATCGGCAACGGCGGCTCGACGTCGGCGTCGCGCCAGACCTACGTCACCGGCGGCGCCGTCCAGGCCGCCTGCGCGGCGGTGCGGGCGCGGCTGCTTTCCCGGTTCGACCAGAAGGTGCGTTTCGTCGGCGGCAAGCTCGTCGCGGCCGACGGCCAGGTGCTCGCCGACCTGGCGGACGTCCTCGGCGAGGACGTCTACGACGAGACGGTGGAGTGGCGGCACCGGCCGACGTACCCGGTGGACCCGGAGACCGGGCAGGGGAACGCGCACGTGCAGTACGCCTTCGCGGCGCACCGGGCGGTCGTCGACGTCGACACCGAACTGGGCCTGGTGAAAGTGGTCGCTTTGGACTGCGCCCAGGACGTCGGCAAGGCGCTCAACCCGCAAGCCGTGCTGGGCCAGATCCAGGGCGGCTCGGCTCAGGGGCTCGGGCTCGCGGTGATGGAGGAGATCCAGACCTCCGGCGGGAAGATCCGCAACCCGTCCTTCACCGACTACCTGATCCCGACGGTGCTGGACATGCCGCCGATGACCATCGACGTCCTGGAACGCCCGGACCCGCACGCGCCGTACGGGCTGCGCGGGGTCGGCGAGCCGCCGACGATCTCCTCGACCCCGGCGATCGTGGCCGCGATCCGCGCCGCGACCGGGCTCGCGCTCCCGCGCGTCCCGGTGCGGCCGGAGCACCTCACCGGGACCTGAGGGCCCAGTTCTGGTTCGCGTCGTCGTTGCAGCCCCACAGTTCGAGCTGGACGCCGTTGACGTTGCCGGCGGGCTTGTCGCCGCCGGTGACGTCGACGCACAGGCCGGTCTGCGTGCCGGTGACCGAGCCGTCGGGGTTCAGCTTGAACTTCTGGTTCGCGCCGCCGTGACAGGTCCAGGCGATGAGCTTGGTCCCGGCCTCGGTACCGCCTTCGTCGGCGTCGAGGCAAAGGCCGTTGGCCTTCAGCTCACCGGCGCTGGTGAACGTCCAGGCCTGGTTCGCGCGGCCGTCGCAGTCCCAGATGTCGACCTTGGCGCCGGGTGTCGCCGAGGCGCCGTTGATGTCGAGGCAGCGTGCCGACGACGCGCCCTGAAGGGGCTGGGTGGTGCCGATGCTGGAGCCCGATCCGGGTGTCACCCGGTAGATCACGGTGCTGTGTGACGGCACGTTCGCGCTGATCGCGCCGGTGCTGGTGGTCAGCTCCTTCGACCACAGGTTGGTCAGCCGGTAGCTCG
>Ga0070668_100000734_pt1 | contig 22404 bp, 20 predicted proteins | sample KBSS43metaG_FD_64661 | JGI IMG/M metagenome (GOLD analysis project Ga0070668, IMG submission 64661) | Switchgrass rhizosphere microbial communities from Kellogg Biological Station, Michigan, USA - KBS S4-3 metaG | ecosystem: Host-associated > Plants > Roots > Rhizosphere > Soil ...
CCGTCGCAGCATTCCCAGGTGGCCTACGCCATCGCCGTGGAGGAGACCGGGGTCGCGCCGCAGAACGTCTACATGCACCAGACCTACGTCGGCGGCGGCTTCGGACGGCGGGTGATGGGCGACGACGTGCGGATGGTGGTGGCGGTGGCCAAGAAGGTCCCGGGCCGGCCGGTGCACGTGATCTGGTCGCGCGAGGAGTCCATGCGCCAGGGCCGCTACCGCGCCCTGCAGGCCACCAAGCTGACCGCCAAGCTGGGGCCGGACGGTTTGCCGGTGGCGCTGCTGGCGCGCTGCGCCGGACGCGGCCATTCCACCAACGGGCTCGCCAACGCGGTGTGGACGTCGGGGCCGATCCCCAATGTGCAGATCGAATCCGCCACCCTGCCGCTGAACTTCCTCACCGGGCCGTATCGGGGCCCGGGCTACAACTCCAACGCCTTCTTCCTGGAGAGCTTCATCGACGAGTGCGCGGCGGCGGCGAAGGCCGACCCGCTGGAGTACCGGCTGAAGCTGCTCGCCGCCTGGCCCGATCCGGGCTGGGCCAAGTGCCTGAAGGAGGTGGCCGAGAAGTCAGGCTGGGGTCAGGCGCTCCCGAAAGGGGAGGGACGCGGCGTCGCCATCGCCAACTGGGGCATGGACAGCAAGCCCAACGCCGGCACCACGGTCGCCGCCGTGGCCCGGGTGGCGGTGACGCCCAAGGGCGAACTCACCATCAAGCAGATCGACGTGGCCTTCGACTGCGGGCGGACGGTGAACCGCGACGCGGTGCTGGCGCAGCTGGAGGGCGGGTCGGTGTTCGGCCTCAACATGTCGATGAACGAGGCCCTGACCATCGAGAACGGCCGGATCGTGGAGGGCAATTTCCACGAATACCCGATGCTGCGGATGGCCGACATCCCCGACATCCGCGCGCACTTCGGGGGCCTCTCGGGGGGCGACCGCTTCAACGAACTGGGCGAGCCGCCGGTGGGCCCGATCGGGCCGGCGATCGCCAACGCCATCTTCGCGGCCACCGGCAAGCGCATCCGCCAGACGCCCTTCCGCAACCAGGACCTGGCGTGGGCCTAAGATCGCCCGTGGCGGCGGGGCTCGCCGGGCTGGTCGCCATGACGGCGCCGGGCGCGGCGGCGGCCTCGGGAGCCGGCATGGCGGAAAGCTGCGCCACCTGCCATGGGCTGGACGCCAGGCCGCGCGGGGCGATCCCGCGCCTGGCCGGCCGCGACGCCGCCGAGCTCGCCCAGGCCCTGCGCGACTTCCGCGACGGCCGGCGGCCGGGCACGGTGATGGGCCGCATCGCCAAGGGCTACACCGACGCCGAGATCGACGCGGTGGCCGCGGCGATCGCGCGCCCGGGCAAGGGCCGATGAACCGCCGCGAACTGGTGGCGGGCGTCGCCGCCGCTGCGGCCTCGGGCCGTGCGGCCCGTGCGGCCGTTGCGCCGCGGGTGGTGATCGTCGGCGGCGGCTATGGCGGCGCCTCCGTGGCGCGGGCCCTGCGGCGGATTGCGCCGCAGGTCCGGGTCACACTTGTGGAGCGCCAGGCGCCCTTCATCTCCTGCCCGCGCAGCAACGGGGTGATCGGTGGGCTGGCGGAGATGGGCGAGATCACCTTCGGCGACGCCGGCCTGCGTGAGGCTGGAATCGGCGTCGTGCGGGGCGAGGCCGCGGAGATCGATCCCGCCAAGCGCCAAGTGCGGCTCGCGGGCGGTCGGCGGCTGGAGTACGACCGGCTGGTGCTGTCGCCGGGCGTCGACTTCATCTGGAACGGCGTCGAGGGCTACGACGAGGCCGCGTCGGCGGCGATGCCGCACGCCTGGAAGGCGGGGCCGCAGACGCTGCTGCTGCGCGACCAGCTGCGGGCGATGCCGGACGGCGGCCTGGTGGTGATCGCCGCGCCCGCCGATCCCTACCGCTGCCCGCCGGGACCGTACGAGCGGGCCTGCCTGATCGCGGGCTACCTGAAGCGCGAGAAGCCGCGCTCGAAGATCCTGATCCTCGACGCCAAGGACAGCTTCTCCAAACAGCCGCTGTTCCAGGAGGCCTGGACGACGCTCTACCCGGGCATGGTGGAGTGGGTCCCGGCGAGCCGCGCCGGACGGGTGCGGTCGGTGAGGGCCGGGGAGGGCGTCGTCTCCACGGACTTCGACGACCACCGGCCGGCGGTGGCCAACATCATCCCGCCGCAGCGGGCGGGGGCGATCGCGACCAAAGCGGGCCTGGCGGAGGCGACGGGGTTCTGCCGGGTGGATCCGGTGACCTTCGAATCCAAGGTCGCGCCAGGCGTTCACCTGGTGGGCGATGCGATCATGCCCGGCGACATGCCGAAGTCGGCGTTCTCGGCCAATACGCAGGGCAAGGCCTGCGCCTACGCGCTGGCGGCGATCTTCCGAGGTGAGACGCCCGCCGAGCCGGTGCTGCTCAACACCTGCTACAGCCTGGCCGCGGCGGACTACGGCTTCACGGTCGCCGGCGTCTACAAGCCGCTGGACGGGGCGCTCAGGCTAGTGAAAGGCAGCGGCGGGATCAGCCCGGTAGGCGCCGACGCCGGGACGCATGCGCTGGAGGCGCAGTACGGACGCTCATGGTTCGACACCCTCACCGCCGAGCTCTACGGCTGATCGCCCTGGCGCTGCTGGCGCCCGGCGTGGCGGCGGCGGCCGGCTACCGGGTCGTGGGCGACGCGGCGCCGGACCCGCTGACGTCGGCGCCGAGTGACGCCCGGCGGGGCTGGGCGACCATGGTCGACGCGGATCGCGGCAACTGCCTGCTTTGCCATGCGACGCCGCCGGCGCCGGCCTCGGCGGCGGGGACCCTGGGACCGCCGCTGGCGGGCGTCGGCGGTCGGATGACCACGGGCCAGCTTCGCCTGAGGATCATCGATGGGCGTAAAATCGACCCCGCCCGGATCATGCCGCCCTATTATAGGATCGAAGGCCTGACCCGCGTGGACCCGCGCTGGCGAGGCCGCACGGTGCTGAGCGCCCAGGAGGTGGAGGACGTGGTCGCCTATCTGGAGACCCTGAGATGAGCCGCGGCCTCGACCGGCGCACGGTGATGGCCGCGGGCGCCCTGGCGGCGGCGGGGCTGGCGCGCGCGCCGGCCCAGGCCCAGTCGCTGCAGGAAATGGACATGGCGACGGCCCTGAAGCTGGTGCTGGGCGATCGGAAGCCCGAGGCGGGGAAGGTCGCCCTCGACCTGCCGCTGGTCGCCGGCAGCGGCAACTCGGTCGCCCTGAAGGTGACGGTGGACAGCCCGATGACGCAGCAGGACCATGTCCGCCGGATCCATGTCTTCGGCGAGGCGAACCCGCGCCCGCACATCCTCACCGCCGAGTTCGGCCCCCGCGCCGGGCGGGCCGAGGTCTCCACCAACATCCGGCTGGCGCGCTCGCAGAGCGTCTGGGCGTTCGCCGAGACCAGCGACGGGCGGCTGTGGGTCGCCAGCCGGTCCATCGACGTAACCATCGGGGCCTGCGACTCCCTGATGTTCAAGTACTGACCATGCAGCCCTCGCCCAACGTCCGGCTCCGCGTGCCCGCCCAGGCCAAGGCGGGCGAGGTCTTCGAGGTGCGGGCCATGATCATGCACCCGATGGAGACCGGCTACCGGTTCGATAGCCAGGGGACGACGATCCCCATCCACATCATCAGGTCGTTCGCCTGCAAGTTCGAGGGCGAGACGATCTTCGAGGCGAGGTTCGGCACGAGCGTTTCCGCCAACCCCTACCTGTCGTTCTTCGCCCGGCTCGACCGGTCCGGAACGCTGGAGTTCACCTGGATCGACCAGGATGGGGACGTCTACGCCCACGCCGCGCCTGTGACGGTCGCATGAATCGCGCCGCGGCGGCGCTCGCCCTGGCGGTCGCCGGGCTGGCGGCGGCGGCCGGCGCGCCACGGTCGGGAGCCAGCTACCTCGCGCCGGACCTGAAGGCGCTGCAGGACGACGATTTCCGCAATCCGGGACTGCTCTGGGTGGACCAGGGCCGCAAGCTCTGGTCGGGGGCGCCGGGGCCCGGCGCCAAGGCCTGCGCCGGCTGCCACGACGCGGTGGCGATGCGCGGCGTCGCGGCCCGATATCCGGCCTATGACCGCGCGACACGGCGCGTGGTGAACCTGGAGCAGCGTATCAACCTGTGCCGGACGGGGCGCCAGCACGCGCCCCCGCTCGCCTACGAGTCCCGCGACCTGATCTCGCTGACCGCCTTCGTCTCGCGCCAGTCGCTGGGCATGCCGGTCCAGGTGACGGTCGACGGGCCGGCCCGCGCCAGCTTCGAGCGCGGGCGGGCCGCCTACCACCAGCGGATCGGCCAGCTCGACCTGGCCTGCGCCGACTGCCACGAACGCAGCGAAGGCCGGCGGCTGCATGGCGAAACCATCAGCCAGGGGCAGATCAACGGCTTTCCCGTCTACCGCCAGCTCTGGGACGGGGCGGCGTCCACGCACCGCATGTTCGCCTGGTGCGAGACCGCCGTGCGCGCCCAGCCTCGGGCGCCGGGTTCGCAGGACTATGTGGACCTGGAGCTCTACGTGCGCTGGCGCGGCCAGGGCCTGCCGGTCGAAACTCCGGCGGTGCGCAAGTAGGCGCGGGGAGGGGTCAGGCTGCGGCTGCTTCGAGGCCGCGCCGCTCGACCCGTTCCAGGGCGCTGAACAAGGCGGCGGCGTTGACCGGCTTGCCCAAATGTCCGTCGGCGCCGGCGGCGGCGCTGGCGGCCACGTCCTCAGCCATCGCATTGGCGGACACCACGATGATCGGCGTCGGCGCGCGGCCCTCGCGGCGCTCCAGGTCGCGGATCGTCCGGATCGCGGTCAGGCCGTCCATCACCGGCATCTGGATGTCCATCAGCACGGCGTCGGGCGTCTGCTTGCGCCAAGCCTCGACCCCGGCCCGCCCGTCCTCGGCGAACGCGGCACGGATGCCGGCGCCCTCCAGGATCAGCCCCAGGACACGGCGGTTGGTGGCGTTGTCGTCGACCACCAGGATGTTTGCGGCTTCAGAGGGCTCCGCGCCGGTCGCCGGCTTCGCGTCGCTGGCCTCGTCCGCAGCCTGCAAGGGCAGGGTCAAGGTGAATGTGGAGCCGAGCCCGGGCGTGCTCTCGCAGAGCAACGCGCCGCCCATACGGACCGCAAGCTCCTGCGCGATCGCCAGGCCGAGACCAGCGCCCCCGTGGCGGCGGGTGAGCGAACCGTCCGCCTGCTCGAATCGACCGAAGAGCCGCGCTCGCACGGCGGGCCCGATTCCGATGCCGGTGTCCGAGACGCCGATGCAAAGCAGGTCGCCGTCGCGACGGATGTCCACATCCACGCCACCGTGTTCGGTGAACTTGATCGCGTTCGAGACCAGGTTTTCCAGAATCCGCCGGACCCGCGCGGCGTCGCCGAGGAGCCGCTGCGGCACGCCGGGCGCCATCTTCCATTGGAGCGTGAGGCCCTTGTCCTCTGCCGTCTCCCGGAACGGCGTCAGGGCCTCGTCGAGGGTCAGGCGCAGATCGTAAGGGACGTTGTCGATCGCCAAGGCGCCTGCGCCGGCCTTGGCGAGGTCGAGGATGTCGCAGAGCAGGCGATTGAGGATCTGACCGGCCGACCGCGCCACCTGCACCAGCTCCGCCTGCCGGGTGGTGAGCGGCTCGACCGCCAACAGATCCGTCGCCCCGATGATCCCGTTCATCGGGGTGCGCAACTCGTGGCTCATGTTGGCGAGGAACTCGTTCTTCGCCCGAATGGCGACTTCAGCGGCGGCGAGCGCCGTGGCCAAGTCTTCCGACTGCCGCGCCAGGCCTGTGATGTCCGAAAACACCGTCATTCGGCCGCCGCCGCTCGTGCTGCGGTGCTCTACGCGAACGATCCGCCCGTCGGCGAGCGGCTGATCGCGATCCTCGTCCGGCGACTCGCGCGCCGCCATCCGCTCAGAAATCCATTCCTCCGGGCGTCCTCTCGCCGCCGGGATGTCCTGATGGTAGGCGGCTTGCTCGAGAATCTCCCGATAGGAGGCGCCGATCCTCGCCTCCATGCCGAATGAGGCGAGCTGGCGTCGATAGGTGTCATTGCCCAATACGAGCCGGTCGTCCTGGTCGTAATAGGCGAGGCCTTGCGGCATGACCTCGATGACGGACCGTAACAGGCTGAGCGAGGCGGTCTTGGCGCGGGCCTCCATCATGGTGGTGGCCAGAAATGCGAGCAGGAGAAGGCCCACCAGCGCGCCGACCAGAATGGCCATCTCGTCGTGGGGCAGCAGGCTTTGCGGCACGAAGACCGTCGGGTCCGGCGTGATGATGAGGGCCGCCATTCCCGTGAAGTGCAGACTGCAGATCGCCACCGCCAGAATGGCCGAGGAGCCGATACGCACCCCGCGCGACGGCGGCCGGCGCAGCAACCCGAGGGCGACAGCGGCCAGCAACGCCGCCACGATGAAGGACGCCGTCACGTAGGCGGGACGCCAGGACAGCGTCCCGGGCGCCTTCACCGCCCACATGCCGGTATAGTGCATGGCGCCGACGCCGAGGCTGAACAGGCCGGATCCGACAAGCATGCCCCAGGGCTTGCGCAACCGCGCGCCGGCGAAGATGCAGCCCGTGCAGCCGGCGATCGCAATGACCAATGACGCCACCGTGCCGAGCGGGTCGTATCCTGTGTTGAAGCCGGGGTCGTAGGCGAGCATCGCAATGAAGTGCGTCGCCCACGTGCCCGCCCCTGCGCTGGCGCCGCTCCCGAGCAACCAGCGGGCCTGTTCCCGGCGCGGCTTGGACCCCGCCATCAGCAGCAGGCGGATGGAGGTGCTGGTCCCGACGAAGCAGATGAGGGCGGCGAGAAGGACGAGCCAGAGATTGTGCTGCTTCCCGATGCAGTAAAAAGCTTCGAACATCGCGCTCCCCGAGTTACCTGACCGTTCGCACGGGTCTAGGTAAAGAGGGATGAAACCGTCTGTGCGGCGTACGGTCGCGTATTGGTCAGCGACGCCGGTCGGCGGCCAAGCTTACACGGAGCGACGGGCCGTCTTCATCGTGCATCTTGCATCAGGAGGCTACGCCCTTAGTCCGATCAGGAGACCGAGGGCCAGACCGGCGGCGGCCGTGAGCAGGACCGCCTCGTAGGGCCGGTTGCGGATGTAGCCCGCCAGCGCGTCCGGCGCCGGGTCAACGTCGCCCGCCACCAGCGGCAGCAGTTCCTTGGGCTCCTCGACGAGCGGCTCGGTGAAGCCGTCCTCGCTGCGATTCTCGCTCACCTTTTCGTCTCCCGCTCGGTTCGACCCTGGGAATCCCCGACGAACGCACGTTTCACCATGGTGTTCCTGCTCCGGCCCTTTGTCAGTCCCTCGGCAGGGCCACGCCGCGCTGGGCGATGATATTCTGGTGGACGTTCGATGTCCCGCCGCCGGGCTGGACGATGAACGGCGCGCCCTACTGCGGGCGGAAGAGGTAGTAGCCGCTGTCCGGCTTCAGGATCATCTTGGCGAACATCTTGCCGAGCTGGGCCAGCGAGGCGGCAAGTCGCCTTGGGTCCGTGGGGTCGACGGCGACGGCGCCCAGGCGGACGCGGCTGACGATCCGCATCCGGTTGTCGGCGGCCAGCCGCTCCATAGTCCGGCCGCAGAAGGTGTTGAGGTGCTCCAGCGGCTGGATGGCGACATAGGTGTCTTCCTCGTCCGTGAGCGGCTCGCCGCGCAGCGACCGGTCGATGGGGGACCTGGCGGCCATGCCCTTGGTCGCCAGGAGCTGGCGCAGGTTCCGGGCGCGCGGGACCGCGACCTTCAGGACGCCGTCGGTGACGGACGCCAGCCGCCGGAAGTCGCGGCCGGGCTCCGCGAGATGCTCCAGCACCTGCTCGGTGTGGACCACGTCGAAGCGCATGGCGTCGACCTCGTCGTCCGAGACGATCCGCACGCCCAGGGCGGCGGCGGCGGCCTTTTTCGCCTCGCCGATCTCGGTGGCGTAGACCGTGGCGCCCATCGCGCGGGCCACCCGCGCCCAGCGGCCATGGCCGAAGCCATAGTCGAGCCAGTGCACCTCGGCCGGCGGCTTGCCGGTCATGCGCAGGAGGCGGGCGGTCTCGCCGGCGATCAGGTTGAAGTTGTCGACGGTCAGGCGCTGGCGTTCGACCCGGTCGAGGAAGGCCGGCGAGATCATGCGGTTGTAGAGGGCGTCGAGGAGCGCGCTGCCCGGGACCGCGCGCTGGTAGATCAGGCCGCACGCCCCGCATTCGACGAGCGCGAAATCGGTCCCGTCGAACCACGACCAGTCGATCTCGCCCTGCGGCGCATAGTGGGTGGCCAGGAACCCCCTGACCGGATCGGCGGTGAGGGCGCATCGGTAGAGCTCGGCGCCGTCGCCGGCCCCGCAGACCGGACATCGGTCGCGCACCTGGAAATGCTCGGCGTTGAACGGCATCAGGCGCCCCTGGCTCAGGTGATCGGGGCTATCCATATCCTGGCTGACCAAGCCCGCTTCCCGGTCGATCCTTACGACCGTTCGGCCGTGCGCGACAGGTCCAACCGCCGCCGGGCGCCGCATGAGGGACGAGGGCCATGAGCCAGCCGAAACGCCTGAAGCTCGGCGCGTTCATGCGCCCGGTGAGCATCCACACCGGCGCCTGGCGCTATCCCGGCGCCATTCCCGACGCCAACTTCAACTTCCCCGCCCTGAAGCGCTTCATCCAGAAGCTGGAGCAGGGGAAGTTCGACGCCTTCTTCATGGCCGACCACCTGGCGGTGCTGGACATGCCCCTGGCGGCGCTGAAGCGCAGCCATACGGTGACGTCCTTCGAGCCCTTCACCCTGCTGTCGGCCCTGGCGGCGGTGACCGAGCACATCGGCCTGATGGCGACGGCATCGACCACCTATGACGCGCCCTACCATGTGGCCCGCCGCTTCGCCTCCCTGGACCATATCAGCGGCGGCCGGGCTGGCTGGAACATCGTCACCACGGCCAACCCCGACGCGGCGCTGAACTTCGGCCTCGACGAGGACATGGAGCACGACGAACGCTACGTCCGCGCCCGCGAGTTCTACGACGTGGTCACCGGCCTGTGGGATTCCTTCGCCGACGACGCCTTCGTGCGCGACGTGGAGGCGGGGATCTACTTTCGGCCCGAGCGGATGCGCGCCCTGGAGCACAAGGGAAAGCACCTGTCGGTGCGTGGGCCGCTGAACATCGCCCGGCCGGTGCAGGGCTGGCCGGTGATCATCCAGGCCGGCGCCTCGGAGGCCGGCCGCCAGCTCGCCGCCGAGACCGCCGAGGTGGTGTTCGCCGCCCCGGGATCGTTCGAGGCCGGCAAGTCCTTCTACACCGACCTGAAGGGGCGGGCGCGCGCCGTGGGCCGCGATCCGGAATCGATGAAGATCCTGCCGGGCGTGCTTGTCTTCGTGGGCGAAAACGTCGAGGACGCCCTGGCCAAGAAGGCGCGGCTGGACGCCCTGGTGCATTACGACAGCGGCATCTACACCCTGAACAGCATGCTGGGCCATGACGTCTCCGGCTTCGATCCCGACGGCCCGCTGCCCGAGATCCCGCCGACCAACGCCAGCCACGGCGCCCGGGCGCGGGTGCTGTCCCTGGCCAAGCATGAGAACCTGACCATCCGCCAGCTGGCGGCGCGGGTCGGCAGCTATGGCGGCCTGGTCTTCGCCGGGGCGCCGCACGACATCGCCGACGAGATGGAGCGCTGGCTGGCGGAGGAGGCCTCCGACGGGTTCAACGTCATGTTCCCCTTCCTGCCGCAGGGGCTCGACGACTTCGTCGACAAGGTGGTCCCGGAGCTGCAGCGGCGGGGCATATTCCGGACGGCGTACGAGGGTCGGACGCTGCGCGAGAACCTGGGCCTCGCCCGGCCGCCCAACCGCTTCTTCCCGTCGGGGGATTAGCGCGGACCGGTGGCTCCAGGTTCACCTGGTCGAGGACCTCGACCAGGGCCTTGGCGAACAGGTCGAGCTCAAAGTTCTGCGGATCGTCGTGGCCGTCGTCCAGGCCTTCATCCAGCGCGGCGTGGAACGCGGGGATCATCCAATGGCCGGCGCGGATGCTCGCGCAGAGGTAGAGCAGGGCGAGGCGGTCGTATTGCGCCAGGCTGAAGCCCGGATGGGGTGCGGCGGCTTCGTCCTGCAAAGCCCCGCCGCCGTCGCGCCGACGCGGCTGGATGAGTTCGATATGCAGGAAGAGCCCCTTGGACGCCTCGCCGATCACCAGGGTCTCGAGCTTGGTGGCGCGCCAGGGGACCGAGAAGTCGTGGCCCCGCAACACCTCGCCGCGGCGATTGACGAAGGCATGGGCGACGGATTGCGGTCCGGCGTAGCCGGCCAGGCGGTTGATCGACGCAGAGGCGTCCAGGTCCACCGGGAACGGGGCGTCGCCGAGGTCCGGCCAGCTCGTGTCGTGGATGACGAAGTAGCGCGCGGCGTGCCCGCTCACGTTGCGCGACACGGCCGCGTCGATCGAGCCGAAACCCGCCCGCCTGAAGCCCACCGCCGCCAGGTGCCGCCGCAGCCTCGCGACGTCGACTTCCACCGGGCGGCCCACGCTCCCGGCCAGGACGGGCGGCAGCCGCACCGGCTGCAGGGCGATGTAGCCCCCTCGCCGCACCGGCCGCAGCAGGCACGAGGCCTGCTCCGCGGGCGTCCCGGCGAACGACAAGGTGTCGGTGTCGAACCGGCACGCCCCCACGACGGCGGCCGCGGCGGGATGGGCCGTGGCGAACGCAAGCAACAGGATGAACAGCCAAGGGGTGTGGGGGCTCGCCGGTCGGCGGTAGAGCAAGCGGCGCGCGATGGCGGTCGAGTCCATGTCTGGCGAGCAGCTTTGCGCGGCGCGGCCGCAAGTCAAGCGAGCTTGGCCGCCAGACGGCGGAAGGCTGACGGATTCCGGCTAGGGGACGTTCGCCGCCAGCTCGTCCAGCCAGACCCGGGCCGTGCCGTCCGAGGGCGCGCGCCAGTCGCCCCGGGGCGACAGGTTGCCGCCGGAGATCACCTTGGGCCCGTTCGGCATGGCCGAACGCTTGAACTGGCTGATCTCGAAGAAGCGGAACAGGAAGACGCCCAGCCACGCCTTGATGTCCTCGAGGCTGTAGGCGTTGCGGGTCTCTTCGGGGAAGTTCGAGGGCCAGGCGCCCAGGCCCGCGTCACGCCAGGCGTGCCAGGCCAGGAAGGCGACCTTGGAGGGCCGCAGGCCAAAGCGGGTGATGTAGAACAGGTTGAAGTCCTGCAGCTCGTAGGGGCCGATCTTGGCCTGGGTGCTCTGGATCGCCCCGGTGGCGTCGGCAGGCACCAGCTCGGGCGAGATCTCGGTGTCGAGGATCGAGAGCAGCGTCGCGTCGGCGGCGTCCTCGAACTGGTGGGTCTTCACCACCCAGCGGATCAGGTGCTGGATCAGCGACTTGGCCAGGGACGCGTTGACGTTGTAGTGGCTCATCTGGTCGCCGACGCCATAGGTGCACCAGCCGAGCGCCAGTTCCGACAGGTCCCCGGTTCCCAGGACGAAGGCGCCGCGCTGGTTGGCCAGGCGGAACAGATAGTCGGTTCGCAACCCCGCCTGCACGTTCTCGAAGGTCACGTCGTAGACGGGATCGCCGTGCGCGAACGGGTGGCCCATGTCGGTCAACAGCTGGCGCGCCGCAGGCCTGATGTCGATCTCTTCGCCCGTGACGCCTAGGGCGCGCATCAGCGCCCAGGCGTTGGACTTGGTGCCCTCGCTGGTGGCGAAGCCGGGCATGGTGAAGCCCAGGATGTTGGCCCGCGGCAGCCCCGCCAGGTCGAAGGCCTTGGCGGCCACGATCAGGGCGTGGGTGGAATCCAGGCCACCGGAGACGCCGATGACGATGTGCTGGCTCCTGGTGGCCGTGAGCCGCTTGGTGAGGCCCTGGACCTGGATGTTGAAGGCCTCGTAGCAGTCCTGATCGAGCCGGGCCGGATCGTCGGGCACGAACGGGAAGCGGCTGACGGCGCGCAGCAGGCCGATGTCCTCGAAGCTCGGCTTGTGCTCGAAGCGGACCCGCCGGAAGGACCGCTCCGGCCAGCCGGCGGCGGCGACCGCGTTGTTGAAGGTGGGCGTGCGCATCCGCTCCAGCCGCAGGCGCTCCACATCCACGTCGGCGACGGCCATCTGCGCCTGGGTGGGGAAGCGCTCGGTCTGGGCCAGCAGGCGCCCGAGCTCGTGGATCGAGGCCTGGCCGTCCCAGGCGAGGTCGGTTGTGCTCTCGCCCGGGCCGGCGGCGGAGTAGAGATAGGCGGCCTGGCAGCGCACCGACTGCGAGGCGCAGAGCATGGCGCGCTCGTCCGACTTGCCCACCACGATGTTGGAGGCCGAGAGGTTGCAGAGGACCAGGGCGCCGGCCAGCGCCCCTTGCGTCGACGGCGGCGTCGGCGACCAGAAGTCCTCGCAGATCTCGGCGTGGAAGACGAAGTCGGCCAGGTCGGAGGCTGCAAACACCAGGTCCGTCCCGAAGGGAACCGCCTGGCCGGCGACCTGCATTTCCAGGCCGGTGACGCCGGCGCCGGGGGCGAACCAGCGATTCTCGTAATACTCGCGGTAATTGGGCAGGAAGGTCTTCGGCACCACGCCCAGGATGCGGCCGCGGGCGATGACGACAGCGCAGTTGTAGAGCCGGCCGTTGTGGACCAGCGGCGCGCCCACCAGCAACACCGGCGCAAGATCCCTGCTGGCGCCGACGAGGCCGACGATCTCGCTCTCCACGCGGCGCAGCAGGGCGTCCTGGAGCAGAAGGTCGTCGATGGCGTAGGCCGAGATTCCGAGTTCGGGGAACAGCATCAGATCGACGCCGCGCTCATGGCCCTGGCGGGCCAGCGCCAGGGTCTCGGCGGCGTTGAAGCCGGGGTCGCCGGGCGCCACGCGCGGCGTGCAGGCCGCCACGCGCACGAAGCCGTGCCGGCGCAGGGAGAAGAATGTCTCGGTCACCGTCTGCTCGCTCAAGCTGCTCTTGCGGTTCCTTAGCTTGAACCGCCGGCGCGGGCGACAGCTCCCTGACCGGCGCGCCGTCGGGGAGGGGTCTAGGCGGCCTTCGCCCTTGGGGCGCCTCTGACATGGCGGCGCGCCCGGTCATGCGTGCGCGGTCCGGAGTGATGGGAGGCCCCCGCGGGCGCCGGGTCCAACAGATCGGCCAGCTGCTGGCGCGCGCGGTTCACGCGGCTCTTGATGGTCCCTACGGGGCATCCGGCGATCTCGGCCGCCTCCTCGCAGCTGCGCCCTTCGGCGACCACCAGCAGCAGGGCCTGCCGCGTGTCCGCGCTCAGGTGCTGCAGCGCCAAGAGAAGCTCGCGATGCTGGACGCGCCACTCCTGTTCCGGCTCGCAGGTGAGTCGAGCGGCGTGCTTGCCGTCGACATCCTGGACGAGGTGCTGCTGCGAACGGGCGGTGCTGTAGAAGCTGTTGCGCAGGATCCGTCTCACCCACGCGCCCAGGTTGGTGCCTTTCCGGAAGCTGTGGCGATAGCGCCAGGCGCGCATCAGGGAGTCCTGGATCAGGTCATCGGCCGCGGCGCTCGAGCCCGCAAGCGCGATCGCATAGCCGCGGAGCTTGGGCAGGAGCGCGACCAACTCGCCCTTGAAGCCCTCGGTGTTCATCACGCTCGGCTCAGGACGCAGGCCAAGCTTCGGCGCCAGCCCGACGCTGGAGCGAGCCTATCCGACCCGGCGCTCTGCGCCGCCCGCCAGACGCCATCCCCACAAAACGACACAGCCCAGCCCACCACCAAACACGCTCGTTCCGAGCGCTTGAAGCATTGCCGGTGAAGGCGGCTGAGACTTTGATCCAGAGCAAGGTGAGTGAAATATTAACCTTCGCCGCGGCCCGGGCGCCAAGGGCGCAGCGCGCTTCAGGCGTCTTCCGCGATCATCTGGGCCGCCTTCTCGGCGATCATCATCGTCGGTGAATTGGTGTTCCCGGACGTGATCCGGGGCATCACCGAGGCATCGGCGATGCGCAGGGCCGCGACCCCGCGCACCCGCAGGCGTTCGTCCGTCACGGCCATCGGGTCGGAACCGATCCCCATCCGCGCTGTGCCCACCGGATGGAAGATGGTGGTCCCCAGGATCCGAGCCGCGGCCAGCAGGTCCACGTCGGAGTGGGCCTGGGCGCCGGTCCCGCGCTCGCGCGGCGAGAAGCGCCGCAGCGGCGGCTGGGCCATGATCCGGCGGACGAGGCGCAAGGACTCCACCGCCACCCGCTCGTCCTCGGGAGTCGAAAGATAGTCGGGCTGGATGGCCGGCGGGACCGCCGGGTCGGGGCTTCGCGCATGGATGGAGCCCCGACTCGTCGGGCGCAGGTTGCAGACGCTGACGGTCATGGCGGGGTAGGCGTGCAGGGGCTCGCCGAACCGGTCCAGCGACAGGGGTTGGACGTGGAACTGGACGTTCGGCGTGGCGTAGTGGGGAGATGAGCGGGCGAAGGCGCCCAGCTGCGACGGCGCCATGGAGAGCGGGCCGCGCCGCAGGGCGGCATATTCCAGCGCCATCAGGGCGCGCCGCCAGATCGGGCGGGCGAGGGTGTTCAGGGTCGGCGCCCCGGTGATCCCGAAGACAGGGCGAAGCTGCAGATGGTCCTGGAGATTTTCGCCGACGCCGGGGAGGTGGCGGACGACGGGGAGGCCGAGCGCCTGGAGCCGCGCGCCGTCGCCGACGCCGGAGAGCTCCAGGAGATGCGGCGTGCCCACCGCGCCGGCCGCCAGCACCACCTCGCGGTCGGCCCGCGCCTCGCAGCGGACGCCGTCGCGGGTCCAGGCGACGCCCACGGCGCGGCCAGCCTCCACAAGCACCTGCTGAACCTGGACGCCGGTCTGCAGCTTCAGGTTCGGCCGCCCGAGCGCGGGCTTCAGGAAGCCCCGCGCCGCGCTCCACCGGCGGCCGGCCTTCTGGTTCACCTGGAAATAGCTGCAGCCGAAGTTGTCGCCGGCGTTGAAGTCCAGGATGGACGGGATGCCTTCCAGGGTGGCGGCCTCCCGGAAGGCGTCGAGGATCGCCCAGCGCATCCGCGGATGCTCCACCCGCCATTCGCCGCCGCGGCCGTGCAACGGTCCCGCCGCATCGATGTGGTCCTCCTGGCGCGCGAACAGCGGCAGGACGTCGTCCCAGCCCCAGCCGGCCAGGCCCAGTTGGCGCCAGCCATCATAGTCGGCGGCCTGGCCGCGCATGTAGATCATGGCGTTGATCGCCGAAGAGCCGCCGATCACCTTGCCGCGCGGATAGGCGAGCCGCCGGCCGTCCAGACCTGGCACGGCCTCGGTCTCGAACATCCAGTCGCTGCGAGGATTGCCGATGGAGAACAGGTAGCCGACCGGGACGTGAAACCAGATCCAGTCGTCCTGGCCGCCGGCCTCCAGCACCAGCACCTTGCGGCGCGGATCGGCGGACAGGCGGTTGGCGAGGACGCAACCGGCCGAGCCGGCCCCGACGATGATGCTGTCGAAATGATCGGTCATGTGCGGGCGACGATCCCACAGGCGTGACCGCTTTTCGAGCCGCGGGGCGGGGCGGGGCTTTCAGCCGGGCCGCCGGGTCCCTAGATCCAAACCCATGAGCGTCGCATTCACCCGCGAAGAGGACTACGAGGCGCAGGCCGCCGACCTGCCGGACCGGCCGGTGTCCGCGCGCCCAAATCTGGTGACCGCGAGCGGGTTGGCGGCGATCGAGACCGAGCTCGCCGCCGCGCGAGCCGCCTACACGGCCGCCCAGACGCAAGGCGGGGTCAGCGCCGACCGCACCGCCATGGCCCGGGCGACCCGGGACCTGCGCTACTGGTCGGCCCGCCGCGCCAGCGCCCAGCTCACCGTGCCCGCGGGCGACGCCGAGGCTGTGCAGTTCGGCCGCACGGTGGAGTTCGAGCGCGAAGACGGGCGCCGCCAGGCCTTCCGCATCGTCGGCGAGGATGAGGCCGATCCGGCGAAAGGCAGCGTGTCCTACGTCTCGCCCCTGGCGCGCGCCCTGTTGGGCAAGGCCGTAGGCGACCTTGCCGTGGTCAATGGCGCCGAGGTGGAAGTGATCGCGGTGCGCTGAGCGCCGCGACCCTTCGGTTCAGCGATTCGCGCGCAGGTTCGTCGCCGCGACCTTGCCGGTCCGGCGATCCTGCTCGAGGTCGTAGGAAAGGGCCTGGCCTTCGTTCAGGCTGCCCAGCCCCGAGCGTTCGACGGCGGAGATGTGCACGAACACGTCGCTGCCTCCGTCATCCGGCTGGATGAAGCCGAACCCCTTGACCGTGTTGAACCACTTCACGACGCCGGAGCCCGATCCGGAAGGCTCGCGCCGCGGTGCGGCGGCGCCGAAGCCGCCGGACCTTGGCCCGCTGTCGCGGTAGGCAGGGCGTTCGCTTGCGCCGAAGCGCGGCCGCGCCGGCCGAGCAGCGACCGGCGAACTGCCGACGATCTGCAGGTCCACCGCGGCGGTCTTTCCGGACCGCCGATCCTGTTCGAGCTCGAAGGCGACCACGTCGCCCTCGTTCAGCGCGCTGAGCCCTGAACGCTCCAGCGCCGAGATGTGGACGAACACGTCGGCCCCACCATCATCGGGCGCTATGAATCCGAAGCCCTTGGCCTCATTGAAGAATTTCACCGTACCGTTTGGCATCGCACCTATTCGCCCTTGCCTGGGGAGTGTTTACCGCTGTCCTGGCTGATGAACAGCGGCGCTATCGATGTTGTGAGCCGACGGCGGTGCGCAAGGGCGCCGCAGCTTAGCCCACCTTCGCCATGTGTGAATGCTGCGCCGTTGGCAAGGACGTTCTCGTCCCAAGCGCTGGTCTGCTTGCCGCGGAGGCGGCGGCGGAGCCCACCTTATCGCCGCGCGAAATGATCCCAGATCGCCGCGCCGGCGAGCAGCACGATCGTCCACGCGAGGACTGGCAGGACGATCAGACCGATGATTCGCCACCAGCGGGGTCGAGACATGCGCCACCAGCGCTGAGGTTGTCGGGGCCCCACGCCCCGGTATCGTTCGTGTGGGTCGCCGCGACGTCCCTGCGGACAAGCGTCCGTAGGCCGGAGTGAACACCCCGGCCATTAACGGCCTGTTACCCACGGCGGCGGCAAGCGAGGCCGCAGCGGATCTTTGGACATAGAAGGCCGCGCTCCCAACAGGACGGCCCGAAGGGCTGACGTTCATTCCCAAGCTCTCAACGTCGACCTGCGCTCAGAGCGTCGAGGCCCGGCCGCTAGCCCGACATTGCGTCATTCATTTACGGCGGCGCTGTGTCGGAGACAGGTTGCCTCCAAAATTGTCCCCATTGCTGAAAACTGGAAGTGGAGACGATTGTTCACTGTCAGGTGCAGCAATTCACCCATGCCACGAAAGCTTGGCTATTCGAAAAACTGACACTCGAATCTGAAAAATGAATCGGATATCCAAATCGTCAGCGTGTCGGGACACCTTGTCCTATTCAAGATGAATGTCGACAACCCGATAATTTGACGCGAGAGGCCGAAAATCCACCCGTTGTGCCAAATGAGGACTACCCCACTCGGGGCTTGCCTACTCCATAAGGCGAGTGGTGACTTTCTGCCTCACAACGAACGCTGTGATCTTAAGAATGTATAAACCTTTGGCAGAAGGTCGACACTCAATCGTTGCTAAGGCGTTTGGCTTGTAGCCGGCTTTCCGATTGGCTGTACTGAGGTTGTGCGAAGGGCGGGCTGTCCATCAAAGATCATAATCGCCCAGGCGCCGCAGTATGTGCCGTTGAGCATCCTCCGGAAAGGATGAGGTGTGCCGCGGATTGGTAAAGGGGGTGAGCAGGAAGGGTCGGGTTCCAAGCGAGATCTGGGTATACGCACATGTCCTACGCCAGTCAGAACGACGAAATGATCGCAATCCGGATGGTGTCTGGCCAACGTTCCTTGAGAGAGGCGCTGGCGAGGAAGTTTCGACCGCATGAGCGCGCACCGGAACTCTCCTTGAGCCACATGGCGATCGCGCAACGGAGCAACGCGGCGCTGGCGACACGCGACCTGGAGACCATGACGTTCTCCAAACCGCGCACGACGGACGGGAACAGCGATCTGGCGCGTGACGTCGTGCAGAAGGTCATCGCCTTCGCCATCCTGCTCTTCCTGCTGCCGCTGATGATCGCCGTCGCCATCGCCGTCCGTCTCCAGGACGGGGGGCCGGCGCTCTTCAAGCATCGGCGGATCGGGTTCAACGGGGCGGCCTTCCGTTGCTGGAAGTTCCGCACGATGCGGGTGGATGCGGAGGAACGCCTTGCGGAGCTGCTGTCGCGCGACCCCGAAGCCCGCGAGGAGTGGCAGCGGGACCAGAAGTTGAAGAACGACCCGCGTATCACGCCGCTCGGTCATTTCCTTCGCAAGTCGAGCCTCGATGAGCTGCCGCAGCTCATCAACCTGCTGCGCGGCGAGATGAACCTCGTGGGTCCGCGTCCGATCGTGGAGAACGAGATCGCCCGCTATGGCCGCCGCTACAGGCACTATCTGGCGGTGAAGCCCGGGATCACCGGTCTGTGGCAGGTCAGCGGGCGCAATCAGGTCGAATACCGCACGCGGGTCGCGATGGACTCCCTTTACGCCGTCCGCCGCAGCGTCGGGCTGGATCTGTGGATCATCATCAACACCGTGCCGGCGGTCCTGTTCAGTCGCGGATCCTACTAGAGCGCTCGACGATTGCACGGATTGTCCACAGTATTGCGTAGGGTTCTGGCGGCGGCGTCGGGAGTCAAAGAACAGCCGCGCCAGGATTTCGAAAGGGAGGAAGTCGCCGCCGACGTCTGCAGTATGGAGCACCGCATGGAAGACTCGCTGGTCGCCTACTCCCTGAGCCAAGTAGACTTCGGATGGATCTGGCGCCTGGTCGATGAGATGGGCGAGATCATCGCCGACGGCGCCGCGCCCGACCAGCGAACCGCCGAGCGGAGCATGCTGGAGGCGTTCTACAGGACTTGCGACGTCGGTCCGGCCGCGTCCATGGGCGCCGCGTCGATGTAACTTAGGCCGGCCGGCGCCCAACCGCTGATCGAATGTTCGAAGGCCGCTGCGAAACGAGCCGGACGGCTCGACCGGGACGCCCGCCCGTGAACGGATCGGGCGATGAGTAAGTTGGGCTTGCTTGCTGGATTGCGCCGGGCGGTTGGCTGGAGATCCGCCATCGACATCCTGACGCGGCGGCTGTTCCGAGTGAGCGGGCCGGTCCGCGTCCGCGCGGGCGGCTACGCTTTCGGGGTGCGGCCGCTGGACAGCGACCTCTTCGTGGCCTCCCAGATCTTCGGCTCGCAGGAATATCACCCGGGGGAGCTCGTGGCCTGCGCCCTGAGGCGGCGCGCGGCCGAATGGCGCGCCGAGGGCCGCACGCCGGTGATCATCGACGGCGGCGCCAACGTCGGCTACGCAGCGCTCTACTTCGCCCAACAGCACCCCGACGCCGTGGTGGTCGCGGTGGAGCCCGATCCCGTCACGTTCAGGCAACTGGCCTCCAACTGCGCGGGCGCGGATCGCATCCTCCCCGTCCTCGCCGCGGTGTGGTCGCACGAAAACGGCGTCTCGCTGGTCACCGATCGCGGCCACGGCTCCTGGGCGCACCAGGTGGTGGAGGCTGGCGCGACGCCGTCTCGCACGCTGGCCAGCCTGATCGCCATGATCCCGGGAGGCCGACCGTTGATTATCAAGCTCGACATCGAAGGCGCCGAGCGCGAGGTCTGCGCCGCCAGCGCGGACGCCCTGCGCGAGGCTGCGTGCCTGATGATCGAGCCGCACGACTTCATGATCCCCGGCGCGGGCTGCCTCAGCGCCCTCTACAGCGCGCTCGACGGGCGCCGGGTCGACACACTGCTGCGCGGCGAGAACCTGATTCTCTACGATTCGTCGCTGGTCCCCACCTGAACCGGCGTCATCGCGCGAACCGGCCCGCCGAGGCGCTGGCCATCTGCGCCAGGCGTCCGAGGTCCTGCTTGACGTTGCGGAAGTCGAACAGCGCCAGCAGCACGAGGTATAGGGCGGCCCCGATGGACCCCAGGACGACGAACGCCAGCAGCCCCGGCGGCGCATGGGCCTGCAGGATCCAGACCGTCGCCGCTGCGAGGCCCGCGGCGACGGCGGGCGGACAGATGGCTGCGATCGCGCGGGAGGCTGGCCAACCCAGGGCGGCTTTGGCGTTCGCCAGGCCGATGATGAAATAGCCGACGTTGCTGAGACCGACGAGGACAGCCAGGCCGGTCCAGCCGCCGAGCGGCGCCAGCACGGCGCCGATCCGCAGGGCGGTGTAGAGAGCCGACACCACCGTCTGCGGCTTGCTGCGCCCGCGGCCGAACAGCGCCGCGCCGTGGAGCTGGCCCAGAAGGCCGAACGCGAGGCTCGGGAAGATGATCGCCAGCATCAGGGCGCCATGCCCCCAGGCCGGGCCGAGCAGATCGCGGCATAGCCGCTCGGCGAGCGCCGCCACCAGCAGCGTCGCCGGGAGCGTGATCATCGCCACGAGGCGGAGCAGCCGCTCATAGAGCCTGCGCTGGCCGGCGTCGTCGTGGTGGTTCAGGCAATGCACGTAAAGGGCGGTCCAGACCGGATTGTACACCGCCTGGGACATGGACCAGGCCGCCTGGTAGCCGAAGCTGTAGACGCCCAGGCCCGAGCCGCCGAAGCGACGGTTGACGATGCCCGCCTCCAGCATGCGCCCGACGCTGTCGATCGTCTTGCCGGCCAGCACCCCGCCGCCCATCAGCGTGTGCGACGACACCGCCCGCCAGCTGAACGCCAGCCGCGGGAGCTGGAACGCCACGATATTGAGGACCACGGCGCGCACCCCGTATTGGGTGAGAAGCTGCGCGACCAGGCTCCAGGCGCCCGCGCCCCGGGCGGCGCAGATCAGGGCCACGACGGCCCCCGCCACCGTCGCGCCAAGGTCGACGTAGGCGTAGATCTCGATGCGGCCGCGCCGGGTCAGCCGCGCCGCCGGCGGCACCGCAAGGACCAGCAGCATGACGCTGAGCGACAGGAGCGCCATCACCGCCGGAAGCCGCGGCTGCTGGGCGATCGAGGCGAGGGGGATGGACCATAGGCTGAGCGCGCCGGCGAGCACGGCGCCGACGCCCATCAGCAGCCAGAACGCCGACGACCAGGCGAGGGCGTTGTCCTCCGGCTCGCGGGCGAGGGACTGGCCGAGGCCGGCGTCGGCCAGCATCATCATGAACAGGACGCTCGGCATCGCCAGGCTATAGAGGCCAAACTCCTCCGGCCCGAGGAGGCGGGCCAGGATCGGGGTCAGCAGCAGCTGCAGGGCGATCTTGCCGATGTTGCACGCCGCCATGGCGGCGGCGCCGAACGCCAGTCGTTTTCCGTCCATGCGTTCGCCCGGAGTCCCTGGTCCAACAATCCGCCCGTCATCGGGGCTCGAGCCATAGTACTGGGGTCCGTCCGCCTGCCCACTTGCTCTTCCGTCAAACGCGGCGCCAGCTGCCCGGGCGCCCATTGCTTGGGCGGCCCGCCGCCTGCATTAGGCCCGGAACTTCGAGCGGCCACCACCTGTCGGCTACCCGACGGAATTTCTCGCATCGACGCAAGTTGCCGAGCGACATCTGTTGGTCGCGGTCTCTGCCAGGTCGTGTGGTCCGGGCACACAGGCGATCTTATGCCTCAGCGTGAAGCCATAACTGCTGAGATTTGAAGCATACACCGACGGATTATATTAATGTCGCGACGAGTAATTGCCAGTAAAACTGGAATGTTGAATCATGAGTTAAGGCGTTTTTGCATTGAATGTTAAAAATCGCCGCCGCGAAGATCCGCGAATGTTGAAGCGGATCTGTGCAGGCGTGTCAATAAAATGCGGGGAGAAGTGCATGGAGGCGCGCCTCGGCGATGTTCGCCGTGGATGTGCGTCAAAATTGACGGATGTGAAGAGTATTGGGTGAGTTGGACTGCAGACGAATGGTGAATGGAAGTACGCACGCGCCCTCCGGGGTGCGAACAGCAGAGCTTCCATGTGACGTACACATGCAGGCCCGTTCGTTCGGAATGCATTTCGAGCCCCGCGCCCTGCCAGGCGCCTCGGCCATGCGGCGTCGCGCCTTGGGCGCCGGCTGAGACGAACCAGGGCGAGCACGGGGCGCCATTTCTACGCGGGTGACGAAGATGAACGACCGACCTGTCCGACTGATCCGGCCCGACGAGACGCTCGCGTTCGCCAGCGCGCACGGACTTTCGGCGTCGCCCACGGCGCTGAACCTTGGCTGGATTCAACGACGTGCGGAAATGGGGCCGCTCAGTCCCTCGGCGCCATGGCGGCCGCCGATGGGCGAGCGGAGCTATCTTGCGGACCTCGACGCCCGTCTGCTGCTGCGCGACGACGGCTACCTGGAGCATCACCGGACCGCGAGGCTTCCGTCGCCCTATGGGAGCTATCCGTCAGCGGGCATGTCGCGGTTCAAGGACCAGCCGCGGACCGCCATCATCCACTACTGGCTGGTGGGCATGCGCGGCGGCGAG
>Ga0070668_100000737_pt1 | contig 22371 bp, 24 predicted proteins | sample KBSS43metaG_FD_64661 | JGI IMG/M metagenome (GOLD analysis project Ga0070668, IMG submission 64661) | Switchgrass rhizosphere microbial communities from Kellogg Biological Station, Michigan, USA - KBS S4-3 metaG | ecosystem: Host-associated > Plants > Roots > Rhizosphere > Soil ...
ACACGTTAGTGCAGCGGCTGCGCGTCGAACGTGCCCACCACTTGCGCCAGACGACGTCGCTCACGCTCGATCAGATCGCGCCAATGGTCGGCTACGCCAGCGCCGCGGCCTTGCGGAAGCCGCTACGGGCGTCACGCCGCGGCGCCGTCGGCCAGGTCACTACATTGACATGATGCGCACCTCCCGCTTCCTCCGCCTGCTCCTCGCGGTGCTGACCGCGGGCGTGCTGCTCGCGCCGAACGCGACCGCGGAGCCGCCGTTCCGGCTCTCGACCTATGTCACCGACAAGGCCGGCGTGCTGTCGCCAGGTCAACTCTCCGGGGTGAAGAGCGCAGTCGACGAGCTGTACAACTCCCAGCGCATTCGGTTGTGGGTGGTCTACGTCGACGACTTCTCCAATCAGCAGCCCGACGCCTGGGCACGAAACACGTTCAACCTCAGCAGCCTTCAGCCCGGCGACGTGATCCTCGCGATCGCCACCACCGCCAGGGAGTACTCCCTGCAGGTGCCCCAAACCACCGCCCCAGGGGTGGACGTCGAGGCGTTGCGGATCGATCAGATCGAGCCCATGCTGCGCAACAGCGACTGGGCAGGGGCCGCGGTGGCGGCCGCGAACGGGCTGTATCCACCGCCGGCCGCCCCGCTTCCGTGGGTCGGCATATTGGTGTTCCTCGTCATCGTCGTCCTCGTCGTACTGGCGTTGGTGCTCTGGTCGCGACGGCGTCGCCGCAAGCGCCGCGAGGCGGAGTTCGAAGCTGCGCGGCACGTCGACCCGGCCGACCCCAGTGCCCTGGCGGCGTTGAACCTCGACACGCTCGACGACCTGTCCAAGTCGATGGTCGTGGACGTCGACAACGCGGTGCGCACCAGCGACAACGAACTGACGCTGGCCGTCGAGGAGTTCGGCGAGAAGGACACGGCGCCGTTCACGGCCGCGGTGACGAACGCGAAAACGACGCTGGCCCAAGCCTTCAACGTGCGCCAGATCCTCGATGACGCGGTTCCGGAGACGCCGCAGGCGCGGCGCGATCTGCTCACCCGCGTCGTCGTCGCCGCGGCCAAGGCCGACCGTCAGCTCGACGCACAACGGGACGCCTTTCAGGCGCTGCGCGACCTCATCATCAACGCGCCGTCGCGGCTCGACACGATGACGCAGCAGATGGTCGACCTCACCGCGCGCATCGATCCGGCGCAACAGACCCTGACGAACCTGCACACGCAGTACGCCGACACCGCGCTGACATCGGTCGCCACCAACGTCGACGTCGCCAAGCAGAGGCTGGCGTTCGCCGACCAGAACATCACCAACGCGCGCACGCTGGTGGCCCGTCCGGCCGACCGCCAAAGTGGGCTCGTCGATGCCGTGCGGGCGGCAGAGTCGGCGCTCGGCCAGGCCCGCACGATGCTCGACGCGATCGACAGCGCCGCCACCGACATCAACCGGGCCGTCGCCGGGTTGCCCGCCGCCATCGCCGACATCCAGTCCGGCATCAACAACGCGGCAGCCCAACTGGCGCAGAACAACGTGCCGCACGGCTCCGAACTGGGCGCCGCGCGCGACGCCGCGGTCAAGGCCGTCACCGCCGCGCAGGCCAACGGGACTGCCGATCCGCTCGGTGCGTTCACCCAACTCACCCAGGCCGACGCCGAACTCGACCGGCTGCTCGCGGCCGTCAGCGAGGAGCGCGCCACGGCCGAGCGGATGAGCCGCGCCTTCGACCAGGCGTTGTTCTCCGCGCAGTCGCGGGTGCGCGGAGTATCGGACTTCATCGACACGCGGCGCGGCAGCATCGGACCAGAAGCCAGGACCCGGTTGGCCGAAGCGGTGCGGCAGCTGGACGTGGCGCAGGCCAAGCGGGCGACGAACCTCGGGGAGGCCATCGCGCATGCCAACGGCGCGGCGATGCTGGCCTCACAGGCCCAGTCGATGGCCAACTCCGACGTCCAGGCGGCGCAACGTTCGTACGCGGGGCGCTATGGCGGCGGCAGCGACACGGGCGCGATCCTCGGCGGCATCATCATCGGCAACATCCTGTCCGGCGCGCTGCGCGGTGGCCTCGGCGGAAGCATCGGCGGCGGATGGAGCTCGACGTCGTTCGGCGGGTCGGGCGGCGGGGGCGGCGGCTTCCGGGGCGGCGGCGGCCGCTTCTAGGGTCCTCCGGCGAGCGCGCGTGTTTGCGGGCGACACGCCGAGCATCGATCCGACATTGCGCGCGCTCACGCAGCCAACGGACGCGCGAGCTCCAACGCGATGCTGCGCGACATCTCATACGGCCTACGCCTCACGTCGTCGGCGACGATCGCCAGTACCGACCAGTCGAGTTCTCGCAACGCGGCGCGCTTCTGGCGGTCTCGACGAAGGTCTTCGGGCGAACTGTGGAAGTCGAAGCCGTCGTACTCGACGGCGACTTTGCGATCCGGCCAAGCAAAGTCGACCCGCCACGTCCGCCGACTGAGGTCGATGATCTCGAATTGAAGTTTCGGCGTCGGGAGCCCGTGGTCGATCATCACCAGCCTGGCCTCGCTCTCCATCGGCGACTCCGCCTCGCCTGCCGCCAATGGGATCAATTCGCGCACCGCGACGACGCCGCGCCGTCCGAACTGCTCCACCGCAGCCATGTGCAAGTCCTGGCGGTCGCATGTCCCGCTGCGAAGCGCGGCGTCCAATGTGGCAAGCGCCCGCGGACGGCGAAGACTGCGTGCCACCTCCACTGCCGTCCACGCCGGAGCGGTTGCGCGTCTGCCGTCGACCATCACGAGCGGTGCGCCCTCCCGACGGTGCACCTTCAATCCGTCGGAGGCCCGCAGCAGGTGGCGCGGCGGCGTGAGGACGTGGAGGTCGCCGTCATCCTCGGTGTCGAATCCGTGTGCGGCCGCTGCAGTGCCAAGGCAGATCGCCACGGGTGCCCCCACGCGCAGGTCGAGACCGCGCAGCCGGGTCAACATGTCGGGCTCGCCAGCCGTGTAGATGCCCGTCCAGACCTTGATCAGCTGACCATTGTCTATCCGCGTGTCGAGTTGGCTGCGGCTGAGCACCGTCAGCAATTCGCCCGATGTGGCTACCCCGCCGTGCGATTCGAGCAGCTGACGTAGTTGGTCGTCCATGACCAGGAGCGTCGTCGCGCTTCACGGCCGCCGGTAGGCAGCGCGGCGCATCTGTGGATGACATTCGCACTGTGGACGACGGCGCTGCGCGAGCGCACGCAAAGTCGGATACTCGACCGGCGTGTCGCCCGCAAACACGCGCGCTCGCCGGAGGAACGCTAGGCGCCCTTGAGCCGGACCGCGAGGTAGTCGGAGACGGCGTCGAGGGCGACGCGTTCCTGCGTCATCGCGTCGCGTTCGCGGACCGTGACGGCGTGGTCTTCGAGCGAGTCGAAGTCGAGCGTCACGCAGAACGGGGTGCCGATCTCGTCCTGACGGCGGTAACGCCGGCCGATCGCGCCAGCATCGTCGAACTCGACGTTCCACGACTTGCGCAGCTCGGCCGCCAGATCGCGGGCCTTAGGCGAGAGGTCGGCGTGCCGCGATAGCGGTAGCACGGCGGCCTTCACCGGAGCGAGCCGCGGGTCGAGCTTGAGCACCGTGCGCTTGTCGACTCCGCCCTTGGCGTTGGGCGCCTCGTCCTCGGTGTAGGCATCGACGAGGAACGCCATCAGCGAGCGGGTCAAACCCGCCGCAGGCTCGATGACGTAGGGCACGTAACGGGTCTCGGTCGCCTGGTCGTAGAACGACAGATCGACTCCCGAATGCTCTGAGTGCGTGGACAAGTCGAAGTTCGTCCGGTTGGCGATACCTTCCAGCTCACCCCACGGGTTACCGGCGAAGCCGAACTTGTACTCGATATCGGTGGTGCCAGCGCTGTAGTGCGACAACTTCTCCAGTGGGTGCTCGTAGAGCCGGAGGTTCTCGGGGTTGATCCCGAGGTCGGTGTACCAGGCCAGGCGGGTGTCGATCCAGTACTGGTGCCACTCGGCCGCCGTCGACGGCTCGACGAAGAACTCCATCTCCATCTGCTCGAACTCGCGGGTGCGGAAGATGAAGTTGCCGGGGGTGATCTCGTTGCGGAAGCTCTTGCCGATCTGGCCGATGCCGAACGGCGGCTTCTTGCGCGCGGTGGTGACCACGTTGGCGAAGTTGACGAAGATGCCCTGCGCGGTTTCCGGCCGCAGATAGTGCAGCCCCTCTTCGGTTTCGATCGGGCCGAGGTAGGTCTTGAGCATCATGTTGAAGTCGCGCGGCTCGGTCCACTGGCCCTTGGTGCCGCAGTCGGGACAGACGATCTCCGACATCGGCACGTCGTCGGGCTCGCCGCCCTTCTTCAAGGCGTACGCCTCCTGAAGATGATCCTGCCGGTGCCGCTTGTGGCAGTTCTGGCACTCGACCAGCGGGTCGTTGAACACCTCGACGTGCCCGGAGGCCACCCACACCTCGCGGGGCAGGATGATCGCGCTGTCCAGGCCGACGACGTCGTCGCGGCCGGTGACCATCGACCGCCACCACTGCCGCTTGATGTTCTCCTTGAGCTCGACGCCCAATGGGCCGTAGTCCCACGCCGACTTCGTGCCGCCGTAGATCTCGCCGGATTGGAAGACGAGGCCACGGCGTTTCGCCAGGTTCGCGACGGTGTCGATGATGGAAGCCACGGGTTGACAGCGTAGTGGGGGGCGCATTCGACGCGTCGCCCGGCGCGAGCGTGCGCGGAATCGCGCGCCAGCACGGCGTGTCGCCCGCAGACACGCGCGCTCGCGGAAGGGCGCGACCCGTTGACATGCGAAACCGCGCATGTACCCTGACTCCATAATGAAAACGGTTTCCAATTTGGCCGTTCGCGCGGACGGCAGCGACGTCCACCACGGCGTCGTCCTCGACACCGCGGGCGAATTGCTGCGGGCACTCGCGGCGCCCGTGCGAATCGCGATCGTGCTCCAACTGCGCGAGTCGTCGCGCTGTGTGCACGAGCTCGTCGACGCCCTCGCGGTGCCGCAACCACTGGTGAGCCAACACCTGCGCATCCTCAAGGCCGCAGGCGTGGTCGCGGGCGAACGCACCGGTCGCGAGGTGCACTACCGACTGGTCGACCACCATCTCGCCGAGATCGTGTTGGCCGCGGTCGCGCATGCCGCCGAGTACACGGACCCCGAACCCCGTTGAGCGGCACGGTAGTTCGCGCGACGCGGCAACGCGCGGCGATCTCGGCGCTCCTAGAGAACGTCGACGAGTTCCGCTCGGCGCAGGAGCTTCACGACGAGCTGCGCCGCGGCGGCGAGAACATCGGGCTGACCACCGTGTACCGCACCTTGCAGTCCATGGCGGGCTCGGGCCTCGTCGACACGCTGCGCACCGACACCGGCGAGTCGGTGTACCGGCGCTGCTCCGAGCACCACCACCATCACCTGGTGTGCCGGGCGTGTGGCACCACCGTCGAGGTCGCGGGCGGCGCCGCCGAGACGTGGGCCGCCGAAGTCGCTCGCGAGCATGGCTTCTCAGACGTCAGCCACACCATCGAGATCTTCGGGTTGTGCTGTGACTGCGCGAAGGGGTGAGCGCTAACTCGGCGCCAGGGCGTCGCGCACGTCCTGTCCGGTGGCGAGCACCAACAGGATCAGGGTGCGCAGCGCTTCGTCACTCAACCCGGTGGCGGGAAAGTTGTAGCGCAGCAGCACGTCCCCTGTCTTCTTCGCGGGCGACCGACGCTTCGCCCCCTTCTGCGTCTCCCCGTTGACGGGTGCCTCGACGGTCTTCTCCACCAGCACGACGGTGCCGAGCATGGTCTTGCTCGCGTGCGCGGCAACGATTTCGCGCGTCTTGCTGGTCAGCGGCAGATCCCACGCCAACGGCTGGGTCAGGGACACCATCTCCAACCCGTCGGCGATCGTCACCACCCGCAACGACGCCACCGTGCCGTCGTGGCTGACGGTCAGCCCGTCGTCGTCTTCGTCGATCAAGGTGGTCACCTCGGCGAGCACCGCCGAGAGCCGCTCGAGCAGTGACGTCATTCGGCTCGCCCGCTCAGGCTCGTCATTCGGCTCTGCCGAAGCGTCTGTTCCGGTTGACGTACTCCACGCACGCCTCCCAGAGGTCGCGGCGGTCGTAGTCCGGCCAGAGCTTGTCCTGGAACACGAACTCGGCGTAGGCCGCCTGCCACAGCAGGAAGTTGCTCGCCCGCTGCTCCCCCGACGTCCGGATGAACAGGTCGACGTCGGGGATGTCGGAGCGGTGCAGGTGCTTGGCGAAGGTGGCCTCGGAAATTCGGCTTGGGTTGAGCTTGCCCGCTGCGGCCTCTTCGGCGAGTTCCCTTGCCGCTTCGACGATCTCGGTCCGGCCGCCGTAGTTGACGCAGTAGTTGATGGTGATGACGTCGTTGTTCACCGTCATCTGCTCGGCGATGTCGAATTCCTTGATGACGCTTCGCCACATGCGAGGGCGCGAACCGACCCAGCGCATCCGCACGCCCATCGCGTTGAGGTTCTCCCTGCGCCGCCGCACCACCTCGCGGTTGAAGCCCATCAGGAAGCGCACCTCCTCGGCGCTGCGCTTCCAGTTCTCGGTCGAGAACGCGTAGACCGTCAGGTGCTTGATGCCGATTTCGATGGCGCCGCAAGTGATGTCGATCAGCACCGCCTCGCCCATCTTGTGCCCCTCGGTGCGCCCGAGCCCGCGCTGGGTGGCCCAGCGACCGTTGCCGTCCATGACGACGGCCACGTGGTTGGGCACCTGTCCCTCGGGAATCAGCGGTGCCGACTCCTTCGACGTGTGCTGCGGCGGGCGGGAGAACGGACCGTTGGTCCTGGGCGGCAGCTCGGGAAACACCACCGGCCACGTCGACTTGTCCGGGAAGGTCGGATAGTCGTCAGGCGCCGGCGGCAGCTGTGGGTAGCTGGTCTTCCCCGCTCGCTTGGATGCCATGCGCAATATCCTGCCCGACCAGGGCTGCCCGCTGGTCGGCGACCGTGCGATCGATCCGATAGACCCGCTCGACCAGCGGTAACGTCCGCAGTTGGCGTTCGAGGTGCCATTGCAGGTGGGCGGCCACCAGGCCGCTGGCCTGGCTGCGGTGTGACGACGTGGACGCCTCCGCGATCTCCCACTCGCCGTCGTGCAACGCGCTCATCAGGTCGAGCACCCCCTGCGGCGGCGTGACCGAGCCCGACGGACGACAGTGCACGCACACGCTGCCACCCGCGGCGACGTGGAACGCCCGATGCGGGCCGGGCGCCGCGCAGCGGGCGCATTCGGTGAGGGCGGGTGCCCAACCGGCAATCCCCATCGCCCGCAACAGATAGGCGTCGAGCACCAACTCCCGCGGCCGGTTGTCGTCGGCCACCGCCCGCAACGCGCCGACGGTGAGCCGGTGCAACGCGGGTGCGGGAGCCCGTTCCTCGCCCGCGAGCCGCTCGGCGGTCTCCAGCACCGCACACCCACAGGTGTAGCGGCCGTAGTCGCTGACGATGTCACTGGCGAACGCGTCGATGGCCTGCACTTGGGTGACGATGTCGAGGTTGCGGCCGGGGTGCAGCTGGACGTCGATGTGCGCGAACGGCTCCAGCCGCGCCCCGAACTTGCTGCGGGTGCGACGCACGCCCTTGGCCACGGCGCGGACCAGGCCGTGATCGCGGGTGAGTAGCGTCACGATTCGGTCGGCCTCGCCGAGCTTGTGCTGTCGCAGCACCACCGCCCGATCCCGGTACAACCGCATCCCGACAGTCTTGCACCGCGAGCCGACATCGTCCGTGAGGCTCGGCCGATACCGATTATCCTCGGTATCAACATGGTCCAGTCTCCGCCCTCCTCCGCTAAGTCCAAAAACTTTCCCACTCTGACGCAACAGCTATACCGACTCGCCAGCGGCAGGGCCACTTCCGTCGACCTCGTCACCCATGCCTTGAGCGCGATCGAGGACAGCCAACCGACTCTCAACGCCTTCCGCGTGGTGCTGCGCACCCAGGCTCTCGCCGACGCCGCGGAGGCGGACCGCAAACGCGCCGCGGGAGAAGAGCTTCCGTTGCTCGGCATTCCCATCGCCGTCAAGGACGACGTCGACGTCGCGGGCGTTCCGACTCGGTTCGGCACGTCCTACGAAGGTGCGCCCGCCACGGCGGACGCCGAGGTGGTGCGACGGCTGCGGGCAGCGGGCGCGATCATCGTCGGCAAGACAAACACGTGCGAGCTCGGGCAGTGGCCGTTCACCAGCGGTCCGGCGTTCGGCCACACTCGCAATCCGTGGTCGCGCGAGCACACGCCGGGTGGTTCGTCGGGCGGCAGCGCGGCCGCTGTCGCCGCGGGACTCGTCACCGCGGCGATCGGGTCCGACGGCGCAGGCAGCGTCCGTATTCCGGCCGCGTGGACGCACCTCGTCGGGATCAAGCCGCAGCGCGGCCGCATCTCGACGTGGCCGCTGCCCGAGGCGTTCAACGGCATCACCGTCAACGGCGTGCTCGCCCGCACGGTCACCGACGCCGCACTAGTGCTCGACGCCGCGTCCGGCAATGCGGATGGCGACCTGCACAAACCGCCCGCGGTGCGCGCGTCGGACTACGTCGGCCAGGCGCCGGGCCCGCTGACGGTCGCGGTGTCGACGAAGTTTCCGTTCAACGGGTTCCGGGCCAAACTGCACCCCGAGATTCACGCCGCCCTCGATTCGGTCGCCAGCCAGCTTCAGGACCTCGGGCACACCATGACGGCCGCCGATCCCGAATACGGACTGCGCATGTCGTGGAACTTCCTGTCGCGGTCGACGTCGGGGCTACTGGATTGGGCGGACCGGCTCGGGCCGACGGTCACGCTGGATAAGCGCACCACGAGCAATATGCGGATGGGGCTGCTGCTCTCGCAGCAGGCGCTGCGCAAGGCCAGGGTGCGCGAAGCCCAAACCCAGCGCCGAATCGGGTGGATCTTCAACGTGGCCGACGTAGTGCTAGCGCCGACCACTGCGTTGCCCCCGCCCGGTGTGCATGATTTCGACCGGCGCGGCGGGCTGTCCACTGACCGGGCCATGATCAAGGCCTGTCCCGTGACGTGGCCATGGAATCTGGTCGGCTGGCCGTCCGTCAACGTCCCCGCCGGCTTCACCTCCGAGGGGCTGCCCATCGGCGTGCAGCTGATGGGCCCGGCGAACAGCGAGCCCATGCTGATCTCGCTCGCCGCCGAACTCGAGGCGATCAGCGGTTGGGTTACCAAGCAGCCAGGGGTTTGGTGGAACGACTCCGTCGCGTAGTGTCCACATACATGAAGGTCAGCGTTGTTTGGCGGGTGCTGCCGGTGCTCGCCGTCACGGGTGCCGCCATCGTTGCCATGCCGACGGCAAACGCCGACAACAAACGGCTGAACGACGGCGTCGTGGCGAACGTCTACACCGTCCAGCATCAGCACGGGTGTTCCACGGAAATCAAGATCAATCCGCAGCTGCGGCTGGCCGCCGAGTGGCACGCCAACGACGTGCTGAACAACCGCGCCCTCGACGGGGACATCGGTTCGGACGGTTCGACGGCCCAGAGTCGGGCGAATGCCGCCGGCTTCACGGGCGTCGTCTCCGAGACCGTCGCGATCAACCCCGCGCTGGCGATCAACGGCGTCGACATCATCAACCAGTGGTACTACCGGCCCGACTACATGGCGATCATGTCGAACTGCGCGAACTCCCAGATCGGCGTCTGGTCGGTGAACAGCCTGGACCGCAGCGTCGCCGTCGCGGTGTACGGCCAGCCCGGCTGAGCCCCTCTCTGCCGAGGGTCAACGAATGGGGAAACACCCGATTCGTCTAGCGTGATGCGCCGATATCGTCGCCATAGACAGCCGTCGTCGACGGGTAGCGATCACGCGTGGGGAACTGATATGGCGACGAAAACGCTTGTGGGACTGGCAGTTAGTGCGTTGGTGGGGGCAGCCGTCGTGACGTCGCTGAGCCAACCAGCCCAGGCCGACCCGCTGCCGTACGGTCCGGACACCTGCATCAGCGGCTACGTTTGGCGCGAGGCCCGCCCCGGCGACACGGTCTGCGTCACGCCCGCCGTCCGTGATCAGGTCGCACAGCAGAACGCCCATCCCTCTTCGAACAAGGACCCCCTCGCCGGCTCCGGGCCAGAGTCTTGCAGCCAGGGCTACGTCTGGCGTGAGGCGTTCGATGGAGACACCATCTGCGTGACCCCCGCCGTCCGGTCGGCGACCTTGGCCGACAACGCCGCGGCCGCGTCCCGCAAGGCCGCCAACGCACCCATCGCCACGCCGGCCCCGAAGCCGCAGGCCGGCAGGGTCGTCTTCGAGATCACGGGATCGGGCACCGTGTACTCGATCAATACCGACCCCGATGGCAGAGGGGCCGGCGAGAACACCGCGGTGCCGTGGAGCCAGACCATGACCATTGGGCCGGATGTACAGCTGCTTCAGGTCATCTCAGTCGCCAAGACCGGGAACCAGGGGTGCCGGATCACGCTGAACGGAACGGTCGTGGTCGATCATGCGCCCGGCACGTCGTCGCACTGCGTGTTCAACGTCCCCTGACCGCTCAGAAACCCAGTTTCCCAAGCTGTTTGGGGTCGCGCTGCCAGTTCTTCGCGATCTTGACGCGTAGATCGAGGTACACCTTGGTGCCCAACAGCTTCTCGATCTGAACGCGGGCGGCAGTGCCGACCTCCCGCAGCCGGGCGCCGCCCTTGCCGATGACGATGCCCTTCTGGCTGTCGCGCTCGACGTAGAGGATGGCGTGCACGTCGATGAGGTCGTCACGCCCCTCGCGCGGATTGACCTCGTCGATTACGACGGCTAGCGAGTGCGGCAATTCGTCGCGGACGCCTTCGAGCGCGGCCTCGCGGATGAGCTCGGCCATGAGCACTTCCTCGGGCTCGTCGGTCAGCTCGCCATCGGGATAGAACGCCGGCCCGGGTGGCAGCTGCGCGACGAGCACGTCGATGAGCACGTCGATCTGCTCGCCCTTGGTGGCCGACACGGGCACGATTTCGGCCGTGCCGCCGGTCAATTCGGTGACGGCCAACAGCTGGGCGGCGACCTTCTCCTTGCTCACCTTGTCGGTCTTCGTCACGACCACGACGAGCGTGGTCCTGGGTGCGATCGTGCGGATCTGCTGGTAGATCCAGCGGTCCCCGGGCCCGATCGTCTCATCGGCCGGGATGCACAGCCCGATGACGTCGACCTCGGAGTAGGTGCCCTTGACCAACTCGTTGAGCCGCTCACCCAGCAGCGTGCGTGGCCGGTGCAGACCGGGGGTATCGACAAGGACGATCTGAAAGTCCTCGCGGTGCACGATGCCGCGGATGGTGTGGCGCGTGGTCTGCGGCCGGTTCGACGTGATGGCCACTTTCGCCCCGACGAGCGCGTTGGTCAGCGTCGACTTTCCGGTGTTGGGCCGTCCGACGAAACAGACGAAACCCGAGCGGAATTCAGTCATCGCACAGCCTCGTCGAGACTGCAGTGAGATCGCGAAATCCCGCAATTCGACGATCTCCCCGCAGTTTCGGCGGTCACTGGGGGTTCCCCGCGCGGTCGGTGACGATGACGGCGGCATCGGCGGACAGTTCGCGCACCGCGGTCACGCCCGCGTCGCCGTCGGAGCCGCCGACCAGCACCGCGGCCTCCAGTCCCGCTGCGCCGCTGGACACCGCCGCGGCCACCGCCGCCTGCAGGGCCGTCAACGTCAGCGCGTCGAGGGTGATGGGCGCAGCCGCGTAGGTACGGCCGTCGAGATCGCGCACCGCGGCGCCACTTCCCGCCTCGGCGCGGGCCATCGCCCCGCGGGCAAGTACGACCAGCTTGGCGTCCTCGGCGTCGAGGCTCATGATTCCCCCTCGGGTTCGGCGGGCGTGACCAGCACGGTGCCGACGCGCACCCGACCGCGGTGGTCGGCGCCGCCTTCCGCGCGTAGCCGCAACTTATCCCAGGTCACCTCTGCACCCGGCAGCGGCACCCGGCCGAGTTCGTGCGCGAGCAACCCGCCGACCGTGTCGACGTCGAGCTCGTCGTCGAGCTCGAGTTCGTAGAGCTCGGCCAGATCCTCGAGCGACAGCCGCGCCGACACGCGAAAGTTCTTGTCGCCCAACTCCTCCACCGGGGCCACCTCGTCGGTGTCGTACTCGTCGGCGATCTCGCCGACGATCTCCTCCAACACGTCCTCGATGGTGACCAGGCCTGCGATCGCACCGTACTCGTCGACCAGCAGCGCCATGTGATTGCGGTCGCGTTGCATCTCCCGCAGCAGTTCGTCCAGCGGCTTGGAGTCGGGCACGAACACCGGCGGGCGCATCAACTCGCCGACCCTGGTGTCGATGCCATCGCTGGCCGAATACGCCTGCTGCACCAGGTCTTTCAGATAGACCACACCGACGACGTCGTCTACGTTCTCGCCGATCACGGGGATTCGGGAGTGTCCGCTGAGTACGGCCAGCGACGTGGCTTGGCGAGAGGTCTTGTCCGATTCGATCCACACCATCTCGGTGCGCGGCACCATCACTTCGCGTGCGGGGGTGTCACCGAGCTCGAACACCGACTGGATCATCCGCCGTTCGTCATCCGCCACGACACCACGCTGCTGCGCCAGGTCGACGACTTCCCGCAGTTCGATCTCGGAGGCGAACGGGCCGTTGCGGAACCCGCGCCCCGGCGTCAACGCGTTGCCGATCAACACCAGCAGTCGGCTGATCGGCGCCAAGAGCACCGAGATCGCCTGCAGCGGAAGCGCGGCCAACAACGCGATCGAGTAGGCATGCTGCCGACCGAGCGTTCGTGGTCCGACGCCGACCGCGACGAAGCTGACCACCACCATGATTCCCGCCGCGCCGATCAGTCCCCAGCGCAGCCCAAGGCCTTCGAACAGGTACGCCACCAGCAGCACCGTCGCGGCCGTCTCGCACATAATACGGAGCAGCACAACCAGATTGATGTAGCGGGGGCGTTCGTTGACCACGCGCATCAGCCGCGTCGCACCCGGCCGCTCGTCGCGCACCAACTCCTCGATGCGCGCCAACGAGACGGTGCTGACGGCGGCGTCGATGGCCGCGAACAACCCGCCAAGCAGGATGAGCGCGATCGCGCCGAGAAGTGGAGCCAACCCGGTCACTGTTCGTCGAAGTACCGCGACCCGTCGAGCAGTCGTCGGTCCTTTTCGCTCTGCCGGTCGACGTGATAGGCCTCGACCTGATCAGCCACCCACTCCTCCAGTAGTTGGCGTTGCAGGGCGAACATCTCCTTCTCCTCGTCCGGTTCGGCGTGGTCATAGCCCAGCAGGTGCAACACACCGTGAACCGTCAAGAGGGCCAACTCCTGGCCCAACGAATGTCCGACCTTCTCCGCCTGGGTGGCCGCGAACTCGGGGCACAACACGATGTCGCCGAGCATCGACGGGCCGGGGTCCGGCGCGTCGGGGCGACCGCCGGGCTCGAGCTCGTCCATCGGGAAGCTCATCACGTCGGTGGGGCCGGGCAGGTCCATCCACCGCATGTGCAAGTCGGCCATCGCCGCGGTGTCGAGTAGCACCATCGACAGTTCCGCCGCGGGGTTGACGTCCATCCGGGCGATGACGAACCGTGCGACGCTGACGAGTTCGGTCTCGGAGACGTCGATACCCGACTCGTTGGATACCTCGATGGTCATGGCGCTATGACCGTCGCGGTCGGCCGGGGGATGCTCGGCGTTCGGCCCGGTTCATCGCCGTCGGCTCCTCGGATCTGGCGTAGGCATCGACGATCTCGGACACCAACTTGTGTCGGACGACGTCGGCGCTGGTGAGTTCGGCGAAGTGAATGTCGTCGATGCCGTCGAGTATGCGTGCCGCGGCCCGCAATCCGGAGGTGGCGCCGCCGGGCAGGTCGACCTGCGTGACGTCACCCGTCACGACGATCTTCGATCCAAAGCCCAAGCGGGTCAGGAACATCTTCATCTGCTCGGCCGTGGTGTTCTGCGCCTCGTCGAGAATGAGGAAGGCGTCCGAAATCGTCCTTCCCCGCATGAACGCCAGCGGCGCGACCTCAATGACCCCGGCGCTCATCAACTTTGGGATGAGCTCGGGATCCATCATGTCGTGCAGCGCGTCGTACAGCGGCCGAAGGTACGGGTCGATCTTCTCGTACAGCGTGCCGGGCAGGAACCCAAGGCGCTCACCGGCTTCCACCGCGGGGCGGGTCAGGATGATGCGCGAGACCTGCTTGGTCTGAAGGGCGTTGACCGCCTTGGCCATCGCGAGATACGTCTTGCCGGTACCCGCCGGGCCGATGCCGAACACGATGGTGTGCTTGTCGATGGCGTCGACGTAACGCTTCTGATTCAACGTCTTGGGCCGAATCGTCTTGCCGCGCCGCGACAGAATGTCGAGCGTCAGCACCTCGGCGGGTGACTCGTCGCCGTCGCCGGTCAGCATCGACACGCTGTGCCGCACCGCCTCGGGGGTGAGCGTCTGACCGCCGTTGACGATGGCCACCAACTCCGAGACCACGCGCTCGGCCAACGCGACGTCGGCCGGCTCGCCGGACAACGTCACGGCGTTGCCGCGCACGTGGACGTCGGCGGTGAGCAGTCGTTCGAGCGCACGCAGATTCTCGTCGGCGGAACCGAGCAGGCCCACCACGAGGTCGGGCGGAACATTGATGCTGCTGCGTACGGTCGACGCGGCGGCGCTTGTCTCGCGGGATGTCACGTGGAGGTCTTTGCCTGCTTCCTGTGTTCTAGCCGGTTGTGCTCGTCGAATCAGTTTACCGCCGCCGACGGTCACGCCCCAATGGTTAACGCCCGCCCCGGCTACCGCCACCGCGGCGTCAACACCCCCAGCGCGCCAAGCGCGACGGCCGCGGCGGTCGACGTCCGCAGCACGCTCGGCCCCAACCGCACCACCAGCGCTCCCGCGGCGCGCAAATCGACGAGCTCGTCGTCGCTGATTCCGCCCTCGGGTCCCACGATCACCATCAGCGAATCGGCTTGCCCGAGCGCCAAGTCCGCCAGTGGCTCGGTGGCCGACTCGTGCAGGGCCAGCACCACTCCCCCCGACGCCACGACACCCTCGACGCGCCCCACCAACTCGGAGGTGGACACCACGGCGGTGACCTCGGGAATGTAGGGGCGTCGCGACTGCCGAGCCGCCGACCTGGCCACCGCACGCCAGCGGCGAAGCCCCTTGTCGATGCGATCGGCCCCGTCCCACCGGGCGACACACCGCTGCGACTGCCACGCCAGGAACTCGTCGGCGCCGGCCTCGGTGGCCAGTTCGACCGCCAACTCGGAACGGTCGGACTTGGGCAGCGCCTGCACGACGGTGACGGGCGGCGTCGGCGTAGCGACCGTGCGCAGGTTGTCGACCCGGGCCGACAACCTGCCCTTGACGGCGTCCTCGACGACGCAGTGCGCGACCGCGCCGACACCGTCGGACAGGTCGAGCTCCTCGCCCGGCCGGATGCGCCGCACGTTGGAGGCGTGAAATCCCTCGTCACCGTCGACGACGGCCAACTCACCCACGGCGGGGAGCGCGTCGACGTAGAACAAAGCGCGACTCATGCGCGAGCTCAGCGGCCGGTGAACGTCTCACGCAGGCGGCTGAACAACCCTCCACCCGACGCCGCCGTCGCCGACTTCACCTCGGCGGCGTCCCGGCTGCGGTGTTCCTTGAGCTTGTGCAGGATCTCGATGTCCTCGTGGTCGAGCCGGGCGGGCACGACGACCTCGACGTGGTGGTGCAGGTTGCCGCGCACGCCCGTCCGGACGTTCGGCATGCCGTGCCCACGCATCGAGATGACGGCGCCCGGCTGCGTGCCCGCCGGAATGGTGACCTCGGTAGGGCCGTCGAGGATCGCGTCGACGGTCACGGTGGTGCCCAACGCCGCGTCGACCATCGGCACCGAGATGGTGCAGTGCAGATCGTCGTTGTCGCGGACGAACACGTCGTGCGGGCGTTCGTGGATCTCGACGTGGAGGTCTCCGGCCGGCCCGCCGCCGGGGCCGACCTCGCCTTGCGCGGCCAGTCGGACCCGCATGCCGTCGCCCACGCCTGCCGGGATCTTGACGCTCACCTCACGCCGGGCCCGGACACGGCCGTCGCCCCCGCAGCGGTGACATGGGTCGGGAATCACCTCGCCGACACCCGCACAGACCGGACACGGCCGCGACGTCAGCACCTGGCCGAGCAGCGACCGCTGCACCGACTGCACCTCGCCCTGGCCACCGCACGTGTCGCAGGTGACGGGCGTCGAGTTGCCGTGTGTGCCCTTGCCATGGCACAGGTCGCAGAGGATGGCCGTGTCGACGGTGACCTGCTTGGTCACCCCGGTCGCACATTCGGTCAGGTCCAGCCGCAGCCTCAGCAGCGAGTCCGACCCGGGCCGCACCCGCCCGACCGGCCCGCGCGTACCCGTGCCGCCGCCGAAGAACGCCTCGAAGACGTCTCCGAGTCCACCGAATCCGCCGAACCCACCGCCAGCCGGGCCGCCCGCGGTGGCCAGCGGGTCACCACCGAGGTCGACGACGCGGCGCTTCTCGGGATCGCTGAGCACCTCGTAGGCGACGCTGATCTCCTTGAAGCGCGCCTGGGCGCCCTCGTCGGGGTTGACGTCCGGGTGCAGCTCGCGAGCGAGCCTGCGATAGGCGCGCTTGATCTCCGAGTCACTCGCGCCCTTGCTCACCCCGAGCAGGCCGTAGTAGTCGCGTGCCACGCCTCAACCCTTCTCACTGCCTCTTCAAGCCGCTGCGGCGGCCGTTACTCGCACCCGTCAGCGGGTGCCCAAGACCTCGCCGATGTAAAGAGCAACTGCGGCGACGTTCGCGATGGTTCCCGGATAGTCCATTCGGGTGGGCCCCACCACACCCATCCCGCCGTAGACCTTGCCCGAACTGCCGTAGACGGTGCTCACCACCGACGTGCCCGCCATTTGCTCGGCCTCGGTTTCGTGGCCGATGCGCACCGTGACCTTACCGGCCTGCTGCTGGGCGGCCAGCAGCTTGAGTACCACGACCTGCTCCTCGAGCGCCTCGAGCACCGAACGCAGCGAGCCTCCGAAGTCCGCGGTGTTGCGGGTCAGGTTCGCGGTGCCTCCGAGCAGCAGCCGTTCCTCGGTGTGGTCGACGAGCGTCTCCACCAGCACCGTTGCGGCCCTGCCAACGGCGTCCCCGAGCCCGCCCTCTCCGTTGAGCTGGGCGGCCAGGTCCGACACCGCGATGGTCGCCGCCGACAGCGGCTTGCCCTCGAGCGCCGAAGCGAGACGGTCCCGCAGCAGTCCGAGTTGATGCTCGTCGAGGGCATCGCCGAGTTCCACGATGCGCTGATCGACGCGGCCGGCGTCGGTGATGACGACGAGCAGCAGGCGGGCCGGCGTCATCGCCACCACCTCGAGGTGCCGCACCGAGGCCGACGACAGCGTCGGGTACTGGACGATCGCGACCTGCCTGGTGAGCTGCGCCAGCAGCCGCACCGCGCGCCGCAACACGTCGTCGAGGTCGACGCCGGACTCGAGGAACGACAGGATGGCGCGGCGTTCGCTGGTCGACAGCGGCTTGACGTTGTCGAGCCGGTCGACGAACTCGCGGTAGCCCTTCTCGGTGGGCACCCGGCCCGAGCTGGTGTGCGGTTGGGCGATGTAGCCCTCCGCCTCGAGCACCGCCATGTCGTTGCGCACGGTGGCGCTTGACACGCCGAGGTTGTGCCGCTCGACGAGCGCCTTGCTTCCGATGGGCTCCTTGGTGGCCACGAAGTCGGCAACGATGGCGCGCAGCACTTCGAACCGACGGTCGTCGGCACTACTCATCGTCCACCTCCATTCGAAAACCATTTTACGGTTACCAACTGCGCCAACACCGACCCAGCACGCCAGGCGGGCGCGGACCCCGCGAACGACCGGATGGCGAGGACAACGCGCCGATGTGGGATTAACCTCATTGACATGCCCAAACCGAGGTTGCGGGGGACTGAATCAGCGAAGTGGCACCCGTGATCTTCAAGGGCGTTCGTGACGGCAAACCGTACCCCGACCACGGGCTTTCCTATCGACAGTGGGCGCAAATCCCGCCGCGGCAAATTCGGCTCGACGAGTTGGTGACGACGACGACCGTGCTGGCGCTCGACCGACTGCTCTCGGAGGACTCCACCTTCTACGGCGATCTGTTCCCCCATGCGGTGCGCTGGCAAGGCATCGTCTACCTCGAGGACGGGCTGCACCGCGCCGTCCGGGCCGCGTTGCGCAACCGCACCGTGCTGCACGCGCGGGTGTTCGACATGGACCGGCCACTGGCCGAACAGACTTAGTCGCTGCCGTCCCCGACCGCGAACGTGCCCGACGGCAGCCGAGTCGGGTTCGTCGAGTCGGAAGCTCCGCGTACCCCCGGTCGCACCGTGCTGGCTCGCCGCCACACCACGTACGCGGTGACCATCTGCCAGACGAGGATCGGGTAGATACCGCCGCGCTCCCAGAGTCCGATGGGCAGCGCGTGCATCGCCAGCATCGTTCCGCTGAACAGACCCGTGGCGCCGAGCGCGACGGACGCCAGCAGGTATGTCGTGGAGGCAATCTCACGCCGGAGCACCGCCGTGCCAGCCAGAATCGCAGCGCTGCCGCCGGCGACCACCAGCACTGCCCCGGCCAGATGCCACGTTGAACCAAGTCCTGCGTGGATGACACCGACGAGTACGTTGCCCACCCCGGTCAGCGCCGCGAACACGAGAAACGGCAACGACTTTCGGGCTCCAACTGTGCCGACCACCAATATCGAGGCCGCCGTGAAGAACAGCCCTTGCACGACGAACGCGGCGTTCATCAGTGCAGCGCGCGGCGACACCTCGGGGGCGCCGAGTCCGCTGACGAAGTGGACGACGTAGTCGTAGCCGGGAACGGCCGCGGCAGCGAGCCCTTCCGCGAGGAAGTACCAGACCGCTGCAACCACCCACAGCGCCACGCCGGCTGCCACGCCACGACCAGTTAACGAGCCCCCCACGGGTGTCAACGTTAGAGCATGCAAACTCCGTCGCGCAGCAAATTAGCGTCGGCGTCAGCAACGCAACGCGGCAGTCGGTAGCTAGCTGCTCTTCACGCCAGCGCTAGTCGCCAGCCATCTGCTCTTCGCGCAAACGCTCATCGGTTGCTATCAGCGCTCCGCGCAAGCTCGTCGCCAGCCATCGCGTCGCGCAAGCGCTCATCGCCAGGGGTCTTCGTCGGAGTTACTCCGGTCACCATCGGCCTACCCATCGCAGCGGCTTGCGGCCGCACGCAACATGGGGAACAGCTCCCGATGTTTGCGCCTTGCCCGACGTCCACCGTGAAGGTGCCCCCGTTACCCACGGGGATCACGACGGACAGGAGCAGCCATGGCAGCCGACCATCCCACCATCGCCGTGTACACCGACCGGACCGGTCGGTCGACGACCCGCTGCTCGTGCGGGCGAGCCGGTCGCCCACGGCTTCTCAAGGCCCTCGCCACCCAGGATGCGTGGGCCCACTTCACCGACACGAAGGGCCAACTGTCGGCCCGCTGGTCGTTCCGAGTCATCGGAAACAGACCCGAATGACGAACCCTCCTCAACTCACAGAAAGCGAATCGCCATGATTTCCAAGACATCTGCCATCACGGCCACTGCGGCGCTGGCCGTCGGCCTGCTCGCGACAGCGGGCGCCAGCGACTACGTGCACACCGAGTCGACGCCATCGACATCGCTGGCCACGAGCGCGCACCGCTTCGTGGCCACCCCGTCCGGGATGGCCCTGGTGGCGCCGAACCGGCTGTACGCCGCCGTCGCCGCCTCACCCGTCGTGGTGATGGGGCCCAACGGCAGCGTCGGGTTCGGTGAACCGACGAGCCTCGTCGGCCCGGCCGGATCGGCGGCACCCGCCGCCTACACCTCGCGTCGCCACGTCGAATTGAGCTTCACTCCAACGCTTTTCACTCGTTCCGAATACGCACCCGAGTCGCGCCACCAGGCGGCAGCCAGCCCGACTGGTGGCCCGTCCGTCCTGATGGCGAACCCCAGCGCGCTACCCGCGGGTCCGGTGGGCGCCGCACCCGACGTGTTCGGCTTCCTCAGTGCCGCGATCGGCATCTTCGTCTCCAACGGCGACGAGCCGGGCGAGAACGGCGGACTGTTGATCGGCAACGGTGCCGACGGCGCGCCTGGCCAGAACGGCGGCCGCGGCGGGCTGCTCTTCGGCAACGGCGGCGACGGCGGGATCGGCCAGGACGTAACGGGCACCGGCAACGACCCGGTGGTCGCGATGGGCGGTGGAAACGGCGGCGACGGCGGCCTTTTCGGCAACGGAGGACGAGGCGGCGCAGGAGGCACCGCCCGCTCCGAGTCCGGCTACGCCATCGGCGGTAGGGGTGGCAACGGCGGAAACTCTGGCGTGTTCGGCGTCGGCGGCGGGGGCGGGAACGGCGGGAACGCCGTCAGCGTGAACGGCAACGCGGGCGGCGGCGCGGGCGGCAACGGCGGCACCACCGCGGTGGCCGAAACCGGCAGCCAGAGCGGCAAGGGCGGCAAGGGCGGCAGCGGGTCGAGCCAGAACGGCAGCGCGTCCGGTGGTGACGGCGGCAACGGAGGTCGCACCACGATCAGCGGCGCCGGCGGCGACGCCGGTGCCGGGGGCTCGGCCATCGCGAGCAAGGGCACCGGCGCGGCCTACGGCGGTTTCGGCGGCAACGGAGGCGGCGGCGGCGACCTTGGCGGCAACGGCGGCAGCGGAGGCCGCGGCGGCGACAGCAACACTCAGGCCGGCAAAAGCACCGCCGGCGACGGTGGCGCGGGCGGACAAGGTGGAGCGGGCTCGAAGGGCGGCGACGGCAGCAACGGCGGCATCGGAACCGCGATGACCGGGAAGGGATACGGCGGCAACGGAGGCGACGGCGGCAACGGTGGGGTCGGCGGCGCGGGCGGCAACGGCGGCGCGGGCGGCCTAGGCACCACGTCCAACGGCGCCAACGGCGAGCACGGCAACGCTGGAGGCGGCCCCGTGAACTAGCGGGTCGTCAGTCGAGCAGGTCGCGCACGACGGCGTCGGCGAGCAACCGACCCCGATCGGTCAGCACCAGGCTGTCGACGCGCCGCTCGACCAGCCCGTCGGCGACCGCGACGTCGGCGCGACGCACCTCGGCGGCATCGAGCGAGGCCAGCGGCAACCCCAAGCGCAGCCGCAGCCGCAGCATGACGTCCTCGACGTGTCGGGTGACGTCGTCGAGCACCTCGAAGTCGCCGACGGGTAGTCGGCCCGCCGCTAGCGATTGCGCATATGCGTTGGGGTGCTTGAGGTTCCACCATCTAGTGTCGCCGACGTAACCGTGGGCGCCTGGCCCCGCTCCCCACCACTCGCCACCGTCCCAGTAGCCGAGGTTGTGTCGGCACTCCCCGCCGGGCCTGCTCCAGTTCGACACCTCGTACCAGTCGAAGCCGGCCTGTGACAGCCGCGCGTCGAGCAACTCGTAGCGGTGCGCGAGCACGTCGTTGTCCGGCGCGGCGAGCTCGCCCCGCCGGACCCGGCGTGCCAGCGCCGTCCCGTCCTCGACGACGAGCGCGTAAGCGGACACGTGGTCCACCCCAGCCTCGATCGCGGCGTCGACCGAGCGGCGCAAGTCGTCGTCCGTCTCCCCTGGCGTCCCATAGATGAGGTCGAGGTTGACGTGACCGAAGCCCGCGGCCAGAGCTTCGGCCGCGGCGGCGAGTGGCCGCCCAGGCGAATGCACCCGGTCGAGCGCCGCCAGCACCCGAGGTGCGACCGACTGCATGCCAAGCGAGATGCGGGTGAAGCCCGCGGCGCGCAGGTCGGCGAACAGCCGAGGGGACGTCGACTCGGGGTTGGCCTCGGTGGTGACTTCGGCGTCGTCAGCAAGCGTGAAGTGCGCTCGGATCGCGTCGAGCACGGCGGCGAGCCCGGCTCCGCCGAGCAGCGATGGCGTTCCCCCACCGACGAACACGGTGCTCACGTCGGGCCGCCGCTCACCGAGCGTCGCGGCCGCCTCGGCCAACTCGAGCCGCAGCGCGGCGAGCCATCCGTCGGGGTTGGCGCCCCCGAGCTCGGCGGGCGTGTAGGTGTTGAAGTCGCAGTATCCGCACCGCGTCGCACAGAACGGCACGTGGACGTAGATGCCGAACGGCCGGCCGGGCACAGCGCGCAGCTGCGGCAGCACCGCCGGCTCGGCATGGATGGTCACCCCAAGAGTGTCCCAGAAGCGGTTTTGCTCACCACGAGCACAAATCCTGGCCGGTTAGGGCACATGCGTCTCGCCGTGGCAGAATGGCCCCCGTGATCGCCGCCCAAAGCCTCAACACCCGCGTAATGCTGGTGGCCCGGCGGCATGTCGACTTCAAGCGCGTTTGCACCTGTTGCTGTCTGCCCTGACGTCGTAGACCTGTCCATCTGTATTCAGCTGGCCGCCGGATCTGCGCCGCCGGACAGCCACCGGTGA